>Ga0224529_1000060_pt1 | contig 79523 bp, 61 predicted proteins | sample CBST50metaG_FD_179893 | JGI IMG/M metagenome (GOLD analysis project Ga0224529, IMG submission 179893) | Peat soil microbial communities from Stordalen Mire, Sweden - C.B.S.T50 | ecosystem: Environmental > Terrestrial > Soil > Wetlands > Peat | place: Sweden: Norrbotten County, Stordalen Mire...
GGTATCGCTGAGCACTACGAGGGCGCGGGGCTGTCCGTGACAGATTGCGCCAGCCAGCGCTGCCATCTTTCGTTCAAGATCCTTGGTAAGACGTTCCATGCGGAGGCGGAAGGCGAGCTGCTGGTTGCAAGCGACTCTGAAGCGGTGGCCGGGCTTGGAACTGGCGCGGAAGCAAAATGTACGCTTGCGATTGACAGAACGGCCGCGGAGCGGCCTTCGGTCACGGTGAAGAAGAGAACCGGCGATTGCTCCTACTTTGCAACGCCGGGCGCGAGCTTCGAGCACACGTATGTTCTGCGCTCGGCGGCACGCTTCTACGGGGATAACATTCCGGAGTGTTTTGTGGACGGCGGACGCGCAGTGGCCGCGTTATGCGCAAGCCCGGTCTTGTCGCAGCAGGAGGACGATTGGGTGCCTCTGGTCTGGGAGGTCTCCGATCTTGGCGAACCACCACTCGACAATAAAGTGGAACGCGCGAAGATCCTGAAATCGTGTGACGAGGCGTCAGACGCCGCAACCTGCCTGGGAGCGGCTTTTGCCAAATCAACTGAGGAATTGACCGCGCGGAAAGATGCGTGGAAAGCCTCCGTCACGGAGCCTGGTGACGCCAACGAAGCGAAGCAGAAGATTGCGGCGATTGTGGGAAGTTATCGACACACATTCGCCAATGGCGATGTCCAAGGCGATCATTTCAAGTCCACGGATACGCTTGAGATCAAGCGGGTAAACGATACTTCGATCCATGTTGACGTTTACCTGGAATTCTACAATGGGCACGAGTGCAACCACGAAGGCGTTGCAAGCTATCGGCGCGCGGGCTTTTTCGTCGATCAGGAGCAAGAGTATCAGGGCAAACGGTGCGTCTTCGAGGTGGTTCCTACAGCGACTGGCGTACAACTTGAGGATCCGACGGGAATGTGTAAGATGACCGACTGCGCCTTGCGCGGAGGCTACAACGGCGCGGCCTTCTTGTGGAAGGAGCGGGTGAAGGCTGACCCGGCAGTGCAAAAACCGGCAGGCAGCCGCTAACTCAAGTGACGGATAATACAAACGCTGCCTTGATCCTCTAAAATTGCGGTGTGTTGGCCGAAACAGGCTGCGGGAATCGGCGCGATTTTGATTTGAACGCCAGAAGAACATCCCCCAGGGGCTAAAGCCCGGTTGATTTTGCGGCACTTGCGGCACGACTGAAGTCGTGCCCTTTCAAAGCCTGACTTTCACCACGGGTTGTTAAGGGGATTGCATGGAGATGCGTCGATCTAGCTTCCACCCTAGCCGCAATTGCAAAACGCAGATCCTTCGGCTGCGCTCAGGAGCGGCGAGGTGGGGCACCCGAAGATTCGTGGTAAACCCATTCAATAAGTGGAAAGGAACGAAATTGAAAAATCCAGCAGGCAAATACCCTTCGGCGCGCACGGTCGAGTTGAATGATCGCCGCTGGCCGGGCAAGATTATCGGCAAGGCTCCGGTCTGGTGCAGCGTTGACTTGCGCGATGGCAATCAGGCGCTGATCGATCCGATGGACGCGGAGCGCAAGAACAAGATGTTTGACCTGCTGGTCAAGCTGGGCTTCAAGGAAATTGAAATTGGATTCCCAGCCGCCTCGCAGACGGATTTCGATTTTTGCCGCGGGCTGGTGGACGCGGGGCGCATTCCGCCGGATGTTACCGTGCAAGTGCTGACGCAAGCGCGCGAGCCGCTGGTGCGGCGCACCTTCGAGGCGCTGCGGGGCGTGCATCGCGCCATTATCCACCTTTATAACTCGACCTCGACGCTGCAACGCAAGATTGTTTTCAAGATGGACCGCGCGGGCGTGAAGCAACTGGCCGTCGATGGCGCGCGGATGCTGCGTGATGCGGCGGCTACTAATCCAGGAACGGATTGGGTCTTCGAGTATTCGCCGGAGAGCTTTACCGGCACGGAGCTGGATTACGCGCTGGAGGTTTGCGAGGGGGTTCTGGAGGTCTGGCAGCCCACGCCGGAGCACCGCGCCATCATCAATCTGCCGAATACGGTGGAGAATGCCACGTCCAATGTTTATGCGGATCAGATTGAGTGGATGGGCCGCCATTTTCAGCACCGGGAGGCGATTATCCTGAGCGTGCATCCACACAATGACCGCGGCACGGCGGTGGCGGCGACGGAGCTGGCGTTGCTGGCCGGAGCGGATCGCGTCGAGGGCACGCTGTTTGGCAATGGCGAGCGCACGGGCAATGCGGACATTGTAACTGTGGCGCTGAATTTATACACACAGGGCGTTGATCCGAAGCTGGATTTTGCTAACATGCCGAGTGTGGTGGAGTGCGCCGAGTTTTGCACCCAGTTACCCGTGCATCAGCGGCACCCTTATGCCGGAGAGCTGGTGTTTACAGCCTTTTCCGGCTCGCACCAGGATGCGATCAAGAAGGGATTCGCGCAGCAGGCCGGAAAAACACTGTGGGAGGTTCCCTATCTGCCTTTGGACCCGGCGGACATTGGCCGGACTTACGAGGAAATTATTCGCGTCAATAGCCAGTCGGGCAAGGGCGGAGTGGCATTTATTCTGGAGCGTGACTATAACGTCCGCCTGCCGCGCGGGTTGCAGATCGAGTTCAGCCATGTGATTCAGAAGATTAGCGACCAGACCGGCCGCGAGATACGCCCGGCAGAGATCTGGGAGGCCTTCGAGGCGGAGTATCTGAATCAGAAAAGCCCACTCGCCTGCATTCAATATTCCGAGAAAACCAGCGCGGGGAAGGTCAGCATTTCGGCGACGGTGAAGGAAGGCCAAGGGAAACACACGATTGCCGGGAAGGGAAATGGTCCCATTGACGCCTTTGTTGGCGCGCTGAATGAAAAGTTTGGCCTGGCGCTCAGGATCGTCAATTACCAGGAGCAATCGATGGGCGAGGGCGCCTCCAGCGCCGCGATGGCCTTTGTCGAGATACAATTCGGAAAATCGGAATCGGTCTTTGGCGTGGGGATGAATTCCAATGTCGTGAAGGCTTCGCTCGACGCCATTCTGTGCGCGATCAATCGCGCGCTTGGGCTGGGGAAGATTGCTTTGCCGGCGCAGGGGAATTCCTAGGATTCCGACCGGATGATTTCGCATCATTGGATTCGAGCTATCCCAGGTCCCAAAATCGGGACCTGGGGCACCCAGCCCGCGCTACATTAGCTTGAAAGCCTTGATGGCGATGGCGTTGGGGGCGCGGCCAGTGGGCAGCAGGGTGAAGAGCGAGCGTGTGCCGGTGCGGACCACGGCGACATCGCCTGAACGGCCATCGACAATAAAAAGCAGAAGGTTGGAGTTGGAGAAGGCCATTGCCGAGGGGCCGTCGCCGACATGGATCGAGCCGATGCGCCGGCCGTCGTCAACGGAGTAGACGGTGACGTACTGGGAGCGGAAGTTGGCCACGTAGAGCAGCGAATTGTCGCCGGAGATCAGCCCGCGGACGGGATCTTCGCCAATCATGTAGGAGCCTCCGACGTCATTGGAATTGGTGACGATCTCGGAGATCGAGTCGGAGAGCGAATTGAGGGAGAACAGTTCGCCGCCGTCGGGCTTGAGGGCCAACTGCAGTGGAGCCTGGCCGACGTCAAGCAGCGCTTCCATGCGGTCGGGCTGGGCGGCGTGAGCCAGGCTGATGGTCATGACCTGGTGGCCGGCCGAGCAGGCGACAAAGGCCTTGGAGGAGGTGGGGGTGACGACGGCGTCGGCAGCGCCGGGGCAGCCCTCGATGACGGTCCGCAGCGCGCGGGTAGCTGGGTCAATTAGGCTCACGGAGCCGGCCTTGCGGTTGGCCACCACCAGGGTTTTGCCGTCAGGGGAAAGGCGGGCTGCCATCGGCTGCTCGCCGACGCCGATGGCAGCGATTTCGCGGCGCTGCTTGAGGTCAAGGACGGAGATGGTGTTGGAGCCGGAGTTGGCCACGTAGGCCAGATCGCCTTTGGGGTCGAGCTCGATGGAAACCGGCTGGCCGTGAACGGCAATGTTTGCCGCGACGGAGTTGTTTTCCGCGTTGATGACCGAGACCGAGCCATCCTTGCCCGCCGCGCCGGAGTTGACCACGTAAACTTCATTGCGGGTGGGGCTGACGGCGACGGCGACGGGATTCTGGCCGACCGCAAGCTCGCGGTCCAGGCGCACGTTGACCACGTCGATGACGCTGACGGTGTTGCTGCCGCCGTTGGTCACGTAGGCGAATTCGCGGTAGTTGGCCGGGTACTGCGGGAAGTCGTGCGAGCGGCAGCCGGTGAGGGCAAGGGCCAGCAGAGCGAAGGCGAAAAGGCGGGTGATCGTGGCTTTCGGTAGGTTCATAAGATAAATCCGGTCTTCCAATCCTGATTTCGCGCCGGAAGGGCGTGGGAGTCGGGCTCCTTCTCTATCTAACACCATTGGGGGGAAGATCGAGGCTTGAAGCCCGGCTAAAGGCGCTGGGAGCGGGCGGTGATCTCAGCGAGCGCCTGCTCAAGCGGGATCATCGCCACGGCTCCGGAATCGATCTCGTCGAGGCGGCTTCGATCTCTGCTTCCGGCGCGGCCTCTCCCGGATCGAGGAGGTTCTCAATCAGCCAATTGACCTCGCTGGGAGACAAGTGGCGGGCGTCTTCGAGGACTTCAGATGCGCTGCGATTCATGGAAAGATTGTAGCGCGGATGCAGCGGCAATGGATCAGAACCACGTTTGCCGCTTGTAGTCCAGATAGGCGGGGCCAAATTCTTTCTCCAGCACCCGCGCCTCGTTCCGGCTGCGATAAACCTGCATGGGAAGCAGAATCACAAAGAGCAGCAACAGCCAGGGAAAATTGCTCCAGAGCATCAATCCCGCGACCGACAGGCTGCCAAAAACATAAATCGGATTGCGAATGCGGGAATAGAGGCCAGAGGTGACCAGTATGCTTGCCTTGGCTTGCACGCTGAAGGCTCGTCCCAACTGAACGCGGGCAAGAGCGAGCAGAAGAAAAGACGGAATGGCAAGGGCAAGCCCCGCGATTCGCTGAATGGTCCACGGGGGACCCCAGAAGTTCATCACAACAAACGGCAAGACAACGGCAAGAAGCGCCAGCGATCCGTAGTTTGACTTCATTGAGAATTCTCCTGATTTGCAGCACTACGGCGTAGAACCAGATAAGGAAGGGCGCAGCCGAAGCCGCGCCCTTCCTTGTCTGGCAGCGTTACTGTTGCGGCTGGGGAGCCGGGGCAGGAGTTTGAGGAGCGGGCCCGAGCGGCACATCGCCGGAAGGCTGCTGCGCTTCGGATTTTTTCTTGTCAGCCATGCGGGTTTTGTCGCTGGTCGTGGTGGCCTTGTGCTTTTTCTTTTTGGACGTATCTCCAGCCAACCCCAGGGGGGCGGACTGTGTTTGCCGGTCGGCAACCTCGGCGGCGTCTGGCGCTGCGGGAGCAAAAGAGTCTGTCTGCGGTCCACGGGCCTTCGCCTTGGCCTGCTTGACCTCTTTGGCACGCGCGCTGTAGCGGGTTTTCTGTGTCGGCTTGACGCTGGTTTCCAACGGATTGACCGGCTCCGGAGTGGATGCCGATTGCACCGCGCCCGCGTCCTCGATCTGCGCCTGCGGCGCGCTGGGCAGGGTCTTGGTGGGGGCTTGGCCAAAGCGGATTTTTTCCTTTTTGCCGGCCTTCATCGAGAGCTGATCGTCGCTGGCGTTCTTTTTGCCCTTCTTGGGCGTCTTGACGGTCTCGGGCGCGGCGGCGGAAGCGGCCTCGGGCGACTTTTGCCGGAAGGTGCGTGTGTTTTCGCGGAAGCGTGTGCGCTCCACTTTTTTCTTTTTCTTGGGCGCGGGCGGCGTATAGGCGCTGTAGATCGGCGTGGTCTGCCTGGCGCTGGCGCCCGAGTCGGTATAGCCCGGCTTGATTTGGATGTAGGACTGCTCGCGCAAGGTGGTCAGATAGTCGCGCATGGCCGGCTCCATCCGGGCCATATAGAAGTTATCTTCGACCTGCTGTTCAACATCCTTGTACGCCGGGGCGCCGCCGGGGTTGTGCTGCACAACCTTGAGGATGACATAGCCCTGTTTGGTGCGGATCGGCGCAGTGAACTGGCCGGTTTTGAGCGCGAAGGTCGCGTCCTCCAGCACCTTGGCCAGTTTGTTGCGCTGGAACTGGCCAAGATCGCCGCCCTCGGCGGCGGTTGGCCCGTCGCTGAAGGTGCGCGCCAGTTGGGCGAAGTCGCCGCCGGCGCGGAGCTTGGCTTCCAGGCCGTCGGCCTTGGTTTTGGCGGCGGCCAGCTTGGCCGCTTCGTCCGGCTGCGCCGTGCCTAGCGGCGATACCAGAGCGGCGGCGTCGCCGGTGGAGATCAGAATTTCAGCCAGGGTGACGCTTTCTTCCCGCGCGTATTCCTTCTTGTGCTGTTCGAAGTAGCGCTGCGCCTCGCCGGGGGTGAACTGAATCTTGCCGCCCACCTGCTGGCGCATCACCTCCTGGGTGATGATGCCGTTGCGGATGCTGGCCTTGAAATCCTCAAACGAAACACCCTGCTCCTTGGCGGCCTTTTCCAGGTCGTCCATGGAGGCCAGGTTGTTTTCCTTGCGAATCTGGTCCAGGCGCTTCACCAGCTCGGTTTCGCCGGTGATGTTCAGCTCCTTGCCCTTGGAGAGCCAGAGCTGCTGATCGATCAGGTTGCGCAGCAGATCCTTGTGGCCCTCGGAAATCGCCTGCATCGAAGCGCCATGCTGGCGCGCAGCGCTATCCAGCTCATTCATCGCGCGGTCGTAGTCGGCGCGCGTGATGACCTGATCGTTGATGCGGGCGATGATCTCCGCTACCGGGACGCCGCCATAGGGGCTCGCCGACGCGGCGGAATGCGATTGCGCCAGAGTGGGAAGTGCAAGCAGCAGCGTGCCGAACACGAAAGCCGCGGAAGTGCGAATCAGTCGAAGAGTCATAGGTTTCAGGACGTGGCAGCGAACGGTGAACCGTCCACTAGCGCTTAGACGCCATTGTAAATGGCTGGGGAGCGGCAAAGCGACAGGGAGGGCGAATTCAGCCGATTCCGGGCCAATAAGGGCATTTCATGGAGATGCATCGATCTGGCTCCCACCCTAGCCGCAAAAGTGTCAAGACGCAGGTTCTTCGACTCCGCTATGCTTCGCTCAGAATGACAGCGGCGAGGGGGCACCCGAAGATTTTGGGTGAACCCATTCTGTGAACGGGATTGGGGCTGAAGTCCGCACCCTTCATGCGGTGGCCCGCATTCGATACACTGATATTGTTATGGAATATCGCTCAGGCAACGAGATACGCGAAACTTTTCTGCGCTTTTTTGAGGCGAAGGGGCACCGCAGGGTGCATTCTTCCTCACTGGTGCCCGCCAACGACCCGACGCTGCTGTTTACCAACGCCGGGATGAACCAGTTCAAGGACTTGTATCTGGGGGCGGAAAAGCGCGACTACACGCGCGCCACCACGTCGCAGAAGTGCGTCCGCGCGGGCGGCAAGCACAACGACCTGGAAAACGTCGGGTTTACGCGCCGCCACCACACATTCTTTGAGATGCTGGGCAACTTCAGCTTTGGCGACTACTTCAAAAAAGAGGCCATCGCCTACGCCTGGGAGCTGATTACCAGCCCGGAGTGGTTCGGGATTCCCAAGGACCGGCTCTACGTGACGATCTTCGCGGGCGCCGAGGGCGTGCCGCGCGACGACGAGGCTGAGCGCTATTGGAACGAGATCGGCGTCACCAGCGACCGCATCCGGGAGTACGGCCTGAAGGACAACTTCTGGCAGATGGGCGAAACCGGCCCCTGCGGCCCCTGCTCGGAGATTTTTTACGACATGGGCATCGAAGCGGCAGAGACTCTGGGAGTCGACAAGCCCTTCGGCGAGGACGACGCGCGCTACGTCGAGATTTGGAATCTGGTCTTCGACCAGTTTGACCGCTCGGCGGTGGTCGACGCCAAAGGCAAAACCACCGGCTACAAGCTGGTTCCTCTGCCCAACCCATCCATCGATACCGGGGCTGGGCTGGAACGGCTGGCCTCCGTGCTGCAAGGCAAGATCAGCAACTTTGAGACGGATTTGTTCACGCCGCTGATCGAGAAAGCGGCGGAGCTAGCGGGGTTAGCGGAGAGAGCGGAGTTAGCCGCGCTCATCGGCAATGCCAGCTTGCGCATCATCGCGGACCACGCGCGCGCCGCGACATTCCTCATCAACGACGGAGTTCTGCCCTCGAACGAAGGGCGCGGTTATGTGCTGCGCAAGATTCTGCGGCGCGGGATTCGGCACGGACGTTTGCTGGGGCAGGAACAGCCGTTTCTCTACCAGATGGTCTATGCCGTCCGCGATTTGATGCATGGCGCGTACCCGGAGCTGGTTGAATCAGCCGACCGCGTGGCAAAAGTTGTGCTGGCGGAAGAAAAGCAGTTTGACCGCGTGCTGAAGATTGGAGCAGTTGAACTTGATAAGGAAATTCAGGAAGCACGAGATCGGCACGAGGAAGCCAAGGAAATACTTCTTGGAAATGAATCAGGAAGCCTTAATGATTTTCTGAGCGATGGCGGCTCGTTCAAATATATAAGTGAGACGCCGGGCGATGAAACGCTATTAGAAGCTGCGGCAAGAGAGGCAAATAGCCCCATTAGATTGTTAGGCAAAGATGCCTTTCACCTTTACGAGACTTACGGCCTTCCCCAAGATTTCATACAAGACGCTTGCCATGATGCAAGCATTGTCTTTGATGAACCTGGCTTTGAGGCCGCGCGCGCCGAAGAACAGGCGCGCGCGCGCGCCAGTTGGAAGGGCGGCAACCAGAAGACGGCCAGCCCCGTTTATCGCGATCTGGCGAAAACTGAATTCTTGGGCTACAAAACGCTGACCGCGAATAACGCCGAAGTGCTGGCGATTGTCACCAAAGGCGCGGGCGTTCCGGCGGCCAAGGCGGGCGAAGAGGTTGAGATTGTGCTCGACCAGACCAGCTTTTATGCCGAAATGGGCGGGCAGGACGGCGACACTGGCGTTTTCCTCTCTTTGGATGGGAATTCGACGGTGGCCGAGATTACCGGCTGCGTGGCTCCCGTGCAGGGCGTGCGTGTTCACAAGGCGCTGCTCAAGGAAGACCTGACGGTCGGCGATCACCTCCGCACAGTAGTTGACGCGGACCGGCGCAACGCCATCCGCCGCAACCACACCGGCACGCATTTGCTGCACGCGGCTCTTCGGCAGGTCCTGGGCGATCACGTCAAGCAGGCCGGATCTTCGGTCGATCCCACGCGACTGCGCTTCGACTTTTCGCACTTTGCGCAGGTCGCCGATGAAGAGTTGGAAGAAGTCGAGAGCATCGTCAACCGCGAAGTTCTGGCCGACGCCAAGGTCGAGACGCTGGAAGACGTGCCAATCGATGTGGCCGTGAACGAATATCACGCCATGGCTCTCTTCGGCGAAAAGTACGGCGACAAGGTGCGCGTGGTGAAGGTCGCGGACGGCTTCTCGACGGAGCTTTGCGGGGGCACGCACACAACGTCCACGGGCGAGATCGGCCTCATCAAGATTGTCAGCGAGGAGTCGGTTTCCTCCGGCGTTCGCCGTTTGGAGGCCATCACCGGCCTGGGCTCGCTGGCCGTTTTCCGGCAGGATTTTGCCGTGGCGCAAGTGGTGGCGCAGGTTGCGCCAGCCGCCGAGGGGGGCAGCCTTTCCGAAGCTTTGCGCGCCAAGCTGGCCGCGCAGGAAGACGAGCTGAAGCGGTTGCGGCGGGAGCTGGACGAGACGCGCATGAAGTCGGCCGCCGGTGCGTTGGACGAGGCGCTCAAGCGCGCGGTCGAGGTCAAAGGCGTGCGGCTGGTGACGCTGCGGGCCGACGCGCTGGAACGCGGCCAGTTGCGGACGCTGGTGGACAATTTGAAGCAGCGGCTGGGCGAGGGAATTGTGGTGCTCGGCTCAGCGCAGCCAGAGGGCAAGGTCGCGCTGATTGCCGGCGTCACGCCGGGGTTGACCAAACGCATCCAAGCCGGCAAGCTGGTGGGCGCGGTGGCGAAGCTGGTGGGCGGCTCGGGCGGCGGCAAGCCGGAGATCGCCGAAGCCGGCGGCAAGGATCAGACACAGATTGACGCCGCATTGCAGGCCGCGGCCGGGATTGCCGGGGAGTTGCTGAAGTAAGCACCTGCGGTGCGGCCAGCGGCCTTCGGCTCGGATAAACTGGGGAAGTGGTTTCCCACCCATTTCACAAAAAACGTGAAATGGATGGGGCACGAAGCCTCGTGGCGGATCAGAAAAGCAAGAAGCATAAGGGACTGTAGTTATCGAAGTTATAGATATTCCACATTTGGCGCGATTACAAAACGCAGCGCCTTCGGCTGCGCTCAGGAGCGCCAGATGTGGGGCACCTACACCCGTACCTGGCACCCGCACCCGCAAATGATGAAGGTGGAAGCGGAGCAAGTCCCCCTGAATCCTGGCTCGTATTGGCCTGGCCTTTATTGATCGGTATTGATTCGGCTATTGGAGCAAACTAATAATTCCAACCTTGCGCTGTTCAATGTGCAAGGTGAGACACGTGATTTTGCCGTAATTAACGGCAAAACGGCATTGCGCTTCCCTTTCCCTTCCTGGCCCTCCTTGCGCACTGTCAAATGGGCAGCAGATTCAGTACGATACCAGCCATTTCTGCTTTCTTTGTGCAGATATGGGACAGCTCTCCCCTCTGAATCGAAGCTGAGTAGCTACGGCAGTACTTATCGGTGATGTACGGCCGTAACCTCGTGCTGCTAACACTCTTTTCCGATAACAGATACACGCAGTGTTATCTCGCGGATCATTCTGTCCTGGCTCTGTCCGCGCGAATCAAATGCGAAAACGGCCAGGATGGCGACAATCCGCTTATTGCGCGGTGTGCGGGCAATCAGGGGAGCAGCCGTTTGTCGAGGAACTGGTTGACGGAATGCCGGGCGCCAGGAGCGAAGATGCTACAAACAAAATTCGGGATTGAAGAAATAGACCAGCAGCAGGAAAATATCCGGTTGGCGGCGCTGAAATCCATTGGGATTCTGGACACTCCTCCAGAGCCCGCCTACGACGCCATTGCGCGACTGGCGGCGGAATACTTCCATGCCGATTCGGCCGCGATCTCATTTGCCGACGAGGGACGCATCTGGGTCAAGGCGAATTGGAATGATCCGGTCCGCGAGTTGCCGCGTGCCGACTCGATCTTTGAGGTGGTGCTGGCCCGGAACGGCCCCATCGTGATTCCGGATATATCCACATACCCTCAGGGCGAGGCGCTGTTGCCGCGCCTCAAGCACCTGAGCGCGGTTGCGCTGGCCAGTGCGCCCATTCGCTCTTCCGACGGGAAAATTCTCGGAACGCTGTCAATCTTCTGGACCAAGCCCGTCGACGTGATGCCACGGGAAGCGATTGACACACTGGAGAGCCTGGCCAGCCTGATCTCCAACCAGTTGGAACTGCGCTGGCTTCGCCAGAGCTTTGAAACGAACAAACATGGGCATCAGCACACTCACGCTGACTCGGCCGCCAACAAAAGCTGGCCGAACGAGGCGGATCTGCGCGAAGCCCTTGACCGGGGCCAGTTCGTGCTCTATTACCAGCCGGAGGTCGATCTGGCCACGCGCCGGATTATCGGCCTGGAGGCCCTCATCCGCTGGGTTCACCCGCAGCGGGGACTCATTCCGCCCATTGAATTCATTCCGCTGGCGGAAGAGAACGGGATAATTCTGCCCATCGGCGACTGGGCGCTGGCCGAGGCTTGCAGCCAGATTGAAAAGTGGTGCCGGGAGGATCCCAGCCGCGTCTCGCTGCGCGTCGGCGTCAACCTATCCGCGCGTCAGTTTTCGCGCGAGGGCCTGGCCGACCATGTTGAGGCCCTGCTGGCGCAATCGGGCATCTCCAGCCGCCAACTGGGCCTGGAGATGACCGAATCCAGCCTCATCCCCAACCTGCATTCCGCCCTGGGCGTTCTTGGCAGCCTGCGCCGATTGGGCGTATCCCTGCTGATGGACGACTTTGGCACCGGCTACAGCTCGCTCAATTACCTTCAGTCCTTCCCGTTTGACGTGCTCAAGATCGATCTCTCCTTCGTGCAGCGCATGACCGAGGGCGATCAGCCGCTGCAGATTGTGCGCACCATCATCGAGCTGGCCCGCGTGATGGGCATGGATGTGGTGGCCGAAGGAATCGAAACCATGGAGCAATACCGTCTTTTGCGCCAGATGAAATGCCGCTTCGGCCAGGGCTATCTTTTCGCTCGCCCGCTGACCGTGGAAGCCGTAACCAAATTGTTGGAGCTGCCCGGCCGCGTGCTGCCCGACCCGGAAGCACTCGAATTCGCTTGCGCCTGACCTGGCGGATTTCTCCCCGGCCTTCTGAGACGGGGAGCATCGCGCTTGGGAATGTTTTGTGGCGTCCCATTTTGGGACAGAGGGCGGGCTTGTCCCTCATTGGAATTTGCCCACGTAAATCATTTGAGTTTTCTCACACTTGCCGTTTAGATGGGCGGTATTCTCAAGGACATGGAGCAAGCGGCCACATCCACGTCCTCCCCCACCTCTCCCAGCTTTGCCAATCTGCTGGCCGCGCTGGCCACGCCTGTCCCGAAATCTGCCGACGCCCCCAGCGACGAGTCTTTGACGCAAGGGAAAAAGCCCGCGCTTAACTGGAACGATGACGGCCTGGAAGACGACGTCATCACCCTCAGCTATGAGCGCGCGCTGCGCGCCAATGCTCGCTATCATCCGCCTGAAACCACAGAGCTGCCGCTCCCCCCGGCGGCCAATCCTGAGCCAGCGCGATTGGAGCAGGCCGCTCCGGCTGTCTCCGCGGCGGCTTCGCCGGCATTGGCTCATCCAGCCGCCAGTGCGGAGCCGGCCAAAAATCCAACTCCGGAAACCAGCCGCAGTTGCTCGACGTCCCTCGAACGGAATTTGAAGGAGGCCAGCATCACCATCCGCATGAGCAGGGCGGAATGCGCGCAACTGCATCAACGCGCCGCCGAGGCCGGGCTGACCGTCTCGGCCTATCTGCGCTCCTGCGCCTTTGAAACCGAGTCGCTGCGGGCGATGGTCAAGGACACGCTGGACCAGTTGCGTTCGGCCACGGCCCAGGCAAAGCCAGCCATAGCCCACCGCTCCCGGCTTCGCGAGCTGGCCCACTGGCTGACTGGCCTCGTCACTCCCTGGCGCGGCGCACAGCGGGTTGCCCAGGCCTGAACCCCGGCGTTCTCCGAATTATTGATCCGGCCCAAAAGATTGGCATCGTGCGATCCCACCCTAGCGACAAAGAAACAAAACGCAGGTTCTTCGACTTCGCTGCGCTTCGCTCAGAATGACAGTCGCGAGGGTGGGGCACCCAATTTTGTGTTCATACTTTCGGGCCGGATCAATAAGATTGGTCCGCAAAAATTGATCAGGAAACGTCTGGCGGCGAGGACGCCGCCCGTACAGCCAGCCAGGAGGCCGGCGCTACATATAGCTCTTACTCCACTTGCAGCACCAGGCACTTCAGGTATTCGGTCTCTGGCAGGTTCAGCACCACCGGGTGATCGATAGCCGCGCCGCGCCGTTCGAGCAGCCGCACGCGGCGATGCGCATCAATGGCGGCCGAGGCCACGCTGGCTTCCAGGTCGGCCCAGCCCACGTGATGCGAACAGGAGCAGGTCACCAGCAGGCCGTTGGGGTTGAGCATTTTGAGCGCACGCAGGTTCAGCTCCTTGTAGCCGCGCAGAGCGCCCTCGACGGCGCGCTGGCTTTTGGCGAAGGCCGGCGGATCGAGTACGATGGCGTCGAATTTTTCGCCCGCGTCCGACCAGTCGCGCAAAACCTGGAAGGCGTCGCCCTCGACCCAATCGACCTCTGCCGTGAGCCGCGCGCGGTTCGCCACCAGATTCCTCTCCGCCACTTCGAGCGAGGCGCGGGAGGCGTCAACGCCGGTAACCCGGCTGCAAATTTCGGCCAGATGCAGGGCAAAACCGCCCTGGTAGCAGCAGACGTCGAGGGCGCGTCCGGTGGCGCCCAGCTTCCGCGCCCATTCCCTGGCGGCGGCGTAGTTGGCGCGCTGATCGAGGAATGCGCCCGTCTTCTGCCCGGAGTTGGCGTCAAAGAAGAATTCGAGGCCGTTGATCCGGAACTGGGCGCTGGCGGCGGTCGCCGCCGCGTCCCGAACGAACAGAGGCTCGGCGTTGGGAGCGGCCAGTCCTTCCAACTGGCGCACGCGCGCGTCGGGCCGCTCCAGAATGGCCGCTGGCGACAGCTCCTCGCGCAGCACGCGCACGCACACTTCCCGCACCGCGGCGGTGTTCAGCCCCTTGGCCAGCAATTGCAGAATCACCAGGTCGCCGTACTTGTCGGCCACCAGGCCGGGCAGCTCGTCGGCCTCGCTGAAGCACAGCCGGCAGGCGTTGTTCTGCTCGTCGAGCAGCGGTTTTCTGCGCCGGATGGCCGTGCGCAGACGGTTTTCCAGCAGCTCCAGCCACGCGGCCTCGTCGATTGCCTCGCGCGAAACCAGCCGCAGCGCAATCTGCGAGGTGGGGCTATAAAGCGCCGTGCCCAGCAGCAGTCCGCGACTATCGGCCACCGGCAGCAGAGCGGGCGGCTCGCCCTCGGGCAGTTCAACGGACTCGATGTCAGAGGCGTAAACCCACAAATAGCCCGCGCGCAGGCGGTCAGCGGCGCGGCGGCTGATGGAAGCGCCGGGGATTTGGGGCCTGAAGACTTGTTTTTGATCGGCCTTGGGGCCGGAGGCTGGAGCCTTTGGAACGGCGCGGGCGGCGGCGGCGGCCTTGTTGCGCGCGCGCGCGTCTTTTTTGAAATCGCGGCCCTCGTGCGGCGGCACCGGGTGCGTCTTTTTGAAAACGGGCTTGATTGACGGCGCGTGTGGGGCGGTCTTGGAGGACTTGGAGGAGGTGGCGGATCGGGATGTGCGCGGCTTGGTCATAGGTTTCCTTGGTGTGGTTCATCTTACGCCCCTGCAACGAAGATCAAAGTCTGCAAGCGGACATTACGGCGGGGAATCGCATACGAAATTGGAGCCAAGAACATCAGCAGTATTGAAAGGGAACGACTTTAGTCGTGCCGCAGAAATAGCCGAAAACGATGGCTTTATGGCGACGTGAAAAGGCGAAAATTCGGGCAAATTGGCGGAAGCCATTCCTCAGGGGCTAAAGCCCATCGTTTTTTATCAGCCACTTACGGCACGACTGAAGTCGTGCCCTTTCAAAGCATCGGGTTTTTCCGCAACCTGAAAAGCCAATCAGCCGCCAATTACAATCAAGATCAATGACGAATCTCTTCGGCCTGTTATTGGTTCTGGATTGGCACTGGCTTTTTCTGGCGGTGATTGCTTTCCTGGCCGGGCTGCTGAACGCCGTGGCCGGCGGCGGCTCCTTTCTGCTTTTTCCTGCTTTGATGGGGATGAATATCCTGCCCATCCAGGCCAACGCCACGTGCACGGTTGCCCTCTGGCCCGGCCAGCTTACTTCGGTAGCCGCCTACCGCGAGGACATCCGCAAGAATCTGCGCCTGGCCTGGCTGATGGGTCTGGCCGGGCTGCTGGGGGGCACGACTGGCGCTCTGGTGCTGCTGAACACGCCGCAGATGACCTTTCTGCATCTGGTGCCCTGGCTGCTGCTGACGGCGGCCTCAATTTTCGCCGTGAGCGGCCCGGTCTCGCGCTGGCTGGCGCGGCGCAAGGGCGGCGCGCCGCATCCGCCGCGCCGCCTGCTGGTCTTCCTGACCACCATCGTGGTCTGCTTTTACATTGGCTACTTCGGCGCCGGAGCGGGCTTTCTGATCATCACCCTGCTCTCGCTCTTCGGCTTCCAGGATTTGAACGAGATCAACGCCCTCAAGGTGGTTTCGACCACCATGGCCAACGGTATCGCCTTCATTATCTTCGTGGTTGGCGGCCAGGTTGTCTGGCGCTATTGCCTGCTGGCCATGGTTGCCAGCGCCATCGGTGGCTACTGTTCGGCTCGCTTGGCCCATCGCGTCCCGCAGCAGTTGCTCCGCGGGCTGGTTGTCCTGATTGGCCTCTCGATGGCCGCTTGGTTCTTCTGGAAGCAGTAGACAGGGGGCAGAGATCAGGGAACAGGGAACAGAGATCAGTCTGCCGTATTCGCAGCGGACAATCGCCCTTCTGTTTGTGCTCACTCTTTTCCATTGGCCAAAAACCGACTGTTGACAACTGCCCCCCCCTGATCTCTGACCCCTGACCCCTGTAAACTGAAGCCATGAGCTACGTTTGCAAGGACTATGTACCCAGCGAGAGCGCGGAGCCCGATTCGCTGCCCCGTATTGCCGTGACTCCGGCGAAGGTCCGGGTGCGGCTGACCGAAGGCACGGGCATGGAGATCGATTGGGCCGACGGCCATCGGAGCGTCTGGAGCTTTGCCTGGCTGCGTGCGGCTTGCCCCTGCACCACCTGCGTTGAGGAGCGCAAGCAGGAGGGCCGCAAACTTGGCCAGCCCCAGCCCGCGCCGGCCGCCCTACTGCCGCTGTACACCCCGCCGCCCAAGCCCACGGGCGCGCACGCCGTGGGCCACTACGCCATCCAGTTCGACTGGCTTGACGGCCACTCCGGCGGCCTATACTCCTGGAAATACCTGCGCCGCCATTGCCAGTGCCGCGAATGCGCCTTCGCCACCGTCGAGGCCACCGGAGCGCCCAACTGAGGCATCAAGGCAAAAACCGAGCTGGAAGTTCGCCTCCGCCTGGCGTTCATACTTTCGGGCCGGATCAAGAGGAATGAACCAATAAAGCCGCTTGCAAAATTAAATTCAGGCCGATGGTTGCGTCAGGGCACGACTAAAGTCGTGCCTTGACGCTTCTTGCTGTATCAATAGGAATTATGCAAAAGGCTCAATAGGTTAGCATTCTTCCACGCATAACGAAGCTCCGTCACAGCAGTGCCATCCGGAGCAATCCAAACCGTGTTCCCGGCAACCATCCCGCCAAGCCGTTCATAGAAGCTCCTGGCCAGCACGTTTTGTTCAAAGGCCCAAAGGAATAAACCTTTGCGCGGATATGCTGCTGAGCACCATGAGGCGATATGCGTCATCAGTTTTTTCCCTACACCGTGTCCCTTTTGAGCAGGTAAAACGTGCAGGTTGTCGAGCATGGTTCCCCATTGCTCATCTTCATTGCCATAGGCGCAGGCAAAGCCAACGATGTTGGCTTCTTGCTCAGCGACAACTATGTGTTGGTTAGCTTGCGGATTTTTGAATCGATGCTTCCAGAGAGCCAGCCGCTCCGACGCAACAGCTCCATCAAGGTATTCGTCGGAAAGAACCCCTCGATATGTGCTTCTCCAGCTTGCGGCGTGTAACGCGGCAATGGTTGTGAAATCATCTTGCTGTGCGATTCGAATTTTCACTGCGCCAGGTCTCTGACCGAATAATTTCGTACCATTGAAATCGAGGTATCCCAGGTCTCAAAATCGAGACCTGGGGCACCCAGCATTTGTACAACTTCTAGCTGTCAGAGATCTATAACATCTCCGGCGCAAGCAGATCGGCCATGGTCTCGCGCCGCCGGATCAGCCGCGCCCGCGCGCCTTCCACCAGCACCTCGGCGGGACGCAGGCGGGTGTTGTAATTCGAGCTTTCCGCCATGCCGTAGGCTCCCGCGTCGAGAATCGCTACCAGATCCCCTGGCTCGACCGGCGCTAACTTGCGGTCGTGAGCAAAAAAGTCGCCTGACTCGCAGATCGGTCCCACCACGTCCACCACGCGCGGCTTGCCCGCCCTGGGCGCGACCGGCACAATCTCGTGGTAAGCCTGGTAGAGCGCGGGACGGATCAGGTCATTCATCGCGGCATCGGTAATCACGAAGGTTTTTTTGCCGTTGCGCTTGACGTAGAGCACGCGGGCCACCAAGGCCCCGGCCTCCGCCGCCAGAAAGCGGCCCGGCTCGAGGAAGAGACGGCCGTCGAAGCCGCGCAATGCGTCTTCGATGGCCGCGGCGTACTGGCTCACGCTGGCGGCGGCGTCAAAGCCGTCCGCGTGGTAATCGATGCCCAGCCCGCCGCCCACATCGACGGCCTTCAGCGCAATGCCCGCGCGCTCAAGCTGGCGCAGCAGCTTGCTGACCCGCTCCACGGCCGCGCCAAACGGCTCCGCCGAGCAAATCTGCGAGCCGATATGGAAGCTGACGCCGTAAGGCTCAAGCCAGCGGCTGCCCGCCGCATTTTTGTAGATTCGCAATGCCTGGCGGATGTCGATGCCGAATTTGTGCTCACGCAAGCCGGTGGAGATGTAAGGGTGCGTCTCGGCGAAGACATCAGGATTGACGCGCAGGGCAAAGCGCATCTTCTTTTTCAGTCGCGCGGCGCGGCGGGCCAACAGCTCCAGCTCCGCCTCGCTTTCTACGTTGATTTGGAGAATGCCCGCCTTCAGCGCCCGGTCCAGCTCCGCCGCCGTTTTGCCCACGCCGGAGAAGACAACCCGCGCGGCGGCCTCGGGCGCGGCGGCCAGCACGCGCTCCAGCTCCCCGCCGGAGACAATGTCAAAGCCCGCGCCGCGCCCCGCCAGCAGCTTCAGAATGGCCAGCGCCGAGTTCACCTTGACCGAGTAGCAGACCAGATGTTCGCGGCTCGCGAAGGCCTGCTGAAAAAGCCCCAGCCGCTCGACCATCTGATCGGCGGAGTAGACGTAAAGCGGCGTGCCGTGACGCCGGGCGAGTGCGACCAGCGAAACCTTGCCGCAGTGCAGCGCGCTGCCCGGCTGCGGGTAAAAGAATGGGCGGGACGAAGAGGGAGAGGTCTGAGTCAAGATGAGCTTCCGTTCAAAAAGTCTTTCTTTGAGCCTATCGCATTTTTGGGGGAAGTGGCTTTGAAAGGGCACGACTTCGACCGTGCCGTAAACGGTTAATAAAAACGAGGGCTTTAATCCCGGAGAAAATGCTTGTTTCTCAATATCATCCGGGGAACTTCTCAATGAAAAGAGCGCCGCTCAGCCTTTGAATTGCCGCAGCCACGCGGTCAGCAGCGCCGCGACCTTTTGCGGCTGTTCGTAGGCGGCGAAGTGGCCGGCGTCAGCCAGCAAGTGAAACTCGCAGCCGCCGGGCGCGGCGCGGAAGGCGTCCATCAGCGCCGGCGTCGCCCCAGGGTCTTCGCCGCCGCAAACGGCCAGCACGGGCGCGGTAATGGTGGCGACGGTAGGCACGGAGTCAGGCCGCGCGGCGAGGCCCACCTGCACGGCTGCCACGGCCTCCGCCGTGATCGTCATGCGGGCGCGCATCTGGGTGATGATCTCCGGATGGAGCCTGGCGGCGGTTGTGCCCACCAGCCGGTGGGCCGAGTCGTCAAAAAACGCCTCGCGGCCGCCGGCGAGCGCCTGCTTGATGGTGGCGATGCGCCGAGGAAGATTGGCGGCAGGTTCCGATTGCGGCCGTGCGCAGATGAAAGCCAGCCCGCGTATGCGCTGGGGCGCCTGACGCCAGAGCTCCAGCAGCACGTTGCCGCCAATCGAAGAGCCAACCAGAATCGCCTCTTGCACATGAAGATGGTCGAGCAGCGCGAGCGCGTCCTCGCCCAGCCGCTTCATGGTCAGCGTGGGAAGGTCGGGAAGGGCCGCCAGGCCGCCCACAGGCAGCCTTCCCAGCTCCGAGCCGCCATGCCCGCGCAGGTCGGGAACAAGCGCGCGCACGCCGGCCAGATTCTCCGTCAGCGGCCGCCAGAATTCGCCATCGACCGGCGTCGGATGCAGAAAAACCAAGGGCAAACCCGCTCCGGAATCTCGAAAGGCCAACGTAGCCCCGTCCGATTGGTAAGTAGCTTCCATCACTAACGAGAATAAAGCATTTTCATTGCTTTTGAATGCCAGAGTCGTGGGATTACAGGGCAAACGCATCACAATTCCAATTTTGCCGCGGGGATCATTTTGGATTGCGATTCAATGCTGGCGTGGCATTTGGAGGGAGCAGGGGGCTTCAGCCCTCTGAATCCGAGGTAAAAGATGAGGCCGCCTTCAGGCGTGGGCATCGTTGCGGCTGCCAACAAAAGGCCCGGGGCTAAAGCCCCGCGTTTTTTTGCCTGTTTTTCAGTGGCCTGAAGGCCACTGCTCCCTCCGAGAAAACGAGCAAAAGCGACGGCTGCGCCTCTTTCATCGATCCATTGCAAAAAAATATAAATGCGTTTGCCCTGCGCTATCCCTCTTGCCGCAAAAAACAAAGACGCGGCAAGGATGGGGAGCCCAAGACTACACACGATTCGTAAAAATGCGTTTGCTCAGGGTAACAGCACCGGCTCCTCGGGAATGCCGATCCAGCCGGCCAGGTAGGCCACGAAGATCAGGCCGCCAGTGAAGAAAAGCCCAATGAACGTGACGACGCGAACCACCGCGACATCCCAGCCGTATGCCTGCGCCACGCCCAGGCATACCCCGGCGATCTGGCGGCCCACAATCGGGCGGACCAGCCTCCGGGTGGCAACGCCCGGCCCGACGGGAATCACCGCTCCACAACTCGAACAGAACCGCGCGCCTTCCGGCAAGCCGGTTCCACATCGCTGACAAAAGACTGCCATTGTCGATCCCTCCTCCGGAAAACTCATCTCTATCAAGATACGGCAGCGGAAGCCCGGCGGTTCCCGGAGTTTGCGCCTTCCGTCACGCTCCCCGGTAGGGGGTGCGCAGGCGCTTGCGCGCGGTGTCGGCGCGCGAGGTGTTCGGACCGGCGTCGATGGCCATCTGGTAATCCCGGACCGCCAACTGCCGTTCGCCGTTCACGTCGTGGCACTCGCCGGCAGCCAAGAGCGACCGAATCTTCAGTTCCGGGCCAACATCCTTCGTCCAGGCCGCCTGCTCGTAGGCCTGCGCCGCCTCGGCGAAGAGCCGCTGTCCGCGTAAGGCATCGCCCAAGCCAAAGTAGGCCAGTTCCAATTGCGCCGAAGCAAAGTAGCCCGGCAGGGCGCTGGCCGAGACAATCTCCCGGTAGGCCGCCACGGCCGCCATGCCCTCGCCCGCGTCCTTGCGCAGGTTGGCCTCTTCCAGGCTGAAAAGATAGCCGTGGGGATAGGAACTCTTCAGCCCCCGCACCACCTGAATCGCCTCGCGGTACTTGGCCTCGCGGCGCAAGAAAAGGGCAATCACAACCCGCGCCTCGACGTTGGTCATCACGCCGCGCCGTCCGTCGTCGTTCAGCATTTCCAGGCCCCGACTTTTGGAGCCGGTAATTCCGGCAAAGCCGATCAGGAACTTGAAAGGCAAGGGCAGCGCCCCCACCACGTACTCATAGACCCCAGCCACCAGCTTGGCGTCCACATACTCCGGGTCCAGTTGCAGCACGCGGACTTCGTCGTCCTTGGCCTTCATCGCCAGCCGGAAGCCGGCGCCGAAGCTGCGCTGCACCATGGCGATATATGCGCATTTCAACGCGCGCGCCCAACCGCGAGCGTAAAGCGCGTCGATGTCGTTGGGATTCCTGCTGACGCGCCAGTCGGCCTCGTGGACGGCCTCGTCGGCCAGCGCATTGATGCGGTCGCGGGCCTTCGGATTCTCATCGGCGGTGGCGTGGCGGCCACTGAGGAAGCCGTCATTGGCGTAGAAAGTCGTGTCCAGCAAATCCATTCGATAGAGTTCCTGGAAGACCACGGCCTCCAGCAGCAGCGCCGTCGGCTGCGGATCGCCCGGATGCGCGGCGTGGAAGCGTTCCAGCCGGCTGACCGCGCCCGGATAGTCCTGGACGTAGAAGCGCTGATAGGCCTCGCGCACCAGCGGGTCGCGGTTCAGCGGATTGGTGTGCGCCTCGGAGGCCCAGCCGAGGCTGGAGGCCATAAGCAGCGCCAAGCCCCATGCACAGTTGCGTATTCCGTTGCGTTTCCGGCGCGAAATGCTCTTCAATCGAATCCACCTCCCGCTCCCTTCATGGTAACCCGTCGCGGATTCCGGCTTCATGCGCCAGGCCGCCGTGTGCCCCATATCTACCGCGCACTTTGCGGCAGATGTGGGAGGCCGCAATCCATTAAAATAAAGCTATGCCCATTTCCGAATCGCACGATTCAGCCTTTCCCCGCGCTTCCGCAACAGAGCGAGTCGAGGCGGCCCGCAAGCGCCTGATCGTAGCCCTTGATGTGCCAGACGCGGCCTCCGCCATCCGGCTGGTGGACCAGTTGGACGGCGCTTGTCAATGGTTCAAGGTGGGGCTAGAGCTGTTTGTCGCCGCCGGTCCCGCGGTTGTTGAATCGCTGGCCGCTCGCGGCTACTCCGTCTTCCTGGACCTCAAGCTATTCGACATTCCCAACACCGTGGCGGGAGCGGTGCGCTCGGCCACGGCGCTGGGGGTAAAAATGCTGACGCTGCACGCCGCCGGAGGCCCGGCCATGCTGGCCGCCGCGCGCGCCGCTCTGGATGGCGTCGCCCACCCGCCGCAACTGCTGGCCGTCACCGTGCTTACCAGCATGGATCAGGCGCAGGTGAACGCCGTTGGCCTGGACCGCTCGCCCGCCGAGCAGGTTGCCGTGCTGGCCCGTATGGGCCTGGAGGCGGGAATGCGCGGCTTTGTCTGTTCGCCCCAGGAGGTTGCCGCTCTGCGCTCGCTGGCTGGCCCGGAGGGCGTGCTGGTTGTCCCCGGCATCCGTCCGGCGGGCGCCGCCATCGGCGATCAGAAGCGCATCGCCACCCCCGCTGACGCGCTGCGCCAGGGCGCCAGCTACCTGGTTGTTGGCCGGCCGATCACCCAGGCTCCCGATCCCGCCGCGGCCGCCAACGCGATTCTCAAAGAGATGTCTGAATCGCTTTGGGCGTAGGGCAGTTTAGAAAATTGTGTGGACGCAAACTTGATCGGTATCCCACCCATTTCGCGATGATACCTGCGAAATGGATGGGGCACCCTAGCGACAAAGAAACAAAACGCAGGTTCTTCGACTTCGCTGCGCTTCGCTCAGAATGACAGTCGCGAGGGTGGGGCACCCAATTTTGTGTTCATACTTTCGGGCCGGATCAATTGGTCCACGACATTTATGTACTTAGTTGGCGCATCGGCGCGGCCAATCACCTATTTTTCATTACCTATGCCTATAATGAGGCATGGCGACTGTCCGGCAACCCATACCGGCAGATGTGAATGGCGCGCCCCCATCTTCAGCGGGGCAAACGCCCACTCCGGCGCATGATGCCCTGGTGCTCGAAGTTGATCAGAAGTCCATGGACCAGCGCCTTGAGGCGCTGCTCCAGCGCGTCCACGCCAACCGCCCCACCGAAGACCTTTCCCTGATCCGCAAAGCCTGGAAATTCAGCGTGCAGCACCATCGCGGGCAGTGCCGCGCCTCGGGCGAGCCTTACATCATTCATCCGCTCGAAGTGGCCGAGGTGCTGGCCGAGATGAAGATGGACTCGACCGCCATCGCCGCCGGCCTCCTGCACGACTCGGTCGAGGACACGCCCGCCACCCATGAGGAGCTGGAGTCGAACTTCGGCGTCCAGGTGGCCAACATTGTCGAGGGCGTCACCAATATAGACAAGATTCAATTCGCCAACCGCGAGGACCGCCAGGCCGAAAACGTGCGCAAGATGCTGCTGGCCATGGTCTCCGATGTGCGCGTGGTGCTGATCAAGCTGGCTGACCGGCTGCACAATATGCGCACGCTGGAGTACCTGAAGCCCGACCGCCAACTGGCCATCGCCCGCGAGACGATGGACATCTACGCTCCGCTGGCGCATCGGCTGGGCATGGGCAAGGTGCGCGGCGAGCTGGAGGATCTGGCCTTCCGCTACCTGGACCCGGTCAGTTACCAACAGGTTTCGGAGGCCGTTGAGGCGCACCGCATCGATGGCGAGCAGTTCCTGCGCGGCGTCGAGGACACGCTGGTTGAGCAACTGCGCGAAAACAACATTCCGGCGCGCGTCGAGTGGCGCATCAAGCGCCTCTACTCGATCTTCCAGAAGTTGCAGCGCTCCAAGGTCAGCTTTGAGCAGGTCTATGATTTTCTGGCCATCCGCGTCATTACGCAGGACGTGGCCGCCTGTTACGCCGTCTTTGGCCTCATCCACACCATCTGGCGTCCCGTCCCCGGCCGCATCAAGGACTTCATCGCCATGCCGCGCGCCAACCACTACCAGTCGCTGCACACCACGGTGATGAGCCCCACCGGCCACCAGTTCGAGGTGCAGATCCGCACCGAGGAGATGCACCGCATCGCCGAGGAGGGCATCGCCGCCCACTGGAAGTACAAGGCCGGCGACGTCGTGGTAACGGCCCGCGACGAGGAGCGGCTGAACTGGATTCGCCAACTGGTCGACTGGCAGAAGGAGATGACCGACCCCAACGAGTTCCTCTCCAGCCTGAAAATGGACCTCTACCCCGACGAGGTCTACACCTTCACGCCCAAGGGGAGGGTGGTGGTGGTTCCGGCCGACGCCACGCCGGTTGACTTTGCCTACACCATTCACACCGAAGTGGGCAACACCTGCGTCGGCGCCCGGATCAACGGCCGCATTGCCCCGTTGCGCACCAAGCTCGTGACCGGCGACATCGTTGAAATTGTCACACAGAAGGACCACAAGCCCAACCGCGACTGGCTCACCTTCGTCAAAAGCCCCCGAGCCCGCAACAAGATCAAGCACTGGCTCAATGAGGACCGCCGCCGCCGCGCGGTCGATCTTGGCCGCAAGCTGCTGGAGCGCGAGGCCCGCCGGTATAAGGTGCCGCTGGCGCAGATCACCGACCAGGATCTCAGCCGCGTCGCCAGCGAATATGGCGTGGATACCGCGGCCGACCTGCTGGCCGATCTGGGCCAGGGAAAGCACTCCGCCCGTCAGGTGCTGAACCTGCTTGCGCCGGGCAGCGCCAGCCAGCCAGTGCCGGAGCCAGCGCTGGAGATCAAGCCCGGCGCAGCCGCGCCCACCGCGGCGGAGGCCAAGCGCAAGCTGCGCCTTTCCGGTTCGGAATCGCTCCAGGTCGAGGGCCAAAATGATCTGCTGGTCTATCGCGCGCGCTGTTGCAACCCCATTCGCGGCGAGGAAATCGTCGGCTACGTCACCCGCGGCAAGGGTGTAGCCGTTCATGCGCGCAGTTGCCCCAATGTGCAGAACCTGCTTTACGAAAGCGACCGCCGCATCGCCGTCGAATGGGCGCAGCCAAACAGCAATGCTGGCAAGCCGCTGCGCTACCCGGTCAAATTCATCGTTTTCTGCGACGATCACGCTGGCGTTCTGAAAGAGCTGATCGCCGTTCTCTCCGACGACAACTCCAACATCAGCGGCGTCGATATCCGCCACGGCGAAAATGGCGGAGCCATTGTCGAGCTGGCCGCCGAGGCCGAGGATCTGCGTCATTTGAACCACATGGTTCTCGGCCTGCGCCGCGTCCCCGGCGTGCATACCGTGCAACGCACGCAAAAGCTGTAAGGCCGGACATTCGACGCCATTCTTTTTTGAGCGGACCTACCTCAGCCGGCTTTTTCTCGTCTACCCCTACAGGCGTTCGGTTGCCTGGTCGCGGAAGCGGGATGCAGAAAGTGAACCGAGTCCGGAACGTCTTCCGATTCAAGGAATTATCCTCCGCTTTTTCCGGGCGGAAGAGCATTGTTGCACAGATGGAAGCGCAATCGCCTATTATGTTGAATTGAATCTGCAAGGCGGAATTTATTGTCGGTAAAAATTGCCTGTCAGGCTTTTTCTCCGGCTGCCGCGACTTTTTGCTGGCTCGGGGTCTCCCGAGGAAGGATCTGCGAAAACCATGATGCGTTCCGTAAAGGCTATTCCTGCTTATCTCTTGGCCGCTGTATTGCTCTGCTCGGCGGCTCTGCTTGGCGGTTCCGCATTGATGGCTCAAAGCTCCGCGACGCCGCGGATTACAGCCAATATTGACGAAAACAGGCTAACGGCGCTGAAGGGCAACGTGCCGCATCTGGCGCGGGCGGAGTTCGATCAGGGCGAGGCTTCCTCCTCGACCCAGTTGACCCATCTTCGCCTGGTGCTTGCGCGCTCCAGCTCACAGCAGGCCGCTCTGGACGCCTATCTGGCCCAGTTGCAGGATAAGTCCTCGCCCAACTACCACAAATGGCTCACGCCAGAGCAATTTGGCCAGCTCTACGGGCCGGCGGATGCGGATGTGGCGGCCCTGACCGCTTGGCTGGAATCGCACGGGCTGAAGCTGGAGGCGGTCTCAAGCGGGCGTACGAATATCTCCTTTTCCGGGACGGTCAGCCAGGTGGAAGACGCCTTTCACACCCCAATCCACTCCTTCCAGGCCAACGGCAAGCAGTTCTATTCGAATACGACCGATCCCAGGATTCCCGCGGCGCTGGCCACTGTGGTCAAGGGCGTTGCGCACCTGAACACCCTCCAGCCCAAGCCGCAGTTTGTGCCGGGCAAAATGGGGAAATTCGATCCGGTGACGGGGCGGCTGCGGGCAATCTCTGACTCTGCCTCGCAGGTACGGCCCGAAATTACCGTTGATGATAATGGAGCGCAGTATCTCTATGTGGTGCCGGCCGATGCGGCCACCATCTATAACACCCCCAACTCCTTCAATCTCAACAACAGCTCCTCAACCAGCTATACCGGCAAGGGCGTGACCATCGGCCTTGCCGGCGATTCTGCCATTTCAACGACGTATGTGACCGCATACCGCTCGCTGTTTCTGGGCGACACGATGGCGCCCATAATTACCAATGTTGACGGGGTGAAGAATACGAATGATGAGGATACCGATGAGGCTTACCTGGACACCGAAGTCTCCGGCGGCCTGGCGCCCGGCGCGACCATTCATTTTTATACTGCCGAAAATATTGGCACAGCCATTGATACGGCGATCAATGCCAATATCGTCGACATCTTCAGCCTGAGCTTTGGCAATTGCGAGCTGGAGATGAGCACCAGCGACAACCAGATGTTAAACAGTTGGTGGGAGCAGGCCGCTTCTCAGGGCATCGCGGTGACGGTTTCCTCGGGCGACTCCGGCTCGGCCGGCTGCGACTATCAAACCGACAGCAATGGCAACAACGTAACCGAAGCCACCGGCGGATTGGCGGTGAGCGGCTTCGCTTCAACGCCCTACAACATCGCCGTGGGCGGCACGGACTACTATGCATTGCTCTCGAACTTCAGCAACTATGTAACCGAAGCTTCCTCGTCAGGCAGTGCGGCGGGCAGCTCTTCCACGTACTATCGGACGGCGTTGAGCTACATTCCCGAATCCACCTGGAATGATTCGACGTATATCAACGACTTTCTCAACGCCAATGAGCCCTGGACGGCGGTCAGCGGCGGAGCCAGTTATGCCAGTATCGTCGCCGGCTCGGGCGGCAAAAGCAGTTGCTCGACCAACACCACGGTTGATACCGCTGCTACGGTTGGCAGTTGCACCTCCGGCTACAGCAAGCCCGCTTGGCAAACGGGCACGGGCGTTCCCGCTGACGGCGTGCGCGATATTCCCGACGTTTCGCTGCTGGCGGCCAACGGGGCGGATGATGCAATGTGGCTTATCTGCTATCCCTGGACCTCTAAAGGGACCACCTATCAAGGCTGCATCAAGCAGGCCGACGGTTCCTGGCGTTTTTTGGGCGGGGGCGGAACCTCGGCTTCCGCGCCGGCCTTCGCGGGTATTCTGGCGCTGGTTGAGCAGAAGACCGGCGACCGTTTGGGCCAGGCGGCCCAAACGCTGTATCAGCTTTACAACGGCAGTCACTCCAGCGCCATCTTTCACGATGTGACGGTGGGCAATATCTCCGTTCCCTGCACCAGCGGAAGCACGGATTGCGCAGAGAACGGCCTGGGATATTACTTCGAGAGCGGCTATGACACCACCACCGGCTATGACTTGGCGACGGGCCTGGGCAGCGTGGATGCAACGGAACTGGTGAATTACTGGGATACGGCCACCGGCGCTGGCACAACAGCGGCCACGGTGACGGTAACTCCCGCGTCCTCGTCAATTGCGTCAACGAGTTCACTTTCGGTTACGGTTACCGTAACCGGCTCAAGCACCGCGGAGAGCTATCCGACCGGGATCATAACACTCTCCGGCGGCGGCATGACGGCGCAGACGAGCCCCGTCATCTCGAATGGCAGCTATACCTTTACCATTCCCGCCGGAAGCCTGACGTCCGGTTCCGACACGCTGACGGCGAGTTATAGTGGCGATGCCACCTATGCCGCAGAGGTCGGCGCGGCCACCGTGACGGTGACCGGAAGCTCAACCTCAACCACGACATTCTCGCTCTCCGCAACGTCGCCGAGTGCCTCCATTGCACCTGGAGGAACCACGACCTCGACCATCACGGTGAGCACGGCCACCGGCTATGTGGGAACCGTGACGCTCAGTTGCGCGCTGACGAGCTCTCCCTCTGGAGCAAGTTACTTGCCCAGTTGCTCGATCAGTCCGACGACGGTGACGCTCAGTTCCAGCGCCACCAGCCAGACGGCGACCGCGACGATTACGACGACGGCGGCCACCAGTGCGCTGGCTTATCCGAAACTGCCCGGCAAGAGCAAGGGAATCTTCGGGGCCGCCGGTGGGGCGCTATTGGCCTTCGTGGTCTTCCTGGGAATTCCGGCGCGGCGGCGCGGCTGGCGCTCGATGCTGGGCGTGCTGATGCTGCTGGCGGCGCTGGGCAGCCTGAGCGCTTGCGGCGGCGGTTCGTCCTCTTCAAACAACAACACGGGTACCACGGGAACGGCGGCAGGCTCCTACACCTTCACGGTGACGGCAACCGGCAGCCCCGCGGTCACCCCATCCCCAACAACCAGCTTCACGGTGACCGTGAACTAAGCGATCAGTCCGTACCAAAACAGAAAGGCCCTTCCCGAAGGAAGGGCCTTTCTGTTGGTGCGGACTTGGTTGCGAACGAAAATCTGGGTGCCCCAACCTTCCGGACATCCGGATTTTCGTTCACACTTGATTCCGTATTTGTACCCAAAAAGCCGGCTTTTCAGTGTAGCTAGGACAACACTGCTTTGCGCGCTTCCGGCGCGGCCGGGGCGGGCGTCGGAGCGGCCGCTGGCTTGCCTTCGGGTTTCTTGATGTCAATGCCGCCCTTGAAGTAGGCGCCATCCTCGATGCTGATGCGGGCTGCGGTCACGTCGCCGGTCAGCGCGCCCTCGGCGCGGATTTCCACCCGGTCGGTGGCGGAGATATTGCCGCGAACCTTGCCCAGCAGGACGATTTCGCGGGCATCAATGCTGGCCGTAACCTGGCCGTTGCGGCCCACAGTTACACGGTTGCCGGGCAGGTTGATGCTGCCCTCAATCTTGCCGTCGATGAACAGCGATTCGGAGCCGGTGATTTCTCCCTTTACAATCAATCCCTTACCGATGGTGGCCTGGTCGCCGGCCGAGACCTGGGTGCGGCTGCTGTGATCGATGGCAGGAGAAGACTGCGCGGGATGGACGGGTTCCGGCGAAAGGCTGGGGGTGGCCGGTGCAGATTGAGTAGGTTTCCACATAGCGCTCGATAAATCCTTTTCTGCCCGAAAAGAAAGGGCTTACCAAGGCAAGGGCTATGCCTTGGGCCCGGAATTTGAATGAATCCGTGAGCAGTGGAGCCTTTTGGCCCCGGCAAACCCACGCGCGGACACACTAGAATACTATCGCTTTGCGCTCCACCAGCGAGACAGATTTTCCGCTATTTTAGGACAGTTTTCCCCATCTGCGCTTGAAACGCGCTTAAGAGCCTATTTCCGGCCTCCTGGCTGGCGGTCCTCTGGGGCTTCTGAGTGAACGCCGCCAATTGCGCCCGCCTCCCCGCTCGGCGCGGGATATTCCCGTTTTGGCGGCTTTTGCAGCCCATTCGCTGCAACTCTATGCGGCTGACCGAGGCGAGCATTTACTATGAATTCATGCATCCCAAGGCGCAGGCCTGACGGTGCTGGCGTGCCCTGTGCGGGAGGTGAATCCGAACCGAGAGGCGTTTTCCGCTCTCCATATCGGTGATCCAGCATGAACCGGTCCTCGCGGCAGGCTGCCCAAATTGAAATCCCTGCAACGGGAGGAACCCTAAGTTGAGCGACCGTTTCTTGTTTACCTCTGAATCCGTCACGGAAGGCCATCCGGATAAGATTGCCGACCAGATCTCCGACGCCATTCTCGATGCCTGCCTGGAGCAGGACCCTTACAGCCGCGTCGCCGCCGAGACGCTGACGGCCACCGGTTTGGTGGTCATTGCTGGCGAAATCACCACCAAGGCCTACGTCGATCTTCAGGGTCTGGTGCGCGGCGTTGTGGCTTCCATCGGCTATGACAATGCACTTTATGGCTTTGACTCCAACACCTGTGCGGTCGTTTCCGCCATCGACAAGCAGTCGGGCGACATTGCGCAGGGCGTTGACACGGGCGGCGCCGGCGACCAGGGCATGATGTTCGGCTACGCCTCCAACGAGACTCCGGAGCTGATGCCCGCCCCGATCTCGCTGGCCCACAAGCTGGTCCGCCAGTTGACCGCGGTGCGCAAGAGCGGCAAGCTGCCCTATCTGCGTCCCGACGGCAAGAGCCAGGTCACGGTCGAGTACGACGAAAATGGCAAGCCCGCGCGCATTGACGCCGTGGTCATCAGCAGCCAGCACTCCGACAGCGTCAGCAATGAAGTGCTGCACGCCGACATTCTCAAGTACGTCATCCAGGCGGTGCTGCCGGCTGAGTGGCTCGACGAGCACACCAAGTATTACATCAACCCGACTGGCCGCTTCGTCATCGGCGGACCGATGGGCGACACTGGCCTGACCGGCCGCAAGATCATCGTGGATACCTACGGTGGCGTGGGCCGTCACGGCGGCGGCTGCTTCAGCGGCAAGGATCCGACCAAGGTCGATCGTTCGGCGGCTTACATGGCCCGCTACATCGCCAAGAACATTGTGGCCGCGGGCTTGGCCGAGCGCACTGAAGTCGAGCTGGCCTACGCCATCGGCGTGGCCGAGCCGGTCAGCGTGCTGGTGGAGACCTTCGGCACCGGCAAGATCAGCGAATCCAAGCTGACCGAACTGGTGCGCAAGAACTTCGAGTTGACGCCCAAGGGCATTATCGAGAGCCTGAACCTGCGCCGGCCGATCTACCAGAAGACCGCCGCTTATGGCCACTTCGGCCGCAACGATCCTGACTTCACCTGGGAGGCCACCGACAAGGCTGCCACTCTGGCCGAGCAGGCCGGGCTGAAGGTTCCGGTAGCCGTCAAGTAAACCAGATCACACGCACGTCAAGAATGGGATCCTTCGATTGAAGGATCCCATTCTGTTTATGTGCGTGTGAATTGGCCGATTTTCACGGCATACTATGGATGGTCCGGTGTCCTCCCTCCGGGAGTGGCATTTGCGCAACGCACATCCGTATCGATGATGCTGGGAAGTGGTCTTCGCATTCGCTAATATCATCTTGTTCAGCAAGTGAAGAATCACTTTTTTCCCCACTGACGCGTCTATGCAATAGAATTCATGCGGGACGGCAAATTGCTGCCTCGACAGAGGAGATTATTATGCGTTTCACCGCATTTGCCGCTCTTGCACTAGGCGTGACCGCCATGGCCGCCGCGCAAACCGCCAACTGGAGCTATCAGGGCAAGACGGGCTCGCTCAACTGGGGCAAGCTGGACCCGGCCTATCAAACCTGTGCGAAGGGCCATGAGCAGTCGCCCATCGACATTCGCGGCGCGCATCTGAACAAGGCCCTCCAGCCCATCGATTTCCACTACATCGCTGGCTCGATCAAGCTGGAAAACGACGGCCACACCATCGTGGCGCACGTGAATCCCGGCAGCTATATCGTGGCCAACGGCGTGCGCTATGAGCTGGTCGAGTTCAGCTTCCGCCACCCCAGCGAGACGGCGGTGAAGGGCAAGCTGACCGAGTTGGAGGTTCAACTGCTGCACCGCGCCTCCGACGGCAAGCTGGCCATCGTGGCCGTGCGGCTGCGCGAGAATATGGACGCCCCGAACGCCGTGCTGGCCGCTCTGTGGCCGCACCTGCCCAAGACCGCTGGCGCAACGGAAAAGGTGACCGAGATGGTCAGTGCCGGCGGACTGCTGCCCGCCGACCGCGGCTATTGGACCTACTTGGGCTCGCTGACCACGCCGCCCTGCGCCGAGGGCGTGCGCTGGTTCGTCCTTGAGCAGGAGCTGAGCCTAAGCCGCGACCAAACGCGCGCCTTCGCGGCGCTTTTCCGGCTGAACACGCGCGAGTTGCGGGATGCGCATGGACGGCGTATCGAGGCCGACGAGTAACCATCTGCGGTGGGGCCCGCCGCTCGCTAATTGCTCACACGAGCTTGCGTGCCAGCCCGGTCTCTGAGTGCATGATCTTGTTCCAAGCGATCCCACCCTTCGCCAAGAACGCGAAGGATGGGGCACCCATCGGCGAGAATCCAAACAGCCTCAAAGACACCCCTCAGGGGCTAAAGCCCGCCGTTGATTTTGCGGCCCTTACGGCACGACTGAAGTCGTGCCCTGACTCAATGCGTCCCCTTGAAACACTATCCACGAGTTTTACCGCAGCCTGTAAAGCCTCGCGTTTCTAATCAACCGTTTATGGCGCTCTTCGACAGGCTCAGGACAGGCTTTGAAGCCGTGCCCTTTCAAAACCAGACTTTCACCACTGACTGCCAGCCCGGTGACGCCCAATACCCTCCCCCGGTATACTGTTTCCATGCACGTCCACGCGGCCTCTTCCTCGCAGAGCGACAAACGGACCCAAGCGGTGCTGCGCTTCTCGCTGGCAGCCACCTTTGCCTACGTGGCGCTCACCTTTGTGGCCGGGCTGTGCGCCCACTCGCTGGCTCTGCTCTCCGAGTCCGGCCACAACGTCTCCGACTTCCTGGCCCTGCTGCTCAGCCTGCTCGCCGTCTACTTCCAATCCCGCCCCGCCGATCACTCGAAGACCTTCGGCTACCAGCGGGCTGGAGTGCTGGCCGCCTTTGTCAACGCGGCCACGCTGATCGCCATCTCGGTCTGGATCGGCATTGCGGCGGTTCACCGGCTTTCAGCGCCGGTGGTTGTGCAGCCTCGATTGATGATGATTGTGGCCGCGATTGGCGTGGCCATCAACGGCGTGATCGCGCTGCTGCTGTGGCGCGTGGCGGGCGACGTGAACCTGCGCTCGGCCTTCATCCACATGGCCGGAGACACGCTTTCGACCGCCGCGGTCATCCTGGGCGGCGTGGGCATCTACCTTACCGGCCAGAACTGGATTGACCCGGCGCTCTCGCTGCTGATCGCCGCGCTGATTCTCTGGACCAGCTTCGGCATCCTGCGCGAAACCTTCAACATTCTGCTCGAAGGCACGCCCCGTGGCGTCTCGCTCACCGCGATTCGCTCCGCGATGGAGGCCGTCGAGGGCGTGGTCAATGTCCACGACCTGCACGTTTGGAGCCTTGGCTCGAACACGAGCGCGCTGGCCTGCCACGTGACCATCGCCGACATTCCCCCGTCGGAGAGCGCCTGTATCCTGGCCCGGCTCAACCACCTGCTCCGGGAGAGCTTCCACGTCTGCCACTCCACCATCCAGTTTGAGAACCTGGGCTGCAAGGAGCTGGACGGCTGCGTCGTTCCCATGGCCGAAATGGCCGGCAGCCCCGGTCACGCGCATTAGGAAAGCAGATACATCGATCTGGCTCCCACCCTAGCCGCAAAAACAAAGACGCGGCGAGGGGGGCACCCGAAGATTTGGGGTGAACTCATTCAGTGAACGGTATTGGGGCTGAACAGGCTGCGGAAAAGCCCGATGTTTTGAAAGGGCATGACTTCAGTCGTGCCGTAAGTGCCGCAAAATCAACGGGGCCTTCAGGCTCTGAGAAATGTTTTTCGGAAGTTTGGATCACATCCAGGTCTTTTTCCGCAACCTGTGAAGCCCGTGGCCTTCGAAGCATCCACGTGTTTATGCTATTTATATTTGGGGGCCATAAACCATTCATATTTAATGGTTTATGGTGGGCGCTGCAGGATTCGAACCTGCGACTTCCACCGTGTGAAGGTGACACTCTACCGCTGAGTTAAGCGCCCTCTTGCGGACTGCGGCAAGGAGTCGGGCATCCCATGAGTTAGAGTAACATCAACAGGGCTTTGCGGCCAACTCGAGGCCAGCCCGGAGCGTTATTCGACTGCCAATGCGCTGGAAGTTCGCGTCAATCCGGAGATTCAACGACTTTTGCCGCAATGCGGAGGCGTGGCGTTGTCCGGTGTTGGAGTTGGGCGGCCTGGAACTGGTCCCGGCCGGTCTTGCCGGGCCGGGGTTTGCGCAACTGGCGGCCAGTACGGAGCAGAGCCGCCCTGGCGTCTGCCTGAAGACTTCCGCAGAGAAAAATTCCCGCCCGGAAACTCCTTTTTCAGCGCAACCTTCCGACCCGAATGGGGTTTCAGAGGGTATGGCGACCTTGGTCCTGGACAATCCGGCCCTGGGAGCGGGCCTGGCTGCGCAGCCAGACGAGGGGGCAACTGCGCCTGGAGAGCCTTCGGGCGACGCGGCCATCATGCTGCGTGCGGCCGAGGGCGACGAGGCGGCGTTCAGTTTTCTGGTGGAAAAGTACCACCGGCCGATCATTCATTTTCTATACCGGATGGCGCGCAACCAGGAAGTTGCCGAGGAACTGGCGCAGGAGGTTTTTCTGCGGGTTTATCGCGCGCGGCAAAGCTACCGGGCGCAGGCCAAGTTCACCACATGGCTCTACCGGATTGCCGCCAACCTGGCGGTGAATTACGCGCGCGACACGCGGCACGAGCGCGAAGCGCAGAGTTTTTCACTGGATGCGCCAGATAAGGAAACCGGTACGAAGCCGGAGGTGGCTGGATCGGAGCCTTCGGTCGAGCAGAGTCTGCTGCGCGAAGAGCGCATGAAGGCCATCCGCGCGCAGGTGATGGCGCTGCCCGAACGGCAGCGGATGGCGGTGGTGATGCACAAGTACCAGGAGATGGATTACCGCGAGATTGGCAAGGTGCTCAATCTGAGCGAATCGGCGACCAAGTCGCTGCTCTTCCGCGCCTACCAGACGCTGCGGGAGAGGTTGAAGGATTTTGTTTGAGACCAGAGGAGCCGGGTTCGACGGGCGTGGAGTGGGGTGGAAGTAATGAAACGGATGAAAGGCAATTGCGCAGGAATGGATGCGAAGCTGGCAGGGCTGCTGCTCGATCCAGCCGCCGCGCCGGAGAAGGTTCAGCGGCACGTGGCTGGGTGTGAAAGTTGCCGCAGGGAGCTGGACGAGCTGCGGGCGACCATGTCGCTGCTGGATACGTGGAAGGGACCGGAGCCGAGTCCGTATTTCCTGACGCGGCTGCAGGCGCGGCTTGAGGAAGAGCGCGCGGCCGCGCCGACGGGCTGGTGGGCGCGGCTGCGCGCGAGCTTCGTTTACGGGCCGGCGACTCATCTTCGTCCGCTGGCGGCGATGGCCTTGACCATACTGCTGCTGCTGGGCGGCGGAACGTATCTGGGCGTTACCGGCTGGGATCATCCGCAGGTCGCAACGGGACAGGCCGTGGTGCAGGATTTACAGACCATGAGCAGTAATGCCCAACTGCTGGACCAGTTGGAGAAGATTTCCAGCAATAATTGAAGAGGGCATGAGGCGGCGGCTGCCGTTGCTGAAGTAGAAAGGCCCGCAGGAGGGCAAGGGAAATGTTGAGCCGGAGAGACAATGCGGGATGGAAGGGCCGCGCGGCCATGGCCGTGGTCGCTGTTCTGCTTTGTGTGCCCATCGCCGAGGCTCAGGGCTCGCACGCGAGCGCTCCCGCCGCCCGGCCCCAGGGCGGCAGAAGCCCATCCACCCGGTCGCAAGGCAGCGCTCCGCGCCGTTCACCCTCCGGCGGCTATCCTAGCTCCGTTACTCCGGGCAGCGGCTATCCCGGACCGCCGTATATAGGGCCGGGCTTTGCGCGTCCCACTTATCCGGGCTATGCGCCGCCGGTTCAAGGCCCGCCGGGACACTTGGGTTCCTGGCTCAACCAGCATCGCAATCTTCCCGTTCAGGAGCAGGAGCGGACACTGCGCAATGAGCCCAGCTTCCGGCGCCTGCCGCCCGGCGATCAGCAGCGGGTGATCCAGCAACTGCACCAGGTGAGCCAGTTGACCGAGGAGCAGCGGCAGCGCCGCGAGGCCCGCACACAGATGATCGAGCGCCTCTCGCCCCAGGAGCGGATGCAGGTGAACAACTCCGCGCGCAACTGGGCCACGCTGCCGGTAGATCGCCAGGCCATGATGAAGAACGCCTTCCACGATCTGCGCTCCGTTCCGGTTGACCAGCGCCAGACGGTGCTCAACTCCGCCCGCTACCAGGGCGCCTTCAGTCCTGAGGAGCGCGGCATTCTCTCCGATATGCTGCGCGTTGAGCCTTACCAGTCGGCGCGATAAAGCACGGCGCCAGCACGGAAGAAATCATTGCGCTATCCCACCCTTTCCGCACAATACGCGGAAAGGGTGGGGCACCCGGCGTGGTTGAGTGGTGTGGCTTTCCACATCTGGCGCGATTTTAAAACGCAGATCCTTCGGCTCCGCTCAGGAGCGCCAGATATGGGGCACCAGCGTATCGCGCCGGATAAAATGGATTGAATCGAGTATTCCGCAATCTTGTTTATTCCATCGAAGTCACTGTGAGGTCAGGATGCAATTTCTAGTTCTAGGCAAGGGAAAGACCGGAAGCCTGGTCGCCGAGATAGCCCGCGAGCGTGGCCACGCGGTACGCGCTTTCGACATCAACGAGAATCAGCACGCTGCCGCCATCACGGCCGCCAATCTCAACGGAGTGGATGCGGTTATCGACTTCACCGCTCCGGCGGCGGCCCTCGAAAACATCCGCGCTGTTCTTGGTCTTGGCGGCCGCATTATCGTCGGCACCACCGGCTGGTACGCCCATCTGGACGAAGCGAAGGCTCTGGCGCGGACCAGCGGCGCGCTGCTCTATGGCAGCAACTTTTCCATTGGCGTGCAAAAGCTCTTCCGCCTGACCGCCGATCTGGCGAAGCTGGACGGATACGCCTTCTCCATCAGCGAGACGCACCACGTCACCAAGCTCGATGCGCCCTCGGGCACCGCCATCACACTGCGCGAAATCATTCAGGCCGTCCGCCCCGGCGCGGAAATTCCCATCGTCTCGCACCGCGTGGGTGATGCGATGGGCGAGCACGTGGTGACCGCCATCGGCGCCAACGACAAGCTCGAACTGCGCCACGAAATCACCAGCCGCCGCTGCCTAGCCGAGGGCGCCGTTCGCGGAGCCGAGTGGCTGGCAGGCAAATCCGGCGTCTGGGACTTCCGCGAAGTCGCCGATCAGATGTAAAGGCTGGCTCAGGCCGCGCTCCGGGATCATCACGATTCTTGACGGATTTAATCGTCCGAGAAATTATCTGCAGAACCGGCCACGCCAGAACTATTCCCTCCCAACTGATTGACAACTTGGCATAGAGTATCCGTTCCGAAACAGAAAAACCACCGCTGGCGGGCGGTGGCTTTTCTGTTTAGCTAAAACACGTTTTCCCAACGTTTACGGATAGGCACTCAGCGGGGCTGCGAAACAGCCGTTCGAGTTACACGCCACAAGGTAACTTTCTCCCATTCGGCGGCCGGAGTTGCAAGGCGAAGAATAGCCTGCCGCATGGATGCTGGCGGATCGTATGTCCAAACATAATCGTAGCTGGCAAGACACTTGGACCAGTCCGGGCCGTCGCAAGGGGGCTGCCGAAAGACCAGCGGCTGCTGGCCGGGCAGGGCAAACAAGGTGGATATGTCCGCCTCGTGCGATACCGTCCAGAACTCTATGATGTGGACAAAGCCCCGGTCGAGCTTTGTTGAGACCAAGTACTTGGGCTGGAGCACATAAATACGCGCCCCAGTGGGAAGAACCTGTCCCATTGCCAGAACCTGTTCGTTCCGGCGGCTGATCGCCAGCCAATTGGTTGTTATGCTTACGGTGCGCAACGTCATGGCAATTAATACCATGGCCAAAGCGGCTTTTTGCCACCGGCCCCAGCGCGGCTCGAACGATAGAACCAGAAGCAGGAAGCAAGGAATAACATACCGGGCGTCGGCCGAGGTGGAAGTAAACACAGTCTCCGGGGTAAGCAGAAACAAAATGAAAAGTTCAATGCTGACCAGTGCTGTGCTGCGGATTCTGCTTCCTCGTAACATCAGCAGGGCACAGATCAGCAATACGACAATTACCAGCATATCCACCACAGCGCTATAGGAACGAACCGGAGAAAATAACTTCATCAGCTTTTGATACGGCGCCCCCCACTCGATGATTCCTACCCGCCCGCTGCCCTTCATAAAGCCGGCCATTAACACAAGCGGGCAGGCTAGCCAGGAAACTTTGACAATCAGGCCACGAATCCTGCGGTCACGCGCAAAATCAAGCAGCGCAATCGTAACGCAGGCAACGCCGAGAATCGCAACTGAAGATAGATGCGCCAGAAAGGCAACGATGCCGAGTAGACAGCAAATAAAAAAACGAGAAAAAGACATTGAGCTACGAACGCGCATCCAGTATGCAAGGACACACAAAAAGACCCCTACGCCAAAGATATAATTTACAAATCCGAAGAAAAGTTGCGAGTTATAGAAAGTAAATGCGCAGATCAGCGCCAGCCAATTTGGCTTGCCAGCTACCGCGCGCCCCACTTCGCTGCAACCAAGTACATAGAGCGCCGCCGCGAGCGAAAGAAATATCTTTCCGCAGACAAGGAGCGGGAACAGGCGGAGGAGCGGCGTCACAATCAGATCGATGGCCAGATTTGGCAGCGGAGTGTAATCCAAATAATATCGCTGCCCCCACACGGGATTGTCATGAAAATGGGAGAGGATGTAACACCGGACCAGGTGATTCGGATAGTCCACCATGCCCGGATATTTCACCAGCCAAATCGGAACTAGAATGATCACAAGCACAATCAGGAGCATGGCATAGTAGAACTTATATTCTTTGTCTGAAAATCCTTGTATCATCGACTGCGGTTTCGTCATTCCTTAACTCCCAAATGAAATTCTGAACTGATTGCTGCAACGTCAACAGGGCTGCGGCGCTCAATCAGCGCCTCGACAGCCTGATACATCTGCCAGGCCGTGGCCCAGTGGACCTCGATGCCTCTGCGCCCGGCTTCTTCCTTGAGCCAGACGAATAAGTTACTCAGTCCTCCGCCAAGCAGTGGTTCGGAATTTCTTTCTTGCGCCCCATGAGTATATAGCTTGAGAAATATATCTTCGCCAATAACGGGAGCAAGGTTAAGCCACCGCCGCACCCGCGCGGGCGTTGGCATATCATACCCGGCGATCTCTCCTGTTTCCAGCCGCGGCAGCAGCCGTTCGCCAAAGCGCACGCCCAGCGGCCCCGGAATCATCAGCAGATCACCGCGCTGTCCGCCGCCAACCGTGGCCTCGACGCCGCGATCATAAGACTTGGGACGATCGCCGGAGTTATTCGCGCACCAGTAGATCTGGTTCACCACGCGTCCCTGGGTCGGCGAGGGAGCCGACGGCATGGTGAAGTCGGCGTAACATCCAAGATCGCGCAGCAAAGCTATCTCGCCGCCGAGTCCGCACCACCGGCCATCCGGGCGCGAGTTATCAAGAGCCCAGTTGCCATGGATAAAACCGAAGACGGTGCGGCCATCCTTCTGGCGGAGCAAGCCGTGGACCTCGCTGAGGCGGCGGCAAAATTCAGTAACTTTCCGAATGAAAGCGTCGCGCTGCTCGTGATCGTGATGCAGATGCACTTCCACGTCGCCAACGCCCAGTCTTACTATCTCCGCAATGCCGTCCAGCAGCTCGCGCCGGTACTCCTCCTGCGGGTAAAAGAAGCTGTATTGCGGGCACTGGCCGACGGCGTCCATGGGCGCGTTCCCGGCAATGCGCGGCCATTTGTCGTGCCACTCGGCGACGCGGCCCAGCGCAACTTCGAGCGATGCGCCCATGCCCAGAGGCTCATAGTGATCGGCAATGGCAACCCAGAGGCGCTTCGGCCGCACGGGCCGCGCGCTCCGTCGCCAGCGGTCTTTCAGATACGGCGCCAGCCAGATTTCTGCGTGTCGCGGAAGCTGCATGGAATCAATTCCTCTTTTGCGCTATGGCCGCCTATGGAGAATGCTCCGCGGCCATCACCATCAGTTTAGCTGAAGGCCAGCGGTATTGGCAGGACGTGCGCCCGTTGCGCTTCTTATTCCGCCCGCAGCGCTCGCATGGGTTCGATGGAAGACGCGCGACGGGCGGGAATCAGGGTTGCGATCAATCCGACACAAGTCAGCAAGAGTACGGCAAAGAGATAAGTCCAGAGATCCAATGGCTGCACATGGTACAAGAATCCTTTGATCAGCCGTCCCGCCGCCAGCGCCAGCAGTAGCCCCGCAACCAATCCAGCGCCTATCAGCATTGCTCCCTGACGCAATACCAATCGCGCCACGCTGCTTCGGCTTGCGCCCAGCGCCATGCGTACGCCGATCTCGTGCCGCCGGTAACTTACAAATTGCGAAAGGACTCCGTAGAGGCCCGCAATCACCATCGCTACCGCGAGTCCTGCAAATAAGGCCACAAGATACAAGCCCAGTTTGTGGCTGAATGTGTTCTTGTCCACGAGTGAGCGCATGGTTTGAAAGTCATCCAGCGCAAAGCCCGGCGCGGCCTGGTGAAAGACAGATTGCATTTCCGCCGCCACTGGAATCTCCGCTCCAGTCTTGACCACGAAGCTTACAGTGGTCTTCAAAAGCGCCTGATAGAAAAGAGAAGTTGTCGGAATCTGTTGTTGCGGCAGCAGAATCAGCGGAATTGCTGGCGAGCCCACCTTGTTATCCACCTGATCGGCCAGAACGCCAATGATCGTGTACGGCTTGATCATGCCCGTATCCTTGCCGCCCAGGTTAAGCTGTTTCCCTACAGGATCCTTGCCGGCGAAATACTTTTTTTCGAACGCCTGGTTAATGACCGTCACAAAGGGGGCCGTCGAAACGTCCTCATCGCCGATCATGCGCCCACGCAAAACCGGTGTGCCCATGGCGCGCGCGTAGTCGCTGCTGACCGCCGAGACGCGCGCCTGCGCTTCATTGGCCGGGTCCTTTGCCTGCCCCAGGATCTCGAAGCTCGATTTCAAATCGAATCCTGTAAGCGGCAGAGCCGTGATCAGCGCGGCGCTTTGCACGCCTGGAGTGTGGCGAATGCGCTCCAAAACTGGCTGATAAACCAGCGTCGCCACGGAAGCCGGCGCGCCCTGCGTCTCGTCGGAAACAGCCATGTTTGAGAACCCCGCCGCATCCTCCGGGGTAGCCGAAAAGGTCGTGACGCGATCTGTGTCAAAGCCCAACTGCGACTCTTCCAGATTCCAGAGTGTATGGAAGAGCAGCCCGGTGCCCACCAGCAGTAATGTCGAGAGCGCCACTTCACCCATTACCAGCCATCCCGTCAGTTTTCCGCTCACGGTGCGCGGTCCAACCCCGCGTGAAGCCGCCTGCAGCGCCGCCTGCGGATCGGAGCGCGCCACCAGCAGCGCGGGCAGCAAGGATGAAAGCACGGTAGTTACAATCGCAATGGCTGCCAGCGCCAACACCACTGTCCAATGAAGACCGATCGAGTCCGCGCTGGGAATGGTACCATCCGGCAGTTTGCGCACCAGCCGCAATGCCAGTTGAGCCAGAATTACCCCCGCGCCACAGCCCAGCAGGCTTAATAACATTCCCTCCCAGAGCATCTGGCGGGCCAGGCGCCAGCGCCCCGCTCCCAGCGCCGAGCGAACCGCAAACTCCTGCTGGCGGCCCAGGCAGCGCGCAATCATAAGATGAGAAACATTCGCGCAGGCAATCAGCAGCACCAGCGCCACGGCCGCAAACAGCGCATACAGAACCGGGCGAACCGATCCAGTGAGTAACTCCTGGTAAGGGGTGGCGCGGAACAAGTTAGTATTCTTTGTAATTGTTGTTGCGCCGGAAATGTGCGCGGCGATGGCATCCAGTTCCTGCTGCGCCTGGGCGCGAGTTACTCCTGGAGCAAGTTCGCCTACAATGCTGAAGAACTGGTAGCCGCGTTCGGTAAGCATCTCCTGCGACGGCTGTAGCGGCAGCCAAATGCCTTTACGAATATCCGGTCCCATCTCGTCCGGAAATTGAAATGAAGCCGGCATCACGCCCACCACCGTGTGCAGCGTGCCACCCACTTTGACCGGCCGCCCGACAATATTTCGATCCGCATGGAAGTTTTGCCGCCACAACTCCTCGGACAGCATCACCACCGATGGCCCGCCTGTGACGCCCTCAGCTTCGGTAAACGCGCGCCCCAGCAGAGGCCGCGTGCCCAGCATGGAAAACAGACTGGGCGTTATGTGCGGTGCCACCACGTTTTGCGGCCCATCCGCGCTCTCCACCACGCTCAGGTCCTCCGAGTATCCGGCCACATCCTTCAAGAGCCGCGACTGGCTGCGTATATCGCGGTAATTCAGCCACGAAGTCTTATAGAAGCCCGGCGTGTCTATTTTCGGTCCAATATAGAGCAAGCGATCCGCGTGCGCATAAGGCAGGGGCCGCATCAGCACACTCTCGATCACCGTAAAGATCGCCGTGTTTGCGCCCACGCCGAGCGCCAGCGTCACAATTGCGAGCAGCGCAAAGCCAGGAGATTTGCGCAACTGGCGCAGCGCATAGCGCACATCCCGCAAGGAGTTCTCCAGCCAGGGCAGCGTGTGCCGCTCGCGGTAGGCCTGCCGCGTCTGCTCCGCTCCACCCAGACGAATCAGCGCCTGGCGGCGGGCTTCCGTGGGGCTGAGTCCGGTGCGAATGCCGTCCTCGGTGTGCATGGCTACGTGGCTTTCGAGTTCAGCCGCGAAATCGTCCTCATCGCGACGCGCGCCGATCAGGCCGCGCAGGCGAATCCACAACGCTCTGAGTTGGCGCATTACGCCTCCTCGGCCGGAGCGAGAAAGCGCGCCAGAATCGCCGTCGCCTGCTCCCACTCCGCCGCGGCCTTCTTTACCTGACGCTGGCCGGCCTTGGTCAGCTCATAGAACTTAGCGCGGCGGTTGTTCTCCGATACGCCCCAGCGCGAACGGATGTACCCCTCCTGCTCCAGCTTGAGCAGCGCCGGATAGAGCGTGCCGTAGTTCAACTGCAAAAGGTCGCCGCTGGTCTGCTCAATGCGCCGCGCCAAGCCGTAGCCGTGCAGCGGTCCCATCGTTTCCAGCGTGCGTAGCGCCATCAGCGCCAGCGTTCCCTGCCAGACATCGTTCTTTTCGCCCATCTTGTCTCCTATTGCCAAGCAATAGGAAAACTATATTCGTGCTTCTATGGGAATGCAATAGGAAAATAAACCGCGCTGGCTGCCGCATGAACTATGGGCGGCTGATTCGGGGCAGGCCCTACACTATCTACAGCCCATGGATGACCTGAACACAACGACCGACACCATCACCGCCATCTCCACGCCGCCGGGGCGCGGGGGCATCGGGATTGTGCGGCTGAGCGGCCCGGAAGCCGCATCGATCGCCGCGCAACTGGTGCGTTTGCACCATCCGCTGGAACACGGGCGGGCGCGGCTGGCCGATGTGCTCGATGAGCCGCACGCAGACGTCGAGGCGAGTCGCATCGACGAGGCGTTGGTCACTTTTTTCGCCGCGCCCCATTCCTATACCGCCGAGGATCTGGTCGAGATTGCGGCGCACGGCTCGCCGGTGGTGCTGGAGCTGCTGCTCGACCGCGCGCTCAGCCTGGGCGCGCGGCTGGCCGAGCCGGGCGAGTTTACCCGGCGCGCCTTTCTGGCTGGCCGGCTGGACCTGACCCAGGCCGAAGCTGTCCGCGACCTGATCGACGCGCAGACGCTCACCCAGGCGCGGCTGGCCGCCAGCCAGATGGGCGGCGCGCTCAGCCGGCGCGTCGCTCCGGTCAAGCAGGCGCTGGTGGAGTTGATTGCGCTGCTTGAAACCGGCATAGATTTTGCTGAGGACGACGTGGCCGTGACGCCGCAATCGGAAATAGCCCGCCGCATAGGCGCGCTGACGCCGCCGCTGGCTGCGCTGGCCGCCTCCTTCGCCCGCGGACGCATCGTCCATGACGGACTAACGTTGGCCATTGTGGGCCGGCCCAACGCCGGAAAAAGCTCGCTCTTCAATTGCCTGGCCGAGCGTGACCGCGCAATTGTGACCGCGACTCCCGGCACCACGCGCGACACGGTCACTGAGCGCATTTCCTTGGACGGCATTCCGCTGGAGTTGGTGGATACGGCCGGCCTGCGTGAGGCTCCGGGCGAAGTGGAGCAGTTGGGCATTGCGCGTAGCCGCGAGGCGATGGCTGACGCCGCGCTGGTGGTGGTGGTGCTGGACGCGACCGAGCCGCTGAACGATGAGGAGCGCCAGTTGCTGGCCGCCGTCGCGGGCCGTCCCGCTGTGGTGGCTGTGAACAAAAGCGACCGGGTCTCAGCCGGCCGCTGGCTGCCCGATTACGTTGATATGGTGGGTGCCCCATCCTTTCCGCGTTCTGTGCGGAAGGGGGGGGGGTCGATACCCGCTATTGCCACCTCGGCGCTTACGGGCGAGGGTATTCCCGCGTTGCGCGAGCGCATTCTGTCGCTGGCTACTGGCGGAGCCTCGGCCGAGCCGGGAATGTTGACCAGTCTGCGCCAAAAGCAGGCCATCCATGCGGCCCTCGCGACCATCGCCCATGCCGCGGAGGCAAATGCGGCCGCCATTCCGCACGAGATGATTCTACTGGACCTCTACCAGGCGCTCTGGGCGCTGGATTCCCTGACCGGCCAGACCACTCCCGACGACATTCTGAATCTGATCTTTTCCACTTTCTGTATTGGAAAATAACCCGGCTTCCAATGGGGTCCAATAAAATGGCATGATCCGGGGCGGAGGGGGAGAAAATGGCACTCACGCACGCAGGAATCAAGGGGCTGAAGCCAAGGGCAGTACGCTACTTGGTGAGCGATGGCCGAGGGCTTTCGCTGGACATTCTGCCGAGCGGCAGAATGTCCTGGCTCTATCGGTATTGCATGGAAGGCAAATACGGCAAGGTGAATCTTGTCCGTTACCCTGATCTGCCTTTGAGAGCGGCGCGGGCGAAACGGGATGAACTGGCGGTGCAAGTGGCGGGCGGCAAGTCTCCCGCCATGGAGGCAAAGCAAAAGCGCACGAGTCTTAGCACGAATCCAACCGTCAGAGAGTTGGGAAGCGGTATTACAAAGAGCAGGTGGTGAGGAATTGGAAAGGCCCGAAGAGCATTCGCCGCTACCTGGATAACGAGATTTTTCCCACTCTTGGGGAAAGGGCGCTCAAAGATGTAAACGCCTTGGACGTGCAGCAGCACCACCAGAATCTCGCCCAAGGAGCATTCACAAACGCACTCGGTCATCGGACGCAACTCGAAGGTATGAAAAATGGCTGTCGCGTCGTGTTAAACCCCCCTTGATATGCCAGCCGCAGAAGCCAGTTTGAGACAGCTCAGGCACGGCCCAATTGTTGCGACGAGCTGTCCATTTCTCGTGCGGAGGGGGAAATGTGACAGCAAGTGCTTCCATGCCATTGGGGTAGATTTTGATGCAATTTGACAGTGAACTCAACTATGAAATATATTTATAAACTGTATTTTTCGGATAAAATTCGTTTTCTAACAAAAAAGCGTGAAGTAACTAATTGAATGCAGGGCAGTTATTAGAATGAGTTTTTTAAACAATCTATAGTTTCAAGCTGTGGATGAGGATTTTTCAACGATTCTTGACGCCAAATTTTCACAATCCAGCGCTTGCGCAAACGGCAGCACTGGCTTACTATGATCGTAATCTTGTATGGAGTGTTACCAAGCCCGCTAACAGACCCAATCTGAATCATTGCCGCGTTGACGGACTTACGTAAGAGTGTTTTTCTGTGCTGGATGGTTTTCGCGGGTCGCATCGCGTGGCCCTGTGTGACGGTTGCATGATCTGCTGATGATTGAATATAGGGCTTGGCGGAAGTTGATTTGCTAAGTCAGGATAGCGGAGCTATGCGTATTTCATTGCCTGATAAGGCGGCAGGCATTTCGCGCTTCGATCTTCAAGCACATTCACACATTGCTCTCTCTTTCGTTAGACGCGGCGCGCGGGGTAAAGTTGAGCCGGAGGTTTCGAGTGAGTCTACAGGCGACAGGTCAGAGATTCGACGGTCAGATCGCTCAGAACCCGGCAAACCTGGTTGGCGCGCGTGAGCGCAATTGGTATGCGGTTTACACGGTTTCGCAACACGAAAAGTCGGTGCTGAGGCAGCTTGGGATACGGGAAATAGAGTCATTTCTCCCAACCTATGAAACCGTCCGTGTCTGGAAGAACCGGCAAAGGATGAAGCTCATCCTGCCGCTGTTTCCTACCTACCTGTTTGTGCATATCGATCCCAGGGAGCGGACGAGGGTTCTCCAATCGCCAGGCGTGCTGCAAATTGTGGGCAACGGCCGGGAGTGCGTCCCGCTTCCGGATTCCGAGGTTGAGTTCCTGCGTTCCGGATTCTGCCGGCAGCGAATCGAACCGTATCGCGAGCTGGTGATCGGCGAAAAAGTTCGCATCAAGAGCGGCGTGATGCAGGGGCTTGAAGGAACTCTGGTGAGAAAGAGCAACAGTCTGCGGTTCGTGTTGACAATTGAATCGATTAACCAGCATGCCGCACTCCAGGTGGACGCTGAAAACCTGGAGCCGTTGGTCGCATAAATGCGGAATACCTTTGACACGGCGAACTAGGAATTGTTCCGGCAGTTCGACTTATTGAGCTTCGCTACTGCTTGAAAACATTCCTCAGGGCCTAAAGGCCCGTTGATTTTGCGGCACTTACGGCACGGCTGAAGCCGTGCCCTTTCAAAACTCGACTTCCACCACGGGCTCATAACGTTTGGCGTAGAGTTACACCGGTCTTACCAATGTTCGATGCACGCTGCGAATGTTCTGCAACGGGGATGTGGAGTGCGTGTAAAATGCCAACTACACTCAAAAACTCAATAAGGGCGGAGAGAATTCTGCAAGCCGCGGGCAAACTGTTTGCGCGCCAGGGGTACCATGGAACGAGCACCCGTGAGATCGCCCGTCTTGCCGGGGTGAGTGAAAACACGATTTTCCGGCATTTTGAGAATAAGGAAAAACTTTTCTGGTCGTCCCTCTGTTCGTATTCGGCGGGGTTGAAGTTTCGCCCGGATTTGCAGAAGGGATTAACGCAAGGCGATGCTCCGGAAGTGGTTTTGCCAAAGATTATCGAGATGCTTGCAAATCTGGTCAGCTATACCCCGGAACTGCTTCGGCTGATAGCGGTCGCATTTGTCGAGATGCCGGAGAAGACGGACGAATTCTGCCAGGAGCAGCTCTCGCCCATTTTCTCGGCCATTAATCACTATTTGAAGATGAACATTCAAAGTGGAAAAATTCGTGATTTGGACTCCACCATGCTGACATCTGCCTTAATGATGACAGTATTGACGCATCCAGAGATATACAATCTGATCGATGGCAGCAAGCCCGTATATTCAAATCGTTTGGAAGCGCACCGCGTATATGCCAGGTTCTGGCTGAATTTGATTGTTCCGAGGCGTCCGGCCTATCCGCCGTCCGTTGCCCAGGCAGTCGAGGAGTATTCAGGCTGAAGCGTGGCGGGCGATGTTACGAGACGAACGTGAGTTGACTTATGCAACTTTCGTTTCCAGGCGGGGTTTGATGGGTTGATCATGGATGTTATGGCTGAATGCGGGTATGCTGCTGGATGCCATTCACTGTTCAACAAAGCCTGGAAACCGCGCAAGCAACAAAAGTCAGGACTCGAGGAAGGAAAGATATGTCTCCGGAATTAAAGCTCAGACGGCAGTATAGGGCGCAACGGATTCAGCGGCGACTTATTGTATATTCTTTGGATCTGGCAGCGTTTGCCCTCTCTGCATTCCTCGCATTTGAGTTACGATTTGACGGCGCATTGCCCGCCCCATACGTTCACCCAATGCTGGTGGCCCTGTGCATCTGGACGGCGGCAAAATCCGTCTGCTTCCTCGCGGGCGCGGTAGGCCGGGCAAGCTGGCGGCACACTTCCATCTACGATGCGGTGCGGCTCGTTCTGGCCAATACGGCGGGGTCGATACTGGGTGGACTGGCCTTATTTCTTCTGGCTGGACCATGGGGCATTCCGCGCTCCGTGTACATTCTCGACTGGCTGATCTGCTGCTTGCTGACCCTGGGGACAAGGATGGCCGTTCGCGTGGCTACCACCGCGAACGGCAGGAGAGGCACCGACGGGGAGCGGACGCGGACGTTGATTTACGGCGCCGGCGCGGCGGGGCTGGCGTTGCTGTGTGAGCTGCGTCGGAACCAAACCCTGATGTGCGATGTCATCGGTTTTGTCGATGACAACCCAGGCAAAATGGGACTCGTGCTCGATGGCAATCGGGTGATGGGAGCGGGAAATGCGCTCAAGGCGTTGGTGCAGAAGCACGCCATCAAGCGAGTGCTGATTGCGATTCCCTCCGCGACGGGGCCGCAGATGGTGCGCATTCTGAAGTTCGCCACCGACGCCAAAGTGGAATACAAGATGGTGCCGAGCCTGGGGGAACTGGTCCAGGGGACGGAGTTGGGCAAGCAGATCCGGGAGGTCGCCGTGGAAGATTTGCTTGGGCGGAAGCCCGTGCGGCTTGACCTGGACCGGATTCGGGGGCGCATACAAGGCAGGGTCGTGATGGTGACGGGAGCCGCCGGCTCGATTGGGTCGGAGATATGCCGGCAAATTGCGCCCTTCCATCCGCTGGCCATTGTGGGCTTCGATCAGGCGGAGACTCCGCTGTTCTATCTTGACCGGGAGATGACCAACAGCTTTCCGTATGTAACCTTCCATCCAGAGATCGGCAGCATCACCAGCCGGGTCACGCTGAAGCGGGTGATGCAGCATTATCACCCATCGATTTTGTATCATGCGGCCGCCTACAAGCATGTCCCAATGATGGAGAAGCACGTCTTCGCGGCGGTCGAAACGAACATCTTCGGAACCTGGAATGTTGCTCGCGCGGCGTCTGAGCACGGCGTAGACGACTTTGTCATGATTTCCACGGATAAGGCGGTGCGTCCGACCAGTATGATGGGCGCCACCAAGCGCATTGCGGAGTTGCTGATTCGCTCGCTCCAGACAGAAAGCAATACAAAATTTGTGGCGGTGCGCTTCGGCAATGTGCTCGGAAGCAACGGCAGCGTGATTCCCATCTTCAAGGAGCAAATTGCCGCGGGTGGTCCAGTAACAGTTACTCACCCGGAAATGACCCGCTATTTTATGACGATTCCGGAGGCGGCCCAGTTGGTTTTGCAGGCTTTCTCGATCGGTAAGGGCGGAGAGGTCTTCGTCCTCGATATGGGCCAGCCCGTCAAGATTGTGGATCTGGCGAAGAATCTAATTCTGCTATCGGGGCTTCAGCCGGAGCGGGACATCGAGATCCAATTTACTGGTCTTCGTCCAGGCGAGAAAATGTACGAAGAATTGAATCTGCAGGATGAGCATCTAATTCCCACGTCGCACGCCAAGATCCGAAGTTATGTCGGCCATCAGAATTTCAATCCGATGCAACTCAAAGCGTCTTTGCAGCGCCTGCAGGCAATTGATGAAGGACAAGACGTTGCCAATCTTGTGCTGCTGCTGAAGGAATTGATTCCCGACTATAATCCCGGGGGCGAGCTATTGAAAAGCGCCTTGTCTGTCAAGCCGTACAATGCCGGTTCGGAGACGGTTCCGTCTCCTCGCGCGCAGACCGAGGCTCCAGCAGTGGAAGCCCCCCAGCTAACGCCAGCCGCCCTGGTGAATTAGGGCGTGCGATAGAATGACCGCAAGTTACGGCGTGTCATCACCAACCATCGAGGCAGGAGAAAATCCTCCAGCGTAGATCATGCCTCTGTTTATGTAGTACACATTTGAATCAGACGAGTTTCCCCTTATGAGATCAAAGGCAATTCTGCTACTTCTGTTGCCGTGCACCCTTTGTGCCGGCCAATCCGTGCTCACTACTCCGACTGAATCAACCCAGTCAGTCCCGGGTTCTTCGACGGGGCGGGGGGTTGCGACAGGCGCAACACAGGGTTCCAGCCAAGCGCCCCGCCAGGCCGGTGAGAAGGCCTACCCCGATACCTTTACCCCCACTCCTACGGCGCCGGCGACAGTACAGACACCGGCGCCATCAAGAATTGTCGGGCCGCTCGCCCAGAAGTCCAACTTTGAGAAGTTTGCCGAGGATGCAACTGGGCGGCCACTTCCGGTGTACGGTCGTCAATTATTCGACGAAGTCCCTACGACCTTCGCCCCGGTAGAACATATTCCAGTGCCAGCCGATTATGTGCTGGGACCGGGAGATGAACTGCTGATACGTGCTTGGGGAAAAATCGATCTTGATTCTCGTGTAATAGTGGACAGGAACGGGCAGATATATCTGCCGAAAGTGGGAGCTTTGACCGTGGCCGGCCTGCGCTATGCGCAAGTCGAAGGGTATCTGCATTCGGCCATCAGCGCTCTTTTCAAGGACTTTCAACTGAATGTTTCGCTAGGGCAGCTTCGCTCGATCCAGATATTTGTTCTGGGCAGCGCGCGGCAGCCTGGCGGGTACACCGTCAGTTCCTTGAGTACTTTGGTCGATGCTCTGTTTGCCTCCGGAGGCCCATCGGCAACCGGGACCATGCGTCACATTCAGCTGCGGCGCGGAGGCCAGACGCTGACCGAATTCGATATCTACGATCTGATGCAAAAGGGTGACAAATCTCACGATGTCCGGCTGCTCCCCGGCGATGTGATTTACTTTCCTTCGATTGGAGCGCAGGTTGCTATCAGTGGCGATATCAACGTACCCGGTATCTATGAGTTGAAAGGCGAAACGGCGGTAGGCACCGCTCTCAAGGAAGCGGGTGGAATGACCAGCCTGGCTGATGCCGAGCGTGTCGTGCTGGAGCGGATTGAGAACCACAGCAGTCGCCAGGTTGAAGAATTTGCGCTGGACACATCGGGACAAGAACGGTTGCTTAGAGACGGAGACCTGCTACGGGTCTTTCCGCTTTCGCCGAAGTTTGAAAACGCGGTGACGCTGCGAGGCAATGTCGCTCAGCCTGGCATTTATGCCTGGAAGGAAGGGATGCGGATCTCGGATCTAATCCCGTCTCGTGGCTTTCTGGTCACGCGTGATTACTGGAACGGGGTGAACCACATTGTTCCGCGTATATCTGCTCATCCGTTCGGAGACCCGAGTACAAACAAATTTAGCGATCAACAGACGGGCCAGTCCGGTGATCTGAGCGCTGATCAGTATGGAAAACTGCGGACTGACCAACCCGGCAAACCAATCACTGACCAACTCGGCACTCCAATCATTGATACCGTAGGCCAGATCAGCGCGGAGATCAACTGGGAATATGCGCTGATCGAGCGGCTTGACGAGCGCGATCTGAGCACCCGCCTGATCCCATTCCGCCTCTCCGGCGCAATCGACAACCCCACATCGCCGGACAATCAGCTTTTGAAGGCTGGAGACGTTGTCACAATCTTCTCGCGGGCGGACCTTGAATTACCGATGGAAAAGCACGCCTCCTTTGTCCGAGTGGGCGGAGAGGTGAACGCACCGGGTGTGTATCGCGTCAATCCCGGCGAGACTTTAAGAGATGTCGTGCAACAGGCCGGCGGGCTTACATCACATTCTTACCTCTATGCTTCCGTACTTACGCGCGTATCTGCCCGCCAGGCTCAAGAGAAGCAGCTCCAGCAATCCACCGAGCAGATGCAAAGGGAACTCACCGCCAAGTTTGCGAATTCGACTCCGCAAACCGGCCAGACTGGGGCGGATCAACAAGCGCAGCTTGCGAAGCAGCAAGCCGCATTAGCCAAGCTCGCTTCGATCAAACCAACAGGCCGGGTCGTTCTAGACATGAAGCCCGGAGCCGAAACTATTGCGGACGTGCCTGATTTTCCTCTTGAAGATGGAGATACCTTCTATATCCCGCCGCAGCTCAGCACGGTCGAGGTGGCTGGCGCTGTATATAACGCCAATGCCTTGCGCTATGAGCCCGGAAAGCGGCTTATCGCTTATCTGAACGATGTCGGCGGCGCCACCCGCGAGGCCGATCAAAAGCGCATCTTCTTGATCCGGGCCGACGGAACAGTTGTCAGCCGCCAATCTCGGAATAGTCACTTCAGTGGAGACTTTAAGAAACTTAAATTGCTGCCGGGAGACGCCATTATCGTCCCGGAGAAGCTCAGAGTTTCAAACGGACTTCAGAACTTTGCAAGTTACGCCCAGATTATTTCGGGATTTGCCATGACGGGCGCTGTACTTGGATCGGTACTACCATAATGGTGTCCAAAATGCCTGAAAAAGACTATTCCAACGAAGAAACGGCTGAAGCAAGGGACAGCGATTCCTTATCGGAGACGCCCAGCGACGGCTATGAAATCAGCCTGATCGATGTTCTCACGCAGCTAGCCTATCGAAAATGGCTGATAGCGAAGGTCACGGGCATCGCCGTGCTTGCCGGCGTGGTTTTCGCCTTAGTACAACCCGTCCGCTATACGGCGACTACTAAAATCATGCCGCCCCAACAGACTCAATCGACGGCTTCAATGATGATGAACCAACTGACAGCTTCCGGTGGAGGCTCCCTCGCCGCGCTTGCCGGTGGGGGACTACTTAAGAATCCCAACGACATTTACATTGGTCTGTTGACTTCACGGCCCATAGCCGACGCGATCGTCCAGAAATTCGATCTGGCAAAGGAGTACCACACCAATGACATGACGGCTGCCCGCAAGAAACTGGCGGGCAATACCGTGGTGACCTCTGAAAAGGACGGCTTTATCTCCGTGTCAGTCACGGATAAGGATAAGAAGCGTGTAGCCGAGATGGCGAACGCTTACACCGAGCAACTTCGCATCCTTACCAAAACCCTTGCGGTAACGGAGGCCTCGCAGCGGCGGCTTTTCTATGAAGAGCAGTTGAAACAGGCCAAGGATGCGCTGGTCGCGGCCGAACTTGCCTTCCAACAGGTTCAACAGCAAAAAGGCTTGGTTCAATTGGACGAGCAGGCCAAGGCGATGATCGAAAGCCTTGCCGCCCTTCGTGCGCAGGTCGCGGCCAAACAGGTAGAGGTGCAGGCGCTGCGCTCCTATTCGACGGAGCAAAACCCCGACGTGCAATTGGCGGAAAAGGAGCTGACCTCCCTGCAGGCCGAGGAAAGCCGCGTGGAGCAGAGCAATCACTCGTCTGGCATTGCCGGTCTTGGGCTTGGGAATGTTCCTGCCGCTGGGCTGGAATATCTTCGCGCCGCACACGAACTGGCCTACCGGCAGGCTTTGTTCGATATGCTGATGAAGCAATACGACGCTGCCAGACTGGACGAGGTAAAAGAGGCGGCCATTATTCAGATAGTGGAACCTGCGATCGAGCCGGATCATAAGTCGTCGCCAAACCGCATTTTGATCTTACTCCTTGCCTCGTTTTTAGGCTTTTTTACAGGCTGCTTTCTGATCATGGTCATTTGGACGAATGAACGGGCACAATCTGATCCGCAGCTTGCCGGGAAGCTTGAGAACCTGAGACTTGCTCTTGCGGTACAGAAGTCTACAAAATCCAATCAGCAGCTTTCTCGTGAATGATGGAACTAATTGATAAGGGATACTGTGCCGCGAACACATAAGAAAGTTCTTGTAACAGGAGCGGATGGCTTTATTGGATTCCAACTTACCAAAGATCTGGTTCGGAGGGTTACAATGTTTGCCCATTTGTTGCACGGATGGGGTCGAAATCGGCTAGTCTTGAACAGATTACTGAAAGGCTGACACTTCAATGCCGAACAAGCACAAAGCCTCGCGCCGTCACCATATTCCCAAGATGAAGTTTCGAGTAAAGAACTGAGCGGCGTCGAGGCCGTCTGACGTTATGGGTGACGCCAGAAGTATTGGCTGGCAGGCGGTGCAACCGCAGCGTGACAAGCACATTCTATCTATTGCTACACATGGAAGGTTGGGCGGCAGAAGGAAACCGACTGTGGCCAGCGCACTCTGGTTGAAACCACGATGAATCGATACAAAGCCACAATTGGACCTTGCCTGCGGGCGCAGCTTCTCTGGACAGCAGACTGAAGCGGCTGTTGGTGTGGCCGTCCTCAAGCAAATGCTTGACGCGGGGCGCTCGGACTTTATCCGCCGTCTAAACATTGCGGCGTAATACCGCTGTGAAAAGGGAAAGCTCGATCAACACTCGATCCGTGCAACAACGCTTTTTAGGAGGGCGTACACATTGGAACTGATCCGTTCACGAGCACCTCTGCGCCTTGGACTAGCTGGAGGAGGTACAGACGTTTCGCCATATTGCGATGATTTTGGCGGCGCAATTCTGAATACGACCATTGGATATTACGCATATGCGACTATAGAACCGCTGGAGAATGGAATGGTAGAGATAATATCTACCGACCAAGAGCAACAGACTATTTTCGAGGCCACGGACTATATTGAGCCAGATGGAACTCTCGATCTTCTCAAGCATATATATAATTTTGCAAATCGTAAATTTAATCATGGTCGTCCATTGAGTCTTCGTTTGACTACACGCGTTGATGTTCCATCCGGATCTGGTCTAGGGGGGTCTTCAACTCTTGTAGTAGCTGTTCTCAAAGGGTACGCTGAATGGTTGCAATACCCGATAGATGATTATGAACTATCCAATGCTGCTTATGTCGTAGAGCGCGTAGATGCAGGCTTGCAAGGGGGCCGTCAGGATCAGTATGCCGCTGCATTTGGAGGATTCAACTTTATGGAATTCAGCCAAGATGGGCATGTGCTGGTAAATCCACTTCGGGTCAAGGAAAGAGTTACCGCTGAACTAGAGGCATCAATACTCTTGTATTACACAGGATCATCGCGATCCTCTGCCGAAATTATTAGTGAACAATCCAAAAATGCTGAAACAAGAAATCAAACTGCCTTGGATGCTATGCATCAAATCAAGAAAGAGGCATTTCGAATAAAAGAGGCGCTGTTGCGCGGTAACTTTGACTTACTAAACGAGGTGCTGCGTTCTAGCTGGGACGCTAAGAAGAGAATGGCCAACAATATTGTCAATGAAAGAATAGACATGTTATATAAAAAGGCATTGGAGGCAGGTGCCTATTCAGCACGAATTTCGGGAGCTGGCGGAGGTGGCTTTATGATTTTCCTCACAGATCCCATGCGCAAGGACCACCTTTCCAAGTCCCTTCGCTGCTGTGAAGACAAAGGAGTAGTCTATGGCTGCCAGTTTACCAACGACGGTGCACAAGCATGGAGGGTTCGATGAAAGATTACGTCTATTCTCAGATTAGTAATTTGCATAAGTTGTTTGGCAGGATTCTTGAAGATGAAAAGCTTCAATCAACTCTTCTTGAAATGGCAGAGTACACAGCAAGAATGTTACATCTAAATAATAAGTTAATAATTGCCGGGAATGGGGGGAGTGCTGCAGACGCGCAACATCTAGCTGCTGAATTCATTAGCCGGCTGACGATTAATCGCCCGGCATTGCATGCAATAGCGCTTACCACGGACAGTTCTATCCTAACTGCAATAGGAAATGATTATGGCTTTGAGTCAGTTTTTAGAAGGCAAATTGAAGCTGTGGGCCATCCAGGTGATATCTTTCTTGGAATTTCCACCTCCGGAGAATCCAGAAACATTATTTATGCACTGCAGCAATGCAGGAATATGAGTATTAAGACTTTTGGCCTCACAGGAGGAGCAGGGGGCCAGATGGAGGCTCTGTGTGATTATCTGATTCAAGTTCCATCGTCGGTCACACAACACATACAGGAAGCACATCTTTCAATCGAACACATATTCTGCGGCTTGGTCGAACGGTATTATTTTGGAATAGAGCTATTCCAATAGGTACGGATATTTTTGCAATAAGTAGGAGGAGTTGTGGAAGCAATTATTCTTGCAGGGGGCTTAGGCACCAGATTGAAGTCAAGGCTTAACGGGATACCAAAGCCAATGGCTCTTATAGCCGGACGCCCATTTTTGGAATACCTGATGGATAGGCTGGTGATGGCTGGCTTTCAACATACGATTATTTCTGTGGGATACCTCGGCGAATCTATAGCATCGCACTATGGATATAGCTATCGGGGGATGCCATTGACATACGTAGAAGAAGCTGCTCCTCTTGGCACAGGAGGGGCGATCCGTAAATCGTTAAAAGCTGCACATGATTCTTCAACGGTAGTTATGAACGGCGACACTTATTCTGAAACCGACTACCACGCGATGTTCCGCCTTCATCGGGATTCGAATGCAATTTTAACAATAGCTGTCACGTCTGTAGACGACATGACTCGATATGGAGGAGTGATATTAAAGCAGGGGAAAATTGATGGTTTTATCGAAAAGGGGAGAAGCGGTCACGGTTGGATAAACGCTGGAACTTATATTATTTCACAGCGTTTTCCATGGCCTTCACATCTTCCTGCCAGGTTTTCTTTTGAAACAGAAATCCTTATGCCGCTGATGCCTCAGCTAGATCACACCGTTTTTATGAATTCAGGTAAGTTTATCGATATTGGAATCCCTGAGGATCTGGATCATGCACAGGAGATCATCGGAAGTTGCTGTTAAATCGCAACAGAGGAAGCATAAATGATCTGGTACTAAGCTTCGCAGCACGGTCTGGATGCTCTTTTCAATTAATGGTGATTCGATAATTTGAAATATGTGAACCGAATTTGGAATTTCGGACAGCGGAATAAGTGGACAGGCAGGTACCGTAGATTGCAAGAAGTAAAAATGAGAGCCAATAGGCAAAGGCTGATGGTGACAGGAGCTTGCGGGTTTTTGGGCTCGGAGATAGTACGCCAGGCCGTGGCGGGTGGTTGGAATGTTTGTGCCTTTGGTCGCAAAAGGGGACAATTACCGGGAGAGGTGGAATTCATTGAAGGCGACATTGGCGATTCCAAGGCCATGACGAAGTCTTTTGCCGGCGTCGCCGCATTGATTCATGCCGCGGGGCTTGCGCATGTGTTTGGACCAGGGGCCAAGGACGCGACCCGGTTTGATGCGGTGAACGAAACCGGGACGGCCAACGTGATGGAAGCAGCCCGTACATCGGGAGTTTCGCATATCATAATAGTAAGTTCGGTTTCGGTGTATGGGAACTATCTCGGCGATTCTTGCGATGAAAATGTTCCATGTCAGCCCCAAAGCCCCTATGCTAAAAGCAAATGGAAGGGAGAGCTTCGAGCTTTAGAATGCGCAGCGAAGGGAGGGACAGTCGTTACTATTCTTCGTTTTGCCACGATATATGGCGAAGGTGATCGCGGCAATGTTGCCAAGCTGATCTGCGCGCTTCGCAGTGGGCGGTTTGTATGGCCGGGATCGGGGATAAATCGAAAGAGTTTGATTCACAAAGAAGATGCAGCGCGTGCCTGTCTTTTGGCTTTGGAACGTCACCCATCCTCCAGTGACATTTATAACGTGTCCGCGCCACCCGTGTCGATGAAAGAGGTTGTGTCTACCATTTCTGAGGCTTTGGGACGCCCTGTTCCTCGCATTTGCATACCGCTAGCTTTACTTTGGTTTGGTGGAGCAATAGCGCGCGCAATCGGGGATCCTGGCCAGCTTGAGCAACGTTTGCATAAATTCATTCACGACGATGTTTACGATGGTTCCAGATTCGAGTCGGCGTTTGATTACGCAACAGAGGTTAGGCTTACTGAAGGAATACGCAGGGAAGTCGAGTCTCTGATATCGCGATAAATCTGGTGATAGATGCTTTGATTAGCTGAAAATCATTGTAGTGCTAAGGTAAGGATGTCGTGACATAAACGACTGTTTGCCACACTCCAGCCTGAATGCGCTCACGCATGATCAGGTATACTTCCACCGTCCGCCAGAAGCTCTGGCGGCATAACCAGAGTCAAGCAGGCCGTGGAAATGACGGCTTATGGAAAGCCCGGAAAACGATGGTGCTGTTTTCCGCCCTTTCCACAAGCCTTGGAAATCAAAAAACGATTTCCACAGTACCATCGCCTCGACGAATACGAGCACTGAACAGGCCTTCCACTTAAGAAACCGGAAAAACTGTCTGAATAACCGGGGCCACCGCAGTGTATCATGCGCCCTACGACTCGCAATTCTCGCTGGTCTGCATGGACGAATCCAACAAGCAGCTGGTGGGCGAGGTACACGCCCCGCTGCCGCTGGCTCCGGGGAGCAGTCAAATCATCGACCATGAGAATGTGCGCGATGGAGTGGCGGATATTTTTCTGGAAGTCGAACCGCTGCACGGTCGCTGCCACGCCGAGATCACCGAACAACGCACTCGGAAAGACTGGACCATGTTCGTCAAAGGCGTGCTCGATGAGTGCTACCCGCAGGCCAAAAAGGTTCGCTTGGTAATGGACAATTTGAATACCCACAGTGCCGCTTCTCATTATGAAGCCTTCGAGCCGGAGGAGGTCCGGCGATTGGCCCGGCGGCTCGAAATCCATTACACGCCCAAACACGGCAGTTGGCTCAACGTCGCGGAAATCGAGCTGAGCGCACTCAGCGGCCAGTGCCTCAATCGCCGAATCCCGGCCATTGAGCTGATGCGAAAGGAAGTGGTGTCATGGGCAACGGGATCGGAACAACCGAAATGCCACCATCGATTGGCGCTTCATAACCGAGGATGCCCGCATCAAACTGAGACACCTCTATCCGAAATTACGAGTGATACGCGGTACAAGGTGACAGACTCTCAATCATTCTGGTCCAGGAGTTCCGTGCAAACTGTTTTCCTCGACCGGGACGGCGTCTTGAATGAAAAGATGCCGGAGGGGAGTTTTGTTTCCGACTGGGTCCATTTTCATATTCTTCCAGGAGTTGTTGAAGCAATCGGACGACTGAATCGAGCCGGATTGCGAGTGATTGTTGTCAGCAATCAACGCGGAATTGCTCTTGGACTCTACTCTACCTCTGACGTGGAGATTATCCACAGAAACTTTCAAGCTGTTTTAAGGGCTCAAGGCGCTCATGTGGACGGCTTCTACTACTGTCCTCATGAAAAGCATCAATGCAACTGCAGGAAACCATTAAGCGGGCTCTTTGAACGAGCTGTCATTGAGTTCCCAGAAATCACGGCCAGAAACAGTGTCATGATTGGTGATTCGCTCTCCGATATCGAGTTTGGTCAACGGCTGGGAATGCTCACCGTCTTCGTCGACGGCGATCCAACCCGTCAGAAACCCGGTATTGAGGCAGCTCAAAAATTGGCCAATCTGCACTTTAGGTCACTATTTGAGGCTGTGGATCATCTGACGGTCTGAGCCAGCTCATTTTAACTTTCTGCTGATGAGTATCCTATGGTCCTGCAGCTACCACACTTGGAATTCCCAATGGCAAACAGTGCGCCGTCTGGGGTACGTCGCACCTTGGCTTGGCCCTGACGCGGCGGTACTGTCCCGTACCGGCCTACCTTGGCCTCCTGCGACCGCCGTGATGGTGCTCCAAGTGGAGGGAATAGCCTGCGTACACGCATCGGTCTTACGGAGCGAACACACAGTTTTTAAATAATGCGATGTTGGTAGATTTCAGAGGTCCAAATCTTGGGCTGTATTCGTCCATCGTTCGAAGAATCTTAAACGCCCGCTACAGGCCGATGGGGTCCGCGGGATACAATTCCCCCCGGAGCGGGCGGATGGAACCGGAGCGCGCCGCTGGTGCGGTGGGCCAGCGTCTCTGGCGCTTGGTGCGAAGGCTTTCGGGTGTGGTTGCTCCAGCTTCTGACAGCCCCCGGCGTAGTTATCTGAAGGCCCAGCGCGGTCAGTTTTCCCGCGTGTGCGGCTCGTGTCGTACACTTTGCGGGCTATGGCGTGAAGTTTCCGATGCAACCTCACAAGTTGGGCCGCTCAAGGTGGACCTGTCCTGGTTCGGGTTGGGGTATTCGACCGTGGCCTTCGCGTGAGCCAGTATGCGATAATTTTGGAGTTGAAGGCTTGTAATATCACATTCTGCAGAATAATATGAGGTGATTTTTACGATGGATGAACCACAGATTTACGCTCGTATGACCGAAATATTCCAAGACGTGTTCGATGAAGATTCGATTGAAGTCACTCCTGAGCTGTCGGCCAAGGATGTAGACGGTTGGGATAGTCTTACTCACATCCGGCTGATTCTTACCGTCGAGAAAGAGTTCAAGATCAAGTTCACCACCTCGGAGATTGGAAAGTTTGAAAATGTTGGCGATCTTGTAACGCTGATTAAATCGCGGGGCTAGAGCGAAACAACTGCGCATACATCTCCATTATGCTGTGAGAAAAAACAGGGATAGTGTTTTTCCAATGAACCAACTTTATGCTGAATTGCAATGGCTGCCACGCGCGCCGGAGGATTATTCCGCCAGGCTGAAGGCGTTGGCTCATTCGTCCGGTCCCCTGGGGCGGGAGGTGCGGGCGCTCGCGTTGCACGCCCTAGACCTAAACCAGTTGACTAAGCTGGCCAAGTCCATCGACAAGATGCGCTCGGACAGCAGGGCTCTGGCCCCGTTGACGCCGTTTCGCCTAGCGGTGGTGAGCAACTCGACGATCGATCTGATTGTGCCGGCGCTGGTGGCGAGTGCAGCGCGGCATAGCATCGCGCTTGAGGTTATACAACCTTCCTACGACCAGGCGGCGCAGGAGGCTCTGACTCCCGACTCGAAGGTGAATAGCTCGAAGCCAGATGCGGTGCTTTTCGCACTCGATTATCGTGCGCTACCGTTGAAACTCTCTCTGAGTGATGACAAGACTTCGTCCGCCACCGTACAAGGCGCCATCGACTACCTGCAGGCGCTCCGCACTGGCATCAAGAACAATTCCAATGCAGTTTGCATTTTTCAGACCTTCGCTCCTCCTGCGGAGACGCTTTTCGGCAGCCTCGACCGTGCACTCCCCGGAACATTGAGAAGCCTGATTGAAAGCATTAACTTTAAGTTGGCGGAATTCGTTCGGGAATCAGGTGATGTCCTGCTTGATATAGCAGGACTTGCGGAGACAGTGGGCCTCGCTGAGTGGCACGATCCGCAACTCTGGAACATGGCCAAGTTCTCCTTTTCTGACCAACTCATTCCGTTGTATGCCGATCATGTGGCCCGGACGCTCGCAGCTCTGCGCGGCAAAAGCCGAAAAGTTCTGATACTTGACCTCGACAACACCGTCTGGGGTGGAGTGATCGGAGACGATGGATTGAATGGCATTAAAGTTGCGCAGGGTGATGCCAAGGGGGAAGCACATCTTGCCGTGCAGCGTCTGGCGCTGGACCTGCGGCAACGAGGTATCGTACTTGCCGTCTGCTCCAAAAACACCGACGAGGTGGCGCGCGAACCCTTTGAAAAACACCCTGAAATGCTGCTGAAGCTGGACCACATTGCCGTTTTCCAGGCCAATTGGAACGACAAGGCGACCAACATTCAGGCAATCGCTGAAGAATTATCTCTGGGCCTGGATGCAATGGTCTTTCTCGACGACAATCCTGTCGAGCGGGGCTTGGTACGCAAGCTGCTTCCGCAAGTGGCAGTTCCGGAGCTTCCAGAGGAGCCGGCTTACTACGCGAGAACGCTCAGTGCAGGTGGCTACTTTGAAGCGTTGGCCTTTGCCTCCGAGGATCTCAAGCGCGCTGGTTTCTACCAGGACAACGCCAAACGCGCCAATCTGCAAAAGCAGGCTGGCGGCGTGGATGCCTACCTAGAATCCCTGAACATGACCATCACCTTCCAGCCTTTTGATTCAACCTTAAGGGCACGTATTGTCCAGCTGATTAATAAATCCAACCAGTTCAACCTGACAACGCACCGCTACACCGATCCAGAAATAACCGAGGTGGAGAACGACTCGAAGGTCTTTACGCTTCAGGTTCGGCTGGCGGACATTTTCGGCGACAACGGAATGATTAGTGTGGTAATTTGCCGGCCAGGTGAATCTGGAGTGTGGGAGATCGATACCTGGTTGATGAGCTGCCGCGTGCTGGGCCGCAAGGTAGAGAACATGGTGCTGCGCGAGATTCTGAAGCACGCGCGTGCGGCAGGAATTCATAAGCTCATCGGCATTTACCGCCCTACAGACCGCAACAAGCTGGTAGTTGATCACTACGCTAAGATGGGTTTTACCAAGGTTTGGGAAGAAAAGTCCGGATTGACGCGATGGAAGCTACTCGTTGAAGGGGCCAACCCGGAAAGCGTGCCGATGAAAGTTGTCTCGCAGGGATTTGATGTGGCCAAGGAGATATCACCGGCATGACTCCATCCAAGGCCGTCAACGCTGAAGAAAGGAAGGAAGCAAAACTGCCGCGGCGGGACTGGATATTGCTGCCTCTACTCAGTCTGCTGACAATTGGTCTCTTGGCAGCGTCCACGGAGTTAATTGTGCGGCTGGTGTTTCCTGTTTCCGGGGGTGAAATATTGAATTGCATTAGAACAAATCCCAGGACCGGACCATGGGCAATTCCGAACAGTGTTTGTTGGGAGAAGAAGACCGAAAATCAGTTTGTAGAGTACAGATTTAATAGTTGTGGACATCGTGCAGGTATGGAGTGTGGTCCCAAGCCGCCGGGGATCTACAGAATCGTATTGGCAGGTTCTTCGGTTGCGCAAGGAGCAGCGGTATCCAGAGAGAAGACCTTCGCATTCTTGCTACCCCAAACGCTTTCACAGCAAACTGGACGCAAGATCGAGCTCTACAATGCAGCGAGGGGCTGGGGATTCCCTCCGCGTTTTGTTGCGCTCAATTTCAACGACGTCTTATCGGCTAATCCGGACATGATCCTCTGGATATTAACGCCTCTGGATATCGAGGATCAGCTGCTCAACTTGACAGATTCTGAAGGGTCGAAGACTGCAGAGGGGGCAATTTCAGAGCATGGTGGGTTGGATCGAGCGCTGAAATCCTGGTGGTACTGCAAAAGGTCCGCAGTATCCAGCGAATTGAATCAGATTCGGACTAGGCCTGTATTGACTCACTATTTATATGAGATTGAAACTCAGAAGGAGTACGTGGAGTCTTACCTGAGAAGGGGTGATCCCGACTCCGGGTTTCTGAAAGCTCAACCGAGTGCTTTGTGGCAAAAGCATCTGGATCAGTTCGACGGCGTTGCAGCGGATATTGAGGGCCAGGCCAAAGGCAGAGGCCTGCCCTTGGTCGTTGTGTATATTCCAGATCGCCCGCAGGCGGCCATGCTCGCTATGGACCATTGGCCGACGGGTTACGACCCCTACAAACTGGGAGACGAGCTGCGCACCATCGTCACGCGCCATGGCGGAATCTATATTGACATCCTGCCGGATTATCGCAATATACCCAATCCCGAGCGAGGGTACTTCCCGGTTGACGGCCATCCTAATGCAGATGGGCACGAGATACTCACCAAGTTGATTGCCAAAGGCCTTACCGGTGGAGCGATCCCTGCACTGCGAGTTCCCACCCAACCACAGACTAAACAGGAGCAAGGGCGATAATCATGGATACCGCTTCTTTTCAGTTTGTTGCCTATGGCTTGGCCGCGGCATTGGCTTCGAACTTCAGCCGCTCGCGTGTCTGGCGCTCAATTGTGCTGATGCTTGCCAGCATCGCTTTTCTCGGTCTGCTGGCGCATAACCCAATTGTGTTCATGCCGCTGGCCGGTTTTCTGCTGTTGGGCTATGCCGGCCTTATCCTGATCGAATCCGGCTGGTCCAGGTCCATGGTATGGGGAATCGTAGTGGTCATCCTCGCCTACGTGTGGTTGAAGAAGTACACATTCCTTCCTGAAGCCACCTTTCTCCACCATCCCTACTTCACACTAGGGCTTTCCTACATCTTCTTCCGTGTGCTCCATTTGTTGATCGAAACGGGAGATGGAGACGAGAAGCAGCACATTGGACTTGGTGCGTACCTGCTCTACACGCTGAATTTCACGACCCTTGTTTCCGGTCCCATCCAGCGATATGACGAGTTCGCCAGAGATCAGTTTGCACGCGAACCCATTGCGTTGGGACCTCGTGTGATCGGTCTGCAACTGGAGCGCATCGTTCGTGGCTTCTTCAAGGTCAACGTGCTGGCGATGCTATTCAATTTAGTACGGGAAGATGCACTTGCACAGCTATTCGAACCGCTTCCGCTATCGTTCAAGCTCTATGCCGCCTTCAAGCTGGCTGTCGTTTACCCGTTCTTCCTGTACGCGAATTTCTCCGGCTACATCGATATTGTGATTGCTCTGGCGCGGTTGATGCGTGTGCGTCTGCCGGAAAACTTCGATCGGCCCTTCTCGGCTTCCTCGTTTATTGACTTCTGGAACCGCTGGCACATCACACTCTCCACATGGCTCAAGACGTATGTGTACAACCCGCTGCTCGTGGCGCTGATGCGGCGCATCTCGTCGTTGGCATTGCAGCCGTTGCTAGGCGTCTTCTGCTTCTTTGTGACGTTCTTCCTGATTGGTGTCTGGCATGGACGTACCTCGGAGTTCGTAGTCTACGGCCTGTTGCTAGGTGGAGGAATGTCGATCAACAAGTTGTGGCAATTGGAGTTGGCTCGCAGCTTAGGCCGCAAGGGTTACAAGGCCTTGGCGAAGAATACCGCCTATATTGCTTTTGGCCGCGGGCTAACCTTCAGTTGGTTCTCCTTTACGTTGTTCTGCTTATGGGCTAATTGGAAACAGATCAGCAACATCTTTGCAGCACTGAGCTTGGTCCAGTGGCTTGGCGTTTGGCTGGCAATCTGGTTGTGCGCAACCGCTGTGCTGGCTTTCTGGGAGTGGCTGCGCGCTGCACTCCTGTCAATCAAGACTTCCGAAGGAGCCGTGCTAACCAACCGCTATGCACGCGTGATTTATGCTTCTGCGCTCAGTATGGCTGCGCTTGTCATGACGGTCTTGCTCAATCAACCCGCCCCGGATATCGTTTACAAAGCTTTCTAGGCGTTTTCATGGTGAGACGTCGTAGCGAAGCTCACAGAAGAAGCCACTATCCATCGTGTATCACTGCCCGGGGAGGGCACAATGTTGATGAGGCTGGCACAGCGAGTATTCAACCAATCTGACCAGAAGCAATTTGCATCTGCCTCTGGCGACTACAATCCAATGCATGTCGATGCGCTCAAAGCTCGGCGCACCCAGGCTGGCGCGCCAGTCGTGCATGGAATCCACCTCCTGCTCTGGGCTTTCGATTCGCTAGCGGCAGCGCAGCCTGAGTTGCCTCCATTGCGCGGATTCCGCGCTCAGTTCAACAAGTTCGTGTATCTGGACGAGTGCGTGGAAGTAGAATTGGTCAAGCAAGGGCCAACGAGCGCACGATTGACTCTATCAGTCGATAATGCTCCACGGTCGAAAGTCACCATTGACTTTGGCGATGCGGTAGGGGATTGTCCGGGCTGGTCTAGTGCTTCTCTGGACCAGGTACCATTCTCGCAGGTTCCGTTGAATCTTGGTTATGAACAGATGTGTGGCCGTTCAGGACGGCTATTTTTCCAAATGTCCGTTGAAGATGCGCTGGCGATGTTTCCATCTGCCACACGATGGCTTGGCGCCCGGCGCATCGCGGCCCTCGCTGCCAGTACATACCTGGTCGGCATGACCTGCCCAGGCCTGCACTCCATCTATAGCGAACTCTCGCTCACCACCTGCACAGATTCCATTTCAGAAGAGTCTCTTGCCTTTCGCGTGACGGATACGGATGCACGATTTCGATCGGTGGATCAAGAGATCGTAGGCGGCGGATTGACTGGAACCGTGAAGAGTTTTGCCCGCACTCCGCCAGTACAGCAGGCGACGATGGAGTCGCTGGCGGGCATGGTGGGTCCAGATGAATTTGCAGGATGTGTGGCTCTGATTGTTGGCGGATCTCGAGGGTTGGGTGAACTGACAGCCAAGCTGATTGCCTCGGGGGGCGGGCACGTTATTGTGACATGGCAATCCGGGAAAGACGATGCCGAAAGGGTTGCCCAGGAGATTCGCTCAGCCGGCGGAACGTGCGAGACGCTGACCTATGATGCCCGCAAGTCGGCCACTGACCAGCTTGCATCGCTCGTGAATGCTCCCACCCACGCATACTACTTTGCGACACCCGCAATTTTCCGTCCGCAAGCGGAGATCTTCGTCGTAGAACGCTTGAATGACTTTCTCGCGGTTTATGTGAATGGATTCTGGCAACTATTGCAGGCGCTGCGCGCTCGGCAGCCACGTGTGTCTCTCTTTTATCCGTCTTCAGTCTCCATTACTGAGCGTCCGCGGGGAATGACCGAATACTCGATGGCCAAAGCCGTCGGAGAGATTCTGTGTGCGGACATCAACGAATCACTCAGTCCCCTGCATGTTACCGTCATTCGGCTGCCGCGACTCCCCACTGACCAGACTGTTTCCATCATCTCTACAGACACAGCTGACCCGCCTGACACCATGCTGCCGATTGTTAAGGAAGTTCAGTCCTGGCCGCGGTAATCGCATGTCCAGAAGTCTTTCACTTTTTGATGATTTGATCCACGGGAAATACAGCTGCAAGTGGCGCTACCAACTCGAATGCTGTATCCCCATTTCCGCGGCTAAGGAAGCAGACCGATACGTTTTGAATAGGATCGTCGAAGGGACCCGATGTCAGTTTGTATTCAAATAGAGACTTGTAAATTGGAATCGCTTTGGATAAATCTCGGGCTGCGATCCCAACATGGTGAGAGGTAAATTTTCCATCGGCGACCTTTTCTTCCCTAACCAATATGACGGAGAAACTCCCTGAACGTCAATTTCGTGTTTATGCTTCGTCAAGTCTTGGGAAATCTTATGGTTCCAGTCGTCTTGATCTTTCTCCCTTGCTGATGCGCGCCCTGCGGTACGAGAAGAATACGTAGCATGTCGTACTGAGCTGGGAATACTTCACGTAAGCGAGAGTAGTCAGCCCACTGTAAACTGTGACCCCTCTGTGCCAACATCAGTGAGACAAGTAGCCCGGATTCTTTTAAAGAGACTATTTTTGCGGCGGTGTTGCCCCAGCGGCATGACAGGTAGTATTCTGTTCGAGTTCGTACAGGACTTTACTTCGTTACACCCCTCGCGACCGTGTTTGCTGAACGTGATGCGTCGTGGCGGTAGCCTGCTATAGTGAATTTGCGGCTTTGAAAGGTATAGGAATGCTATAGATCATTGACGACAATCTTCGCTCTGAACGTTTTTGCTATGAGCTGATCTTTACTGCTATAGAGTCGACGTGAATCGTCGCATTATTGCAAATAGAGGCTGGTTCACTGTGTCAAGTGATTTCGTAAATCAGGATATGCGTCTGTCGCCTGTCTATAAGGTGGTCGGCCCTATCTCAACCTTCGCTCCTGGTATCTCTTGCTGCCCTACACGGTTCACATATGGTCTTCGACACAGCTTTGGGGTTGATGAGGCGGATCAAGAAGTTCGCGCTTTCAGTTCGGCATAATAAATCACGACGTGCGTTGGCAGAGAACCTTGTATCACTGACTACTCTTCAGTATGCGAGCTACATCTTTCCCCTAATTGTTCTGCCCTATGTTACGCGTGTCCTCGGGGTCGAGCGTTTTGGGCGGATCGCGTTTGCTCAGGCCTTCATCGCCTATTTTGGGGTTCTGGTGAGTTACGGGTTCGGATTCTCTGCGACGCGTCAGGTGGCAGCCGAACGCGACGACCCAGCGAGACTACAGGAAATTTTCTCAAATGTCTTATGGGCAAAGATCTTCCTCGCAGCCATCTCCTTTGCCTTGATGATTGCTTTCGTGGAAATGCAACCGGCTAGGCGTACCCAGTTCTGGCTCTACATGGCCTGCTATACCACGGTGATCGGTAGCGTGGTTGCCCCGGAGTGGTTCTTCCAGGGCATCGAGAAGATGAAATATATAACGATTCTTGGCCTTACCGCCAGAACCGTCTCAACAATTCTGGTGTTTTCGGTCGTTCACCGCGCAAGCGACTATATGTGGATTCCGGTCCTCAGCGGTACCGGGAGCATAGTTGGCGCCTGCATTGGGCATTGGAGAATCCAGAAGGAATATGGCGTGCGCATCACACGGCCAAATATAGGGGGTATTGCCGTTCAATTGCGTGGGGGGTGGGACAACTTTCTCTCCAGTGCCTTCATCTCTCTTTATACGACCACGAATGCATTTGTGCTTGGTTTGATGACCAATGCCACCCAGGTTGGCTACTATTCGGCTGCGGAAAAGGTATCTACGGGAATTGGCTCGCTATGGGGGCCGGTGCCCCAGGTACTGTTTCCTCGCTTCACACGGTTGTTTAGGCAGGATCGGGAGAGAGGAAAACGCCAATTGCGCATTGTCCTGCTCTTTGCTGCCTCTGCCACACTGTTGCTGTCCATCGCTGGATGCCTCGTTTCCCCGTTTCTTGTCCGGCACTATCTGGGAGCACGATTCGCGCCTTCCATTCCCATTGTTCAGATACTTGTATTTAACGTCTTTGTCGTCGGCGTCAATAACATTCTTGGGGTTCAGGGGCTCCTCGCAAACAATATGAACGCGGCTTTCCGCAATATCGTCCTGTGCTCTGGCCTATTGAACCTTGCGCTGCTGTTTCCTGCCGTACGGCTTTATGGTGTCACGGGTCCAGCCATTAGCGTCCTTATCGTAGAAAGTACAATCGTTGTCGCAATGTGGGTAGTGCTGAGAAAGAGTCAACTTATATGAACATAACAAACGGTTTCTTCAGCAGAATCTGTGGGTGCGAACTGGAAGATGGCAGACGAAAATCTGTGGCTCTGTAACGACACGAGTCCTTTTTATCAGTCACTTATGTTCCATTCTTAACATATTAAGAATTAAGCAATTCGGCACCAACGTCAGGTTACCAGTTTCTCTACAGGCCTTCCAAAGCTAACCGTCGCCGCCTGGGTGAAGGAAAGTATCTGCAGCCTGGGGGACTTCCGATGAAACGAGCCCAGTTACCTTTGGAGGAAGTCAACGAAATAATGAACAGAATTATAGCTGATACAGGTGCATTTGTAGAGGTGCTGGCGTTTTGATACTGCTGCGCTTCGACTGAGACTTATCTGACACTCTGAGTCAGAAGAAGAGCAACCAAACAATTGTCGATGGAAGGGTAGCCATGAATGTTGATGCCTTAGTTGTCGGGGCGGGATTCGCGGGCGCAGTGATTGCTGAACGTCTGGCCAGTTCCGGAAAGAGTGTACTTGTCATCGACAAGCGAGAACATATAGCCGGCAATGCTTATGACGAGTACGACTCCCATGGCGTTCTGGTGCATCGCTACGGCCCTCATATTTTCCATACGAATTCAGTGCAGGTTGTTGACTACCTTTCGCGCTACACGGAATGGAACGCTTATGAGCATCGGGTGCTGGCCAACTTAAACGGAAATTTGTTCCCCGTCCCAATCAATCAGGACACCATCAACCGGTTGTATGGGCTGAGTCTCGATGAGAAGGGCGTAGCGGCCTATCTGGAGAGCGTCCGCGAGCCACGCGAGCCGCTGGTCACGAGCGAGGACGTCGTACTGAACGCGGTGGGAAGCGATTTATGCGAGAAGTTCTTTCGCGGCTACACCCGCAAACAATGGGGACTGGACCTGTCTGAACTCAGTGCGGTTGTGGCTGCGCGAATTCCGGTGCGGACTAACCGTGATGACCGGTACTTCACTGATACAATTCAGAAGATGCCGAGGGATGGTTTTACCGCGATGTTCGAGAACATGCTAAACCATCGCCGGATTCATATAGAGTTGGGGAAGAGCTATCGGGAGATTCGCGAAACGTGCCATGCGGCTTGTGTCGTTTACACAGGCGCGATCGATGAATATTTCAACTATTGTTACGGACGACTTCCCTACAGATCCCTGCGCTTTGAGCATGAACATCACGCAGAAACAGAGTTCTGCCAGCCTGTTGCAGTTGTGAACTATCCGGGGGAGGAACACTATACCCGGATCACGGAGTTCAAGCATATGACAGGGCAAACGCATACCGGTACTTCTATCGTGCGTGAATTCTCAATGAGCGATGGGGAACCGTATTACCCTGTGCCACGCGCTGTCAATCAGAAACTCTACAAGCGTTACGAGGAACTTGCCCGTTCGGCACGGAACGTCTTCTTTGTTGGACGACTGGCACAGTATCGTTACTACAACATGGACCAAGTTGTAGAGGCTAGTTTGAAGGTCGCGCAAACCATCGGATGAATGACGTAATCGCTATCTGAAGCATATTTTGTAGAGCAGCGCTTTCAGTGGCAACCTCTTTGCATGGGCACAGCGCGCCAATCTAGGCGTCTAGATTGGCGCGAGTTGGTCAGTGAGCAAGCACGAAGCGGGCGGGGCGTAACGGCATATTGTAGTGAGCACGGATTTCCGATGGCTCGTCTTTATGGGTGGAAAAAAACGGCTTGGCTTTCCGCTTGGTGGCAACCAGCATTGATCTGGTTTCGATCGGCATCGCCAGCCCCAAGGAGTTCTCGCTGTGGCTTTACATCTACGAGGACGACATTCTGGCCAGCCGCATCCACTCGCCATCGCGAAAACCGCCCGACAACGTGCCCGCCGACTGCAGTTCGAGATCTATACGCGCTGCACCGAAGCCCGATTCACAAGGAAGTACCCCATGGCCCATCGGGCCACCATCAAGTATGAAAGTCGACTTGCTGTTTTTCAACGGAGCAGGTGCTGGAGAACACGCGCTTCGCGCTTGGAAAACTCCGACTGTGTGATTCCGTGCAGGTGCGCTCTTACGATTTTCTTCGGTTGAGCTACGGTAGCGTAATCCTCTATCGATCCATGGAATCGGATCGCGCCGTGTTTTTGACTTGTGCCGCAGAACACTGTGTCGCCAATGGGGACGGTTCGGCAAATTGTATTACCTCTGGAGCAACCAGAGTCTTGTCAGCGGCTACAAGGCCCTGAATTGGACACGGTGACAACTGATGAACATCGATGATTTCTATCGGCTAATTGGTTTAGCGCTGCTAGTAGCGATTGTCCTCAATACGAGGCGCGCCTTCACCTATACCTTTTTGGCCTTCGCCAACTTCGCGCTATATGCGTTTATCAAACCGCTGTTCATTCCGGATTTTTTCCAATCTGGGACGCAAGTCCCGCAGTATGTGCTGGGCGCATTGGGGGTTTTCCTCCTGGGGTCGCTTCTAGGAGGGCAGTTCTGTGCACTGACAGTCGACCGCAAGATGATCGACGCTACCCCCCCTACGGTCACAGTGCAGATTGCCCATATCTACCTGCCAGCACTTGTCGGCGTCGCGCTGGTAGTATTGCACCTGGCTCTGGTAGGTTACACTCCGCTGTCTGCGATCGAAGATCCGATTACGGTACGTTGGGCGTTGGGCAATGGCGGCAACATCCTGTTCCAATCGCTTTGGACGAACTTTCTCACCGTGACTGCTATCTACATTTTTTTCACGTCTGCACCGCTTATCCATCGTCTGTTCGCGGTGGCGATAACCCTCGCTTGGTTCCCGCTGCTCTCGATTCGCGCTCCTCTCATCGAATTTGTGCTGATAGTGATAGTGATAAAATACTATTTGGTCAATCGACGGGGCATTAGTCCATTTGCGGGAGTGATGTTCGCGGTCACGTCCCTCGTCGTAATTGCCTCGCTCGGCGCAGTACGACTAAGCTTGCAAACTGGCAAGTCGTTCGAAGAGCTCCTCGGCGACGTGCCCAATCTGTTCAACGTAAGCGGGCTGATGATCGCTTTGATCTTGCAGCGGCTGGATTATCTCAACGTGCTGCAGGCCGCGGAGAGCAGCCTGTCCCAGTTGCAACTGCCAGCCATTCCGTTTCTTTACAACCTGCTGCCCCGAGGGTTGTTCGCAGAAAAGCTGTTTTCGTCCGACACACAGACCACAGCGCTCGCGGGCCAAGGATTTGATGAGGAGAACATCACCCGCATCGTCGGGGTCGTGGCGGAAATGATGTCGTCCCACCTAATGCTGCTCTTCGGCGTCATGTTCCTATTCTCGCTGGGCGTTCTTTACAAGCTTCTCGACAGGCGTGTGAGAATGAATCGCGGCCGGCTGTTTCTCTTTGCACGGATGTTGCCGATGGCAGGCGGCCTGCCGCTGCTCGGCGGCTGGAACACCATCTATATGTCCTCGTTTGTGCTCAACCTCATGATGTCGGCTCTGATTGTTCATCTCTATGAAAAACGTTTTCCTATCCTCACAACCGATCGTTGAAACACACGGCGGCAGCGCGACGATGTTCGCCCTGCTGCGCGAAGAGTTTCCAGAAAAGCCAGATGAAATCCTTGAGATTCATCGCCAGTCGCCTTCCCCGCTGGCAACGCGGCATTTTCGCGCCATGAGTTTGCCTGCGCTGGGCCTGTTGCAGCTGCTGCTGCCGTTCCTGCCGTTCGACTTCGTCTCCCGTTTCTCTTTTGCACTGTTCCGGCACCTTCGCTCACTCGGCTCTTGCAGAGCCATGTTCAACTACAACCAACTGTTGATCTATCCATTGCTTTTACGCTCGCTGACGTCCGAGATCATCGTCCATGATGTTCTATATGATATGTGGCGATCCGATGCCGGTATCCGCCGGTTGTTCTGGCGATTGGTGCGCTTCTGGGAGAGAAGGTTTGTTCAATGGTTGCCAGAGAGTGCCACCCTGGTCTTCGTGTCAGAAAAAGATCGCGCGATGCTGGCCGACGGTGTCCGTTGCCGTGTCCGTGTGCTAGACTTGCCAAAGCTGATAGCTGGAGACTTAGCCGTCCGACGCTGGCCCCAGCGGCAGACGCTGGCGCTCCGACCGGGGGTGCGCGTGGGTCTGCTAGGGGCTTGGGCACGGCCCGAAAACCGTGACGGAGTGAATAAGTTTCTGAAGAGTCTATCGCCCGATGTGCGCAAAGGATTGCAATTTCGCATCGCAGGGTTTGGATCGGAGGCGTTGCCCGATGGAGAGTCGATCACCAAGTTGGGCTTCATCAATGATCTCGGCGAGTTCTTCGCTGGCATCGACGTCTTCGTCGCTCCGCTAGACAGTGGGGCCGGCGTAAAGATCAAGGTCCTGATGGCGCTCAAGTATGGCGTGCCGCTTTATCTAACCGAAAAGGCCATCGAGGGAATTACGCTTCCAGCCGGCTATCCAAGTGTTGTCGAGGCTGATTGTCGGCAACTCGCAAAACGCTTCAATTGCGACTACGTGAGACCATGATTGTCTTCATTACGCATGGCGATGGACCGCGCGGCGCCGAGCGCGCTATCCACAATTTGCTGACCGACGCCCCACCCTCGGCTTGGCTGTCGGTGATCTCGTTGGGTCAAGCATTCAACGTGCGCGGTGAGCACCTGCGCGAGTGCTGCGCACGCGGCAAGTGGACGGCCATCTGGGCTGCGCTGAAGGAAGTAGCTCGCGGCCAGGCGCTAGGACAGTCGGTCACTGTGTGCTATGTCAACGGTCACATGGCGGTGCCTTTTGTGATTTTCGCTCTCGCTCGGGCGCGCAGCCTATTGGGCTGGCCGCAGACCCGCTTGGTCCTGTGGGAGCATTGTGTCCCACATACCCATTACGACAGACGCCAAGGCCTGGTCCGCTACATCATCCGGGCGATTTATGCGGAATTGCTGCGAATGGCGGACGAGGTGGTAGCGCCCAGCACTGTCATTAGTGATGATCTCAAGCGGTACTTTAGAGCCCATAGGCTTGAGGTGTCGCTGCTGGACAATCCGATCATCTTAGACCCAGTCTCGACGCTTGATTTACCCGTCGACTGGCCCGACGGAACGGCCATTCGAATAGTGTTCGTCGGTGCTCTTAGCCCAGAGAAGCAGCCGTACCTTGCGCTCGACTGGATTGCCGCAAACCGTACTAACGGAGCCCACCTGATGCTGTGCGGCGATGGTCCGCTGCGACCGGAACTGCAGGCACGTATTGACGCCGAAGGTCTCCCGGCAATTATTGCCGGCCACGTCGGCAACCTACGCGCTTACTACCAGCGGGCAGATTTGCTGGTGTGCACATCGCGCTACGAGACGTTCAGCAACGTCATGACCGAAGCTATTCTGTGCGGCTGCCGTGTACTGACTACCAATTGGCCTGGCGTGAGCTCGGTCTATGGAGGACACCCCTTAGTACAAATTCACCGCGGCAACGCTTCTCCTGTTTTTGAGGCGCTTCCCGACGGAGCGCACTCCTCGCCGAGGCAGCGGTTGACCAACTTCGACGCAAAGCTGCATATCCAAAAACTCCAAGGTCATGACTAATAAAAACAACCTATCCATCGTTATCGGCGTGCTGTCGTATCGGCGGCCACAACTCCTACGCGACCTCCTGCACAGCTTCATGCGTCAAGAAGGAGCGCCCGATATCCGGGTCATCGTCTACGACAACGACCCGGCAGGCTCGGCCGAGGCTATTGCGTGCGAGTGCGTGCCCGTAGTTCAATTGCACTACGTGCGCGCGGCGGCCAACTTCGGTGGTTCCTGCGGGTTTAACAGCTTGTTCGTCGAGGCGCTGAAGGAGCGATGCAGTCACTTCCTATGCTGCGACGACGACATCGAGTTTACAGATGACTGCTTAGCCCGGCTTTTAGACGTTGCGCGGGATCAGCCTCGCGCCGTAGTGCTTGGCGGAAGGCGCTACCTGTCCGGGTGCGAGTTCCCTTGGGCACCAATCATCGACGCTAATGACATCACGCGCGTGAAGGCTCACCGGCCGGTGGCAGACCTTCCGGTGCAGGTGGATACGATTACCTTTGAAGGCTGCTTGCTGCCAATGGAGGTAATCCGCACTGTCGGTTTGCCTTACCGCAATTTCTACATAGATGGGGATGATTGGGACTACGGTCTGCGCATTCGCAAGGCTGGCTATTCGATTCTGCGTGTTCCCGCGACAGTTATCGTCCGAAAGATCGAGCCGAAGCAGCACCTGGCGCGCATCCCACTCCTGGGTCTGCGTTCCTTGCGTAGCGGCATTAGTCCCGAACGTACTTATTACGAAGTTCGCAACAAGTTCAAGTTAATTGATCGCCACGCGATACACCGGACGGTAGCCATCTTGCGAGAAACTGTTCGAGCGCTGCGTCGAGTATTTGGCGTATTAGCTTTCGATGATCGCAAATTACTGCGATCACTGCTGATCATAGAGGCGGTGGCTCATGGATGGGGCGCGGTGGAAGGCCGCAACGACCGTTTGAGACTATGATTGAGGTTGTCCCGGTAGTTCGGACAGTTTTTGCTTTTTCCTTAAGTGGAAGTTCTTGCTTTTGTTTTTAGGCTGCCATGGATTCTGGCAGGCGGTTGAAGTATACCTGATCGGGCGTTCGCGCTTTCAGGCTGGAGTGTGGGCGGGTGGTGTTGTAAAAGTCGATGTAGCGGCCGATGGAGTGCCTGGCTTCGCTGACCGAGGCGTAGGCATGCAGATAGACTTCTTCGTACTTGATTGAGCGCCAGATGCGTTCGACGAAGACGTTGTCGCGCCAGCGGCCCTTGCCGTCCATGCTGATCCTGATCCCTTCTTCTTTTAGCCGCCCGGTAAAGGCCTCGCTGGTGAACTGGCTGCCCTGGTCAGTGTTGAAGATCTCCGGTTTTTCATTCGTGGAAAGGGCTTCTTCGAGTGCTTCGATGCAGAAGTGAGTTTCCATGGTGATTGACAGCTTCCATGCCAGCACGCGGCGGCTGAACCAGTCAACCACCGCGGCCAGATAGACGAAGCCACGCGCCATGGGGATGTAGGTGATGTCCATGGCCCAGACCTGGTTGGGCCTTGTGATGGCCAGGCCGCGCAGCAGGTAAGGGTAAATCCTGTGTCCTGGCGCTGGTTTGGACGTGTTCGGCCTGCGATAGATGGCCTCGATCGCCATCTTCCGCATCAGCGTCCGGATATGCCTGCGGCCAACTGTGAGCCCCTGTTGCCAGAGCAGATCGCGCAGCATCCGGCTGCCGGCAAACGGGTAATGCAAGTGCAGTTCATCGATGCGCCGCATCAGCCATAGGTCCAGCTCCGGGACCGGTCGCGGCTCATAGTAGACCGTGCTGCGGCTGATCTCAAGCACCTCAGCCTGTTTCTGGATGGAAAGGTCGTGCTCCGGGTCGATCATCGCTTTACGCTCAGCAATCCCGCCTTGGTGAGCGCCCCTTCTAAAAAATCGTTCTCCAGCGTCAACTCGCCGATCTTGGCGTGCAGCGCCTTCAGATCAACCGGCGCGGCCTGGTCGGCTCGGGCCTCGCCGAAGACGCCCGCGGCGCCCTCCTGCAACTGGCTCTTCCACTGCGTAATCTGCTTCCACCCAGTCATACAGACGGCGCATGACCGGGGCCCGGGTTGGGATGGATGTCGAACTGCTCGGCCAACTCGGCCAGCGTCTTCTCACCCTTGATCGCGGCCAGGGCCACCTTCGCCTTGAACGCCGCTGTGTGGTTCCTGCGGGGACGTCTGCTCATTCCTTCTCCTCTTCACAGCCATCTTAAGGCTGTAAGCGAGCAGAACTTCCACTTAAACCCCTGTCCGAATTTGCGGTACCGGCTCTGTGGAACCGGTTCACGGTTCACTGCACACCCAAACACGGCAGTTTGATAAGCCGGGCCGAGATCGAAATCAGCCTATTCAGCCGGCAATGCATGGGTAGAGTTATTCACATGTCTCCTTTGTTTCCAAATTGTGTCGTCCTGATGGCCACCTACAACGGCGAAAGATGGTTGCCCGAGCAACTAGACAGCATTCGTAACCAACAGCAGGTCGACGTGAGCGTCGTGGTTAGCGACGACCAGTCAACCGACTGCACGTTGAAAGTGCTGGACGAGCACTCCGCTTTTCTGCCGCTGACGATTTTGCCAGTGCAGAAGGATCGGTTCGGTAGCGCCAACCGAAATTTCCTACGCCTAATACGGGACGCTGACATCGGCGAGGCGGCGTATGTCGCACTCGCCGACCAAGATGACATCTGGCATCCGGACAAACTTGCACGTGCTGTTGCTAGGCTGCGCTCGGACGGTGCTGATGCTTATTCCAGCGACGTTGAGGCATTTTGGCCCGACGGTCGCACAAAGGTCGTCAAGAAATCTTACCCGCTGAAGCGACTCGATCACGTATTTGGATCGCCAGGACCAGGCTGCACGTTCGTGTTTACTCGCGCCATATTCCTTAATATGCGCGACTGGGTCACCATTAATTTCACCGCCCTCTCTAGGCTCTGGGTCCACGACTGGATTCTTTACTCCTATGCACGCGCCAAAGGTTTTCGCTGGATCATCGACAATGTACTGACGATGCGTTATCGACAACACCATTCAAATGAAATCGGGGTCAACTTCGGCCTCAAAGCCGTCCAACGCCGCTTGGACATAGTGAAGCGGGGACGATATAGGCACGACATCGTAATTATCTCCGAGCTGACCAAAGCAAGCCCGGAATGCTCCCTTGCGCTACGGCGGTTGAGCTGGAGAGACCGTCTCTGGCTAATTCGTCATGCGGGCGATTTCCGACGCAGCTTGCCAGAGGTAATAGCTCTTCAGATTATCTTCCTGCTGATGCCCAATTCGCCAATCCATGATGCTTACTATTGATCGGCGTTGTTGCATGGATCGAGTGTTGATCGAGCTTTCACTTTTTCCAGCGGTATTACGCCGCAATTTTTAGTTCAACGTGCCCGGTCTAATCCCACCGCCTTCAGGCGGTCAGCTTTAGCAAACTCATACAATGTTGTGAGGAGCGGAGATGGGTGAGTATCGGACAAGCGGGCACGCGATTTGGGACATCAAGTATCACCTGATCTGGATCACGAAGTATCGGTATCCGATATTGCGTGGAGAAGTGGCAGATATGCCAAGCGCGCGAGGGGCGGTGTCGCCGGATCACATCCATCTGCTGGTGTCTGCGCCGCCGTTGTTGTCGCCGGCGAAGCTTGTGCAGTACGTTAAAGGGGAGTCAAGCCGTCAGTTGTAGGAAGACTTTCCGTATCTGTGCAAAAGATATTGGGGCCAGCACATGTGGGCGCGGGGCTACTTTTGCGCGACGGTGGGCGTAGTGGATGAGAAAACGATTATGGAGTACATCGAGAACCAAAAGTGGGATGAGGACGCGGAGAGCTTCTAGATAACGGAGCCCACCAAGCCGTAAGCTGGCTTGAGTCGGGAGCCCTTCAGGCGGCTTCCAGTCGCAATACAACCTACCGGCTTCAGCCGGTAGTGGTTGAGACGGCGGATAAAATCTGGGCGATACGCGTCAAGCATTTGATTGAGGACGGCCACACCAACAGCCGTTTCGGTCTGCTGTCCAGAGAAGCTGCGCACCCGCAGGCAAGGACCGATAATGGCTTTATATCGATCCATCGTGGTTTGAACCAGAGCGCGCTGGCCATAGTCGGTTTGCCTCGGCTCAAGGTGCTATGGTCGGGTGCGCTCAGCGCTTAGGCAGTTGAAAGTAATAAAGGTATCAACTAATCCAGAGTTATCAGAGGGTGAATGGTGTAATTCCATTCACCATGGAACTTGTTCTTTCTCAGGTTTACTCGCTTGATTCCATCGTCAGTCGCCTTCCGACCTGTTGGGTATTTGCGACGGTCCAGACGACAGGTTACCTGGAGACCTTTGGCGGTCGTCATGCGCGAGATCAGATTAACGATCGTCTCATAATCGCGAAGCGGCTCGCCGCGTCAATTCGAGCTGATGAAAGAGAACAATCGGTGCTCAATCTTGTTCCACTTACTGGTGCCTGGCGGAAAATGACACACGGAGATAGATAGCCCGGTTTCATTAGCCAGCTTCTGCAACTCCAGTTTCCAAAGTCGCAACCGCGAGCCATTGCTTTCCCCGCCATCGGCCGTGATTAGCAAAGACCGCGCCTGCTTATACAACGACCGGCCTTCGTTGCGCCACCATCCGCGGATCGAGGCAACCGCGAGTGCCCCAGTGTCATGATCCGTTCCAACGTTCACGAACCCCGTATTGCGCTTCATGTCGTAGATGCCATACGGATAGGCGCGGGGAACATCTGAAGAGGGAAAGTCGTGCCCGCTCACTTTCAGCGCATGTTTTGCCGGAAGCCACTGTTTACCGGCATTCTGATAGTTTTCAAGCAGTTCTTTCTTCTTGGTGTCCACTGAGATAACCGGCATCCCTATAACCAAAGCCCGCTTTACTTGTGCGTTGATGTGACGGAATTGCGCGTCGCGATCAGGATGATCCGCGCCTTCCTCCGTTTTGCGATTGTCTTGCAAGCTGAAGCCTTGATCGCGCAGAAGTTGCGCTACTTTCACATGACTGATCGGATGCTTCTGCCGCGTCAGATAAGCGGCCAGGTCCCGAGTGCTCATCACAATCCATCGCAAGGGTGACTCTGGATCGCCCCGTGTTTCCGGTTCAATCAGACGCTCCAACGATGTCAGTAGCTTTGGATCGTGCTCGACAATGCCCTTTCTACCAGCTCCAGGGCGGCGAATACGACCGGGCATTGCAACTCCTGCAGCTATCTCGCCAATCCCCTTGGCGATAGCCTTTCGTGAAAGCCCACAGGCTCGTCGAATCCGTAAAACTCCTCCATAACCGAAGGAAAGAGCTTCGCTGGCAGCCATAAGTCGCCGGCCTCGTTCGTCAAGCAGCGGCCACACGCTGACGAGTTTTTGACGTAGTGAAACATTGCCAATATTCATGACGAATCAAGTATTACTTGATTCGGACCTACTTGATACCTTTATTTATTAACGGGCGGATTCAACAACGAAACGCAACGGGATGGTTAGAGTGTAACTGTTCCCAGAAGACCTGATGCGGGGTTTTGTAGCCGAGGCATTTTCTTGGTCTGTGGTTCAGGCGGTGTTGTGCCAGTGCGAT
>Ga0224529_1000065_pt1 | contig 76855 bp, 59 predicted proteins | sample CBST50metaG_FD_179893 | JGI IMG/M metagenome (GOLD analysis project Ga0224529, IMG submission 179893) | Peat soil microbial communities from Stordalen Mire, Sweden - C.B.S.T50 | ecosystem: Environmental > Terrestrial > Soil > Wetlands > Peat | place: Sweden: Norrbotten County, Stordalen Mire...
CTGATTGAAAAGCCGGGCGGCGAGGTGATCTACGGCCTCAAACGGGATGATTTTGTGCTGGAAGACAATGGCGTGGCGCAGAAGATTCGCGTGCAGGAGGAGATGGACACAGCGCCGGTGGCGCTGGTGGTCGCGGTTGAACTGGGCGGCGCGAGCACGCTCGAATTCGACAAGCTGGCCAAGCTGGGGCCGCTGCTTGACCTCTTCCTGAGCGACGGCAAGGGCCAGGCGGCGCTGGTGGGCTTTGACGCCAGACCGCATCTGATCCGCGACTTCACGCGCTCCAGCAATGATGTGAATGAAGACCTGAAGCATCTGGAGCCGGGTACGGGCGGCGCGGCGATTCTGGATACGGTCAGCTACGCCGTCGATCTGCTCGAATCGCAGCCCAAGGAGTACCGGCGCGTGCTGCTGCTGATCAGCGAGGAGCGCGACCACGGCAGCAAGCACACCAAGATTGAGCAACTGATTCGCAAGATCGGCCAATCGGACGTGCTGGTGCTGAGCGTCTCGTTCTCGCCGGCGAAGGCGGAACTGCTGCACGACGTCAAGGACAACGGCGACGACCGGGTCATGAGCATGATCTCGACCCTCGCCATGATTGTGCCGGCCTTCAAGAAGAATGTGAGCAGGGAAGTGGCGCGCATGAGCGGCGGGGAGTACACAACCTTCACTGGCGACAAGGCATTTGAAAGCAAGGTCGTCGAGTCTGCCAAGCACGCGCGCAACCGCTATCTGATCAGCTTCAGCCCGTCGGACCCCACGCCGGGGCTGCACACCATCCGCGTGCGCACCGTGCAGGACTACGGCGCGCGCATTGTGGCGCGCGCCAATTACTGGCGGGAACAGAAGCCGTAATACAATCTGGTTGCAATACGCAGATCGAGTACGCTCGCTACGCGAACAATAGGGTGATTCTGATCGACTGCGGTAGAAGTTGGCGAAACTGGGAGTGGAGATCAACGAAGAGAAGAGCCGGGTGGTTGATCTAAGAAACCTCTGATTACGTCTTCCTTTGCACATGGGCCTTCCCTCGGGGACTAAACAGGCTGCGGAAAAATGCCGCATTTCGGGCAAATTAGTGGAAAGCATCCCTCAGGGCCTAAAGGCCCGTTGATTTTGCGGCAATTACGGCACGACTAGAGTTGTGCCCTGACACAATGCGTTCCTTTGAAACACTTTTTACGAGTTTTTCCGCAGCCTATAAAACCCGCACCCTTCAAAACTTCGACTTATTCAGAGGTTTCCTGATGAAGGCATTTATTCCAGATCCAGAAACTTCTGAAAGACATCGTTCGAAAGCAGTTGACCCCGCGCGGTCAGCCGCACCGTCTTGCCGTCAAAGGCGAGCAGTCCCGCCTCGGCGAGGCGCGCGACGGCCTCAATTGCTGGCGCGGCCATCGCCCGGCCAAACTCCCGCTCGACTGCTGCAATTTCAACGCCAGCATTCAGCCGCAGGCCCAGAAACCAAGCCTCCTCGTGCTGCCGGGCTGGCGTGAGCCACGCCGTTTCCACCAGCGGCGCTCCGGCCAAATACGCTTTCAGATCGGCGGTCGTCGTCGCGCGCAAGACGCGGTTTTCTGCGGGCGACGTTTCGCGCAGCATCGAGGAAGCGTCCAGCCCCAGCCCGAGATAGGGCCGCCGTTGCCAGTAGCGGAGATTGTGGCGCGATTCCATCCCTGGCTGGCAGAAGTTGGAAATCTCATACTGCGTGAGACCGGCCAGCTTCAGCCTTGCAATCGCCACGGAGTACATTTGCGCCACCGCATCGTCGCTGGGAACCAGCTCTGCGTGGTAGCGCGCGCCTCCGCCGAGCACCTCGCGGCCCAGGCGCGAATCCTCGTCCACCTCCAGCATATAAATGCTGGCGTGGGGAACCGCCGTCGCAATCAGCTCCGCCAGCGACTCCTCCCACGAGGCGAAGCTCTGCCCGGCGAGGCCGGCAATCAGGTCCACATTCAAATTGGCAATGCCGGCCGAGCGCAGCCGCGCAATGTCATCGAGCGCGACGGCACGGGTGTGAAGCCGTCCGCAGCTCTTCGCCTCGCGGTCAATGAAAGACTGTACTCCCAGGCTCACACGATTCACGCCCTCCGTCGCGAGCGCCTTCAGCGTCAACTCGCCGAGCTGGCCGGGTGCGCATTCGACGGTGATCTCTGCCTCCGGCGCCAGGTCGAACTCTGCCCGCATGGCGGCGAAGAGGCGCGTAAGCAGCTCCGGCGCGAGCAGGCTGGGCGTTCCGCCGCCCAGGTAGACCGTATCCACGCGGCGCGGCAATTCCACGCCCATGCGCGCCGCCCAGGCGCTGGCCGAGGCCATATCCTCGATGAGCCGATCCACATAGCTCGTATGCACGCTGGCCGGATAAACCCCCGAGGCGAAGTTGCAGTAGGTACACTTCGACCGGCAGAAAGGAATTGAGATGTAAAGACCAAGCGCATCGCTGGACATATCTTTGACGATTGTTGCACGGCAGCGGCCCATGCCAGCCGCGCCGTTCGTGCAAGAATTGAAGACAAGGAGATACAGGCTTGAAAGCTTGGCCAGTTCTGGGCATAGCCTTGATGCAATCCGTCCTGTTTCTTGCCCACTGGTTTCTCTTTCACACCTGGGCCGCCTTCTGGTGGCCGCTGAGCGCGACGGCCTCGCTGGCGCTGCGGACGGCGATCTTCCTGCTGGCGTGCAGTTTCATCTCCGCCGCGCTGCTGGGTTTTTACCACGCCAACTGGCTGGTCAAGCTGCTCTACCGGGTGGCCGCGATCTGGCTGGGGCTGCTGAACTTCCTCTTTCTGGCCGCTTGTCTCTGCTGGTTCACAAGCTATGCGCTGGAGTTGCTGCGAATCCCCGTCAACCGTCCGCTGCTGGCGGCGGCGCTCCTCGGCCTGGCGCTCGCGGTTAGCGTCTATGGCCTGGTGAACGCGAGCTTTATCCGCATCCGGCACGTTCCGGTCCAGCTTTCCGGCCTGCCGGAGCAGTGGCGCGGGCGAACCGCGCTGGTGGCGAGCGACCTGCACCTCGGCCACATTCACGGCGCAGGTTTCAGCCGCCGCATCGTGGCGCTGGCCGCTCGCCTCAAGCCGGAGATTATCTTCTTCCCCGGAGACTTTTTCGACGGCAGCCACAGCGGCGCGGCCACCATGGCCGAACCTTTCCGCGCGCTGGCTCCGCCCTTCGGCAGCTTCTTTTCGACCGGCAACCATGACGAATTTGGCAACGCCGCACACTATTGCGCGGTCCTGACCGGCGTTGGCATCCGCGTGCTCGCCAATGAAATGGTCACGGTCGATGGCCTGCAAATCGCCGGCGTCACCGACGGCGACTCCGGCTACGCCGTGCGGCTGCGCGCCGCGCTGGAAGGCATGAATCTGATTCCCGGCCGGGCCAGCATTCTGCTCAACCACACGCCCAACCGGCTGCCCATCGTCGAGCAGGCCGGCATCAGCCTGCAAATCTCCGGCCACACGCACGGCGGGCAGCTCTTCCCCTTCACATGGTTCACGCGGCGCGCCTTCGGCCAGTTCACCTACGGCCTGCATCGCTTTGGCAAGCTGCAAGTTTTCACTTCGAGCGGCGTTGGAACCTGGGGCCCTCCGATGCGCGTCGGAACCAGCTCGGAAGTGGTCCTGCTCACCTTTATGTAGGCGTGATTTGTAGCGGCTGGCCCAGTTCTCACGAGGATTGAATGCGGGTGGCCCCGGTCCCTCATCAGGATAGAATCCATCTTATTGATCCGGCATGATTGGATTGCGATGCCAGAGAGGGAAAGAACAACCGCAGGTCCTTCGACTCCCTTCGCTCCCACCCCAGCGGGCAAAGAACGCTCGCCGGGGACTCCGTTCGCTCCGGTCGCTCAGGATGACAAATCGTTGGTTATGCAATCGTTTTGTGCCGGATCAATAAGACCAGGACTACCCGCCGCTTCCATGCTACAATGTAGCAACGTACCTACATTGAGGAGGCGGCATGGCCATCATCACGCTATCCAGCCGTGAGTTCAACCAGGACACCGGCAGAGCCAAGAGAGCCGCCCGCAAAGGCCCCGTCTTCATCACCAATCGCGGACGTCCTGCCCATGTGCTGCTGACGATTGAGCAATATCAGAAGATTACGAACAAGCGAGAGAGCATGATCGACCTGCTGGCCATGCCCGAGGCTGCCGCAATCGAGTTTGAGCCGCCTCGCCTCGGAGACGAAACCGCACATCCGGCTGACCTTGGATGATGTATCTGCTTGATACCAATGTCGTCTCCGAGTTGCGCAAGGCGGGCAGCGGCAAGGCGGACCGCCGCGTCACGGCTGGCCCAGGCCGTGTTCCCGCGGAATCGATGTTTCTCTCCGCCGTCTGCATTCTGGAGCTTGAGTTGGGAGTTCTCCAGATCGAGCGCCGCGACGCGAGGCAGGGAGACGTTCTTCGCGTCTGGCTGGAGAAGCGCGTGCTGCCCGCTTTTGCCGGCCGCATTCTGGCCATTGACACCGCCGTCGCGCGGCAATGTGCGGCCCTGCACGTGCCCAATCCGCGCTTCTATCGCGACTCTTTGATCGCCGCCACAGCTTTGGTGCATGGCATGACCGTTGTCACCCGCAACGTGAAAGACTTCAGCGCTACCGGCGTGGCAATACTCGACCCGTGGCAGCCGAGGTAAGCGCTGTGGGCCACACGCCATCCTTTCGCCGTCCAAAGTGGTGTACTTGCATGACCACCTGAATCGAGGAAAAATGGGTACAAAATGCGCATTTTTGCGCGAAAGCGATTTTGTATCTTGTTGAATATAAACGATGAGGTTTTTGGTGAATGACGTTGTTCGTGCGTTTTCCGCAACGGCGAGCCAGGATCAAGCATGAGTTGGAAAAGTCGCCGACTAGGTTTGTAGTCTTCCACCCATTCGCAAAGAATGCGAATGGATGGAGCACCCGGCAAAATATCGTACCGTTTGTTCACACCTTCCCAGGTCCCAAGCCATTGCGAGCGAAGAGCGAGCCGCTGGCCCCACCGCAGGTGGCTACATCAGCCGCAGCGCATCCACATCCACAATCAGATTGCGGCGCGGCACCTGGGCCGAGTCGGCGTAGCTCAACATTCCGCGCAAGGCGGCATTCAGCGCGCGGCGCGAGGCGGACTTCAGAATCATGTGGAAGCGGTAGGCGCGCTTGATGCGGGCGATGGGCGCAGTGCAGGGGCCGAGCACGCGCACCGCGCCGCTGCTCTGGCTTTGGACAAGATACTTGCCCAGCAGAGACGCCCAGCCCGCCGCCTCTTCCAGCTTTTCCGACTGCACCAGCACGTTGGCCAGCACGCCGAAGGGCGGATAGTGCATCCAGCGGCGGAATTTCAGCTCCTGCGCCACAAAACTGGCGTAATCGCTGTGGCTGGCGGCCACGACGGCGTAGTGGTCCGGGTAATAGGTCTGCACCACGACGCGGCCCGGCAACTCGCCGCGCCCGGCCCGGCCCGAAACCTGCGTTATGAGCTGGAAGACGCGCTCGGCGGAGCGGAAGTCCGGCATCGAGAGCGAGTTATCGCAGCCGACGACGCCCACCAAGGTAACGCCGTGAATGTCGTGGCCCTTGGCGATCATCTGCGTGCCCACCAGCAGGTTGATTTCGCCCGAGTGCAGCCGCGCCAGCAACCGTTCCATGTCCTGCCGGCCGCGGACGGTGTCGCGATCCATGCGGCCGATGCGCGCGCCGGGAAAGATTTCGCCGAGGCGCTCCTCGCCCTGTTCAGAACCCGCGCCGAGGAAGTAGAGGTGTTCGCTGCCGCACTTGGGACACTTGGCGGGCACAGTTCGCTGGAAGCCGCAGTAGTGGCACTCCAGCCGCTGGCCTTCGCGGGCCACGATGGCGTCTTCGGCGGAGCGCTTGTGGTGGGTCAGCGCGATGGCGCAGTTCTCACACTCCAGCTTTTCGCCACAGGCGCGGCAGATCACGGCGAAGGAGTAGCCGCGGCGGTTGAGCAGGATCAGCGCCTGCTCGCCGCGGTCGAGGGCCAACTGCGTCTGCTCGACCAGCGCACGGGAGAAGAGCTGCTCCGAGCCGGTTTCCTGAAACTCCTGGCGCATATCGACCAGCTCCATCGCGGGCAGCGGGCGATTCATCACCCGCTGGCGCATTTCGATGCGCTGATACTTGCCCGCGACCGAGTTCTGCCAGCTTTCCAGAGACGGCGTGGCCGAACCCATCACCACCACCGCGCCCTCCAGCTTGGCGCGCACCACGGCCACGTCGCGGGCGTTGTAGCGCGGCGTCTCCTCCTGCTTGTAGCTTTGGTCGTGCTCCTCGTCCACCACGATCAGGCCCAGGTGCGGAACCGGCGCGAAGACCGCTGACCGCGTGCCGACGACGATGGGCGCTTCACCCCGCCGGATGCGCCGCCACTGCTCGCTGCGCTCCTCGGGCGTGAGGGCCGAGTGGAGCAGCGCCACCTTCTGCCCGAAGGCGGCGTCCAGCAGGCCCACCGTCTGCGGCGTCAGGCCGATCTCCGGAACTAGCAGAATCGAACCCTCGCCACGATCAAGAGCACGCTGCATCGCCGCCAGATAGACCGCCGTCTTGCCTGAGCCGGTGACGCCATGCAGCAAAAACGCATGGAAGCCCCCAAGCGCGGTGGCGATGCTGGCCAGGGCCTCGGTCTGCGTCTCGTTGAGCCGGAAGGGCCCACTCTCCGGCCGCAAACCGCCCAGGCGGAAGGCAGCCGGCCGTGCCTCGATGCGGACCAGGCCGCGGCGGACCAGCGTTTGCAGCGTGGAGCTGGGCAGCGCCTTGCGGCGCAGCTCGGCCAGCGGCAGCTCGTTGCCGCAGGCCGCCAGCTCCGCCAGAATCGCCTGCTGCTTCGCGGTCAAGGCTGGCAGCCGCGCCTCGGGAATGAGAACCGCAAAGCGCTCCATGCGCCGCGCGTCGCGTTCAACCGCCGAGGTTTCGCGCGCAATCCACTTCTTGCGCGTCATCGCGGCCAGCACGGGCAGCGTGGCCGCCGTGGCCGTGCGCAACGAGGAGACTTTGACCGCTTCGCCCGCGGCCAGACTGGCCAGCACCCGCCGCTCCAAGTCCTGCTCCTCGGCGGAAATCCGGTTGCGCCGCTTGGCGTTGGTTCTTGGGCCTGTGCGTTGTTGCTGCGGAAAAAGGCCGGATTCGGGTAATTTTGGAGGGAAACATCCTTCCGGGGCTAAAGCCCACGTTGTTTCTGCGGTACTTACGGCACGGTCGAAAACGCTTCCTATCCCCTTTAGAATTTGCGGGGAGATTTCGGTCGCCCCTACGGGGCTTTCGGCTTTTTGTTGGCCTTTCCCAGGACTGCGCTTCGCTTGTCCTCCACCCCGCGAACGAAGACCTGTTCGCGGGGACCCCGGCCCTGGGCTATTCTCCTTCGGCCCCTCCGGGGCGGATGCCGCACAGGCGTTTTCATCCACTTGGGTGGGTCGAAGGACCATGGAGACACGACTGAAGTCGTGCCCTTTCAAAACAACGTTCTGTTCCGCATCCTGTTTTGCCCCGGCGGAAAATTGTCCCTGCGCCTCGTCCTCGACCGCAGCCGCCAGCATATCCCGCCCCAGATCGGTGATGCGGTAATAGACCGTCCGTTTCACCTCGGCCATCAGCGGCAGCATCCCGCGCAGCACCTCGCCGAGAGGCGCCAGATAGTACTGCGCCATCCACTCGGCCAGCGCCAGCAGGCGGTCGCTCAGCAGCGGCTCCTCGTCCAAAACCGCTTCAATGTACCGCGCTTCAAAGTCGGCGGGAAGCTTGGCGTGGAGCGCGGTCACCACCCCAATCAGCTTTTCGTTCCGAAAGGGAACAATCACGCGCGCGCCCCGCCGCGGCTGTTGCCCCGCGCACACCGCGTAGGTAAAAACGCGGTCAAGCGGCACGGGCAGCGCGATTTCGCAATAGGCGGGCATAGGCGGCAAGATTCAGTGTAGGGGATGGGGAACGAATCTGTGCATATCGCCCTCAATTTGCCCTTGCAATCTTCCCCGGAAACAGTACAATTCGGGCTGATGACTTCCACAATTGCCGTTACTTCCGTTTCCTCCTCCGCTGCTCCCGCCGCCATCGCTGCCGAGCCTGTTGCCTTGCCAAAATCCACCGGCCCAATCACCATGTCGATTGACATTGGCGGATCGGGACTGAAAGCCATGCTGCTGGATGCGGCCGGCGCGCCGGTCAGCGAGCGCCAGCGCGTGCTGACCCCGGCCGTGCCCACGACCGATGCGGTTCTCTCCGGGCTGGATGAATTGCGCAAGCTGATGGGGCCATTCGACCGCGTTTCGATCGGCTTCCCCGGCGTCATCAAGCGCGGAACCACCTACACGGCCGCCAATTTGCATCCCAGTTGGGTGGCCTTCCCGCTGCAAACCACGCTGGAAAAGCGCTGGGAGAAGCCGGTGCGCGTGGCCAACGACGCCTCGGTGCAGGGCTACGGGGCGATTCAGGGCAATGGCGTCGAGCTGGTGATCACGCTGGGCACCGGCATGGGCTCGTCTCTGTTCACCAACGGCCACCTCTGTCCTGGCCTGGAGCTGGCCCACCATCCCTGGCGCAAGAAGGGCATGACCTACGAGGACTACCTTGGCCGCCGCGGCCTGGACAAGTTCGGCAAGGCGCGCTGGAACGACTTTCTGCAGGCGGCCATCAAGCAGACCGCGGCCCTCTTCAACTGGGACCACCTCTACCTGGGTGGCGGCAACACCAAGAAGATCCTCTTCGCCCCCGGCCCGAATGTGCAGATCGTTCCCAACACCACCGGCCTGCTGGGCGGCGTGAAGCTGTGGAGTGACCAGGTGTAGAAGCCAGTGGCGAAAGTCATCGCTCAGAGCATTTTTCCTGATGGTATAGAGGAATCCCACCCTAGCCGCAAAAACAAATACGCGGCGAGGGTGGGGCACCCGAACTCGATACCGAAAGGAAAAATGCTCTCGAAGCGCGGGGTTCTGACGCGTTGGGAACGGGGCCATCTGCCTGTTTACTTTTGCTCACCATTTTGGAAAATATTTCAGGTATCTTGGCATTGTGACGTTAGTATGGAATCTTATGAATAGCGTCATGGATCTCACCACCAGAGCAAATAGCCTGAGCGCATCCTTGCGACAGCCGCTTCCGGTTACAAGGCAAGGCGTAGCGCGTCAAGAAAGAACAGAACCGATGATTCCTCCAAACAAGCCGCGTGATTTGGCCCGCAGTCTCGTTGCCAGCAAGGCCGATGCAGGCACGACCTCCTTGCATCCCGAACCCGCAGCTGTGCGCGTTTATGAGATGCTGCGCCGGCAACTTGGGGCCCCCGTGGGAGCTGACAGTTTTCAGGCGTTCGCTTCCCGTGCCTTGGCTCTGGCCAAGGCGCAATCAGCGCGTCTCAGCGCTGTGCAGGTTACCGCGACTGGAGACTTGCGCGGTCTTGGCGAAGTCGAGCGCCAGACGGACGCGGATGAGGATGGCGAGGCCGGAATCACTCTGATTGCGCAGTTGCTGGGGCAGTTTCTTACCTTCCTTGGCGAGGCAACGACACTGAACCTGATCGAAGACTTACGCCTTCAGGGTAACATCAGTTCAGAGCCGTCCAGAACCACAGAGGACACGATAACCTCAGCGGCCGATGGGCCGGCAATGGATGCGGCTTTCGAGGATCTTCTGCTGGAGACTGACCGGCTGAGAAATGTGAGCGAACATATTGAGACCATCGCGGACAATCATCCCGGCATGGAAGATGGACTCGTGAGTGTTGCGGCTAACATTCGCAGCATTGCCACCGTTCTGGATGTTTTCACACTCATCCGAAGCAAGGCTGGCGGCCCGCAGGACGAGGCTCCTGACCTGCAAACGAATCTCTACATGAATTGAGTTCCTTTTGCGAAGCGCGTAGCGGTTCTTGGACTTGGAACTATGCCGAGTTGAAAGATGACAATTTCCCCAGAAATGCGCGATTTGGCCCGTCGTCTTCTTGTTCTTGAAGCCGCCGCGGACAAGACCTCCGAACCCGTGGAGTCTGCAATTCTTCGCGTCTATGAAAAGCTGCGCCTGAGTCTCTGCGCGCTTGCCGGGATTGCCGCTTTTCAGTCGATTGCTTTCCGCGCCTTGACGCAAGCCAAGGCGGAAGCTCCCGGTCTTTGGGCGGTGCAGATTGCGGAGAACGGATCGCTACAGGGGCTGGGAGAGTTTGAACCTCAACCCGAAGAGCTTGAGCTTCAACAGAACTTTGGCGAGGAACAGGTCCGCGATGGAGGCATCATTCTCATTGATCACGTCCTCGGCCTTCTGATGATTTTTCTGGGTGAAGCGCTAACAATAAACCTGCTTCGGAATGCGTGGCCAGGCGCATCATTTGATGATCGCAATGCGGGAAACGGGAGAAAATCGTGAACAATCAAGGCAAAGTGAAAATTAACCAGCTACCGACCGGAGTTCCGGGCCTCGACGAGATTATGGGCGGCGGTCTCCCCGAATTTTCCTTTAACATCATCGCCGGCGCCCCCGGAAGCGGGAAGACGACGCTGGCGCATCAGTTTGTCTTTGCCAATGCGACCCCGGAACATCCAGCTCTCTACTTCACCGTGCTTGGTGAGTCTGCCATCAAGATGCTGCGCTACCAGCAACAGTACACATTCTTCGATCCGGCCAAACTCTCTGACTCGATCCGCTTTATCAATCTGAGCCAGGCTGTTATGGATCAGGACCTGGGCGCGGTTTTGGAGGCGATTACCAAGGAAGTTACCAATGCCAACCCCGGCGTCGTGGTTGTGGACTCCTTCCGAACCATGGTGCGGAAGCCGCAGAACGACATGGAGCTGCAAAGTTTCATTCAGCGGCTCGCCCTGTTTCTGGCCAGTTGGCAAGCGACCACTTTCCTGATTGGCGAATATGCCGAGGATGAGCTGCGCGATAACCCGATTTTCACGGTCGCGGATGGCCTGTTCTGGATGAGCCAGACAGCGGAACGCAATTCGATTGTGCGCAAGTTGCAGATTATCAAACTGCGCGGACAGGATTCCGTGCCGGGGCTGCACACCTTCCGTATCACCGATGCCGGAGTGCAAGCCTTCTCGCGCACCTTTGGCCTGACCGCGCGCAAGAGAGTTCCACCCAGCGGACGGCGCCTTTCCTTCGGCATTCCGGAGTTGGATAAGATGCTGGATGGGGGCGTGCGCGAGGGCGATAGCGTACTCATAGCCGGGTCTTCGGGAACAGGAAAGTCCGTCATGGCAACCCAATTCATCGCCGAGGGCGTGCGCCAGGGACAGCCGGGGATCGTAGCGGTTTTTGAAGAGCGCCCGGAGGCATACGCGGAGCGAGCCGCCGGCTTAGGCTTGGATTTGGAAACGCCGCAGAAGGACGGTAAACTTACAATCCTCTATCTCCGCCCCCTCGATCTGTCGGTGGATGAAACCATGCACTCGATTCTCGATGCCGTGCAGAAGATTGGCGCCAAGCGGCTGGTTATCGATTCCCTGGCCGGCTTTGAAATGGCTCTTTCGCCTGGCTTCCGCGCCGACTTTCGTGAATCGCTCTACCGGATGATCTTCGCTTTGACAGGAATCGGAGTGACGATTCTAAGCACGGTTGAGGTGGATGAGTCTTTCACTGAATTTCCGTTCAGCACCTATTCGATTTCTTTCCTTTGCGATGATATTATCCGGCTGCGGTATGTCTCGATTGAGGGCAAGCTTCGCAAGATCATGGTGGTGATCAAGATGCGCGGCGGCAACCATGCCAAGGATATTCGCGAGTATGAAATTACGTCCACGGGCGTGGTGATCCTCGGCAAACGCCTCACAAACTATCAGGCCCTTATCAGCGGAATTCCCGTTCGATCGGGCCGTCCCATCGCGACGGAGGAGCCTGCGCTGGATACGGGAATTGAGCATGATGCCTAACGGAGCATCGATCAACTCGAAGTCGTGGCCAGTGCCTCGTCTTCGCGGTGGTCCAAATTGGTCAGACGTTCGTCTGCCGCGATCTTAGGATGATTAGCATTGAAGACGTGTGACGCTATTCAACCGCATCTATATGCAATGAAAAGCAATCGACACTATTCAAAATAGGCGCGACACAATGGAGGACGTTTGATGCCCACGATCACGACGAAAGACGGAACCACAATCTACTACAAGGACTGGGGCACGGGTCAGCCCGTGGTCTTCAGTCACGGCTGGCCGCTCAGCGCGGACGCGTGGGAAGACCAGATGGTGTTTCTAGCCTCTCATGGATTTCGCACGATTGCGCATGATCGCCGCGGACACGGCCGGTCGAGTCAGCCATGGAATGGCAACGATATGAATACTTACGCAGACGATCTCGCGGCATTGACCGAAGCGCTGGACTTGAAGAATGCGATTCACGTCGGTCATTCAGCCGGCGGTGGTGAGGTGGTCCGCTATATCGGCCGCCACGGCACAAAGCGGGTTGCCAAAGCGGTGCTGATTGGCGCAGTGCCGCCGCTGATGCTAAAAACAGATGCCAATCCAGGCGGGTTACCAATCGAGGTATTCGACGGAATCCGCGCAGGCGTCCTTGCAGATCGCTCACAGTTTTTCAAGGACCTCGCCGTGACGTTTTATGGATCTAATCGGCCTGGTTCGACCGTCTCGCAGGGCTTGCGCGACTCGTTTTGGCTGCAGGGAATGCAGTCAGGACTGAGGGGCGTTTTTGACTGCATCAAGGCCTTCTCTGAGACTGACTTTACTGATGACTTAAAGAAGATCGACGTGCCTACGCTAATTGTCCATGGAGACGACGATCAGATTGTGCCCATCGCGGACTCGGCGACGTTGGCTGTCAGGCTGGTTAAGAATGCAACGCTGAAGGTTTATCCCGGGGCCCCGCACGGGCTGTGCTCTACCCACAAGAATCAGTTGAATACGGATTTGTTGGCATTCCTTCGGAAGTAGATCGGAAGCAGACAGCAGCACGCAACCGAGTCTGGCGGAGGGGCTTCTCTTTGCCTCTTACTCAGGGCTGCGCCGCGTTTGCTCTCCACCCCATGGACGAAGACCTGTTCATGGGGTGGAGAGCAAACGCGGCGCTCTAACTCATTTTTAGCTCTTATGGACAACCTCGAAAGAGTATCCGTCCGGATCAAACACATCGGCGGCGTAGTATCCCGGATAGTATTCGATTCGCGCACGCGGCGAGATATTGTCTTTGGCGCCAGCGGCTATCGCAGCCGCGTAGAACTCATCGACTTTTTCGTTGTCTTCGGCCATGAAGCCCCAGTGAATTGAGGCCGGATCCGGTTTTCCTTGTTGGAGCCAAAAGAATGCCTGCTTCCCATCGCCAAATCCCCAGAGGTCGGGATGACCTCCCTTGCCCTTGTAGGGCAGGAAAAAATTGATGTTCAGAGGCTTCAAGGCTGCTTCATAGAACGCCAGGGAACGTTCGATATTGCTGACAGTCAGAATCATGAATCCCAGCATCGTTCTCTCCTTCAGATCGCGAGCGATTCAATGGCCTTTTCGCCATTGGGTACGGCATTGAGCGCAAGCGACGTTATGTTCATGCCCTCTGCTCTTACGGTTTGCACATCGTCGATTCCAATGAAACCCAGAATCTGACGGAGATACGGCTCGACCGTATCCCAGGGCTTCCAAGGGCCTTCACTAAAGACTCCGCCGGATGCAAGCACCAGAATCGCCTTCTTGCCTTTCGCAAGCCCCTCTACCCCTGCACCTGCGTAGTTGAAGGTCTTGCCTGCGCGCACAACATGGTCAATCCATGCTTTCAGAGAAGAGGGAATGCCGAAATTCCACATGGGGCTGGCAATCACTAATAGATCCGATGCCAGGAGTTCATCCGTGAGCTGGTTCGACAGCTTCAGCGCTTCTGCCTCTGCCGGGTCTTTCGTGGAAATTGCTTTGACGGCCGGTTGATCCAGGTGGGGAAGTTTGTCCTTTGCCAGGTCGCGGACGACGAACTTCGCTTTTGGGTATTGAGCTTCAAGCCGTTCTCTCAGCTTGCGTGTCAATTTGCGGCTTGCCGACTCAGTTCCGCGAGGGCTTGATTCGACAATCAGAATCTGGTTCATAGCTGCTCCTCCACGCTTTTGATTATGCCAATCCTATTTTGGATGCTTATTCAGCCCGTGGTAAAAGTCGAGTTTTGAAAGGGCACGACTGGTCGGTCAGGGTTCACAGGCTGCGGAAAAAGGCCTGCTTCCGAGGTAAATGCCCGGAAATATTCCTCAGGGCCTAAAGGCCCGTTGATTTTGCGGCACTTACGGCACGACTAAAGTCGTGCCCTTTCAAAACATCGGGTTTTTCCGCAGCCTGTTCAGCCCTAACTGCCCTGACGCAATGCGTCCCCTTGAAACACTTTCCACGAGTTTTTCCGCAGCCTGTAAAGCCCTTGCCCAGACACAATCAGTCGCCTGAAGACAATTTTGCAAGAGACGCCTGAGGTCCCAAGGGGCCGGTTCGTTGGCGCTTCCAGGTCCAATAATCCGGCTCCCAACCCCACGGAACTGGGGCGACCGCTCACAACAATCACGGCGCAATTGTGACGATAACCCTTTTGTAGCGCGACAACGGAGGCGTGCCTTTATCGGTAACTCTCAGAATAAAGTGGACTGTCTCCGCTTTGTCGACCTTCGGAGCCATCAGATCGATCTGAGCGAGATTTTCCGCGACCGTAAGCGGTATGGTCTTTTTGTAGGTTCCCGCCTCGGGGTATTGGAACCAGTAATAACTCAAGCTGTCGCCATCCGGATCTGATGCGTGGGCGCCGAGCCTAAACGGCTCTCCCGATCGCACGGTGAACGCCTCCGGCTGGTCAAGGACAATGACCGGAGGATGATTGGCTTCTCGGTAGGACTTGGTTGCCCATGCCATGCGGGCGGCGAAATCGTTTTGAAAGTCGTCCCTCCACCGCCAGATCGTTGCTTTGAAATCTCGGAACGACTTCGTGCCTGTCAGCATCGCACACCCGTATTTGCCCAATACCGGCGGCATGAAATCGTCAATAGCATTGGTCCAAATGGGGCGCGATTCGGGCTCGATAGCAACGCCGTTCGTTGGGGAGCTACGAATGAATGTGTCGGGATTCGTGACCGGTATCGCGGGTTGGTACAGTTCGTAACGTCCGCCCCATCCGCCCCAATCGGGATGTTCGGGATTATTGAGCCCATTCGGAATCAGCGCAAGCCATGACGGCGTGTCGCCCTCCATGCTGTACGCGACATCGGGATATGCCTCTCCCAGCGCGCCGTGTCCCTGTTGAATATGCTCCGCGAGCCATTTGTTGCTGATGGTCGAATTGTCGATTTCAGGCACAAATGTGTTGATCCCCGTCCATGTAGCGGCACTATAATTGCCGCCGGGAGTAACGATATAAAAGAGCTTGGGAAAATTCTTTCGGATCCATGGGCCGCTATCGTCCTGGTCGGATATTGTATAGACCCTCAATTTGGCAATCAGTCGATCCAATTCCGCGGGAGATTTTGTAGCTCGCAGCTTGTAAAGCGCCTGCGCGAGTGTGTTTGGCCCACCCCAGACCGCGATCCACAGAGGCCGGTCGTCATTCTCCTCTAGTGTCCGGATGATCCAGTCCGATCCCTCGGAGTCCTTTCCTGGACCGACTCCAATCATTCCGAATTCAGCCGCGCCGTGTTTCACCAGGGAATGAAGGGCCTGTTCAGGAGGATAGTCAGGATCGTGCTTCACCAGATTTCCATGGACCTTGCCATAAGCGCGGATCACCTGCTCAATCAACTCAGGAGAAACCGACGTTCGCTTCCATGTCGAAGTAGTCGCAACGAGTCCCTGTATATCGATCACATCCGCATACAGAAGCAGTCGCACCATGCTTTCCGTGTCGTCCGCTTCCGCCCCGATGTCGGTGAGAATAACGACGCGTTGCCTGTGCGTGGCGTCTGAAGCTTGCTGGCGAACTGGTTGCGCATAACCGCGCGGAGAGAACCATAACAACAGAAGCATGGCAATCAGGGGCCGAGCAATGAGCGTCATAATTCTGCGCCGGTTAAAAGCCGAAAGATCCTGTATCAAGTGCGCCTCCCCAATGAAAATAAATGCGGATAAACAATCTAATTTACCTACGCGGCATGGCTCCGTCGCGCAAGCGATTCGGAATTTCAGGAAACAGCGCGTTGAGTGTGGCGGGAGATAAATCGCCGCTTCGTCAATGACGTCAGCCCAAAAGCCCCTTGCCGGAAGGCAAGGGGCTTTTGGCTGGCGCGCGTGGAGCGAGCCGTCAGGCGCTGTAGAGGAGAACGCCTTCGGCTTTCTCCTCGTTTTCGTTTTCGCTCTCCTCGTTGCTGATGGGGCGATAGAAGAGCTGGTTCTGGTCGAGATAGACTTCGAGGAAGGCTGGCCGCTCGGCGATCTTGCCGGCGATCAGCGCTTCGCTCAACGGGTCCTCGACGTAACGCTGCAGGGCGCGGCGCAGGGGGCGCGCTCCGTAGCTGCGGTCCACCATCGTCTTGTCCAGAATCCACTTCTTGGCTTCCTCGGTGACCGAAATGGTGATCGACTTCTGCGCCAGATTGGCGTTGAGCTGCTGCACCATCAGCTCGACGATCTGGATCAGGTCCGCGTCCGAAAGGGCCTGGAAGATGATGATCTCGTCCAGCCGGTTGAGGAACTCCGGATTGAAGGTCTTCTTGACCTCCTGCTTGACCAGCTCCTCGACCTTGTCGCTGACCATCTCCTCGCGGTCGCTCTGGAAGCCCATGCCCTGCTTCCGTTGCAGGTGCCGCGCGCCGATGTTCGACGTCATGATGAGAATCACGTTTTTGAAGTCAACGGTATTGCCCAGGCCGTCGGTCAACTGGCCGTCCTCGAAGACTTGCAGCAGGATGTTGAAGACATCGGGGTGCGCCTTCTCGATTTCGTCCAGCAGGACGACTGAGTAGGGCGAGCGCTTGACCCGCTCGGTCAACTGGCCGCCCTCCTCGTAGCCCACATAGCCCGGAGGCGAACCGATCAGCTTGGAGACCGAGTGCTTCTCCATGAACTCCGACATATCGAAGCGGATCAGCGCCTTGTCGGAGCCGAAGAGGAAGTTGGCCAGCGTGCGGGCCATCTCGGTTTTACCCACGCCGGTGGGGCCGAGGAAGAGGAAGCTGCCAATCGGCCGGTTGGGCGACTTCAAGCCCGCGCGCGAACGGCGGATGGCGCGCGCCAGGGCGCTGATGGCCTTCTCCTGGCTGATGATGCGCTTGTGCAGCTCTTCCTCGACGCGCAGCAGCTTCTGCGTCTCTTCTTCCTTGATGCTGGTGACGGGCACGCCGGTCCAGCGGCTGACCACGTCCTCAATGTCCTCGCGGTCCACGATGCCGGCGCTGGTGTCATCCAGGTGATACTTGTCGCGCAACTCGCGCAGGCTGTCGCGCTCCTTGCGCTCCTCGTCGGAGTAGAAGCGGGCCTTCTCGAACTCGTGGTTGGCAATCGCCGAATCCATCCGGTTCACAATAAACTTGATGCGCTTCTGGACTTCGGTAATCTCCTCGGGCATCGAGGTCTGGCGCAGCTTGACGCGCGCGCCGGCCTCGTCGATCAGGTCAATGGCCTTGTCGGGCAGGTAGCGGTCGGGAATGTAGCGGCTGGCGTGCGAGACGGCAAACTCGATGGCGGCGTCGGTGTAGCTGACGGCGTGGAATTTTTCGTAGCGGTCCTTGATGCCGTGGATGATCTTGATGGCGTCGGCCTCGTTGGGCGGCGGCACCTTGACGGCCTGGAAGCGGCGCTCAAGCGAGCGATCCTTCTCAATGGACTTGCGGTACTCGGCCGGAGTGGTGGCGCCAATGCACTGTATTTCTCCGCGGCTGAGCGCCGGCTTGAGGATGTTGGCCGCGTCCAGCGAGCCCTCGGCCGAGCCCGCGCCAACCAGCGTGTGCAACTCGTCGATGAAGACGATGGAATTCTGATTTTCCATCAGTTCTTTCATGATGGTTTTGAGCCGTTCCTCGAACTGGCCGCGGTACTTGGTGCCAGCCACAATCAGCGAGAGATCGAGGCCGAGGATGCGCTTTTCGGCCAGGAAGCTGGGCACCTCGCCGTCGGCGATGCGCTGGGCGAGGCCCTCGACTATGGCCGTCTTGCCCACGCCAGGCTCGCCAATCAGCACGGGATTGTTCTTGGTGCGGCGGCAGAGGATCTGGATCACGCGCTCCAGCTCGGCGTCGCGGCCGACCAGCGGATCGAGCTGTCCTTCGGTGGCCGCCTGGGTCAGGTCGCGGCTGAACTCGGCCAGCAGGCTGGAATCATGCGGATGCTGCGGCGGCGGAGCTTTTTCCTGGGTGACGCGGCCCAGTTCCTCACGAATCTGCGCCAGCTTCAGGCCGCGCTCCTGCAATATCTCCGAGGCAAAGCACTTTTCCTCGCGCAGCAGGCCCAGCAGCAGGTGCTCGGTGCCGATGTGCTTGTGGCCGAGGCTTTCCGCTTCTTCGGCCGCATAGGCCAGCACCCGCTTGCACTCGTTGGAGAGCGGCAGGTCCACCGAAGTGGAGACCTTTTCCCGGACCGTGGTGCGCGCCTCGATCTGCTTGCGAATCGAATCGACCGATGCGTGCGAGCGCAGAAAACGGTTGGTCAAGGCCTTGTCTTCGCGCAGCAGGCCCAGCAGCAGGTGCTCGGTCTCGATATAAGGCGAGCCGAACTGGCTGGCTTCATAGCGCGCGAAAAAGATAACGCGCCGCGCCTTCTCCGTATAGCGTTCGAACATGATGGTCTCCCCTCCCGTTTTTCGGATTATCACTCATTAGACCCAGCAAGCGCCCGAAAGGGTGCTTTATTCACTCCCGCTGGCCGACTGGTAGCTCCATTTCGGGGAGTATACGCCAAAGTGGTTCTGCTGTTCTGCTCTCTGAAGGCCGGATGTACCGCATCGCGCGCAATTTCATTGCGCGCGATGTGGAAAACCGCATTTTCCCGTATCGAAAGGCGCCAGAAAGCACGGTCAAAAACCTAAAACGCCGCCAGCCGCCCACCCTCCAGCCGCAAGATTCGCGTACATCGCGCGGCCAAGTCAAGGTTATGGGTCACTAAAATCGAGGTCAGGTGATGACTTTGGTGCAGCCGTTGCACCAGATCGAAGACGTGGTTGGCGGTGGTCTGGTCCAGGTCGCCGGTAGGCTCGTCGGCCAGCAGCAGCCGGGGATTGTTGACCAGCGCGCGGGCCAGAGCCACACGCTGCTGCTCGCCGCCAGAGAGCTCGCCCGGGCGATGTTCGCCGCGCGCCTCCAGGCCAACTTCCTGGAGCCAATGCGCCGCCGTTTCCTGCGCCGCCAGCTTTGCCACGCCACGGGCCAGCAGCGGCAGGGCCACATTCTCCTGCGCCGTAAACTCCGGCAGCAGGTAATGGAATTGCCAGACGTAGCCGATTTCGCGATTGCGGAAGGCCGCCGCATCGTGCTGCGAAAGCCGAGCCACATTGGTTGAGACGCACGTGACCGTGCCCGATGTGGGCGCGTCCAAAGCCCCTAGAATGTGCAGCAGCGTGCTTTTGCCCGCGCCGGACTGGCCGACGATGGCCACCATCTCGCCCGCCTGAATCTCAAGGTTCAAATCATGGAAGAGGGTGAGCGGGCCGCGTGCGGTCGTGTAGGTCTTTTCCAGGTTTTGAAGCTGAATGATCGGGGGTTGACTGCTTTGCGCCCGCAGTTCCGGCTCCCGCGCGGTGCGGGGCTGCTGCTCGGCCGCCATGGGGGAAGATTGGGGCATTCGCTTGATAGTATTTTATCGCGCCGGGGATGGCGGGCTTCCCACTCATTTCCGCAAAATACGCGGAATGGATGGGAAGCCCCGTCGCGTTGCTTTGAAGCAAAACAGGGCCCATCAAAACGGTCCGCGATAGAATATAAAGTAGAGACGTATGAATCTCTGCACGGGCATACAGACAAACAGGACAATAGGCCGCCGGGTAAAATTGAATTTGACCCGAGAAAAGCTCGCCAGCGTCCGCGAGAATCTGATGGTCCGCTCTTCTGTTTTGAATGTCTCTATTCCGGAAAACAAGCGAAAGCAGCGCTGATTCGCTTCCAAAGGCTTAATGGTGCATCCTTTCTCCGTCGCTCAGTGTATCGGATATGTCTCATTTGTCCTCGGCGTATCCGCGTTTTTACAGAAGAGCGACCGCAAGCTCAAGGGACTCAATTCCTGCCAAAGCCTGGTTTATGCAGTTCATTTCGCGCTGCTTGGCAATCCCACCGCAGCCGTATCCGCGCTGCTTTCCGGCATTCGCTCCTTTCTGTCGCTGAAGACGCGCTCGCCGTATCTGGCCGCGTTTTTCATTGTGTTGAATTTGGGGCTTGGCTTCGCATTAGCCAAAAGCGCCGCGGGATGGCTGCCCGTGATCGGGAGCTGCCTGGCAACGCTGGCGATGTTTCTGATGCGCGGCGTGCGGATGCGGCTGGTGCTTCTGGTCAGCACCTCGATGTGGCTGGCAAACAATATATTGAGCGGATCGATTGGCGGCACGCTGCTGGAAACTACCATCGCTACCATCAACATCACGACGATCATCCGGCTTTTGCAAGAGCGCGCCCGCATCCGCCAGCGCGAACTTCCCGCGCACTAACGCAGTTTCCCACGCAAAACGGATTCATTGCGCATTCCCACCCTTTCCGCACAAAACGCGGAAAGGATGGTGCACCCTGTGGCGCATTCATTCCATCGGCGAAGGACCATCCGCGCCGCCGTCCAGGCTGGCGGCCACAATGCGGATTCCCGGCGTCGGCTCCAGCTCGACGCCGCGCATCCAGACAATCTGGCCAGCCAGCTCGAGAACCGGCCAGACCGCCCGCCTTGACCCGGTCACCTTCATGCGTTCAAGCACTTCCTTCGCCTTGTGCGGGCTGGAGGAGTAACGCAGCCGCACGCGGTCGCCCGGCTTCCAATTGCGCAGCGTGGCCACACAGCCAAGCGCTTCCCCGGCTTCGCCTGGCGTCGCGATCTCGATGCGCAGCTTCAGTCCGAAGGCCACCGCCGCAACCTCGCCCGGAACGGCGATGCTGTACTCGGGCACAGCCTTCGCCGCGCGCTTCCCATTCATGCCCAGCCGCAACTCCCTCTGTGTCCGCTCGGCGAGGAGTCCCTGGGCGATTTCGAGTTTTTGACTGGCGTGGCCGGTGAGGGCCAGCGCGCGCAAGGCCTCGGTTGCGGAAAAATCGACTGCCGCGCCCAACTGCTCCGCGGCGTAACGCAGAATGCGCCGCTGGAGGGCCGGAGCCAGAGCTGCCAGCCGCGTGACGTCCAGGGCCAGCCCCTCGCCCGCGGCGCGGCCTCCGCCCCGAACCGGACGGCCGGGCAACAGCAACTGCGGAGCCAGGCGAGCCACTTCAGCCTGCCACCAAGCCTCCTCATCGCGGGCCAGCGCGGCCATCTGCGCCAAGTGCTCGCGCAGTTGCGGGTTCCAGCCCTCCAACAGCGGCAGCAGCTCGTGGCGGATGCGGTTGCGGGTGAAGGTGAGGTGATGGTTGGAGGAGTCTTCGCGCCATGGCTGGCCGAGCGCGTTCAGATAGGCCTCGATTTCGGCGCGCGTCACCGCTAGCAGCGGGCGCAGAATGCGGCCCTCCGGAAACGCGATCACCGGATAGATGCCGCTGAGGCCACCGGTCCACGCGCCGCGCAAAAACTTGGCCAGAACGGTTTCGGCTTGATCGTCGCGGGTATGCGCGGTGGCCACGGCCTCCACCTCGCCCGAGGCCATCAGTTGCCGGAACCAGCCATAGCGCAGACGGCGCGCGGCCTCCTCGACGGTCTCTCCATTTTCCCTGGCCGCTTGACCGGCATCCACCCGCGCCTCGTGAAAGGGCAGGCCCAGTTCGGCCGCGAGGGAGCGCGCAAAGGCGAGGTCGCCATCGGCCTCCGCGCCGCGCAGTCCGTGATGCAGGTGGGCGGCGTGCAGCACCAAGCCCAATTCGCGGCTCCGCTCGGCCAGCACGCGCGTAAGGGCCACCGAGTCAGCGCCGCCGGAGAGGCCGACGGCCAGACGCAACCCCGGCTTGAGCTGCGTGGCGTCAATCGGCAGTGTGGGAAGCGGCATTGGAGGCATTCCAAAATGATACGGCGGCGAGGGGCGAGCTTGCCGGAGAGGATTCCTCGCAGAAAGATCGCGTTCCAGGGAAATCGCATTTTGATTACAATTTTCCGGCGGGTGCAAATTTGGATTGCAAGTTCGATGCGATAGAGCAGTTTTCGGAAGGAGCAGGGGGTTTCAGCCCCCTGAATCCATGGCATCAATTGAGACGCCTTCAGGCACGGGTGCTGTTGCGGCTGCGAACAGAAGGCCCGGGGCTAAAGCCCGTCTTTTTATCAGCCACTTACGGCACGACTGAAGTCGTGCCCTGACGCAATGCGTCCCCTTGAAACACTTTCCACGAGTTTTTCCGCAGCCTGTAAAGCCCCTCGCTTTTGCGCCCACTTCAGTCAGTGGCCTGAAGGCCACTGCTCCCTCCATAAAAACAAGCGGATGCGTTGAATACCGCGTCCATGGTGCTAAATTTAACGCCATTCGTTGTATACTCCAAGCGATATGCAAGTATTTGCGATTCTTCCCGCCGCGGGGCTGGGAACCCGGATGGCCGGGCCGCAGCCCAAGCAGTTTCTCTCGCTCGATGGGGTTCCCATCCTGATTCATTCGCTGCGCGCCTTCGCGCTGGCGCCGCGTGTAACGGACATCTATGTGGCCGTGCGCCAGCCGGAGATCGAGCGCGTGCAGGCGCAGGTGGCCGAATACGGCTTTGCCGACCGGGTTCACGTGGTGGAAGGCGGAGACAGTCGCCAGGAGTCCGTCTCCCACGCGCTGGCCGCTCTGGCCGCCGAGCCGGATGACATTGTTCTGGTCCACGACGCGGTGCGCCCGCTGATTGACGCGGCCACCATCGAGCGGACCATCGACGCGGTGATCGAGCACGGCGCTGCCATCGTCGGGCTGCCGGCCGTTGACACCATCAAGCAGGTGGAGCGGACCGCCCACGGGGCGCTGATTACCGCGACCATTCCGCGCGAGTTCATCGTGCTGGCGCAGACGCCGCAGGGCTTCCGCTACGGAATTTTGCAGCGCGCCTTTGCCGAGGCCCTGGCGGATGGATTCGCGGGTACCGACGAGGCCTCGCTGGTGGAGCGCGCCGGCCTTCCGGTGGCCGTGGTGCATGGCTCCCAGGTGAATCTGAAGATTACCCAGCCGGGCGACCTGGAACTGGCCGAGTTCTATCTGCACCAGCGCCGTTAGCTGAATGTTCGGAAGAGAAAGAGGAATCTACGATGGACGCCAATCAGCTCAAGGATCTTGTGCATAGGTACGAGACGAGCAAAGATTACATCGAAAACGAGGAAGCAGCAAAAATGGGCCTCGTTGTTCCGTTCATTCGGTTGCTAGGGTATGATCCGAACCTGCCTAAAGAGGTTCGCCCTGAATATGCGGCTCCTTTCGTCCAAGGGGACGGGAAAAAACAGCCAGATCGGATGGACTATGCAATATTTGACGTTACTGGCACGAGACCATTAATGGTTTTTGAAACCAAAGCGTTGGGAACAGATATTGCAATTAAATCTAATCAATTAGCCCGATACATCGCCCAAATGCCAGAACTCCATTTTGGCGTCATCACAGACGGATGCAATTACCATTTCTTCGGTGACCTTGAAAGCCAAAATGTGATGGACAAAGAACCATTCTTCACGTTTGCGCTCAATGATCTCAAAACCGACTGGGACAAGGTTGCCACGTTCCTTACCAAGTTTAGCCGTGATTCATTCAATGCCGGGACACTCATTATCGATGCCGAAAATGCAAGATATAGACAGGCAATAATTGAAAAACTTGTTCGAGTCCTGAAGGCTCCTGATAAAGACGACTCATTCATGCAATGGCTGACCTCTGACATCTACAACAAAGGAAAGCGAACGGCAGTAGTTATGGCCAGGTTGGGTGAAGTTGCGCGTGATTCGATTGAGCCTACGCTTCTTAGAGTTATGAGCAACGACTTTATTGAGAAGCTACGTGAGGGGCTACAGCGCACGCTTGACAGCGACAAGGATAAGGCCGTGAGCTCAAGTATTCAGAACGAGAGTGTAGTAGCCGACGCTGGCGAGAAGCCCACAGTGGAAGAAACTCAAACCGGTTCAGCGATCGTGACGACGGACGAAGAGCTAGAGTTCTATCGGATCGTCCGCGAAATATGTGTAAAATCTGGCGCTATTGCGGAAACAATTCTATACAAAGACACCATCAACTACTTCAATGTTTCGTACAATAGGCCGACCCACTGGTTTGTACGACTCTTTGTGGACACGAAGCGGAAGAACATAACCACTTTAGTTCCTGTTGAGGAAGCAACCCAACTAGCAAAGGGCTTTGAGATAGAACAAGCACCAGAAGCATTTGGTGCTTCGCGCATCTACCTTAATGACGTGGCCCAAACGTGGAACCTCAAGCTTTTGCTTACCAGAAGTCTTGAAATACTTCAGGCGCAAAAGAACGGGTCCGATTCAGCTAGTGCGGCTAACGTTTGATCCGGCATGATTGGTTTGCAACACGAGAGAAGAAAAAACAGCCGCAGGTCCTTCGACTTCCTGCGCTACGCTCCGGTCGCTCAGGATGACAGTTCTTTGGTTATACAATCTTTTTGTGCTGGATCAATAGCATCTTTTTTGCAATTTCATTAGAGGACAACAGACCATGGAAACACGCATCGGATTTGGCTATGACTCGCACGTCTTCAAGACGGGCGTGCCGCTGCGCCTGGGCGGACTCGATTTCGACCACCCGCAGGGCCTGGCTGGCCACTCCGACGGCGATGTGCTGCTGCACGCCGTCACCGATGCGCTGCTGGGCGCCGTGGCCGCCGGCGACATTGGCAGCTACTTTCCGCCCAGCGACCCGCGCTGGAAGGACGCCGACTCGGCCATCTTCCTCAACCTGGCGCTGGAAACGCTGCAACACGCCGGATACCGCATCGTGAACATCGACATCACGCTGATTCTGGCCGCGCCCAAGATCGGCCCTGTCGCGGGCAAAATGCGCGCCCGCGTCGCCGACCTGCTGGGCCTGGGCACGGATCAGGTGAGCATCAAGGCCAAGACGCCGGAGGGACTCAACCTGGACCACGTGGCGCAATGCCACGCCGTCGTCCTGGTGGAGCGCGTAATCGAACCGGAAGAGCTGAAGAGCATCAGCGCTGCTGACGAAGATGAAGATGCTGTTGACGACCTGCTCTCCAGCGTCCATCCCGTGACCAAATAGCGCAAGGCAGGGGTTAGGGGAATTGAAGAGCGAGGCTGGTTTTTCCACTTCTTTTTCCAGAAGCCGGATACGGATAGTGCTTTATCTTTACAATCAACAACTTATTACACAGGATCGACAGATTTACTTGAGCTGTCGACGTGGCAGCTTTTCTTCGAGGACAAGTACATATTTGCTGTGCTGCGGGCCGGCCAAAAACTTGATTGCCTTGTCGAGCGTGACCAGCACTCCATTCTCTTTCACCACAAGTCCCAGCAGGCAGGCATCGGTGATTTGCTGGCAGCCGAAGACCCGCTGCTGGAAGGGCGCGGCCAGCGCCGTCCAGCCCTTGCGGCGTTTGTCATGAGCAGATGCTGCCTGGCTCATCGCGGAATCCTCCGCTTCCGCGGCTTGTGAGTGCAAGCTAATCCATCGTGTGGCTTAGCATAATTTGCCTCAAGAATGACGAAGGTTGTGCCGATATGAAGCAGTATGCGCAACCTCATTCTTCGTCGGCTTCGTCGTTCAACTGTTGGGTTTGTAAAGTGGAGTGTGGCATTGAGCGTAGCTTGCCTGATGCTGGCAGGTTGCGCAGGAACGATCAGTTCCTCACACGATCAGGCAACAAAGCCGGTGAAGGTCACGCGAATCACGTGGGCGACGCCCGCGGCAATCACTTATGGCACGGCGCTGAGTGCTACGCAACTGAATGCCACGGCCAGCGTTCCCGGCGTATTCACGTACACGCCATCGCTGGGCACGGTGCTTTCCGCCGGCTCCCACACGCTTTCGGTGACCTTCACGCCAACGGACGCGGCGGACTACGACACCGCCACGGCCAGCGTAACGCTCACGGTAAGCCAGGCAGTCCCGGCGCTGAGTTGGGCGACGCCCGCCGCGATCACTTATGGCGCGGCGCTGAGCGCTACGCAACTGAACGCCACGGCCAGCGTTCCCGGCGTCTTTGCATACACGCCAGCTTCTGGCACGGTGCTTTCCGCCGGCGCACAGACGCTTTCGGTGACCTTCACGCCGACGGACACGACGGACTACGCTTCAGCATCCGCCACGGTGACGCTCCAGGTCAATGCGACAGCTATAGCGCTGAAGTGGGCGCCGCCCGCCGCGATCACTTACGGCACGGCGCTGAGTACTGCGCAACTGAACGCCACGGCCAGCGTTCCCGGCGTCTTTGCATACACGCCAGCATCCGGCACGGTGCTTTCCGCCGGCTCCCAGACGCTCTCGGTGACCTTCACGCCAACGGACGCAAAGGACTACGCTACAGCCACAGCCAGCGTGACAATTCAGGTGAATGCCTCGACCCCGGCGCTGAAATGGGCGCCGCCCGCCGCGATCACTTATGGCACGGCGCTGAGCGCGGCGCAACAGAGTGCCACGGCCAGCGTTCCCGGCGTCTTTACTTACGCTCCATCTCCCGGCACGGTGCTTTCCGCCGGCTCCCAGACGCTCTCGGTGACCTTCACGCCAACGGACACGACGGATTACGCTACAGCCACAGCCAGCGTGACACTCCAAGTCAATGCCTTGGCTCCGGCGCTGAAGTGGGCGACGCCCGCGGCGATCACATACGGCACGGCGCTGAGCACTACACAACTGGTTGCCAAGGCCAGCGTGCCCGGCGTATATACGTACACGCCATCGCTCGGCACAGTGCTTTCCGCCGGCTCCCAGACGCTCTCGGTGACCTTCACGCCCGCCGACGCGACGGATTACGCCACCGCCACGGCCAGCGTGACGCTCCAGGTCAATGCAACCACCACAACGCTGAAGTGGGCGACGCCCGCGGCGATCACTTACGGTACGGCGCTAAGCGCGGCGCAACTGAATGCCACGGCCAGCGTCCCCGGTGCCTTTGTATACACGCCATCTCTCAACACGGTGCTTACCGCCGGTTCACAGACGCTTTCAGTGACCTTCACGCCAACGGATGCGACGGACTACGCCACGGCCACGGCCACGGTGACGCTGACAGTTAGCCAGGCAGTCCCGGCATTAAAGTGGGCAACGCCCGCGGCGATCACTAACGGCACGGCGCTGAGCGCTACACAACTGAATGCCACGGCCAGCGTGCCCGGTGCCTTTGTATACACGCCATCTTTCGGCACGGTGCTTTCCACCGGCGCCCAGACGCTTTCGGTGACCTTCACGCCAATAGACGCAAAGGACTACAAGACGGCCACAGCCAGCGTGACGCTGACGGTAAGCCAGGCAGTCCCGGCGCTGAGCTGGGCGACTCCCGCCGCGATCATATACGGTACGGCGCTGAGCGCTACGCAACTGAATGCCACGGCCAAATTGTCTGGCGAATTCACGTATACGCCATCGCAGGGCACGGTGCTTAACGCCGGCACGCACACGCTTTACGCGACCTTCGCGCCAACGGACACGACGAACTACGCGACGGCCACGATCAACGTGCCGTTGACGGTAAGCCAGGCCGTCCCGCAGATCACCTGGGCGCCCACCGGTTTGATCGCCGTCGGAATGGCTCTGGGATCAAGCCAGCTTGATGCAATTGCTAGAGCTCCGGGCGGCACAACGGCACTGGCAGGCAGTTATGTCTACACCCCGTATGCTGGAAGCACGTTCAGTTCGTCCGGGACGCAGACACTATCAGTCACCTTTACGCCCTCAGACACGGAAGACTACACGGCAGCCAAGGCCAGCGTGCCCCTGACGGTGACGGCTAACGGTGTGGCGGCCTGGGGCGATTCGCTTACATCTGGAGGCGAAGGGAATATCGATACGGGTGCCTATCCCAAGGAGCTTCAGCAACTGATTTCGCAGCCAGTAATAAACCTGGGCGTTAGCGCGCAGACTTCCACCCAAATCGGAGCGCGCGAGGGCGGTGTTCAGACCACTGTCACTGTATCTGGAGGCTCCATTCCAGCCACGGGCGGCGTCCAGGTCACATTCGCCACGGGACACGAAGCAGTGACTTCGTGGGGACCTGCGGACGGAGTCGCCGGCACGATTCTAGGGGTGCATGGAACGATCAAGTATTCCTCTGGAATTGATATATTTACGCGAACCGAGGATGGGAGTTCGGTTAGCGCGCCGGGGCATCCACAGTTTATCGTGGATACTCCCTATGCGGACTATATTCCCATCTTTTGGGAAGGTGCGAACAATGCATGGAATGAAACGCAGGTCCCGTCCGATATAGCCGCTCAGGTTGCCACCGTGCCCTCGACGAAGAATTATCTGGTTTTATCTGTCACCAACGACAATACCTCTGACCAATGGGAAGGCGCTCCCGCCTATCAGACGATCATCAACATAAACAATCATCTCGCGAACATATGCGGGTCGCACTATCTGGACATTCGGAAGATACTGGTAGACAGTTACGATCCGACACAAGCTACGGATGTGTCCGACTACAGCCACGACATGGTTCCGACGTCGTTGCGCTCTATCTTTGGACACGGAACGCTGGTCTCCTCCATCGGAGCGGCGGACACCAGCTTTACGGTCAAATTGACCACCGGGACGTTGGCAAAAAATGCCATTCTGACCATCGACACCGGAGAAAATGCCGAAAATGTTCAGATCACCGGGGTTTCAGGATCGACCGTAACCGTGACGCGCAACTTTGGTGGAGTCAACGCCGCGCACGCCGCGGGCACGGCATTGACGGAAAGTGACTATGTTCACCTGAACGCGCATGGCTACCAGATCATAGCGAACTCGGTCGCGCAGTATCTGGCCGCGAGTCAATAGCGCGGTTCTTTCCGGACTACGGAATCCGTTCATACGTCCGGTACACAGGCTCCCAAACGTAGGCGCGGAGTCGCTGGCGCAGGGTTGCCGCGTCCACGGCTTCGGCCGCGCCGTCGGCCATGGCCTGTTGGGCGACGGCTTCGGCCACCGCCAGGCTGACCCGGCGGCAATCGGCCATCGGCGGCAGCAGCGGGGCGTTCTTGTCAGCAAGAATGGGCGACTGGCTGGCCAGCGCCTTGGCCGAGGCCATAATCATCGCGTCGGAAACCCGCGTTGCGCGCGAAACCAGAATTCCCAGCGCCAGGCCGGGAAAGATGAATGAATTGTTGATCTGCGAAATGCGCACCAGCGAGCCTTTCACCTCGACCGGATCGAAGGGGCTGCCGGTGCCAACCAGCGCGCGCCCATCGGTCCAGCGCAACAGGTCCGCCGGCGTGGCTTCGGCCTTCGATGTGGGGTTCGAGAGCGGAAAGATGATCGGCCGCTCGGCATGACGGGCCAGTTCGCGGACAATCTCCTCTGTAAACGCGCCCGGCTGCGCGGAGACGCCCACCAGAATCGTCAAATTGGCGTTACGCGCCACATCCGGTAGCGAAATCGGGCCTGCGCCCGTGAGCTTCCACCCCTCGACATCGGCTTTCGAGCGCACCAGCGGCTCCTGGCCGGGGCGAATGCCCTCGCATCCCTTGACCAGCAGGCCGTGGCGATCAATGGCATAGATGCGCTGCCGGGCTTCGGCTTCGCTCAGGCCTTCTTCTTGCATTGCGGCAACAAGCAGATTACAGATGCCGATGCCAGCCGAGCCCGCCCCGTACATCGCAATGCGCTGATCCTTCAGCGGCCGCCCGGCGGCTTGGACGGCCGCCAACAGCGTGCCGGTGGCTGTAGCGGCGGTTCCCTGAATGTCATCGTTGAAGGTGCAGAGCCGGTCGCGGTAGCGCGCGAGCAGTGTGGCCGCGTTCACGCCGGCAAAGTCCTCCCACTGCAAAAGGATATTCGGCCAGCGTTGCTGAACGGCGCTGACAAATTGCTCGATGAAGGCGTCGTACTCCGCGCCGCGCACGCGCTTGTGCCGCCAGCCAATGTAGATCGGATCGTCCAACAGGCTTTCGCGATCCGTGCCCACGTCAAGCAGAAAGGGCAGGCAGTGCTCCGGCGGAATGCCGCCGAGAGCGGTGTAGAGCGCCATCTTGCCGATGGGAATGCCCATGCCGCCCGCGCCCTGATCGCCCAAGCCGAGAATGCGTTCGCCGTCGGAGACCACAATGCAGCGCACCGCGTCATAGCGCGGGTCAGCGAGAATCTGCGCCATGCGCGCGCGATTCGGATAGCTGAGGAAGAGGCCGCGGGGCCGTCGCCAGATTTCGCTGAAGCGCTGGCAGCCCTCGCCCACCGCCGGCGTGTAAACCAGCGGCACCAGTTCCTCGGTGTAGTGCTGGATCAGCGAGTAGAAGAGCGTCTCGTTGGTGTCCTGCAAATCGCGCAGATCGGCGTATTTGAGGAAGCTGCTGTCGCGGCCGTCCAAGGCTCGCTTACGGCGCGCCCGCTGGTCTTCGAGGCTGCCGATATGAGGCGGCAGAAAGCCGTGCAGGCCGAAGTCCGTGCGCTCCTCTTCGCTGAAGGCCGTGCCCTTGTTCAGCCGGGGATTCAGCAGCAGATCGCTCCCATGAAGGCGTGTCTGGACGACGCCGTTGTTTGCCTGAACAGCCGAAAAATCCTCACTCATTGCGCTTTTCTCCTCGATGCTGGGCTTGATGCCAATGTTCTGCCCCTCACAGGGGCAATTTTCATGCTAGTGCATTTTGGGAAGACACGCAGACTGTTTGCGAGGGCTTTGTGGAAGCCCACCCTTGGCTAGAAAAAAGCCAAGGATGGGGCAACCGGCTACAATATGCGCCGAATTTCATCGCCGTACGCCGTTATTTTAGGACGCCAAGTCTCCCGTATCCCAACGGCCTCGGCACGGCGGGGCAAGCGCCATTCCGCGCGGGTTGCGGAGGTCTCGAAACTGCTGACCAGGGAAGTTCACGCCACAGCCTTGATGCTTGGATCCTCGGAGTTCTGGTCAGGCAATGGGTCGAGCAGAATAACATTGAGCAACGACTTATGCACCTGAATGCGGCCGTTGTAACTGATGTAGCCGAGCTTGCGAAAGCGGTTCATGAAGAAGCTGACACGGGACCGCGTGGTGCCGATCATCTCCGCCAGCGTCTCCTGCGTAATCGGAGGAATGAAGATTTCCCGTTCCACAGTATCGCCATAATCCGCCATCAACAGAAGAATCCTTGCCAAACGCTTCTCGCTGGAGTTGAAGAGCTGATCAACAAGATCGGCCTGGGTTCTCATGTTGCGAGTCAGCAGGAACTTCAAAAAGAAGTCCATGAGCGCGGGCTCGTCATGCATCAGGCAGATCATCTCCTGGTTGCCAATCATGAGCGCCCTGCAAGAGTTGATGGCCGTAGCCGACGACAGGCGCTGTCCTGGCACTGGCGCCAGAGCCTCCTCTCCGGCGAAATCGCCCGCGGAGAGGAGTGTAATGGTGGCTTCTTTGCCGTTCTGCGAAACGACGGTAAGCTTTGCCCGGCCGCTCAGAAGATAATAGACGCAGTCTGCCTGATCTCCCTGGGCAAAAAATGCCTGATTTGGATTTACGTCGATGACTTTTCGTCCGAGGCCGGAACGCGCCAGAATAGCGGCGGGGTCCAAAGGAAGAAGCTTATTTTCCGTTATCAATCTGGTACCTCCTTCGTGCGGTCGGGGTGCGCAATGCGGACGGCGGCAGAGGATCAAAGGTTACAGACGATGTGCTTCAGAAAAGTAAGAACCACGCATTTTGCATCCGCCTGACCGGCAATGCAAGCCTGAGCCGCTTCCTGGGAAGAGGCCGAACTCTCGGGCGGGTTTTCAATATCTTGAACCCTGCCACACTCAAATCCTTTTTATCATCACCTCGGCCTAAAATCCAGACTGTGCTGTTTTGCTCGGTATTTAAATTTATTTTTGCCATTTTCCACGGATAAATCCGCTTCGGCTTCACTGTCTTCGCCATTATTTCGCATGAGAGATCGCGGGGCGAGCTTGATAACTCGCCCTTTCTTTTGTCTCTTCACGTGCGGACACGCGGCCAGAAAGTTTATCGCAGGCAGAAGATTCGGCGCGCTTCGGCATCGGGATCGGGCGTGGTCCGGGCCGTGATCGTATACACAGTGGCGCGTTCGATGCGGTCACCGGCGCTCAGCTTCGTGAGTGGCCCCATGGCTTCCAGTTCGACATAGGCAAGCGGGTCCGCGTTGGTGTAAATCTCCGTAACACAACCACCATCGGGAAACTCTCCCGGACCGCTTTCGGCGTCGATGCGGACCACACACTTCCGTTCCACCCAGGCGAGGCTAACAGCGTCGGAACCAATCTTTGCGTTTTCGCGCGGAGATCGCGTCATCGAGAGCAGACGGCCATCGCGCCGCAGACCTTCCGGCTCGGTCTCCATCAAGCGAATGTATCCTTCGGTGAAAACCGATTTCTCTGGCAGAAGGAAATAAACGCGCTCTGGAGAGCGCATCTGCGTGATGCTCCACACGCCCACTTTGACGGCCTCTCCGCGCAGCTTGTGATATTCGGTTCTGATCCGTAGCACCGGCTGCGTGGCGTCCAGTTCGACATGGCGTGTCACCTGAATGCCAAAGCCTGGATCGACGATTGAAGTCAGCACGACACCGCGCTCGGTGGCAGCCGCATCAAGCGGAAGCGCATCGAAGGCCACCGGCGGAGGCCACGCACGGCCCTGAAACCGCGGCCAGTCGGTCTGCGGGGCGGGCCAGCACTTATCCCCGCCAAAGTTGATCCATTCGTCTGATTCAGGCGCGTGCAGTTGGCCATCCAAGGCGCGGTTTTCCCAGAAAGCTCCCTCTGCCGCGCCTGCCAGCCGCAACTGCATCACGCGGCCAATGGATGGAACAACCAGAGCTTCCACGCGGCCATTGGAGATTTGATAACAATCCGGCCAGCCGTGATAAGAGACAGAAGTAATCGTCACTGCTGCTCCATGACTCTCTAGCGAGGCGGAACTAACTTTGTTTTCGGGGCAGTTTTCCAAGGCAGGCAGCCTTTCTTGTGCAGCAAAAGTGGATTTCATCTATAAGTATCGATAATGGGCTGATTGATACAACACGGAACGAAATCATTGTGCATTCCCACCCTTTCCGCACAAAACGCGGAAAGGATGGGGCACCCATCAACCCACCCTAGGCGCAAAAACAAATACACGCCGAGGGCGGGGCACCCGCTTGGTTGAGGGGGGAATCTCCCACATCTGGCGCGATAATACTGCGCCAGATATGGGGCACCCAGCCTTTGAATTCGAGGTATCCCAGGTCTCAAAATCGGGACCTGGGGCACCCAGATTGGCACAACTTCAAGCGTTCGACGGCAAGTCGTTGGCGGCGGCCTTGTCGGTCTCGACTTCCCTCTCGTTCAGATGGTCGTACCAGGTGAGCTTGAGGGTCAAGGACGTGGCCAGAATCACGCCCACGGCGATGGCCACGCGATTCCACTCTTGAATCACGACGTAAAGCGGCAGCGCCACCAGCGAAATCTGCCAGGCGATGCCGATCACAATATTGAACATATCGCGGAAGAAGTCCTTATTGCGCTTGAAGTCTGGCTCCTCGGCCAGAACCTTCTTGAGCACCGGACCCCAGAAGCCCCACGGCCGCACGCGGCGGTAGAAGTCGATGAGAATCTCGTCCGGCTCGGCCTTGGTCAGCAGCGTGCCCAGCAGGCAGCCCACCAGCGAAATCGCCAGCACCAGCGGGAAGACAATGGTAACTTCCAGATTGACCGGATACTTGGCCTCGAAGCTCTGCATGATCGGCAGGCTGCCCAGCAGGCCAGGAAACGCCAGGATCAGCGCGGAAACGATGCCGGAAATCATGCCCCAGAAATAGCCGTAGCCGTTGAAGCGCCACCAGTACCACTTCAAGACATTGGACGCGGTGTAGCCGCCCCATAAGCCGGAGACGATCCACATCACCACCGAGTTGACGCTGGTGACGTTCCAGCCGATTAGCACGCCGATCACGACCACGGCCAGCGAGCTGAGATAGGCGAGGCGGACGTAGGTTTTGGGCGCGGCATTCGGATTGATGTAGCGTTTGTAGATGTCGTTGACGAAGTAAGGCGGGGCGGCATTGACTGTGGCCGCGAAGTTGGACATGAAGGCCGCCAGCAAGCCGGCAATCAGGAAGCCGAGCAATCCGACGGGAACAAATCGTCCCAGCGCCATCGGCAGCACGTTTTCAAAATCCAGATTGGTTCCCATGGCGCGTAGGTCGGGACCGAAGAAGGCCGCCGCCAGCACCGTCAGGCCGATGATGAGGAAGTAGCGGGGCGGGGTCAGCACGATGTTGACCCAGGCGCTCATCAGCGAGGCCTCGCGCGGATTCTTGCTGGAGAGCACGCGCTGCATATCGTAGTTGGGCGCCGGGCCGGCGGCCGAAATCAGAATTCCCTTGAAGAGCAGCATCATGACGAAGAAGCCGAACAGCTCGTATTTGTCCTGGGAAATCTTGGCCGTGGCGGCGGGCAACAGTGTGGACCAGTCCAGCCCCAGATGCCAGCCGAAGAAGAGGTTGTCCCAGCCGGCGGGCACCATGCGATGCAAGGTTGCGGGCGCTACCTTCGTCATGGCGATAATGCCCACGGCAAACGAAGCGATGGCCAGGATGAAGAACTGCACCACTTCGGTGATGACCACGCTGATCATGCCGCCCTTGATGACGTAAACGGCGGTGATGGCGACCAGAATCAGCGCATATTCATTGGCCGACAGATTCCAGGGCAGAAACTCCTGCGCGAACTTGCCAATGCCCTTGAAGCCGTAGGTGAAGAAGCCGATGATGCTGACAAAGGCGTAGACGACGACGATCATGTGCGCCAGTTGCGCGCCGCGATCGCTGCCGAAGCGCGTCTTGATCCACTCAGCGCCGGTCATGACCTTCGAGCGGCGCAGCCACGCCGAAAGGTAGACCATCAGAAATATCTGGTTGAAGGTTGGCCACAGCCAGGGAATCCACACACTTTTCAGGCCGTAGACAAACATCCAGTAGACCAGCAGCATGGTCCCGCTGATGTCGAACATTCCCGACGCATTGGAAATGCCCAGCATATACCAGGGCATCGTGTTGCCGCCCAGGAAGTAGTTTTGCATGCTTTGCGAAGCACGCTTTGAGACCCAGTAGCCGATGAGCACGGTGCTCAGCAGATAGGCCAGGATGATGATGATGTCTACAAGGTGAAGGTGCATTCGATCTCCCCATTTCCGCGGGCGGAATTGATTCTCCGCTGGCCGCGGGTTACCCCAAAAATTGACTTGCGCGCCATTGCTGGCCGGCGCATTGGAATTAGTCCCCAAAAACTCAAGACAGATTTTCTATGGCAATTCGCCTGCCAGTAGAAACACCAGGTTAGCCTGCCAATTGATACAGATTTCGTTACTGGCGTAAGAGGCCAGTTGATCGGCATAAACCTTGGCCGGCGGCAAATTCTTCGGAAGCGCCGCTAGAACCGCGTCCTGCCGACTGGCATTTGGGCCCCCGGAAAGCATACCCGGCCAGGGCGATTCCGGGAGCGCGCCGCTGGGCCGGTGATGCGGATGCAGAAAGGGATTCTCTCCCACCTGCGTGACCCAGGAGAGCGAAAACGTATTTCTGCCGAGCAAATAATGCAAATTATCCCGCGCCGTATCCACAAAGTCCTGCTCTGGCTGGAAGAGGTTGGCGATCAGAAGGTCGATGCCATACTCGGCCGCTACGCTATTCGAACCCCAGACATAGTCGGTTGCTTGCAGGCTAACGCGGTAGGGATTGGCGCGCGTGCGCTGGACCACCGCGCGTGCAGCGTCCACGGTCCGCACCCGGATCGCGCTCACGGCCTTGGCGTTCACATCCTTGCGCGGAGAGAGCGCATAGGCCCACAGCGCCATCGATCCGACCGAATTCCAGTTCTCTCCCGGCGGCGAATCCAGGCCGAAAAGGGAACTGGCATAGTTCTTGAGAAAATAGTGGTTGTATTGCGCTTCGCCGGTGGTGCGCGCCAGTTCCGCCGCGGCCCAGAGCCGCTCGGACTGGCAACTGTCGGAGCCATACTCGCCGGACTGAATGCCGGGAGGATTATGGAAGGTCACATTCGGATATTTTTCGGTCCAGGCCCAGGCCCGCCGCGCCGCCTCCAGCGCCCGCGCGGCAAACACCGGGTCATAGGGCTGGTAAACCCGCGCGGCAATTGCTCCCACCACCGCCAGATCCGCCGTCGCGCAGGTGCTCTTGAAGGGCGCCGTTCCCGTCCCGATCACTTCGCTAGGCAGCTTGTCGTCCTCGGGTGGGACAAAACCAGGGAAGTACACACTGGTCTGCTTGTGCCATGCGCCGCCGTCGGTGTCCTGCATCTTCAGCATCCACTCCAGGTTCCAGCGCGCCTCGTTCAGAATGTCCGGCGTGCCGTTGCCCGTTTCGGGGATATTAAGCGCGATGTTTTTGATCTTCTGCCCGAAGATCTCCCAGGTCCACAGCAGCGTGCCGGTGGTGATGCCGGAGTTCACCATGTAGCGGCCATAGTCGCCCGCATCGTGCCAGCCGCCGATGTTGTCCCGCGGCCCGCTAGCTCCTGAAGTCGGGTTGAATTGCCCATGCAAGTGACAAGCGGGGTGGCTATAGCCGGGAAACTCCGGCCCCATGTCAACCGCCGTCCCACAGCGCTGCCCATAAAAGGCGCGCATCGCCATATAGTAGGTATGCTCGAAGACATTCGGGCTGACCGCGAAGTCCCAACTGCGCCCCACGCCGGGAACTTCAATATAGTAGCGTCCGGTCTGCTTCACCGCCGAAAAATCCGCCGCCCGCACGCTGTCTCCGGAGGCCGGATCAACCTGAGCTTCCGTCAGATTTCCCTTGAAGACAATAACATTATCGCTGGAGCGGCGCACTTCAAAGACTGTTGCGGGAGAGCTGACAAGAGCGACCTTGGGTCCGTCCAGCGGATAGCCCACCTGGTCCACTTTGATGGCCCGTTGCGCCGTCTGAAGCCCATGCGCCAGCGCGGCCGAACAAAGCAGCAGGCCTGCCAGAACAACCGGACGACACCGCTTCCGGCAGATTACTCCACGCTTATAGGGTAAAAACAAAGAACTTGCCATCACAACGGCTTCGTTTCTCGGCGGCGCTCAGGGGATATACAAAGGCACAACTCTGCTTATACTCGTCCAAATCCTGGCAATCGCCCCCGGCGCGCCTGAAGAGTTTCTGATTTTACGTTCCATACATACTTTTTCATACTTATATAACCTCGCGCAAATCGCGCCGCCTTTTCTTCCTGTCATTTTCGCGGAAAGAGTTTGAAACACGGGCGAAATCGTTTGGTGCGGCTTTGTGCCAAAGGCTATACTGGCGGAAGATTTCTTCACAGGGAGTACGCACAATGAAGTTCGGATATTTCGACGATTTGCATCGCGAATACGTGATTACGCAACCTGATACGCCTCTGCCCTGGATCAACTATCTGGGCTGCGAGGCGTATTTTGGGATCATTTCCAACACCGCCGGGGGCTACTCGTTCTATCGCGATGCCCGTTTGCGCCGGATTACCCGCTACCGTTACAACAACGTGCCCATGGACTTTGGCGGTCGCTACATCTATCTGCGCGACGACGAGTCCAAGGATTTCTGGTCGCCTTCATGGCAGCCGACACGCAACGACTTGAAGGACTACACCTGTCGCCACGGCATGGGCTACACCGTGATCGGCTCCAGCTACAGCGGCATCGAGGCGCACACGCGCTACTTTGTTCCGCTTGGCGAGAATCTGGAAATCTGGCAGCTCACCGTTACCAACAAGCGCGCCACCAAGGCCTCTATCTCCGCCTTCTCCAGCATCGAGTTTTGCTTGTGGGACGCGCAAGACGACGCCACCAACTTCCAGCGCAACTTCAACACCGGCCAGGTGGAAGTGGAAGACGGCGTGATCTATCACAAGACCGAGTACCGCGAGCGCCGCAATCACTTCGCCTACTTCGCCTCTTCCGAGCCGGACGCCAGCTTCGACACGCAGCGCGACGCCTTTCTTGGTCCCTACAACGGCTGGGACAAGCCGGCCGCCGTCGTTGCTGGTCAACTGACCAACTCCATCGCCCACGGCTGGTCGCCGATTGGCGCGCATCAGGTCAAGCTCGATCTGGAACCCGGCGAGACGCGGCAGATCGTCTTTGTCCTCGGCTACCACGAGAACCCCGTTGACCAGAAATTCGATCCGCCCGAATCCCAGACCATCAATAAGAAGACGGTCAAGCCGGTCATCGCCAAGTATCTTGATCCCAAGCAGGCCGACGCGGCCTTCGAGAAGCTGCGCCAGTATTGGGAGAGCGTGCTCGGCATCTTCCAGGTCAACACGCCCGACATCCACACCAACCGCATGGTCAACATCTGGAACGCCTACCAGTGCATGGCGACCTTCAATATGTCGCGCTCGGCCTCGTTCTATGAGTCAGGCATTGGCCGCGGCCTTGGCTTCCGCGACTCCAACCAGGACCTGCTCGGTTTTGTTCACATGGCCCCGGCCCGCGCCCGCGAGCGCATTCTGGACCTGGCCGCCACGCAGTTGCCCACCGGCGGCGCGTACCACCAGTACCAGCCGCTGACCAAGCGCGGCAACAACGACATCGGCGGCGGCTTCAACGACGATCCGCATTGGCTGATCATCGGTGTTTCGGCCTATTTGAAGGAGACCGGCGACTGGAGCATCCTGGACGCACCCGTCCAGTACGACAACCAGCCCGGCTCCGAGCAGCCGCTCTATGATCACCTGCAGCGCAGCTTCAACTACACGCTCAGCCGCCTCGGACCGCATGGGCTGCCCCTGATTGGCCGCGCCGATTGGAACGACTGCCTCAACCTGAACTGTTTCTCCGACACGCCGGGGCAGAGCTTCCAGACGACCACCAACAAGGAAGGCAAAGTGGCCGAATCGGTCTTCATCGCCGGCCTCTTTGTCCTGGCCGGGCGCGAACTGGCCGCCATCGCCAGTCATCGCAACCTGAAAGACGAGGCCGCGAAGTATCTGGCCGAGTCCGCGAAGATGGAGAAGGTCACCCTCAAGGACGGCTGGGACGGCGAGTGGTTCCTGCGCGCTTATGACGACTTTGGCGCTAAGCTCGGCTCCAAGGATTGCAAGGAAGGCAAGATCTTCATCGAATCGAATGGCTTCTGCACGCTCGCGGGCATTGGCTTGGAGGACGGCAAGGCCGCGTCAGCCCTGGCGGCGGTCAATCAGCGCCTGGCCACCAAGCACGGCATTGTCGTGCAGCAGCCGGCTTACTCGCGCTACTACTATGAGTGGGGCGAAATCTCCTCCTATCCTCCGGGATACAAGGAGAACGCCGGCGTCTTCTGCCACGTCAATCCGTGGGTCATGATCGGCGAAACGCGGCTGGGCCACGGCGATCAAGCCTTCGACTACTACAGCCGCATCAATCCCTCGGCGCGCGAGGAGATCAGCGACCTGCATCGCTGCGAACCTTATGTCTACGCGCAGATGATTGCGGGCAAGGATGCGCCCAGCTTCGGCGAGGCCAAGAACTCCTGGTTGACCGGCACGGCGGCCTGGAACTACTACGCCATCGTGCAGTGGATTCTGGGCATCCGTACCTCGCTCGAAGGGCTGGAAATTGCCCCGGTGATTCCCACCAATTGGCCGGGCTTCACCGCAACGCGCACCTTCCGCGGCGTGGTTTACAAGATTTCCATTGAACGCAAGGGAAGTGGAAACCAGATCGCGCTCACCGTCGATGGCTCGCCCATCAAGGGCAACATCGTACCCGTTCCCAGCGATGGCCGGAAGACCGTCACGGTCAAGGGAATTCTCAGCTAGCGCGCATCCGCACCAACCCACGGCGCGGATGCCCCACATCTGCCGCAGTTTCATTGCGGCAGATGTGGGAAAGCAAAATTTTGGTGTTTCTGTATTCGATATTGATATATATGGTGTTCTTCGCTATTAGTATGTGGTTAAAGTCCGAACAGACTCAACGACATTCCTCCGGGGCTAAAGCCCGTCGTTTTTTATCAGCCACTTACGGCACGACTGAAGTCGTGCCCTGACGCAATGCGTTCCCTTGAAATACTTTCCACGAGTTTTTCCGCAGCCTGTAAAGCCCACATTTTTTATCATCGATTTACGGCACCCTTCGGCTACGCTCAAGGCAGGCTAAAAGCCACGCCCTTTCAAAACGCGGCTTCCATCACAGGCCGCTTGGGTGGGCTCATTAAGTTGACTTCGCTACGGCGCAGCCGTATGCTGCGATTGTTCAGTCAGAAAAGCGGAGAAGCATGAAATCAGGCAATATGATCTGGGTCGAGCATACCCCCGGCGATCCGCCGATTCAGACGGATACGGATTGGGCGCGAGTGGATTCCATGACCGAAGAGGAATTTCACGCGGCGGCGCTCTCTGACCCGGATGCGCAACCGATTCCGCGTGGCACCGAGGAAGAGTTAGCCCGGATCGGTTTGATTCGCGGGGTCAACGTCAAGCGCCTGCGCGAAAGACTGGGACTTACACAGGGGGCCTTTGCGGCGGCCTATCGCATCCCCGTCGGCACCTTGCGGGATTGGGAGCAGCGGCGCAAGAACCCCGACGCACCGGCGCGCGCGTACCTGCTGGTGATCGAACGGAATCCGGAGCTGGTGGCGTCCATGTTGTGGCCCGCGGCGTAATATCCGTACCGGGCGCCACTGTTTATTGATCAGGCAGGATATAAACTCATAGCGCATTCCCACCCTTTCCGCAAAATACGCGGAAAGTATGGGGCACCCAGCACGTCCCATCTTCCTCGTTCATCGGAGCACACCATGTACATCGCCAACGAACAGCGTTACGACACGATGCAATACCGCCGTTGCGGGCGGAGCGGCCTGCTTCTGCCGGCCATCTCCCTTGGCCTGTGGCACAACTTCGGCGGCGTTGACGTTTTTGAGAACAGCCGCGCGATGGTCCGCCGGGCCTTTGACCTCGGCATCACCCACTTTGACTTGGCCAACAACTACGGCCCGCCGCCGGGCAGCGCTGAAACCAACTTCGGCGAGATTCTGCGCCTCGATCTGAAGCCCCACCGCGACGAGCTGATTATCAGCACCAAGGCTGGCTGGCAGATGTGGCCCGGCCCCTACGGCGATTTGGGATCGCGCAAGTATATGCTGGCCAGCCTGGACCAAAGCCTGAAGCGCATGGGCTTGGAGTACGTGGACATCTTCTATTCCCATCGCCCCGATCCGGAGACGCCGATCGAGGAGACGATGGGGGCGCTCGATCAGGCGGTGCGCTCGGGCCGGGCGCTCTACGCGGGCATCTCCAGCTACAGCGCCACGCAGACCGCCGCGGCCGTCAAGATTCTGCGGGAACTCGGCACGCCTTGCCTGATTCATCAGCCCCGCTATTCGATGTTTGACCGCTGGGTTGAGAATGGGTTGCTGGATGTGCTCGGCCAGGAGGGCGTGGGCGGCATCGCCTTCTGCCCGTTGGCGCAGGGGCTGCTGACCGACCGCTATCTGAAGGGAATCCCCGAAGGCTCGCGCGCCTCGAAGTCCTACAGCTTCCTCAAAAAAAGCGAGGTCAACGAGGAGCATCTGGCGAAGATTCGCGCGCTGAATGAGCTGGCCGCCCAGCGCGGGCAATCGCTGGCGCAGATGGCCCTGGCCTGGGTGCTGCGCGACGACCGCATGACTTCGGCGCTGATCGGGGCCAGCCGCGTCGAGCAGATCGAGCAGAATGTGGCCGCGCTTGCCAATCTCAATTTTTCCGGCGAGGAACTGGCCCGCATTGACGCCATTCTGGTACAGCCGGCTTGATTCATTCGCGGTAACATTGAACCTGGACGTGGGACGGCTGAAGCTAGAGCATTTTCGGAAATAGTGTGGCCAGAATTTTGGTGTCCTCCCCGGTTCCAAAAAGCGAGGGACCGGGGGCACCCGCATAACTTTGGACGCCCCTTTTCCAAGGAGAAACATCTATGCAAGAGTTACGGCGGAAGGCGGAAACGGAGCTGCTCTCCGACATCCTGCCCTTCTGGCTCCGGTACACGATCGACGACGAATTCGGCGGCTTTCGCGGCCAGATTTCCAACGACCTGACCATTGACCCGCACGCCGCCAAGGGGCTGATCCTGAACGCGCGCATTCTGTGGACCTTTTCCAAGGCTTACAGCGTCTATCGCAGCCCGGTCTATCTGGCCACGGCGCGCCGCGCCTACGACTACCTGACGCGGTATTTCTGGGATGAGGAATTCGGCGGAGTCTACTGGATGCTCGACTACCAGGGCAAGCCGCACGACACCAAGAAGCGCATCTACGGCCAGGCCTTCACCGTCTACTCGCTGGCCGAGTACTACCACGCCACACAGGACGCCGACGCTCTGGCCAAGGCTCTGCGCATGGTCCGCTCGATCGAATCTTCCAGCCACGACGGCGAGCACGGCGGCTACTTTGAGACCTACGAGCGCGACTGGACGCTGGCCAAGGATCAGCGCCTGAGCGAGGTGGACATGGACGAGAAAAAGTCCATGAACACCCACCTGCACATCATGGAAGCCTACGCCGCGCTGTTGCACTTCCATGAAGACGAGACTGTCCGCCTCCGCCTGCGGGAGCTGATCGAGCTTTTCCTCGACCACATCATCGACCCCAAGACGCAACACTTCATCATGTTCTTCGATGAAGCCTGGCGGTCGCGCTCGAACAAGATTTCCTTTGGCCACGACATCGAGGGGAGCTGGCTGCTCTTCGAGGCCGCGGAGATTCTCGGCGACGCGGTGCTGCTTGAGCGCGTCCGCGAGATCTCGGTCAAGATGGCGCAGGCCATCTACGAGCAGGCTCTCGACCCCGATGGTGGCCTGCTCTACGAGGGCGACCCCACGGGCATCATTGACGACACCAAGCAGTGGTGGCCGCAGGCCGAGGCCGTGGTCGGCTTTCTCAACGCCTACCAGCTTTCCGGCCAGCAGCACTTCCTGGACGCCGCTGAAAAGAGCTGGGAGTTCATCGAAAAGCACATTGTCGATCACGAGCACGGCGAATGGTTCTGGCTGGTGTCGCGGGCGGGCGTGCCGGGCACGGAACACTACAAAGTCGATCCGTGGAAGTGTCCTTACCACAACAGCCGCGCCTGTCTTGAGGTGGTGCAGCGGCTGGATTGTCTGAAGGCGGCAGATAAGCGGCTCAGCGTTTGACAAAGTGAACCCGCCTGCATGACAATGTAATGCAGAACAGAGGTGCAATATGGCCACAAATGCGTTGGTGCAAACCAGAATTGACGGAGCGATCAAAAAAGAGGCGTCCGTGGTTCTGGAATCGATTGGCTTGACTGTTTCCGATGCTGTGCGGCTGATGCTGACGCGTGTTGCACAGGATAAAGCGCTTCCATTTGAACCGCTGATTCCGAACAAGAAGACCCTCGCGGCGATGAAAGAAGCTCGTGCTGGAAAACTGGAAACGGTTACCCTCGACGAACTGCAAGCGGTGCTGGATACGGGGAATTAAGCAAACTTCCGCCTTCAAATGCGATTTGAAACGCGAATCAAAAGGCCAGCACCGTGCCTTTCTGGCGAAAGCCTTCTTGGAGATTGTGCGCAGAGTGGCCAACGATGAACCGCTGGCGGAAAACTTTCATGACCATCCGTTGATGGGGAATTGGAAGGATCATCGGAACTGCCATCTTCGGCCTGATCTTGTTTTGATTTACAAGAAACCTGATGCAGACACGTTGCAACTTATCCGGCTCGGATCACACTCCGAACTGAGTCTATAATCACGCCATTTAATCCGGCCGCTTCACTTGGAAGCCCAGGATCAATGGGTTTATCGCAAGGCAAGGATGATCGATGCTTTGAAAGGGAGGCAAATGAATCAAGCAGCATTCAAGAAAAGTGTCCAGAATCTCTTCAAGCAGCAGGAAAAGCTGCTGAACCGCCGCAACCGCAAGCTGGCGGAAGGCAACGGCATCATCGACCGCTACGAATTTCCGGTGCTGACCGCAGCGCACGCGCCCATCATTTGGCGCTACGACCTCAACCAGAAGACCAATCCGTTTTTGGAGGAGCGCATCGCCGTCAATGCCGCCTTCAACGCTGGAGCCATTCTGCTCGATGGCAAGTATCTGGTGGTTGCGCGCGTCGAGGGCGCGGACCGCAAGTCCTTCTTCGCCGTCGCCGAAAGCCCCAACGGAATCGATCACTTCCGCTTCTGGGATTACCCGGTGCTGCTGCCAGAAACCAGCGATCCGGACACCAACGTCTACGATATGCGCCTGGTGAAGCACGAAGACGGCTGGATTTACGGCCTATTCTGCACCGAGCGCAAGGACCCCGCGACGCCGGAGTGGGACACCTCCTCGGCGGTGGCGCAGTGCGGCATTGTGCGCACTCATGACCTGAAAACCTGGGAGCGGCTGGCCGACCTCAAGTCCAAATCACCGCAGCAGCGCAACGTCGTGCTGCATCCCGAGTTTGTGGATGGCAAGTACGCCTTCTACACGCGCCCGCAGGATGATTTCATCCAGGCCGGCAAGGGCGGCGGCATCGGCTGGGGACTCTCCGCGAGCATTGAGAACGCATCCATCGACGAAGAGCTGATTATCGACAACCGCGAATATCACACCATCACGGAGGTCAAGAACGGCCTCGGTCCGGCGCCCATCAAGACGCCCCAAGGCTGGCTGCAACTGGCCCATGGCGTGCGCAACACGGCCGCCGGCCTGCGTTACGTGCTCTATCTGATGCTGAGCGAACTGGAGCGGCCGTGGGTCATCACCCACAAGCCGGCGGGTTACTTCATTGCGCCCGAAGGCGAGGAGCGCATCGGTGATGTCTCGAACGTCGTCTTCAGCAGCGGCTGGATCGAACGCAAGAACGGCGATGTTTTCATTTACTACGCCTCCTCCGACACGCGCCTCCATGTGGCCACCAGCACCGTTCCCAAGCTGCTGGATTACGTGCTGAACACGCCCGCCGATCCGCTGCGCAGCCATGCCTGCGTCGAGCAGCGCTACGCGCTGATTGAGAGCAACCTCGCTCTGGGCAAGACCAAGGCTCCCGGCCTCAAGCGCGCGGGCAAAAAGGCCGGCAAACCCGTGGCCGCGAAGAAGATAGCCAAGCCAGCGAAGGCCAAGAAAAAATAGATTCCGGACGGGTGCATCTGGCGGGTGGAGGTTCATAGTCTCCCACATTTGGCGCGATAAGCAAAACGCAGATCCTTCGGCTGCGCTCAGGAGCGCCAGATGTGGGGCACCCGCATCCGTATTCATACCCGCATCGCGCCCATCGCACCCTTTTGCCCGGCATATCATCAAAGAAATATAGGAGAGCGTGATGGCGGAATATACGCTTCATATTGATGGAATGCACTGCGGCGCCTGCGTGAGGCGCGTAACGCAGACCCTGGCCGCGGTGGAGGGCGTGACGATCAGCGAGGTCCACCTGGGAACGGCGCACATTGCCGCCAAAGAGCCCGCCCCGGTTGATTTGGCGCTGGCTGCTCTGGACAAGGCCGGATTTCCGGCGCGTCTGGAATCCTGAGTCAAGCGATGGCCACTTCGGAATCGATCACGCTGCCTGTGCTGGGCATGAGCTGCGCCTCTTGCCAGCAGCACGTCGAGTCGGCGTTGCGCGCGACCTCCGGGGTGGAGTCGGCGCGCGTCGATCTGATGACCCATCGCGCCAGCGTGGTCTTCGATCCTGCCGTGGTCGCGCCCGCGCAACTGGTCGAGGCCATTCGCGCCTCCGGTTACGATGCCGTGCTTCCACGAACCGGCGCGGAAGCGGAGGCCGCTAGCGATGGGGCTTCGTCGATGGAACGCAAGGCTTATGCCACGCTGATCGCCGGCGCCGCGGCCATGCTGCTGGCCATGCCGCTCGGCTCGGAAATGGGCGCGCTGGACCACGCGCTGATGCGCCTTCTTCCCTGGCTTTTTGCGCTGCCGCCGAATCCGTTGCGCTGGTTTCTGCTGCTGCTGACGGCGGGGATGATGGTCTGGGCGGGCCGCGGCATCTATCTGAGCGCCGCGCGCGGATTGCGCCATGGAACCACCAACATGAACACACTGGTCAGCCTGGGAACGGGCGTGGCCTTTCTCTATTCCGCAGCGGCCACTATTTGGCCCGCTGCTGACCGTCAGGTCTATTTTGACGCGGTTCTGCTGATTCTTGGATTTCTTCTGCTGGGCAAGAGCCTGGAGGGCCGCGCCAAGCGCCGCGCCCTGGCCGCGCTTGACTCGCTCTCGCGCCTCAAGCCCGCCACTGCCCGCCGTGTCCGCGACGGGATTCATACGGTGGTTCCACTCGAAGAAATTCAGCTTGGCGACAGCGTGTTGATTCTGCCCGGCGAACGCTTCCCGGTGGACGCGACGATTCTGGAAGGCCGCACCACCGTGGACGAATCGATGCTGACCGGCGAGCCGACGCCGCTCGACCGTGAGGCAGGCGGGCGCGTGCTGGCTGGTTCGCTCAACTACGAGGGCGCGGTGACTTGCCGGGCCGAGTCGCTGGGCGAAGCTACCGTGCTGGCGCAGATTACGCGCATGGTCACGCAGGCGCAAGGCTCGCGCGCGCCGATGGAGCGGCTGGCCGACCGCGCCAGCCAAATCTTCGTGCCCACGGTGCTGGCCCTGGCCGTGCTTACCTTGATTGTCTGGCTTATCGCCACGCACTCGCTGCCGCTGGCTCTGGCCGCGACTGTCGCCGTGCTGGTGATCGCCTGCCCCTGCGCGATGGGATTGGCCGTGCCCGCCGCGCTGACCGTGGCCGTCGGACGCGGCGCGCAGATGGGTGTGCTCTTCAAGGGCGGAGAGGCGCTGGAACGCCTGGCTCATCTGGACGTGATGGTGCTGGACAAGACCGGGACGCTGACCGTGGGCCGCCCGGTGCTGGAGGCCATTCATGCGCTGGGAGCCGATGGTTTCCCACCCTTGCGCAAAAAACGCGCAAGGAAGGGGTCCCCAGCCAATCCGAGCCGGGACGAGAACGATTTGCTGCGCCTGGCCGCCGCCGCCGAGGAGCAATCGAACCACCCGCTGGCTCACGCGCTGGTGGATGCCGCGAAGGCGCGAGGACTCGCCTGGCCCGCCGCCGAAGAGGTGCAGGTTCTGCCGGGGCGCGGCCTGACCGCCAAGGTTGAAGGCCACGAATGCCTGCTGGGCAACGAAGCGCTCTTTGCGGAGTCCTTTATCCCGCTGCCGGAGGCGTTTGCGCCGCCGGAGCCGGGAACGACGCGGCTCTGGATGGCTTTGGACGGCGCGCCCGTCGGCTGCTTCGACGCCCGCGATGCGCTGCGTCCGGACGCCGCCGGAGCCGTGGCCGCGTTGCGCCGCGCCGGACTGCGCGTGCTGATGCTGACCGGCGACTCGGCCGAGGCGGCCGCGCCCATCGCGCAACAAGCGGGAATTACCGAGGTTGAGGCTGGTTTGGACCCGGCAGGAAAGCTGGCCCGCATTCGCGTCTTGCAAGCCGAGGGGCAGCGCGTCGCCATGGCCGGCGACGGCATCAATGACGCCGCCGCCCTGGCCCAGGCCGACGCCGGCATTGCCATGGGATCGGGAGCCGATCTGGCGCAGGAGGCTGGCGACGTGCTGCTTTTGCGCGCGCAGCCCGCGGCGATTCCAGCGGCGCTCGATCTGGCCCGCTCCACTCTGCGCGTGATGCGCCAGAATCTGGTCTGGGCCGCGGGCTACAACCTGCTCGGCATTCCGCTGGCCGCGGGCGTGCTTTATCCCGGCTTTCACATCCTGCTCAGCCCCTGGGTGGCCGCCGCCGCCATGGCTCTCAGCTCGGTCAGCGTGCTCGCCAACAGCCTGCGCCTGCGCGGCTGGCAGGCTGCTTGACAAATTGAATCGACCGTAATTAGGATTAGCGGCTAACTGATAGATCCAGGAATCAGCGTGGCATATCCAGAGTAAGGAGTATCGGCAAGATGAATGCCTATGTATGCGTATACCGGCAAATCATACCGTCTCCGAAAGAGCTAAAGAAGACGGAGCTATCCGCGACGCAGAATTCTGTCCTTCGTCGGTTTATTGATGAATATAATGGCAGTTTCTACGACTGGGGTGATGATCCATCCTTCTTCTCGGCGAAACATTTGCTTGGTGACGTAAACGGTGCCACGTGGGGCGTGTGCCGACGTGATGTACGAAGCGTATTGAATAAAGGGGATGTTGTCGTTTTTTTCTGTGGGTCTCAGATTAGAGATAAAGGGTTTTGGCACTATTATTTAATCGGCTTCGGAACGGTCCGAGAGATTGTCAAACGTAGGGAATTATTGTGGAAAAGCCCGGTATATGCACGCTTTCGCAAGTTCTACAATCTGCTCGTGGACTCCAAAGGGAATCAGGGGGAGACTTTTCGCCCATTTCATGAGAATTGGGAAGATCGCGCCAAGGCGCCTTACGTGATTTTTGATTCAAAGCAAAGTGTCTTCAACTTGGATTCTCCGCATCCCGTCGCGACCTGGGACGGCGAAGGGAAGCAGGAAGCTTGGAAGACAGATCGGCGCACCAGAGAAATTGAACGACTCTTATTTGATGAACGGGGTATCAGGCGCAGACTACGGACTTCAGCAACCGGCTTTGCACACCCCAAACTCAATTTGCTGCGGGAGGGAAAGAAGGATCGACCGGGTCGAGACCTGTCTGATTTGACACAATCGCTGAGAAAACTGATCTGAAATCTTTGTAGGAGCGTTCGACTCCAGCAGCGCACCACGGGGACAGCGCGCGTAAGCCGCCCCGGCACGATAAACTGACTTCAGAGCCCATCCGTGCGCATCCTGAACCGCTACATCCTCGGTGAAATTCTCTCCCACGCGCTGATCGGATGCGTGATCTTCACCTTCATTCTGTTCATGAAGGAACTGCCGCGCATTCTGGAGATGGTGGTCCACAACAGTTCCACCCTCGCCAGTGTGGGCGAAGTGGTTCTTTTCATGCTGCCCAACTTCCTGATGGTCACCGTGCCGATGGCGGTGCTGGTGGGGGTTCTGCTGGGCTACAGCCGCTTGGCCGCCGACAGCGAAATCATCGCCATGCGTGCCTCCGGCCTGGGCATCGGCTACTTTGTGCGCGTGGCGCTGGTGGTGGCCGTGGGCGGCACGCTGCTGGGCTTGGCCAACTCGCTGTATCTGGCTCCGCGCGCCAATCAGTCCATTCTGGCCATGGACAAGATGCTGGCCATGCAGGCCTCCTACGAGATAGAGCCGCGCGTCTTCGATGAGGATTTTCACAATTTTGTCCTCTACGTGCAGGACGTGCGCTCCGGCACCGGCGCGGCCAACTGGCGGCAGGTTTTCATGGCCGACACGGTCGATCCGATCACGCCGATGATCACCACCGCCGCCTCGGCCACCGTGGCCAGCGACAGCAGCGGCGTTTCCGGCCAGGAATTGCTGATGCGGCTGCGCGATGGTTCACGCCATGAAACCGTGACCGGCCAGCCGCAGCAGTACAACATCTCCACCTTTGACTTCACCGATCTGCCGCTGGCCGCCAGCCAGCAAAATGCCGGGCATCTGGGCCGCCTGGACACCAACATCTTCGCCATGTCGATGGGCGAGCTGTGGCAGCGCCGCGACGGCCCCGACGGCAAGCGGTTCTGGATCGAGATTCACAAGCGATTTGCCTATCCGGCGGCCTGCCTGGTGCTGATGCTGGTGGGCGTGCCGCTGGGCGTTACTTCGCGGCGCGGCGGCAAGAGCTTCGCCTGGATCTTTACCATCGTGCTGGTCTTCGTCTATTACCTGCTCTCCTCGACTGGCATCGCGCTGGGCAAGCAGAGCTGGCTTCCCGCATTCTTTGCGGTCTGGTCAGCCAATCTGCTCTTCGCCGCGGGCGGACTTTTTCTGCTATGGCAGATGGCTTCGGGCGGCCGGGTTCTGAGCGCGATCACCTCCTGGGTCTCGCCCTGGCAAAGGCTTAAATCCGCTCTTCCGGCCAAACCCGCCGTTGCCCCGCTGCCTCCCCTGCTGCGCCGCTTTCAACGCCGCCGCCGGCGCGGCCAGTCCTTCGGCGCATTTCCGCGCATCCTCGATACCTACGTGATCCGCGAGTTTCTCGGCACTTTTTTCCTGGTGCTGGCCGGCTTCGTGATGCTGATCCTGGTCTTCACCTTCTTCGAACTGGTGGGCGACATCCTGCGCAATCACATCGCGCTTACGCTGATCGGCGAATATCTGCTGAACCTTACGCCCAGCATGATCTACCAGATCACGCCGCTGGCAGTGCTGATTGCCGCGCTGGTCACCTTCGGCTCGCTCAACCGCAATTCGGAAATCATCGCGATGAAGGCCACTGGTATCAGCCTCTACCGGCTGGTGGTTCCCATCGTCTCCATCGGCGCCATTCTCTCCGTCAGCCTTTTTCTCTTCGACCAGTACTACCTGCCGCAGGCCAACCGCCGCCAGGAGGCGTTGCACAACATCATCAAGGGCCGGCCGGCGCAGACTGTTCTGCGCCCGGAGCAGAACTGGATCTTCGGGCAGCCGCACGCGGGCGAGCCGGGCCGCATTTTCTACTACCAGTTCTTCGATCCAGATCGCAACCAGTTCGCCAATCTCTCGATCTTCGAGTTTGATCCCAGCTCCTTCCAGATTTCGCGGCGCATCTTTGCCGCGCGCGCCGTCTGGGATTCGCGCGCCGGAGCCTGGCTTTTTCTGAACGGCTGGCAGCGCAACATCGCCGGCGCCGATGTCACCGAGTATCGCGACTTCCAGCAGACCTCCTTTGCGGAGATTCACGAGGAGCCCGGCTACTTCAAAAAGGAAAACCTGCAAGCGCAGGAGATGAACTTCGGCCAGCTCCGCCGCTACATCAGCGACCTGCGCCAGAGCGGTTTTGACACGATGCGCTTGCGCGTCGATCTCTGGCACAAGCTGGCCTATCCGCTGGTCGCCATCATCATGGCGGTGCTGGCCATTCCCTTCGCGCTTTCGATGGGCCGCCGCGGCTCGCTGACCGGCATCGCCGTGGCCATCGCCGTGGCGCTTGCCTACTGGGTCGTCGATGGGCTTTTCGGCGCAATGGGCAATGTGGATTACCTGCCCGCCGCGCTGGCTGCCTGGAGTTCGGACGCCATCTTCGGGCTGATCGGCGGCTATCTGCTGCTGCGCACGCCGACGTAGCTCATTGCCAGAGTGCATAAAATCAGATAATCTGATTTTATGAGTACCAAGGCCATCTCCGTTACTGAAGCCGCGCGCAATTTCGCCGATTGCATCAATCGCGCCCATTATCAGGGAACGACCTTCGTGTTGCACAAGAATGGCGTCCCGGTGGCCCGGATTGTGCCGGAAGAGCGGAAATCCTGCACCGGGCGGGAGCTGGCTGCTGCGCTGCGCGTTGCGCTCAAGGATGCGCATCTCGGCGAGGCGGAAGCCACGGCTTGGCTGCGCGACATTGAAGAAGCCCGCAAAAATCTGATTCCGCTGGTCGATAAATGGCAATCCTGATTGATGCCGATGTCATCATCCAGGCTGAACGTGGTCTTTTTGACCTCAATGCCTGGCTTGACTCAATGCCCCAGGAAGAATTCAAGCTCGCGGCCATTACCGTTGCCGAGCTATGGCATGGGGCAGAGCGAGCCACCGGAATTCATCGCACAAGGCGACGGTTGTTTCTGCGGCAAATCTTTTCGATCTTCGACTTTGTGCCCTATGCGGAACAGGATGCCTTCGAGCACGCGCGCATTTGGGCCGAGCTTGAGGCCAGCGGCAAGATGATCGGTGCGCATGACGTGATTCTCGCGGCCATGGCGATTCATACTGGCAGCACCGTCGCCACCTTCAACGTGCGGCACTTTTCCGCCGTGAAGGGGCTGAAAGTCATCCGGCCGAAGTAGCGCGCCGCTCCCCCCGTACAAAGAAATGCTATTCTCCCGCTTCAACTCTTTTATCGCCGTATTCTCTGCTTTTTGCTCTCAGCACTCTCTTCCTGGCCGATAAAGTACAGGTTGGACAAGGAACCAACCACAAATGCCCAAAACGACAATTCTCGACAACACATTCATCACTATGTCTTATGACTCGGATGCAAAGATCGTTTCGCATAAGATTCACCAGTATACGAGTGGACAGCCGCTGCGGGATGCCCTGCTTGCAGGGGTCGATCAATTGAAGAAGAACAGCGCCCATAAATGGATTTCCGATGATCGGAACAGTGGCGCGTTGCCCAAGGACGACCAGGAGTGGATCAATACCATCTGGACGAAGAAAGCCATTGGCGCGGGTTGGAAGTTTTGGGCTCTGGTCATGCCCGCTTCGGTGGTCGGACTGCAAAACATGAGAAGGCTCAGCGAAGGCATTGCCAAGATCGGCGTAACGCTGAAAGTCTTCAGCGATCCGGTTCAGGCGCTGGCCTGGCTGAAAGCGGCAAAGTAAGGGCAGAGGCGCATTTTGCGCTGCCGTATGCGGCTTGATCTGTGGCCGTGCGAATTTGTGCTTTCCCATCCTTTCCGCGATTGCATAACGTAGATCCTTCGACGGCGCTCAGGAGCGGAAAGGATGGGGCACCACAGAGAGGCAGATGAGCACACAGTCAGAGACTGAGGCCAGTTCATTCGGCCCGGCACGCCCGGCCCCCGTACAATAAGATCATGTTCCACGACCTCGCCCCGCTCTCTGGCTATATGCGCCGCTACCGCTGGGGATACCTGTGGGGCACGCTCTCCTGCATCTGCGCCAACGGCATCTGGGTGCTTTTTCCGCTGGTTATCCAGATGGCCATCGATGATATGAGCCACGGGGCCACCCGGCAGAGAATCCTTTTTTTTGCCGGCCTTCTGGTGGCCATCGCCCTGGTCAAGGGCGTCTTTCTCTACTCCCAGCGCTGGATTCTGATCGGCATCTCGCGGGAGATTGAGTACGATCTGCGCAACGACCTCTTCCGGCAACTGGAGCGGCAGGACACGGGCTTCTATCAGCGATTCCGCACAGGCGACATTATGGCGCGGATGACCAACGACCTGAGCGCCGTGCGCATGCTGCTCGGCCCAGCCCTGATGTACGGCGCCAACACCATCTTCTTCACCGTGGGCGCGCTGTTTTTTCTGCTGCGCATCAGCCCCTGGCTCACGCTGGTGGCCTGGGCGCCTATGCCGCTGGCCAGCATCCTCATTCAGTACTTCGGCAGCCGCATTCATGACCGTTTCGAGCGCATCCAGGCCAGCTTCTCCGAGATCAGCTCGCAGGCCCAGGAAAACTACTCCGGCGCGCGGCTGGTGCGCGCCTTCGCCCGCGAAAAATCGCAGATCGGCCTCTTCGAGCGGCTCAACCGCCAATACATCACGCGCTCCTTGCGGCTGGTGCAACTGATGGGTATGTTGTGGCCCACGCTTGAGTTCATTCTGGGTCTCTCGATGATTATCACGTTGCTGGCAGGCGGTCACATGGTGCTTGCCCGCCAGATCAGCGTGGGCCAGTTCGTGGCTTTCAACACCTACATGATCCTGCTCACCTGGCCGATCATCGCGGTGGGCTGGGTGGTGAATATCTACCAGCGCGGCGCCGCCTCGGTCCAGCGCATTGACGAACTGCTGCGCGCCGAGCCAGTCATCGATGATAGCAATGCCGACCCTTCGATTCCCGCCGATACGGTGCTGCGCGGCGAGATCGAATTTCGGAACCTGAACTTCGGCTACGGTGATGCGCCGACGTTTTTCCCCACGGACAAAGACCCGTCCCCTCACCCCAGCGAGCAAAGATCGCTCGCCGGGGGCCCCGAGTCCGTGGGGACCCCGGTACTCCACCCCACGGACAAAGACCCGTCCGTTGGGACCCCGGTATTGCGCGGCATTTCACTGAAGATTCCCGCCGGCTCCAGCCTGGCCATCGTCGGGCCCACCGGCGCGGGCAAAACCACGCTGGTCAGCCTGATCGCCCGGCTCTATGAGGCGGACCAGGGCTCGCTACTCGTCGATGGCCGACCGGTGCGCGACTATCCGCTGGCCGTGCTGCGCGGCAACATCGGCATGGTTCCCCAGGAGACGTTTCTTTTCAGCACCTCAATCCGCGATAATCTGGCCTTTGGCGCGCCTGAAGCCGCTCCCGAGGAACTGCTGAAGGCCGCCGAAGCCGCCCACATCCGTCAGGAATTCGAGGAGTTTCCGCGGGGCTTTGAAACCGTGGTGGGCGAGCGCGGCGTGACGCTCTCCGGCGGGCAGAAGCAGCGCGCGGCCATTGCCCGCGCCTTGCTGCGTCGCCCCGCAATCCTCATCCTCGACGACGCGCTGGCCAGCGTCGATACCTACACGGAAGAGCGCATCCTGAACGGCTTGCGCGACTACACCGCGGCCTCAACCACCGTTCTGATCTCGCATCGCGTCTCCACCGTGCGTCAGGCCGATCAAATTGCCGTGCTCGACGGCGGCCGTATTGTCGAGCTGGGTACGCACGACCAGTTGCTCGCCCGCGACGGCTACTATGCCAGCCTCTACCGCAAACAGCAATTGGAAGAGGAACTGACCGTCACCGGGTGAGTCGCGCCCGGCCGGCTGCTCAGGCCGTCCAACTCGAGGCAACCTCGGCGTCCGCGTCTTCGGAAATCGATTGCCTGCGTCCCTGCGGCATTCTAGTTACGCGCAGCGACTGCATATTGGCTTCGGGGTCCACGGCCACCTGGCGCCAGGCGTCGCGCACGGTCTTTACACATTCAATCGCGTGCTCGAACTTCGGCCGCGAGGCCGACTGCGAGGCTTGCAGCATCTGCGCGAAAATCGAGGCGTAGAACTCGCTGAGAACCTGCGCGGGCCGGCCGCCCACATCCATGCGCAGCCGCGCCTGCAGGTGAATGATAATGTCCATCGCCCGCTTGACGGCGATGCGTCGTCCAGTCTCGTCTCCGCGATCCACGGCCTCCACGGCCGCATACAGAAAGCGCAGAATTCCGTCATAGAGCGCCACCACCAAATCAACCGCCGAGGCGCCATCCAGCGCGTGTTCCTGATAACTATTCATGAAGATAACGCTCCTTGATAACGGTGAAGCCAACGTAGATGCAGCCTCGAAGACAAGCCACATGGACGGCTCTGGTAAAGATCATGCCTACTCTGCTCTTGCTCTAGCTGCTGTTCTTGTCGTATCCGGTGACTGCCGAGTAAAGCTCGTTTACCTCGTTTAACTGGGAAGGAATCTCCTGCATGACCTCGTTGGCGCTGGTCAGCTCGCGTGTCAAGCTCACTTGCTCCGTGGAGATCAATGTTTCCTCTTTGGAAATATCGGCATTCAGCGTGGATTCGATAGCGGTGTTGGCATTTTCCGCCAGCTTCAATATGCCGGTTGTTGAAGTGGATCCGGCATTGGTCAGCAAGGAGGAAAAGGACAAGCCCCAACTGTCGACATTCTGGAAAAATCCCGCCACCGAGCTATAGTCCGTGTTCAGCACCGAAGTTAGCGTGGTCTCGTCCAGCGAAAGCGTTCCATCGAGGTTGACGACTAAGCCCAGTCCGCTCAGACTGCCAATATCTGACGAACTGGTGTAGCCCAGAGTCGATTGGCTGGTGTCGGTCGTGTCGAGGATGCTGGAGGTTACCGTCAGGCTTCCCGCGGATCCTGAGGTTCCAGAGGTCAATGTCAGTGTCTCTTCACCACTCGATGCAGTCGTTACCGTGGCATTCACCCCGAAGTTGGCTTTGTTGATTGCCGTGGCCAGACCGGAGAGCGTATTGTCCGAAGAATTGATGGCGATCGTCTGCGACGGGGCGTCACCCACCTGGATATCGACCGAGCCGGTAAGCAAATCTCCACTGGCTTTGACCGTCCCCAAAGTAGCGGTTGAGGTCGTAACTGTACTGGATGACGTGGCATCCGTGCCCGCCGTAACTGAAGCGGTCACAGCCGCATCGCTGGTGGCGGTCATGGCGGAAGTAACGGTTACTGCCCCCGTGGAACCGCTGGTTTTGGAGGCGAGCGTCAGTGTCGAATCACCGTTTTTGGTGACCACGGTGGCTTTCACGCCGATGCCGCCAGCAATGAGGCTGGGTGTCACCTTCCCGTTGCTGTCGGTGGTTGTTGTGTTCACGGTTAGCGTTCCGGCCGAGCCGGAAGTCTCCGACTGAAGATTGAGGCTTGATTTACCATCACTGTCGACCACAACCGAAGCGCTGAAGCCATAGCTGGCGGTCAAGGATGAACTCACAGCCAATGTCCCGGTGCTGCCGCTGGTACCAGAGCCAATCTTCAGGGTCTGCGAACCGTCCGAGGCGGTTGTCACCGTAGCGGTGAGTCCGAGGCTTGTATCGCCGTTAATCGTGCTGGCCAACCCGGAGAGCGTATTTACCCCGCTACCCGTATAAAGGGTATTGGCCACCGCGCCCGTGCTCGGTGCGGCGCCAATGACGATATTCTCGGCAGTGCCGCTGCCCGTCTGGACGGAGATGGAGCCGGCCAGTTCAGTGCTGGCGCTGGCGACCGAAGTCAGCGTGGCGCTGGAAGTTGTTGCACTTGTGCTTCCAGAGGCATCCGTGCCCGCTGTAACCGTGGCTTTGAGTGCCGTGCCGTTATTGATGGCGCTGGCCAATCCGGCGAGCGTTTCGTTGCCGGTGGAGCTGCCGGTGTAAATTGTGTTGGCCACCGCGCCTGTAGAAGGCGTCGCGCCTATCACGATATTTTCGGCCGTTCCCGAACCTACCTGGACGGAGAAGGAACCCGATAGCGCCGCGCCGCTAGCCGTAATTCCCGTCAGCGAGCCAGACGAATATGTGGCGCTGGTGTCGGTCGAGGCGGTATAACTCAGAGTTGTGTTTTGGTTGGCGGCATTGATGGCCGCGGCCAGCCCGGAGATCGTATTCACTCCGCTGCCGGTGTAAATGGTATTCGCCGCTGTGCCGGTGCCGATGACAACATTGACCGCCGTGCCAGAGCCTTCCTCAATGGTCATCGAGCCGGTCAGCGTGGGATCCAGGTCATCCTTAACCGACGTCATGTAGCCGTTGGGATTGACCGTGTTGGCGGCGCCCAGAATTTCCTGCTGCAGCATGGTCAGCGTGGGCGATCCATAGAGCGGCTCGGAGTTGCCCGAGCTGTCGTTCCCCTCCTGCGTTTTGATGGCGGTGACCAGCGCGTTGTAGTCGCTCACTAGGGTACCGACCGCTGTTTCCACACCCGAGTTGTAATTGGCGATCACCACTTGCACGGCGGTGGTTGAGCTGGACAGCAGGTCAAAGGTCACGCCGGGAATCAGATCGCTCACCGTATTCGAGGTGATCGACAGTTGGACGCCGTCCACCGTGATCGAGCCATTGGCGCCAGCCGCGGCTGTGGTGTAGCTCAAAGCTGTGCTTGTGGTCTTGTCGGTAAGGCCCGAGGCCGTGCTGGAGTCTTTGTCTGGACTTGTACCGGAAACATAGATGTCGCCAGCCGCGCCCGATGTGCTGGAAACCAGGCTCAGTCGCGAGCCCGTGGAGTCGGTGAGCACGCTGGCCGTGACCCCGATTCCGGCCGAGTTGATCGACGAGGCCAGTGTGGTGAGCGTGTTGTTGGAACTGCCGATCGTGATGGTCTGCGCCGTGCCGCTGGATCCCACCTTAATAACAAGCGAACCGGAAAGCGTGTCCGAGGCGCTGGAAACCTCCGTCAGATAGCCCGACGAGGTTGTGGCCAGGTCGCTTACCAGAACCGAGTGCGTGCCTGCCACTGCATTGGTTGAGGCCGAAGTCAGTTGCAGCACGCTGTTGTTGGAACTGGAACCTGCCTTGATCGCCATCACGCCGTTCGCTTCGGTCAGGTCGGTCATGTCTGTCGAAAGAGTCGAAAGTAGGGTGCCAAGGCTGGAAATCGCCGTGTCCTGGCTATCCAGCTTCGTTAACTGGGTTTTCCATGGCGTCTCGACATCCTTGAGCGTGGAGACAATCTCGGAGACTGTCGTGCTCACGTTAAAGCCCGTGCCGCTGGTTGCTGATCCGAAACTCAGCCCTATACTCATCGCTTCCTCCGCGACAAGTTCAAGCAGCCGGAAATCCATCCCGATGCCGGGATAAATTGGATAATTCTCATACACTCCGGCTGAAATCTTCCTTGCCCGTCACCGCTTTCATCGGCATGAAAGAACCGCGGCTTTAGCTTTGGAGGAAAGCGGGGCATTGCCCGTTTTGCTGGCTGCTTCCATAGGCGCCCGTCAGGCTGCTCTGAAAAGTACCCCGCATGAGTCCGAATCTCTTCTGCTTACACCGCCCCTGACCTGCCAAGGTTGTGGATCATTGAAAGCGCTGAAGCCGGGGTACTCTCACTTCTATATGAAATACGGGCGTCCCAGCTCCCGCATTTGGGCTTGGGAATCACCAACCTTACGCGAATAAAAACTCTTTCTCGCGCAAGTCTTTGATGCTGTCACGCAGCTTGGCCGCCTTTTCAAACTCGAATTTCTTGGCCGCCTCGCGCATCTCCGTCTCCAGTTTGGCGATGTAGGCGTCCAGCTCTTCTTGTGTCTTGAATTCCGGCAGCCCGGCCGTTTCATCCTCGGCGACATCGCCGTATTCGGCCTTCATAATGTCGGCCAGCCCCATCTCGACCGGGCTGATGATCGACTGCGGCGTGATGCCGTGTTCCAGGTTATAGGCGCGCTGAATCTTGCGCCGGCGGTCGGTCTCGTCCATGGCGCGGCGCATCGAGTCGGTGATGCGGTCGGCGTAGAGAATCGCCTTGCCTTCGACATTGCGCGAGGCGCGGCCCATGGTCTGAATCAGCGAGCCGGTGGAGCGCAGAAAGCCCTCCTTGTCCGCGTCCAGAATCGCCACCAGCGAAACCTCCGGCAGGTCCAGCCCCTCGCGCAGCAGGTTGATGCCGATCAGCACGTCGAACTCGCCCTTGCGCAGGCCAGCCAGCAGCTTGATCCGCTCCAGGGTTTCGATCTCCGAATGCAGATAGCGGCAGCGCACGCCGACCTCGGTGTAGTAACCGGCCAGATCCTCGCTCATGCGCTTGGTCAAGGTCGTCACCAGCACCCGTTCGTGGCGCGCCGCGCGGTCGCGAATCTCCGCCAGCAGGTCGTCAATCTGGCCCTTCACCGGGCGGATTTCCACCTCTGGATCAACCAGGCCGGTGGGGCGAATCACCTGCTCGACCACCACTCCGCCCGCTTGCGTCAGCTCAAACGGGCCGGGCGTCGCGGAGACGTAAATCGTCTGATGGATGCGGTTCTCGAACTCGTCGAACTTCAGCGGGCGGTTGTCCATTGCCGAGGGCAGGCGGAAGCCGTAGTCCACCAGATTCTGCTTGCGGCTGCGGTCCCCGAACCACATCCCGTGGACCTGCGGAATGGTGGCGTGGCTTTCATCGATGAAGAGCAGAAAATCCTTGGGAAAGTAGTCCAGCAAGGTCGGCGGCGCTTCGCCTGGCAGGCGGCCGCTGAAGTGCCGCGAATAGTTCTCGATGCCGTGGCAGTAGCCCATCGATTTGATCATTTCCAGGTCAAAGCGCGTGCGCTGATTGATGCGCTGCGCCTCAACCATGTGCCCTTCGGCTTCCAGCTCGCCCACACGCTCCTTCAACTCGGCCAGGATGGTCGCGATGGCTTCGGCCTTGCGCTCCGGCTGCACCACGTAGTGCGTTTTGGGGTAGATGGGCAGCCGCGCGTACTTCTGCTTCACGGTTCCGAAGAGCGGATCGATCTGCGAGAGCGACTCAATCTCATCGCCGAACATCTCGATGCGGTAGGCGTTCTCGTCATAAGCGGGGAAGACCTCGATCACGTCGCCACGCACGCGGAAGGTGCCGCGGTGGAAGTCCGTGTCGTTGCGTTCATACAAGATTTCAACCAGCCGCCGAGTGATGTCCTTGCGGCTGATCTGCTGGCCCTTTTCGAGCAGCAGCAGCATTCCGTAGTAAGCCTCGGGCGAGCCCAGGCCGTAGATGCAACTGACCGAGCTGACGATGATCGCGTCGCGCCGCTCGAAGAGGCTGCGCGTCGCCGAAAGGCGCAGCTTGTCCAGTTCTTCGTTGATGGTGGCTTCCTTCTCGATATATAAGTCGCCGGCGGGAATGTAAGCCTCCGGCTGGTAATAGTCGTAGTAACTGACGAAGTATTCAACCGCATTGTTGGGGAAGAACTGCTTGAACTCGTGATAGAGCTGCGCGGCCAGCGTCTTGTTATGCGCCAGGATCAGCGCCGGGCGGTTGCTCGCCTCAATGACCTTGGCCATGGTGAAGGTTTTGCCCGAGCCAGTCACGCCGAGCAGCACCTGGTGCTTTTCACCGGCCTCAAGGCCGTGGACCAGCTCCTCAATCGCGCGCGGCTGATCGCCCCTCGGCTCGTAGCTCGTCACCAGTTCAAAGTCCATTTTTCCATTATATCCGAGCGGCGAAGAATAAGCGAAAGCAGTAATCAGATATTCAAAGAGCCTCTTGCAGAATTCTCCAACCCGCAGGTGAACATGGGAATTTACTCCTCAGTTTTTGGTCGTATTTGCGGCATGGCTGAAGCCATGCCGCAAATACAAGGCATTCTATCAGCACGACAAAGCCCAGCGCGCGGAGCCGCCAGCGGAAGATCTGAACCGCCCAGGTGTAGACGCTGATCGATGAGTACAGCAGGCCGCCGGCCACCAGAAACCACATCAGCGGCCTAGTGGCGACTTCCGTATGCACTACGGTGTAGCTGGCCAGCGGCACGAATGCGCCTATGGCAAAGCCCAGCAGGGCGCGGGCGCGCTGGCCTAGCGCAAAGTATACGTGAGCCGGGACGGGCGGCGGTGGCGGAGCTGGCGCCGCTAGTGGAGATGCGGGCGCGCTGGCAGGCGTGGCCAAGGCTTCATGGGCGGCGCGGCGGGCGCGGCGGGCGCGGCGCTTGGCGGCATTGCGCGCCTCGCGGTGGGCGGCGCGTTCTTCGGGAGTAAGTGCCGGGCGGCCGCGGCGGCTAGTGGACTCCGCCGGGCGGATAGGATCTGGAACAGCGGTTAAGGGCGCCATGCGAAAAACCTTTCTAGGGCTGTGCCCCGGTTGTGTTTGTTGGCATAAAAGGCCATGGCCTCGATCTTCACGGCAGCGATGGTCTCGGGGGTAAAGACGCTGGCATGTTGCGCGTCCTGATTTTCTTGCGTGGTGCGGATCTCGGCTTGGCGCAGATTCTTGCAAAAGTCGCCGCCAAAGATGTAATCCGTCACGCCGCCGCGTACAAAATCGATGCAGGCAAAGGAAACGATCTGGTTTTGTCCAGATGCGTAGGTGCTCAATTCCATTTGAGCTGTGCCGCGCGTGCCGTCCAGCTCCGGCACGCGAACAAGGCGCGTCTGTATGCGTGCGGCTATCAGCGCAGGACCAGGCGGCGCACTGGCGGAAGATTGCAGCCGGTCGAGCGCGCTGTCTCGCCGGCAGTCGGCCAGCCACATCCAAAAGCCGGCGATCAACATCAGAGCGCAAATGAGTGAAGCGGTGTCCATGCGGGTGTCCTTTGATGCTGCGTTATTCCTGTGTGGGAAGGCGCGGATCTCCCGCGCCGCCGCTTACCGTGGCGTTGTAGTAGGCTTCGCACTCCATCGGCTCAATACCAGCCGCCTTGCATTGCTCCACGTAGCGCGCCCAGGTTCCTATCACCCAGCTATGTGCAGGCAAAAATCCGGAGTGAGTCGACATATGAAAGACTGATTACGAGTCTTCCCGCGTCCTGTCCAGCGCGGGCTCCACGGCAGGGGCGTCCGTTTCCGGCGCAATGGGTAGATTCGGCGCATCGGAAACGGGTACTGCCCCGGCTTCAACAACAGGTTCTGCCTCAACCGATGTCCCGGCTTCCACAACGGGTTTGGCAGCGGCGGCCAATGCAGATTGCGCATCTGATTTGGCTTTGGCGTCCGGAACGGCATCCTTGGAGTCTGGCTCTGCTTCGGCTGCCGCGGGCGCGTCCGGCTCCAGCAGCCGATCCACGCGATAGCTGTCCGCTTCGGCGGCGGCCAGGGCTTCAGCAACGCTCTGGCTCATCGCTTCGACCGCGGCGCGGCTGGGGAATTTCTCCGCCGCCAGGCGCAGAAGCGACGGCATCAGCAGCCACCAGAGCAGTTCCTCGTAGCTTTCGCGCACCAGATAGTCGTGGCCCTCGGCCGGATGTACGCCGGTCAGCCAGCGCACATCCGGATCGAGCCACAGAGCGGGCCAAAGCGTGACTTCACTTTCGCCAGCCTCCCCGGCGGACGCCTTTTCCGGCCGGCCAATGCCAGCCTCGGTCAGCAGCAGGACTTTGATGCGCGCGGCCACGCGCCAGCCTTCTTCGCCCTCGAAGCCGAGGGCTGTGAAGGTCTGGGCAAAAGGTTCGCGGAGGCGCAGACGGTCAAAGAGGTCCAGCGCCACACGCTCCGGCTGGGTCGCGTCAATCGATTCGGCCAGCAGCTCCAGCACGCACCAGCCCAGCACCGGTCCCCAGATCGATGTCGCGGTCAATTGCGGGCTGGGGCTGGGCAGCACGCTGCGCGCGGCTGCGGTCCAGGGGGCAGGGAAGAGCGATTCCACGGCGGGAATGCGCAGGACTGCGCCCAGCCGCTCACGGAAGGCCGTGCCCAGCAAGCCGGGATTGGCCGGCGCGGCGGTCGCGGCTCCCGCGCGGCTCAGATAAGCCTCCTGCGCCAGGCGGAGGAAGCGCTCACCGCGCTCCCAGGCTTGCGCGAAGAAGGCGGCGCGTTCCGCTGCTGTCTTCTTGTCGCCTCCGGCAGCAGCCGGGCGCGGCTGCTCGGCCAGATCGGCGAAAAGGCGCACCAAGCCGGGATCCAACTGGGCGCGCAGCGCATCATGCACCGGCCGCAGCTCCAGATTCACCAGCTCATCGTCCAAGTTCGCCACGCCGCGGCCGTTGAGGGAATCGCAGAGCCGGTCCCAGGGCTGCGCGGCGGTTGGGGCAAGTTCGCGCCAATCGAGATAGACGTGGCACTGGTAGGCGTGCAAATCGAAGCGCAGGCCGTGCGCGGCCAGGTCGCTTGCCCGGCGCAGGTATTCAAGACCAGTGAGCGAATCGCGCCAGGCCAGGATGGACGCGACATCGCCGCTGAGTCCCAAGCCCTCCCGCAGCCGCTGCTGACGCAACTGGCCGGCGGCCTTGTCCGCATAGGCCGCTGAATTATCAATGGTTCCGTGCGTCTCGCCGTAGTGGTTGTTAAAAATCACCAGTGCGCGCTCGTGGCCGTTGCGGTTCGAGTAGGCGAAGACGTTCTCGTCCACGTTGCCTGAATCGAGAAAGAAGTCGTAGAGCAGGAAGTTGCTGCTTTCGGCGAAGAGCCGGCGGCGCTGCAAAAGCGGCGCAATCTCGCGCTCATGGCGCTGCACCAGCCAGGGATCGGGCGTTTCGTCGTAGCGCGGCCGCCGGTATTCCATGCCGTATTTCTCGGTGAATCCCTCGATCTGGCCGTGACTGAACATCGGCAGGCCGGGAAGCGTCGCCATCATCACCGTTACGCCAAAGCACTTGTCACCCTTGCCGAATTGATCGATGGCCGTGCGCTCGTCGGGATTGCTCATGAAGTTGACGTAGCGCTTCAGGATGTCCGGGTCGAATTCGATGGTGTTCTTGATGACCGAGCGGTACTTGGCGTTGTCCTCGTCGCGCAACATAATCATGAAGGCGCTGTTATAGACGCGGTGCATGCCGAGCGTGCGGACAAAATAGCCCTCCATCAGCCAGAAGGCCTCGGCCAGCAGCAAGGTTCCGGGCACCTCGGCGGCCACGCGATCGACCACCTCGCGCCAGAACTCATGCGGCATACAGCGGTCGAATTCGGCCTGACTCATGCCGTATTCGGCGCGGGAGGGGATGGCTCCGCTCGAGCCGGGACCGGGGAACCACAGCCGGTGGAAGTGGCGCTTGGCCAGCGTCATCGCGGCATCGAAGCGGATGACCGGGAAGAGGCGCGCCACGTGCAGAATGGTCTGGATCACCTGCTCGCGGACCGCCGGATTTAGATAGTCCAACTGCGCCGTGTCGTTCCACGGGAAGCTGGTGCCGTCGTTGCCGTGATAGATGTAGCGCGTCTCACCGCTGGAGCGGTCGCGGCGTTGGAAGACGACGGCGGCGTCGGATTGATCGAAATAGTGGTCCTCGATCTTGATCTCAACGCGGCCATCCTGCGAAAGATCGGGGCCGTTGAAGCTATAGGACGGGTACGGCGGCTGCGGGCGGGAGATAAACCAGTCCGGGTGCTCGACGACCCACGGCGAATCGATGCCCATGTGGTTGGGCACCATGTCGCTGGCCAGACGAAGGCCGTGACGGAAGGCGCGGTCGCGCAGGTTCACGTAGGCCGCCTCGCCGCCCAGATCCTCGGCAATGGCGTAATCGAAGAGCGAATAGGCGCTGGCCACGGCGTCGGCGTTGCCGCAGAGCTGCTTGATCGTCTTCGAGGCGCGGCTGCGCTCCCAGATGCCAATTAGCCACAGCGAATTGAGCCCATGGCGAGCCAACGTGGCCAGAGCCTCGTCGGGAATCTCGTCCAGGCGAGTGATGGCGCGGCCATATTGCCGGCTCAACTGCGCCAGCCACACGTAGGTGCTCTTGGCCACCAGCACGGCGGTGGGCATCCAGGCCGTGTCGGGCGAAAACTTCTCGTATTCGTGCGCCGGGTCGCCGAAGGTGGGAACCTGGGCCGTGCCGCCCGCCGTGGGCCATTGTTGCTTTCCGCTCTCTCGCCTGCGCCGGGCCGTGACTTCGGGAGGATTGAACTGCATCCAGATGGCCAGATCCTCCTCATGCAGAATTTCGCCGGCAATCAGCAGATAGTGTTCCAGGCTGTCGCCCAAGAGAGGCCGCCAGAGCTTGCGGATCAGGGCCAGTTGATCGGCCAGCGAAGTGGGCGCGCCCACCGCCGGCGCGCGCAGCAGGTCCAGCAGGTTCATCGATTTCGCGTTCGGCAGCGGGATCAGCGGACGGCTGGCGAAGTATTCCGGAAAGGCCGCCGTGACCTGTCGGTAAACGGTCTTTTCGACCAGCGGCTTCTCCTCAAACAGCTCCGCAAAGGGCTGAAAGGCGGCATTCCGATTCGAGGTCCAGAGCAGCAGCAGCTCTTCCAGAGCCGCCGCACGATGAGGCGTGCCATCGGTCGCGCCCGCCAGCCATTGCCGCGGCGTCTGCTGGCCTCGCATCACCGTGATGCCGGGAAAATGCTCGACAAAGGTGAGCAGCAGTTTGTCCAGTTCCTCCGCGCCCACCTGCGCGGTGAAATAGTCGAGGGCGCTGGTCATCACCGCCGGATCGAACTGTTCGCGGTAGCGTGCCATCAGCACGTGGCTGGCCTCGTCGATCAGGCCCATCGCGTAGAGCTTGCCCGCGTGAACCGCCAGCTCGGGATGCTTTTCGACGTCGCGGACCTGGTTCATGCGGTATGCGAACTCGCGGCAGGCGGCCACGTTGGCGAAAATGACGTTGCCTGTGTAGGAAAACAACGACTCCGCGAAGTGGTAGCGTTCGCGCGCCTTCCGGGAAATGTGGAATTCCATCATAAGAAACCGAACTCCCTGGCTCGTGCCTTTGCGGACCCTCGCATCTACTCAAAAGTAATGCCAAAGCTAACAGTACATCAACGAAGGCAAATATGCTGGACTTTGATTTTATCCCGCGCAGCGGCTGGCTGGCCGCTCAGTCCGATGCCCCAACAATAAAGACGATATGCGCAAGCCGCCGGATCGGTGTTTATGTGTATAGGTGTAAACTAGTAACGGAGAAAATATATGGCTACTACCACCACTCGCTGGAATCTTGTCGTTTCCAAGCAAACCGATAGGGATTTGCGCCAGCTTCTTGCTGCAGAGGGCAGGGCGCGCAAGGGCGAGCTATCACGCTTTGTCGAGGAGGCGGTCAATAAGCACATCTTCGACACGGCACTTCAGGCAGCGCGAGAGCACAACAAGGATGTGAACCCCGATGAAATGGACGCGATGATTGAGGAATCCCTCGCTTCGGCGCGGGCAAGGTTGCGCTGATGCTTGTGTTGACACTCATTGCCGCGTTTGTGCCCGCCGTCACCCGTTGGCCGAATTCCATCCACTAGAATTAAATGGAGGAGTTCTGAAAAATGTCTCGTAAAGCATTGATTGCCGCCAATTGGAAGTTGTACAAGACGCCTGCCGAAGCCAAGGCGTTTGTCGAAGCCTTTTTGCCCCTCGTTGCCGGCCACACCCGCGACGAGATCGCCATTTTCCCCTCGCCCGTGCTGTTGCCCACGGTGATTGACGCCGCCAAAGGCTCGAATGTCTTCGTCGGCGCGCAGAACATCCACTTTGCCCCGGAGGGCGCCTACACCGGCGAGACCTCCATCGGCCAGCTCAAGGCCGTGGGCGGAACGCACACTCTGATCGGCCACTCGGAGCGCCGCCAGTACTTTGCCGAGACCGATGAGATCGTCAACAAGAAGCTGCACGCCGCGCTTGAGAACGGCCTCGTTCCCGTGGTCTGCGTCGGCGAGCAGTTGGCCGACCGCGAGGGCGGCAAGACTGCCGACGTGCTGAAGAAGCAGATTGACGGCGCGCTGGCGGGCATCACGGCCGAGGCCGCCAAGCCCATCGTGATTGCTTATGAGCCGGTTTGGGCCATCGGCACCGGCAAGACCGCGACGCCGCAGATTGCCGAAGACACGCACAAGATCATCCGCGCCGAAGTGGCCAAGCTGCTGGGCCCGGCGGTTGCCGCCAACATCCGCATTCTCTACGGCGGCAGCGTGAAGCCGGCCAATGCCAAGGAACTGATCGGCCAGGAAGACATCGACGGCGCCCTGGTGGGCGGCGCCAGTCTCAAGCCGGATTCGTTCTCCCAGATCGTCAAGTACTAGCTTTTATCTGTAACGGCTGTAAGCGCCCATGTCCTGTTCTTGAGACATGGGCGCTTTTTTTGTTGAACCCGTGATCGATTCCAAACGTACTGTAAATTATGTCCCAGCGTGATTTTTACTTGGACCGTTTGCGCACAGTGCTGACGGCCTTGGTCATCCTGCATCATACGGCGATTACCTACGGCGGCGATGGCGGCTGGTTCTGGCAGGAGATTCATCCCTCCGGCGCGGCCTCCAGCCTGCTGCTGACCCTCTTCTGCGCCACGAATCAGGCCTTTTTCATGGGCTTTTTCTTCCTGCTGGCGGGGTACTTCACGCCGCGGTCGCTTGAGCGCAAGGGCTACGCGCGCTTTCTCGCTGATCGATTTCTGCGCCTCGGCTTGCCGCTGCTGGCCTTTGGGTTGATCCTGGGCCCGCTGACCGCGGCGATGGTGAACGCCGCCGAGGGCAAAGGCTTCTGGCCCACTTTCGCGAGGATCTGGCAGCACAAGATGTTCATCAACGGCCCGCTCTGGTTTGCGCAGGCTTTGCTGCTCTTTGCGCTCGGCTATTGCGGCTGGCGCGCTGTTTCCGGAGCTTCTCTTACGACTTCGGAACGCGCGCCCAGGCCAGTTCCAGCGTATCGCTGGTGGCTGCTGAGCGCCGTCGGCGTGGCCGCCGCCGCGGTCTTGATCCGCCAGTTTGTTCCCACGGGCAAAAACGTCTTTGGCCTGCAACTTGGCTTCTTTTCGAATTACATCTTCTTGTTCGCGGCAGGCATTGCCGCCTGGCGTTATGATTGGCTGCGGCAACTAAGCTGGAAGGATGCGCGGCCCTGGTTGATTACGCTGTGTTTCGCCTGGCCCTGCCTGCTCGTGGGCTCGGCGATTGCCCACCAAATCATGAGCGCGGAGCAAATCAAATTTTCTGGCGGCCTTTCCTGGCCAGCAATTCTCTATGCCTTCTGGGAGCCGTTCGTCGCCTGGGGTTTGATCGCCGCGCTGCTGCTCATCTTCCGCGAACACCTGAACCAGCCATCGGCCGTGTGGTCATGGCTTAGCCGCCGCGCCTATGCGGTCTTTATTATTCATCCAGTGGTGCTGGTGGGCGTGAGCTTGCTCTTGCGCGGCTGGGTTGCGCAGGCGCTGGTCAAATGGGGCGTGGTCGGCTCGCTGGCCTGCATCGCCTGCTGGCTGGCGGCCGATCCGCTGGTGCGGCTGCCGGGTATGCGCAGAGTCGTTTGAGTGCAAGCAGGCTAGAAATAACCTCTGTAGCGACGTTCTGAGGGCTCGCATATTTGGCGCGATTCCAAAACGGGGATTCTTCGGCTGCGCTCAGAACGCGAAAGGGATGGGCACCCAGTCGCAGTGGGATTGCCAGATCAAGATCAATAAGAAAATAACTCTTGCTGTCCCGATTGGAGCGCCGCTGGATTGGTTTCCTCAGTCGTCCCTGTGCCGCCACTGCCGCACAAGGTCTGCGGCGGCTTCCGGCCAGCCGGGAAACTCGAACTCGAATCCGGCGCGGAGCAGGCGTCCGGGGACGGCGCGGCAGCTTCCGAGTACCAGTTCCGGCTCGGTGCGCAGAAACAGTCCGCCGAGCTGAATGGCCAGCCAAGGCACGGGCAGGCCGTTAGGAACGTCCCACGCCTCGCGCAGCGCCGCCATGAACGCGCGGTTGGGCAGCGGGTTGGGCGCGGCCATATTGATGGGACCATCGATCTCCTCGCGGGCAATCAGAAACTCGACGGCGCGGGCGTAGTCGGACTCGTGAATCCAAGGAACGAACTGGCGGCCATTGCCCTGCGTGCCGCCCAGGCTGAGCCGCACCAAATTCGAGAGCACGCCAAAAGCGCCGCCCGGCACCGGGCTGAGAACGATGGCGCTGCGCAGGGCAATCTTGCGGGTGCGCGGCGTTTCGGCTGCAAAGAAGGCGGCCTCCCAATCCTGGGCCACGCGGGCGGTAAAACCTCGGCGGCGCATCCATCGTGCGGCCTTCGGCGGCGAATCGGCCGAAGGCTCGTGGCTGTAGCCAATGCTGGCCGCCTCATCCAGCGGCAGATCGACGCCGTTTTCGTCGAGGGCGCGGGTGTAAATCGTGGCCGCCGAGGCGTTCATCCACAGGCGCGGCGGCGCGGCCAGCGCGGCGATTACGCGGCCCAGCAGTTGCGTCGTGCGGATGCGGGATTCGTAGATGGCCTGCCGGTGAGCCGCATCGTAGCGGCAGTTCACGCTGCGCCCGGCCAGATTGATGCAAATGTCCGCGCCTTCCAGATACTCGGTCCACGGGCCGAGGTCCTCGCCGTTCCAGTGAACCGTTTGCCAGGGCGCGGCGTAAGGGCGGCGGGTGAGCACGGTTACCTGATGGCCCTGGAGCTGCAAGCGCCGCGCCAAGGCCTGGCCTACCTGGCCGCTGCCGCCGGGCAGCACGATGCGCAGAGGCGTGGTGGCAATCGTGTCCATGGATTCAGCCTACAGCATCCGTGGCAATATCGCTGTTTTAGTCATGCCTGAGTCGTGGTATCCCACCCTTGCGACAAAAACAAGAACGTCGCAAGGATGGGGCACCCGGAAATTTGCGAGATGCGGAAAATGTTTATTGCCGCGGGGCGGTCTTTGTGGGGCTGAGCGCCGCAACCCACTCCGAGGCGGAATCCACGCGCACATCGGGCGGGAAATCCATCAGGTTTTGCGGCCCGAAGCCGAAGGCGCAGCCGACGCACCAGACGCCGGCATTGCACGCCGTCTGCACGTCCACCTTGCTGTCGCCGATCATCACCGTCTGCTCCGGCCGCGCGCCGGTCTCTTCCATCAGCGAGCGCAGCCCCATCGGATCGGGCTTCTTCGCCGGAAAGCTGTCGCCCCCGTAGATGTGCAGGAAATACTCCGCCAGGCCCAGCCCTTCGCAGATGCCCTGCGCCGCGCGGGCGGGTTTGTTGGTCACGACGGCCATCGTTCTGGAGGGCAGCTTGCGCAGGTCGCTGAGCGCCTTCAGGGAGTCCAGAACCCCTTCGTAGGCATAAGTGAAGTCCAGCTTGTGTTCGCGATAGTAGTCGAGGAAGCTGGCCAGCGTCCGGGCCATCAGCGCGGCGTCCACCTGCTCCGGTGCAATGCCTTCCTCGCGCGCCAGCGAGCGGCGCACCAGCAGCTCCACGCCGTTGCCCACAAAACTGGCGATGACCGTGTCCGGAAGCGGCTTGTGCCCCACATGGGCGAGCGCGGCGTTCACGCTGTTGCACAAGTCCTGCGCGGAGTCGATCAGCGTGCCGTCCAGATCGAAGGCCAGCAGTTTCAACGAATCAACGGGAATGGGATGAAAAATCTGAATCATGATTCCAGTGTAAGGCGAGGGGGGCCGGTGGCCTCAGTTTTCCGCCGAGTGCAGCCCACCAGAGCCTGCGCGGAAGTCGATGTTGGAGCAAAACCAGTCGGGTGAGTGCCCCTCAATTCCACGAACAAGCCTGTAATAGCTCGCACTATTCAGAAACACCAGTCACCGTGCAGCGCAAAACTCTATTGTCAGGCAGAAGCAAATCATACTTCAGGCCAATTGTGGCGGAATCCATGTTAGGGGCGTTCTTTGTGAATCGTGCTTGATAAATTCCAAGCGGCAGAGTTAGTGGCCTGAAAGGATCAAGGTTGACGTCTGTGTCGGTCATCAATTCGATCTTCTTTCCACCGATGTTGACATCCGCATAGATCACGTCGATGCATGAATGCTTCGGCTCTGGTTGTACCTGAATTTCATTTTGCGGGCAATAAGTACGAAGATGCGTTGCATAGATATGCACATTGAGCGGGTAGTCAACGCCAGGTTTGGCTTTCGGCAAAATTTGTCCATAGCGCGTTTTCTGTCCATAGACATAGGGTGAAAAACAGAATAGAAGCAGTAAAGCTGCGGCGGCCTTTCGCATCGCATTTTCCTCTGGGGTCAAAGCCCGTACTCTTCAGAAACACCAGTCCAGAGTAATTGTTGCGGAAATTCGATAGTGCTGCCTACAAGCCGAGTATATCGAGCAATTCTTCCACAGAAAGATGGTGGTGTGCCGCGATTCGCTTGAGGATGCTGGCGAGGGTTCCGGTCTTGATCGGCTGATGAGCGGGAATGACTTCGTGGTTTTCGCCGTTCCGCTGCGTGGTCACACGAATGTGCGATCCCTTTTGGCGTGTAACTTCATAGCCCAGGAGTCGCAGCGCCCTGGCCAGTTGCTCGCCGTCGATGTCGCGCGGCAGTCTCATCAGGCCAGCACTTCATCGCGCACAAAATGGAGGCGGATGACCGTTGGCCGCTGCATCGTCTCGTCAAAATAACAATCCACGGCATCCTTGACCATGGCGCGTAACTCTTCAACCGTCTCGCCTTGCGTATGAATCCCATATCCCAAAGCGGTGGCGACAAAGCCGCCATCCGCTTCGTCCTCGCGCACATCGAAGATGATCTCGCTCATGGGGGCTCCATTCTGACAGCTCAATGCTACACCGGGAGTATTTCCGCGGCAACCGCGCAAGGCCTCAGTTTTCCGCCGAGTGCAGCCCGCCGGAGCCTGCGCGGAAGTCGATGTTGCCGTGTACACCGTCGGGCGAGTGCGGGCAATTCCACAGGCAGCCGCCGCAATGAACGCATTTTTCGCGCTCGAAGGCGGGCAGGCCGTCCTCGCCCAAGGTAATCGCCTGGCCGGAGCACATCGCGATGCAGGTCTTCTGCACGCAAGCGGCGCAGAGCTTCAGGTCGCGGAAGTGGACGTGATCGGCAAAGCCGTCGGCGGCCTGGACCTTGCCGCCCATCAGCAACGCGTCCTGATGCGTGACCAGCAGCCGCCCATCGAAGGGAATCTCCGGCCAGCCGCGCTCGCTGAGCAGCGCGTCGTGCAGTGGACGGCCGCCGGCCTGCGCGGCCTGAGCCAATTCTTTTATTCGTTTTGGATCAATTCCCGGAACGGAGGCGGCAATCTGCTCGTGTGCTGGAGGAATCTTCGCCTTCAGCGAAAGCTTGCCGCCGGTCATCCCGGCCAGTCCCATGCCGATCATGCCTTTGACAAAGCCGCCATAGAAGCCGTTGCGGGCGTTTTCGGCCGCGCGCGCTCCGCGTTCAACCCAGCTCGAACGGCGGCGCTTTTCATAAGTGGCGGCCAGATTTTCCTGTGTGAAAGGCTTGCCCGCGCGCAGCAGTTCAACGACCGCCTCGCCCAGTTGCGCGCCTGTTGCCCAGGCCTCATCGACGCCGGAGCCGGTCAGCACGTTGGTCGTGCCGGAGCCTTCGCCGATGCGCGCGAAGCCGTCGCCGGAGAGGAACGGCTCGCCGTGGCGGCCCGATTCTCCGAGCGTCTTCGCGCCCCAGGAGCGCAGCGTTCCGTCCTTCAAATAGGGCCACAGCGCGGGGTGCTGAATGTAGTGCTGCAAATAGCGATAGGCGGTGCGCGAGGGGTCGCTCAGCCACGAGGGAACAAAAATCCCCACCGAAACCAGACGGTCCGGATGCACGTAGAGGAAGCCGAAGATTTCCGGCTCGGGGTAGCCGAAGCTGTGCCAGATGGTGCCGGGCTGGAGCGGCGAAGCCTGATCGGGCGGCAGCTCGATCACGAACTTCATGCCGACGGCCCACTCGCGCTGGGCGCGGCCCTTGGGCATTCCAAGTTTCTCGTCGAGCGTCTGGCCGATTGCGCCGACCGGGCCATCGGCGACGACCGTCAGTTGCGCATGAATGTCCATGCCAGGCATGAAACCGTTGGTGGGCGCGCCGGATTTGTCGACGCCCTGATCGGCGAGGCGCAGTCCCTCCACTTTTCTGTCCGCAATTAGCGGTTCGCTGACCGGCGTGCCAGGCCAGATTTGGACGAGGCCGGTGGCCATCAACTGCGAGCCAGCCCACTGATTGAATTGGCCAATCGAGAGGATCATGCCGCCGTGCTTGTTGAGAAAAGCCGGGGTCCAGGGCAGCGTGAAAGCTGAATTTTTGAGGCCGACGAGCGGACCTGCGAGTCGAAGCAACGCATCTCCAAAGCGCAAAAGCGCGGAGCGCCGGCTGGCGCCGGTGGGGTCGAGCAGGTACATCATCCGCTCGCGCTTGACCTCGGTGGCCATCGGAATCTCGGCCAGATTCAGCTTAGGGAAGCTGGCGCGGATCGACCGGCCCTTGGTCACGACGCCGCTGACGCCGGCGGAGATGTCGTCGGCGCGCTCATAGCAGAGCACTTGCAGCGGCATTCCCGGCGCAACTTTGCTCTCAAATGCCGGGTCGGCAGGGTTTTCGTTCCAGGCATTAGTCAGCGTGGTCAGAAAGCCGCCCGTGGCCGGGCCAAAACCGGCGCAGGCGATGTCCACGTCCATCGTCTGGCGCTCAATCTCCGGGGTGGTGTTCTCTTCCTCGCTCATGCGATTTTCCTTCTGGATTTGGCCGGTCCGGGGTTGTGGCATCCCACATCTGCCGCAAAGAACGCGGCAGATATGGGGCACCCTAGTTTAGATGGCGTCGCATCCCACCCTAGCCGCAAAAACAAGAACGCGGCGAGGGTGGGGCACCCAGATTTTTCTCTCAGGTCCGAAAATCCGGACCGGGGGCACCCTCGGTTTCTGACTCCTGATCTCTGATCCCTGCTTTTATGCGGGGTAATCCAGCGCTTCGGGAATCATGATTTTGGCGACGGTCGAGGCGGCGCGATCCTTGGCCAGCCGCGAGCCGCGCAGGCTCTCGGTCACCTTGTTTTGCAGGCCGAGGAATTCGTTCGATGCGGCCGACGCATCTTCGTCACCTGCGGAGTAGCCGAAGACCAGCTCGCCCGTGATGCGGGAGACTTCGCCCGCCGCCGCCGCCGCCTGGACCTGGCTGAGGTCGCTGAAGAACTGCACCGTGCCTTCGATGCCCTCACTGACCACCGGATCCTCGGGGCCGCGTGCTTCCAGCTCCAGCACGTCGAGAATCTGCGCGCGCGCGGCCACCAGCCAACTGATCGCGTCGGCCATGGCGAAGGTCACGCCCTGGCGCTGCCCGTGATAGAGCTTGCGGCCATCCGGATCGGTGGTGTTTTGCAGGTAGTTCAGCGTCCACTGCCACAACTGCATGGCCGGAACCAGCGCGCCCGCGCCCACGCCGGGATGCTCCTCGGCAATGCGTCGCATCTCGTTGGTCCAGGCCTGGAATTCGGCCAGAAAGACTTCGGAGGTCATGGTGATGGTCATCTGGCGGCGCTGCACCGCTTCCGGCCCTTCATAGGTCGCTTCCAATTGAGCGTCCATCCACTTGCCGCCGAGGAAGCCGGGGCAATCCTCGGTGATGCCGTAGCCGCCCATCAGGCTGACGGCCTCACGCAGCATATTGGCGCCGTGGCCGGTATTCCATAGCTTGGTGGCCGGGCAGAGCACATTGGCAGCGGCGTCCAGCAGCACAAACTGCACCAGCGGGTCTGCCGCCAGCTCCTTGCGGCGCTGGTCATTGGCTTCGAGCGAGAGCATCTCGATGGCCTGCTGCCCGCTTTCGCGCAATGCCTTCAGCTCGGCGCGCCCGCCCTGGACGCCGCGTTCGCTCAAGATTGCGATTTTCTGCTTTTCAATCGGGTCCAGCTCGTCGAAGAGGCGCGCGGTGGCAAAACCCAGCGCAGTGGCCGCTTCGCCGGTGGCCCAAACGTCCACCAGACGGTGCAGCGCGTCTTCCCGCTGCTGAATTCCTTGCTCGTAGCGCGCCGAGCCGGGCGTGAGGTTTTCGGCTCCGCGAAAGCGGCTGCGCTGGTAGCGGATGACCGGCTCGATGCTTGACAGCAGCTTGGAGGCCGTCATGATGCCCACCGGCACGCGCGTGCGGCGGAAGACGGATTCGATGATCTCGGTGTGGCTGTGGTTGGGAACGATGACGCCGTCTTTCACGGTGTATCCGCCCACGATGCGGCTGGCGGGAACCTTGAGGCTGAAAATCGGGTCGCCGGTCGAGGAGAGCTGCTGCACCAGCTTTTTGGTGGGGCTGCCGTGGTCGAAGGTGCCCTCGTCGGTCTCTTCCAGAATGACGAAGCAGGTGCCCTTGATGCGCGGGTCGTCGGAGGCGACGGCGGCGGTGACGAAGTTGGCGAAGGCGATGTTGGTAATGAAACGGCCGCGCTTTTCCACTTGCAGCCAAGGTTCCTGGCCGTCCTTCCACTCGGTGATGCGCACCTTGCCGTTCAACATATTGGTGTCAACGCCGACGTAGGGAATCGGCTCGGTCAGCACAAAAGCGCCGCGCCAGGGCTTGCGGTCCTCGCCGGGCTGCGCCGGGGCCGAGAGGCGGTTGTAGTGCTTGGCCTGCTCCTCGGTGCCGCGCTCGTGGATGGGCGAGAGCGCTAGAAAACCGGCCAGGCTGGCCGTGGCCGCGCCGCTGTCTACCCAGGCCAGCTCGAAAGCTGCCAGCGCCAGCGCCAGATTCTTCGGGCCGGCGATGAAGCCGCCCTCTTCCGGCTCCATGTAGGCCGCCGTGATGCCGGCGCTGTCAAACGCCTCCATCATCCCGTTCTTGCCGGGGGTCCACTCGTGGGTGTTGCGCTCACCGGCCGCGACCAGCCGCGCCACGGTTCCCCGCGCCACGCCGCGCGCCGACTGAACCAGCATTTGCAAATCGAACCGGTCCGCAAAACGCCATTGAATCTGGCGCACCGCATCATTTGGGAGGGTTAGCATCATTTTTGATTCGGATATTGCAACTGTAGCCATTAAGAAAAATCCTCAGTCAGCGCTCAAATTGTCCTTTATAGAGGATAGCACCGGAAGTGACCTGAATCACTTGAGCGGGCTTGATCGTGGGGAGATTTTCCCGGGGTTGACGCGCATGATTGATCCGGCGCGAAAGCACGGCGACTGGGCGCCCGATCCCTTCCACTCCTGGGCGCAGCCGAAGCGCCGGCGGTTGTTTCTTGGTATCGCAATCCAATCATGCCGGATCAATCGTAAGATGTTGCGCGGAAGGATGCCGGCCGAGCTTTACCGCCAGGCTCATGAGTTAGTCGCCGAGTTATCCTCCGGCGGGGAAGAAAAGCCGCGGATGCCGCCGCCGGCGAATCCGTCCTGGATTGTGCCGCAAGGCCGAAAGACAGGCCACTGCAGAAGTAAATCAGCGATATATGCGCAAAAGCAATGGGGTAAGCGCGATACCTCGCAGTGTGAATAATCCATGAATAACACGCCGAAGAAGAGAAAAAATTAAAGCGAGGCGCTTTTGCGCCGATACAGAATTCATGGTTTTTTCTGCGTCTGATTTGGTTGACATCACCAAAACGTGATGTAAACTTGAGGCGTATTTTATTTCTTTCTCTCTCCTCACCATGAAAGGCAAAAGAACAATGGCTCACGTGCGTTGTTTTCATGTGCTCGGATTGACCGCGATCATTTTGACGATGAGTCCTGCGCTGGCGGCGCAGGGTGATCCGGCGGCCATCCAGCAGAAGCTGATCTCTCAGATCAGGCTGACAAAGGTCACGGCCGACCGCTCGGACATTGTTACGCCCGGCGATGTGGTGGTGCTGCAGAAGGATGGGCTGATGATGTGCAGCGCGTCCTCGCCCTATGCATTTTCAAACACCTATAACAACGGGGTTCTGGCGGGAAATTACAACAACCGGGCCAAGGATGCAGCCAAAGGCGCCGGGCTTTCCATTATCAAAAATCGCTTTGGATTGGGCGGCGGCAGCGTGACCTCTGCGGCCAACAACGCTTGCCCATCGCGAAAGTTTGTCGTTGGGGAAAAATTTTGGATTTCCGGAGTTACGGTTCAAAAGGACGGAATTCTGGTCAGCACCTTCAGCGATCCGTATCCTGATCCTACGGGAAATCAGATCCGCTATTACGGTGAGGTCAAGTTTCCGTTCGCTTCGGGGTCCGTGCCGCCGGTGGACGATTTTGTGAAGAAAGTCGGCGAAGTCATTACGGTTCAGCAGGCCGAGCTTAGCGCCAACCAAGGCGGTCAGCCAGCACCGACGCCCGCCCCGCTGCCGGTCATCGCGCCGCCGCCTACGCCGGCCGATGTACCGCCGCCGACCATCGAAATCGGTCAGAAAATAGATAAGGTGACCGCCGGCTTCGGGCAGCCGCAGAGAATAGCCAGAATTGGTGTGAAAACCATCTATTATTACAAGGACATGAAGGTGATCTTCACCAACGGAAAAGTCAGCAATGTTGAGTAGCGCATACGCGTGATTGGGGCGCAGCCGCG
>Ga0224529_1000068_pt1 | contig 74246 bp, 66 predicted proteins | sample CBST50metaG_FD_179893 | JGI IMG/M metagenome (GOLD analysis project Ga0224529, IMG submission 179893) | Peat soil microbial communities from Stordalen Mire, Sweden - C.B.S.T50 | ecosystem: Environmental > Terrestrial > Soil > Wetlands > Peat | place: Sweden: Norrbotten County, Stordalen Mire...
CTGTGAGGGAAAACTTGTCGCCGAAATCAGGGCGATGCTGGGGCAGTTCCTGCACCAATCGATCTTCACCGCCCTTCTGATCGCCTTGCCCTCTGACTGAAATCGGCTTTTTCAGGATCGACTAACTTACGAGCGACAATCTCGCCGAAATATGCAACCCCCAGATCTTCCCAACAAGCGAATTCGACACCAAGATTTCTAGCCCTAATGCACAAAAGCCTCTCCCTTTTGGGAAGAGGCTCTTGTGGCGCTTTTGCCGACCATCGGGAGGCGTTCGGCCCCACCGCAGGTGGCCTCAGCGCAGGTGGCCGGCGATTCCAAAGCACTTCAGCCCTCTTACTCCTCGCGCAGCACTTCCAGCGGCCGCAGCCCGAGGATTCTGTAGCTCGCAATCCAACCGGTTGCCGTGGCCAACACTGCCGTCCCGGCCAGCGCAACAAACGTAGCTGTCCATTCCATGTGGAAGCCGATGTCGAGCTTGCGCAGCAGAACCCGCGTGAGCAGGTTTGCAAACACCACGCCCACCGATCCGGCCAGCAGTCCCAGCACGCTGAACTCCACGCTGAAGGTGCGCACAATCCGCATGCGCGTGGCACCCAGCGTTTTGAGCACGACCGCCTCGCGCATCCGCCGGAAGCGCGTGCTGGCAATGCTCGAAGCAAGAATCGTCAGCCCCGCGAAGATCGAGAAGCCGGCCAGGAACCGCACCACGAACGTAATCTGATCGACCACGCTCTCGATCCGGGCCAGCACGTCGACCAAATTGATGACGGTAATCGTGGGATAGGCCGTGAACAGCGCCCGCTCCATCGTCGCCACCTGTTTCGGATCGATGTGCGCACCGCCGTACCAGGTGGCTGGCTGGTCCTTGAGCTGGCCGGAAGGCAGCACGAACGACACGCGCGCGCCCAGGTGCTGCCCATCGGCGCGATAGATGGCCGCAACCTTCAGCGTGCGCACCGTCCCGCCCACTTCGAGGTCAACCGCCGAGCCCACGCCCAGATGCAGCCGCTGGGCAACGCCTTCGCCCACGGCCAGCTCCGTCGCGCCCGTGCCCGTCCACCATTTGCCCTGCGTCACCTTGTCACCGGAAGGACCCGTATCGGACCACGTCAGTTCGGCATTCTCCAGCATCCGCCGCGGAAAATGCTCCGCCTTCAGTTGCTCCAACGTCTTGCCGTTCAGCGAGACAAAACGGCCGGTCACTACCGGCATCAGGTCCAGCGCCTGGCTCACTCCCGGCTGGTGCGCGAAGAACGCCTTCACGCCGTCGACTTCGTCCGTGGTCACGTCGACCAGAAATACATTGGGCAACTTGGGCGATGCGGTCTCGCGAATCTCGCGCAGGAGAATCGCCTGCATCAGGTAAACCGCCAGAATCAGCATCACGCCGGTGCCCAACGCCGCCAGCACCGCCGCCGACTGGTTTCCCGGCCGGTAAAGATTGGCCAAGCCATGGCGCAGGAACGAAGGCAGCCGCAGTCGCGTGCGATTGAGCACGAAGCGCAGCAGCCATAGTGCGACTGCCGCCAGCACCAGCAGAACCACCAGCGCGACGGTAAACAGCACGGCAAACCAGGTACCAACCTTCGCCGAGTCCGACAGCGCCCATGCAATGGCGCCCAGAGCGGCGACCACCAGCACGGACAGCCCGAGTTGCAGCCGCCTGGCCCACAAGCGGGCAAACCAGTCGCCAATGCCCTCCGGCCCCTGCTCCACCAGCCGGCGCAACACCAACACCGGCCGCACCGCGCGCACGTCCAGCAGCGGTGGCAGGCAGAACAGCAGAGTGGTCAGCAAGCCCGTTCCCAACCCCGCCGCGACAGAACGCCAAGGGAATTCGAGCGTCGCGTGCACCGGCAAAAGATTGCCGAAAACCGCCGGAAGCAGGGCCATGACGCCCACGCCGGCCGTCACGCCCAGCAGTCCTCCAACCAGCCCCAGGCCCAAAGTTTGCAAAAGAAATATCCGCAGAAGATCGCCCGAACCCGCGCCGACGGCCTTCAGAATGGCCAGCATGTCCATCCGCTGTTCGAGATGCGCGTGCATCGCCATCGCCACGCCGATCGCCCCCAGCACCATGGCCACCAGGCAGATGAGGCTCAGAATTGCGGTTGCGTTGTCCAGGCCATTGCTCAGTGCCGGATTGCCTTCGCGGAAATCCATCACCTGCGCGTCGGGCATTGCCGCTTCCACCTGCTTGCGCAGCGCAACGGAGTCCGCGGTCGCCGGCAGCTTGACTAACAAGCGCTGGCTTGCCCGACTGCCCGGCGCCAGCAAGCCTGTGCGCGCGAGCGCGGCCTGCGAGATCATCACACGCGGTCCCATGCCCGCGCCGGCCATAATGCGATCCGGCTCCTGCTTGAGCACCGCCGCGATCTTGAAGTCGCGGCCGCCCAGTCGCAGCGTCTGCCCAACATGGGCATTCAGGCGAATGAGAAACTCCTCAGCCACTACGGCTGAATCGCCGGACGGGTCGGCCGCGAGGGCTTGCTTGAGGTCCATCGCCGGTTCCAACTCGGCGTGGCCGTAGAACGGATATGCCTGAGGGTCCACCGCCTTGAGCGACACCAGCAGCGGCACCGGGTCGGGCGGGACGGACGCCATGGAAATGGTTTCCGTGACCCAGGTCGTCCGCGCCGTGGCTCCGCCGGTTCCCTGTCCCACGATGGCCGCGATCTTGCTCTTTTCTTCGGCGGTCGGCTCGCGAAAGATGCGCGCGCTCAGGTCGCCGGCCATCAGCGACCGCGATTCCGTGGTCAGCGTCTTGCGGAAGCTCTCGCTGAAGCCGCGCACACCGACCAGCGCCGCCACGCCCACCGCGACCGACAACACCACAAAGCCGAACTTGCCCGGCGCTGACCGCAAGTCGCGCCAGCCAATGGCTCCAGCCCGTTTCCAGCTCAACGCGCGCTTAGCCATTTTTCTCTTGCCCTTCAATCGCGGCGACCGGCTCTTCAAAGGGCAGCGTGTCTTCGACGATGAGCCCGTCCTTGAGCACGATTTTGCGGTCGGCGCGGCTGGCGACTTCCGGGTCGTGCGTCACCAGCACCAGCGTGGTGCCGGCCTTGCGATTCCGCTCCAGCAGCAGGTCCAAGACCAGCTTGCCGTTGGCCGAGTCCAGGTTTCCGGTGGGCTCGTCGGCCATCACAATCGGCGGCTCGACGACAAACGCCCTCGCCAGCGCCACCCTCTGCTGCTCACCGCCCGAGAGTTGAATGGGATAGTGATCCACGCGCTCCGCCAAGCCAACTTCGTCCAGCAGCCGCCGCGCCCGCTCGATTCCACTGCCTTCCGCATTCAACTCATAGGGAAGCAGAACATTTTCAAGAGCCGTGAGTGTGGCAATCAGTTGGTAAGACTGGAAGACGAAGCCGATCTTGCTTCCGCGCACCGAGGCTAGTTGCGCCTCCGCAAGGTTGTGGATGGGCACGCCGTCCAGCCAGATTTCGCCGGAACTTGGCGTGTCGAGGCCTGCCAGCAATCCAAGCAGCGTGCTCTTGCCGCTGCCGCTCGCGCCCACAATGGCCACAAACTGGCCGGCAGGAATGACAAGCGAAATTCCCTTCAGAATCTCCACCCTTCGTGCGCCATTCTGAATCCACTTCTTCGCGTCCCGAACCTCAATCACTCAGCCAGCCTCCCGGATTCTCGCAGTGCCGTTCCCTGTTCCCTGATCCCTGTTCCCTGCTTTTTCGCTACACTGTTCTTGTGTACGTTCGCCGTTCCCTGATTGTTTCGCTTTGGCTGATTCTACTGGCTGGCCCGCTGTTCGCGGCAGGCAGGCCCGTCCTGGTCTGTTTCGGCGACAGCATCACCGCGGGCTATGGACTCCAGACCGGCCAGGCCTTCCCCGATGCCCTGCAACGCGATCTGGACGCCCGCGGCTTTCCCTACCAGGTGAGGAACCAGGGAACCAGCGGCGCTACCACCAAGGACGCGGTGGCCAGCGTGCGCTCCATATTGGCTTTGCACCCCGAAGTTGTGATTGTGGAGTTCGGCGGCAACGACGGACTGCGCGGCGTTCCTCCTGACCAGACCCGGCGGAATCTCGACCAGGTGCTGACAGCGCTCGATAATGCGCACATCAAGATCTTGCTGGCCGGCATCACCCTTCCGCCAAACTACGGCCAAGACTACATCCGGCAGTTCGAACAGGTTTTTCGCGACCTCGCCCAGAAGCACCACATCGCTTTTGTGCCCATGATCTACAAAGACTTGGTCAACGTCCCGGGAACGATTCAGCCAGACGGCATTCACCCTACAGCGAAGGGCTCCGAGATCGTCGCAAAAACGCTGCTGCCGGCGCTGGCGCCATTGCTGCGAAAAGGCAGGGGCTAGGGGTCAGGGAACAAAGACGTCGTGGAGGCTGGGCTGCACAAACGCGGTTGCAGTTTCTATGGGCTGGATCCGTCCATGGGAGCCTGCCTGCGGGTGCTTGTCGCAGGAGATGAAAAAGGGCGCTCAGTCGAGCGCCCTTTTTCATCTCTGATTTTTCGTTCTTCTGGGATCGGTGCAACTCAGAAGTAGACCTTGCCTGCGAGCTGAATGGCGCGGGCGGGTTGGGGGTCGGCATTCGGCTCGGCAGACTGAATCACGCCGGTGATGAGGCCGAACGTGCCAGGGTTACGGAAGTTGCCACCCGGCGGAGCGAAGTTGGCGTGATTGAATGCGTTGAACGCTTCAAGCCGCAGTTGCACATAGCGCTTTCCGTCGGAAGAGAGGGGCAGGTTCTTTGAAAGCTGGAAGTTGGTGTAGTTGAATCCGGGGCCATGGAAGAAGTTGCGTTTGGTATTGCCATATGTCCCAATGGGTTCAGCCGAGAACGAGGATGTGTCGAAGTACTGGTTGGTGCCGGGAAACTGTGTGCTGGGCTGGTTGCGCGGATTCTGTTTTGCGATCTTGAAGCTGGAAGTTTCCGGCACATCGCCGCAACCGAAGTAGCTGTAGCCGTCGCACCACATGGAACGGTCCGACCCCATGCTGATCCCGATCGGATAGCCGGTCTGGAACGCCGAGATGCCGCCAACGCCCCAGCCCGACAGCGCCTCGCGCAGGATGAGATTGCTCTTGAGGACCCCGCTGATCGGCACGGTATAGACGTAAGATGTGACAAAACGTTGGCGGGCATCGTAATCCGAGTCGCCGTAATTGAGCCAGGTGAAGCCGGGGGTATAGATCTTGACGCGGCCCGCGCCTCCGTAACTGCTATCGCCGCCCGTTGTGCTCTCATATCCCGAGAAATCGTCGAGCGCATGAGAGTAGGTGTATGCGGCAGTGAACTGAAGGCCGTGGGACGGGGACTTGATCAGGCTGGCCTGGAAGGAGTTGTAATTCGAGCTTCCCTCCGTGTCCTGATCGCCGATGCTGGTGTACCAGGGGATACCATTCGGCGCTTGGCCCGGGCCGGTGCCCGTGGTGCCGGGAACAACCGCAGGCTGTGCTGTGTCCTGTGGGTAGTTGAGGTGAATTGCGCCTGGAGAGCACGCACTATCGGCGAGGCAGGCCGCGTGTCCCGCGGGCGTAATCGGGTCGCCCTCGTACCAGGAGGCGAGCCGGTGCGCGAGCGAGCCGACGTAGCCGATCTGGGCGATCATGTTGCCGGGCAAGGCGCGTTGCAGATTCAGGTTGAAGTTGTAGACGTAGGGAACGCTGTAGTGCGGATCGAAGGCCGCCAAGCCGAGCTCATTGTAAATAGACCAGTTGATGGCCGCGCCCGCTTTCGGTGCGATGTAGGGGAAGGGATTCGGCTCTGAGGCGCCTACGTCGCCGGTAATGTCATTAAACGGATTCGCGAAGCTGGGACTGCCACTTTTATCGGCGGCGCCGTGCGACGTATAGAGGAACGGCGGATCGACCAGATTCTGCAGCGACTGCTCTTCCTGGTCTCGGTTATAGTAGAGGCCGAAGCCGGCGCGGACTGAGAAGCTGTGCGATCCGGCTGCGCCGAATAACTTCTCCGGGCCTGACTCCGGCGACCAAACGAATCCTACACGTGGACCGAACCGGTTGTAGTGGGTTGTGGGGCCGCCGGCTGAGTTGCAACCCGGGTCGCCCGGATACAGCAGACCGGGAGGGCCGCCCGCAAATACATTGGACGTTGCGCTGCTGTTTTGCCAGCAGACGATGCCCAGGCCGCCGAACTGGCGATTCTGATTGGGCTGCTCTGCATCCCACCCCACTCCGAAGTTCACCGTGACCGTGCTGCTTGCCTTCCAGTTATCCTGAAAATAGGCGTAACGCTCCGTCGCAACCGCATCGATGAAACCGTCACTGGTCTGCTCATAGGTGTCCGGGATGCCGAGGGTAAAGTCGATGAGAGGATCGCCCGAGCTATAGGCGCCACCTGCGTTTGTGCTGCCGTAGAAACTGTAGTCACCATTATTCAGATAGCCGAACGGGTTATGAACTCGGAACTGTTCGAAAGACCCGCCGATCTTGAACGAATGATTCCCGTGAACGTAGGTGAAGTTATCGGCGAAGTTCAGGTTGGATTCGGTACGCGGCTGCGGCCCTTCAAAGCTGAAGCCCAAGGCGAAGTAATTGCCGACAGCCATGTAGGGCAAGCCTGCTTGGGAAAGCTGGGGATTGATGGAGAATCCATAAGTGCTCGGCTGCACCGTTTGTTGCGGGATGACGGACGGATAGTTGTAGCGGAAATATCCCCCGCGCAATTCGTTCAGCATGCTCGAGCCGAAGGTATGCGTCCAGGCGCCGCTGAAGAGCTTGACATGCAGCGTGGCTATCTGCCCGAAGCCCGGGAAGCTGCCGCCGCCGAAAGGAAGCGTGTTGAAGCTGGGGCTGGATTGAAACACGGTCGAGCCCCAGATCGTATCATGCGCCGTGGGCGTGTAGTCGGCCCTTAGAATCCCCTGATCCTGCGCATTCGTATTGAGTGCATTGAAGTTGTAGTAGATTCCTTGATAGTTGGCCTGGGGAACAAAGTTCGCAATGAGCTTGGTGGAAATCGGGTTCCAAAGGCCAGTCGGCACGTTGATGGTGGCAGCGCCTCCGCTGACGCCATTGTCATAGGCAACAATCCATGGGGTTCCCGCTGGAAATCCATTGACGGAGAAAGGCGTGTTGTTGCACGAAAGACTGTCGCTGTAGACCTTTGCCGGAATATTCGGGCAAGGAACCGTCCCGCTCGCCCCTATCTGAGTATTGTCAAATGACGTGTTGTTGGCCACTCCTTGAAGATAATTCGAGTTATCGCTGAACGCACCGCTGAATTGATCTGAAGTCAGCGTCTGCTGGAGTTCCGTCTCTGCTGTGCGGTTGCGCAATCCCTGGTAGGCAGCGAAGAGGAAGAGCTTGTTTTTGAAGATCGGTCCGCCCAGCGTACCGCCGTAAAGATTCTGGTGGAAGACGGGCTTGATCTGCGAAAAGTAGTTTCCGTTGTTCAGGAACGTGTCGCGATAAAATTCAAAACCGCTTCCGTGAATTCTGTTGGTGCCGCTCTTGATGATCTGGTTGATCACCGCTCCCGAGTTGCGCGCAAACTCAGGATTCAAGGTGCTGGTGACAATGTTCTCTTCCGCCAGCGCATCAGGGTTCACCTGAACCGCTTCGTACTGCAAAGGCCCGTCATTCACGTCCATGCCATTGACCAGGTACGAATTCTGCGCCGTCTGACTGCCATTGCTAGAGAAGTTGCCAATGCGGTCAGAGGATTCGACGACGCCCGGTTGCAGCTTTTGCAGGCCCGCCGGATCGCGCCCTTCGAGGGGAATTTCTTCGAGCTGATCTTCCGTCGCAATCTGCTTCAGTTGCGTGTCAGAGGTCTCCACCTGAACAGCCGATGCCGCGACTTCAACCGTTTGCGCCGAGCCGCCGACTTTCAGTGACGCATTCACTTCCCGGTTGTCGTTCACGTTGAGTGTCAACCCGGTGGACGCATAGCTCTGGAACCCGGGCGCCGTAATCGTAACGGTATAAGGGCCGCCAACCTGGAGTTGCGTGAAGATGTAATACCCGCTTTTGTCCGTCTGCCGGACGGTCGAGATTCCGGTGCTTGTATTCAGAGCAGTGACGGTGGCGCTGGGAATCACGGCGCCGGTTGCATCGGTAGCTGTGCCGTGAAGCGCGGCATACACGCTCTGCGCGAGGGAGGCTTGGGTGAAGCTTCCCAGGATCAGCGACAAGATGAGCAGGTAACGCTCCATCTTTTGCATTGATAGCTCCTGTGCGAAGACCCACATTCGGGATGGGGGTCGGGGAATGTCACAGATCGTCGGGCTATTCGTGCTCGGGTGTCGGCCTAGTCGTGCTTGGGGAATTAACCGAAGGCTGTCGGAAGGCCGAAGCTCGATCTTTCGGCGGTAGGGGAAACAACCTTGTGTGGCTTGTGAGCAATTCTGACGCCAAACCGCCTTGGGAAATGGATAGTTGGACTTGCTCTTAAATGGAATTCTTTTTGATTCAATAATTTGGGTTCCGACCGAAGGAAAGCTACCTGCCTCTGCGCAGATTGGGCATTTTCATTTTTTCATACTCAAATATGGGAATCAGTATTGCCCGCTGCAGTGTTGGGTAACAATATCCGACATCGTGTCGATTCATATTGATACGCAAGGCGCAGGCGACACTCTCGATTGCGACCTTGAAGAAACCCGCAGGGGGGTGACAGGGGCTCCCCTCACCTAGCGGGAGATCGAGCCCCTGAAATGACCCGGAACGATGTAAACGATGGACCGGTGAAGCTATTGCGGCGGGTTGGCAACTCCAGTCGGCTGGTTTTGCGATTGGGCTCCAGGTGCGCTCTCCTGGACCCCGATGGAGGCACCTGAAACCACCAGTTCTACGCGCCTGTTCTGCGCGCGTCCGGAATTGGTCGAGTTATCGGCTACCGGGTTGGATTTGCCATAGCCAGCAGCCGATATGTTGGCGTTCGAAACGCTTTGCGAGACGAGAAAGTCGCGAACCGTGCCGGCTCGCTCTTCGGACAGCTTCTGGTTGTAGTCGTCGGAGCCAATATTGTCGGTGTAGCCCTCAACCTGAAGCTTGAGATTCGGGTAGGCAAGAAGAATCCCAGAGACCTTGGCCAGTTTCTCCCGCGCTTCGGGCTTCAGTGTGTACTTGTTGAAGTCAAACAGAACATCGGACATGTTGACGATCAAGCCGCGCGCGGTCTCCGTTGTTTGCAACACCTGATTCAACTGCTCCTTGAGTCGCTCACGCATTTGCTCGGTTTGCTGAGCCGCCTGCTGGGCGCTCTGCTCGGCCGCCCGTTGTTCCTCGCGAGCCTTTTGTGCGCGGGCTTCGGCTTCGGCTGCTGCAGCCTCAGCCTGCGCGCGCTGCGCTGCTTGCTGCTGCGCGGCTAATTGAGCTTGCTGGGCGGCCTGTTGCGCTTGTTGAGCGGCTTGCTCGGCGTCGGTGCGAGCCTTGGCCTGCGCCGCTTCATCTTCGGCCTTGATCTTGCGGATGGTAATGATGCGCGCGTCTTCTGCGGCCTGAACGGCTTCGCGGGCATAGGTAATGGTCTGCTTGCGATTGCTCTTCTTGCTATCCAGCCCTTCCGCATTCTGGAGAGCAGTTTTGGCCGTGCTTATGGTGTCTGCGGCGTACTGGTCCGCTCCGGCAGCTTCGGCAATCTGGAGCGCGTTTTGCGCTTCGTAGAGTTCCAGCGGCGAGCGCTCGCTTCGGGTGATCGGATGCAGTACAGAGTGACGTCCAGCGGTCTCAGCATATGCTCCGCGCGGCAGCAGGGTGTAGTGTGCGTTCACATGTTCCAGAACTCCTTCCGTGCTGTCCTTGACCACGTTCTGCACCACCACAAGATCGCTCGGCAGGGTAACCGCAAAATAGGGCTCTGCCGTCACGATCAAACCGAAGGCCTGGAAATTGGTTGTTACCGAAATTTCGTTCTTGTCCTTGGAACCTGAGGGCAACACCTCGCCCAAATTGACTGCTCGGCCTTCTGGCGTGATTGCCCACAGCACATAGGTGAGATATTCCGGTCCAAAGCCGTTGGCGGGAGACAATCCCTCGAAATGAGCGGTGATTGATGTCCGCCCGGGAGCAGCCTCAACCTTTGCATCGCCCTTGGCTCCGGGCAACAAAGATGTTCCCTCGAAACCGATTTTGGTGGATCCGCTGCGATGGAAATAATTGATCGCAGGAATGTCGCGCGCAACAACCTGGATCTTGTAAATGGGCACGCCATCCTGAATTCCGCTGGGCCCCATCGGGCTTGGGTTTTGCGGCTGCGAAGTCGCAGTGGGATTCATTTCCTGCGCTGCCGCCAGCGCCGACGAAATGGAGAAAGCAATTGAGAAAACCAAAAGAGTGGTAAAACGGCCGGTCATGGCACCTCCATGGCACGCGGGGGCGGAGCGCGCGAAATGACATCGGGCGCTCCGCACCCCGGTTCGATGGGATAGATGCTTTGACCAATTGTGGAGTTGTCCCTGGTGGGATCCGGCTTGGCAGTGTTCGCTATCGGAAGAGCCGCAACACCTCGAACACTCTTTCACCATCTTCGGCATCGGCGACGTCGATCGACACATCAGGAAGCTTGGGAATCAGCACTGTATCGGAGGCAAGTTTGCGTTTCCCGCCTCCGGTGATATTCACCACCACAGTTGCATCCGCGGGAATTGAACCACCGGCCGCCGCTTCCAAAACGCTTGCGAAGGCCACTGCTGCGGCTGGTTCGATATCGATGCCCTCCGACGTTTCAAACAACTCCGCTGCAAGGGCCGCCTGCTCGTTGGTGACAGCGGCAACATCTCCTTCGGACTCAACAAGCGCGTCATAAAGTCCGCCGCGGATTGCATAGGGGGGACAGCGGTTGCACAAGACCTTGGATTCGATTTGGTCGATCTCGCGCCTGGCTCGCTTTTCATTGAGAGACAGCCACTCAGGCGATCTGGATCTCCACACATCGCGGATCGGAACGAATGGAGCGTTCTGGCTGAGGCGCAGATGCGGATACGGCCCACGTCCGGCAGTGATTCGTCGCGCGGCCTCATGCGCTGCGATCGCGCCCGTTCCGCTGCCGATCGCTTGAAAGTAAAACTCAGGCAATCGGCCAATCGTCTCATACGCATTCAGCAGAACGGTTCCCAGCCCATCGCGGCGCGCGATATTCCTGGCGCCCCCTTCGAGCATGAACCCCGGCAGTTGGGCAATTCTGTCCGCGGCTCGAATGGCATCCGTGTAATCGCTGGAGCCGGTTAGAGAGACGACTTTGACGCATGAATCAATGGGCACATCGAAGCGCATCTGTGCCAGACCGGCTTCAGGCATCAGGATCAGGCATGGGACACGATTCAATGAGCAGGCACGCGCGAAAGCGGCAGCCGTGTTTCCTGCGGAAGCAACCACCAGAACGCGGCCAGAATCGAGCGGCATTCGGCCCAGCACCGAGTATGCCTCTAAATCCTTGAACGTCCCGGTGGGGAGGCATGCGCCTTTCTCTGGCCAGTAGCCATTGAATGCAAACCATAGGTTTGCGAGGCCTGTCTGCTTGGAAAGGCTCTCACTCTGGTATGTGACTGTGCGCCCCGATCCCTTGAGGGTTCGTCGAATCGGGAGCCACTGCCGATACCTGTAGAGCCCGTCCTCGCCGAACGCGGGACAAAACACATCGGCTCCATATTTCGAAACCAGCAGAGCCGGACCATGCGATCTATCACAATTCAAGCGAAGACCGTCGTCTTCTGACGCGAAGCCGCATACCGGACATTCCAGCACAAAATGACCGGGAGTCCTTCCGACTGCATCTTCCGAAACATCCTCGCAGAGTATCATTGCGCGTCCTTTGCTCCTGAGCTGAAAACTAAGACGGGACCTTATGGATTCAGTCTCGATGCGGTGCACTCAGAAGGCACCCAAGGCTGCGGCATGACTGTTGTCATTCGTCACCAACGCATGGCCCGCTCTTTTCAGCAGCATGTTGCGGACAGCGGCGTGGATGCGGTCGACCGCGGGACGGCGATAATCCCAATGCTCGCCTGGATCGGGATGCTGGACAACCATGGTCGCATTTGCTTCAAAAAGAAGAACCTCTCCGTTGGAGCCCAGTCCAAAGTCGACACCGGCATAATCGAGCCCCAGAGCCGCCTGCACTTGTTCGAGCGCATGCATCGCCTTCGGGCCCAGGAAGTGCGGCATGTTGCCAAGGAACTCCGCCTCTTCCCCGCGGTGATCCGGCTTGTCTGCCATATCTGCACTGAAGTAGTGAATCTTCCATTGGGGAGCGATGGCCAGGTGCAGCGGATAGAGTTGCCCATCAATCATCATCACGCGATACTTGCGGAAAGAGCCGTCTGATCCGCGCGCATCGAGATACTGGATGGCTAAAAGTTGAGCGTTCGAACGTCCTGCGCCCGGCAATCCGGCAACGGCATCTGCCAATGCCTCCGCGGACTGCACATCCACAAAATGCTCGCCCATGTGGAAGCCAGGCACGCGCAGGAGGATAGGAAAAGTGAAACCGTGTTCGACAAGCGCAGGGGCACCGTCCGCACTGGCCAGCAACGAATACGCGAACATTTGTGTTGCCGGCGCAACCACTCCGGGAAGATCGCGCAGGCGCGCAGCATTTTCGCACCGCCCCGTAGCCCTCACCGCAGCAGGATGGTTGAGCACCGGAGCCGAGCTATGCGCGAGCAGCGCCTCGGCTGCAATCAACGCTTCTTGCGATACGTCGACGTCGCCGATTCCGTTGACAATTAGGCGGTGCTCCGGCAACGGATCTTTCAGGTCGAAGAAGTCAGCGACCACGACGTGCGTCTCAAAGATGCTGTCGTCGAGAAGCTTTTCAATGGGAGTGTTGCCGCCTGTGGAAGAGACGAGCAATATCACGGGAATTGGCTGTGCGGTGCCGCGATAAGGATTCTTGAAGACACTCTTCCGCTCGAAACCGAGACGACGATGTACTTCCGCGGCCTCCAACTCACCCAACCGGGCCAGCGCATAATACAAGCCTGCGTGCGCGTTGGAAAACTTCGGATCGACGCGAAGCGCGGCTTCAAATTGTTCGCGTGCAGTGAAATTGTCGTTTTCTTCGAGCAACACGCCGCCATAGTTGACGCGGCTGATGATCGACTCGGGCGCCTGCCTGACTGCCTCGGCAAAAACCAGGAGTGCGGCCTTCTTTTTTTGCATTGCAACCAACAGCAATCCGAGCGCATTCAAATTCTGCTGATGGGCTGGGTCGAGTTCGATCACTTTCAGATGTTCGTTGCGAGCTTCAAGAGGACGACCCTGCATATTGAGCAATAAGGCACGTTCGAAACGCAGCGCGACCTCTTTCTCCTTCTGCAGGTCTCCTGCGCTGAGTTGCACGTCAATCCCGTGCAGCCTCGAATTGCGCTGGAGCCAGGGCTGCCAGTCCTTCCCATTCGCACCCGCGTGGTCGCTCGTTCCTGTAATCGTGCGGCCTGCAATCAGTACGGATTCAACCAGTGTGTCGACATCGGCTCGCGTTGTGCGGTGGTTCACGATTGCCGCGCGAATCGCCAGGCGGCCTGCAATGATCGTGGTTGAGGGAGCAACAGCGCCTGCTTCCTGGAGTTTGATCACAATCTCGCGATTGAGTTGATTGAGCGCTTCCTCGGAGGCACCTTCAAAGCGAAAACGAAAGCAGACGATGTTCAACTCCACCGGGGCGAGCAACTCCAACTCCGGGGCAGCGGCAACGCGGCTTTCAAGATGCCGGGCCAGTTCGCACGTATGGTCGATGACGGCGCCAAGAGCATCGGTGCCGAAAGCCTTCAATGTGACCCACGTTTTCAAAGCGCGGAAACCGCGGGAAAGCTCGGGACCAAAATCGCATGGCCATGGCGAGCCGCCAAACATGCCCCGCTTATCGCGCGCGAGGTAAGCGTTCGACGACTCGAAGGCCTGCTTATGAAGAGGAGCGTCCCGCACCAGGAGGAAGCCTGCGTCATACGGCACCTGGCACCATTTATGAAAGTCCAGAGCGATCGAGTCTGCTCGCTCGATTCCGATGAGCCGCGGTGCCACGGTGGGAGCGAGCATGCCGAGCGCGCCAAGCGCGCCGTCGACGTGGAACCAGAGTCGTTGCTCTGCACAGAATCCAGCAATCGCCTCGAGATCGTCGATCGCGCCAGTATTGACGGTCCCCGCAGTCCCTACGACAAGAAAAGGCGTGCAACCTGCCGCTCGGTCGGAGGCCACGGCCTCGGCCAAGGCCTGAAGATCGATACGGTGGCGATTGTCGACGGGAATAAGGCGCAGTGCATCGCTACCAAGGCCGGCCAGGTCAAGCGCCCGCGCAATGCATCCATGCACCGCATTGGAACTGTAGGCCGTGAATCGCCGAGCCTGTTGGCCCAGCCCTTGACGGCGTACCTCGCAGCCCAAGGTCGCATCCCTCGCGATTTTCACAGCCATGAAGTTGGCCATTGAACTGCCCGTGGTCATGATTCCTGATGCTCCGTCGGGGAAGCCGAAAAGCGTGCGCATCCATGCGCTGATCTGTCGCTCCACCTCGAGCGGAATCTGGTCGCGCCCACCAACGTTCGCGTTGAGCCCTCCAGCCAGCATCTCGGCGAGCATGCCGACCGGCGTGCCGCCGCCCTGTACCCAGCCCATGAATCCGGGATGTGCGTTGCGCGCCGTGAAAGGCAAAATGCTTGTCATGAACTCTTGATGGATCTGCGCCAGCGCTGCCGGCTTCGACGGCAACTCCGCGCGAAAGCAGGCGCGCACCTGCTCGGGGATCGGCTGCCAGACAGGCTGCGCGCGGATGTTCTCAATGGAGCCAAGCATGTCGTCGAGCATCTGATGAGCCTGCGCGCGAAACTCGCCCCAATCGCAAGGGTCTAGTGAGGGATTCGCATATTGCGCTTGGTCTGGCTCCGCGGTGTGCGTCCTATGACAATCCGTAATCTGCATCCCACCCCCGCTATGGTCCGAAGCTGCAAGTTCTGATATTGCCGAATGGCTACTATCATTCTGCAATGCAATTCCGGTTCCACAACCATCGCAATCAAACCTGCGCTTCTTGCGGATGCGCACAAGGCTGAATGGAGATTCCAATGGAAGCCATTGAAGGCACGAGAGATGGCACAGAGAATTGAGCGGAGATCGACTCCCCGCTCTTCAGAAGGTTGGATGGATTTCGACTACCCTTCTCATCCAACGCTCATCACCATCATGAGGAAGGCCTGTCAAGAGCCGTCTAATTTGCAAACTCACAATTTGAGTGACGCCTGAGTTTCGGTTCACGAGCCTGCGAGCGTCGCATCACTATGATTCTAGAGCCAGGATAGTCAGGGATCAAAAATGGCCCTGCGCATGATTCAGGTGACACAACTCTCGGTCCACCGAGAATTGTGTCCCATCGTCATCCGTTATGCATGGGCTTGTTTCGAATCGCGCTTCGGACTTCATCCCTTGGTTGTGACGACCGTGATCCAGAAGTCGCCTTCGGCACAATTGAAGGACAGCCTTTCCAGGACTTCGGAGCCGCAGACCCTGACGTCATAGTCCTTGCCGTCCATAACCGAGGGCATCGAGAGCTGGGTTCCGGTCGACATGCCGCTCTTCATATTGCCACCGATCATGTTGGCCAACTCGCCAAGCACGTCGCGCACGTCATCGTCCGCAGTCTCGGGCGGATCCATACAAAGGATCCTGCCGGCGAACTTGCAAGCCTCCTGGGGATTGCAATCGAGCATCACTGCACCGTTCCAATCTCCGGTAAGGTGGACGAACGAAGTCATCCGGTCTCCAGCAGGTCTCCACTTCGCCTCTCCGGGCGACACTTCAAGGTCCATCATGGTTATAAATACGGACTCTACAATCTGCGTCAATAACTCAACACTCACTTCAGTCTGCATAAACTTCCTTTCAACGGGCGACGTAGACGGTCATGTTTCCCACGGTTTGGCGATCAAACCACTCATCGAGGCCAAAGGCTGTCTCGGCGCCGCCGAGAAGCAGCCAACCGCCTCGAAACAAAGTGCTGTGCAATTCCTTCAAGATTTTTTGTTTTGTCTCGTTGTCGAAATAGATCATGACGTTGCGGCAGAACACCATGTCAAAAGGCCCAAGGGTACGCATGCTCTTGCGCAGATCGATGGTCTTGAAATGTGCCATCCGCCGTACGTCTTCACTCAACTGCCAATCCAATCCGGTACGCCGGAAGTGCTTGATGAGAAGCCCCACCGGCAACCCCCGGTTCACCTCGATCTGCTGATAAAGTCCGGTCTTTGCGCGTTCCACAACCTTGGAGGCAAAATCGGTGCCGAGGATTTCTATATTCCAATCCTTCAACCCCTCCTCCAGCAGCATCATGGCCAGGCTATAGGCTTCCTGCCCGGTGGATGCGGCAGCTGACCAGAAACGCAGGGTTCGGGTAGACCGTCGTTCCTCCTTCAATCTCGGCAATAGGACTTTACGTATAGCTTCGTATTGAGCGGGATCGCGATAGAAATAAGTTTCGTTCGTGGTCATGGCCTCAACCACTTGCTGCCCGACCTCTGGACTGCGTTTCGAATGGAGGAGGTTACACAAGTCATTGATGGATGCAAGGCTATGTTGCTTGACAATGGGCGCCAAGCGGCTTTCGAAGAGATAGTGCTTGTTGTCCTCGAGGACAATACCTACCTGGGAATAGATATGCTCTTGGAGGAACCGGTAGTTCTCCGGGAAGATCTCCGTGACTATTGCTTGAGTTGCCATCCGGTATCCTCTTACTTTCTTGGCGCGATTTGAAGTATATGTGGAACGATCTCATTCAGCGGCAGCACGCGATCGGCGAGCCCCGCATTCACTACCGCGCCGGGCATGCCCCACACGATGCTCGTGGCTTCATCCTGTGCCACAATGCCAGCTCCCAATGCCCTCAGGATTTCTACGCCACGCAATCCGTCCTGCCCCATCCCGGTGAGAATCACCGCCAGAGCAGCGCCGCCGTAAACCTCGGCCGCCGAAGCGAACAGCGCGTCCACTGCCGGACGGCAGGAATTTAGCCGTGGGCTTTGATCCAGACAAACGTGTACGCCGCTTCCATTGGTGGCAACTTTCATGTGAAAGTCGCCGGGAGCAATCAGCATCTTGCCTGGCTCAACCGTACTGCCTTGAATTGCTTCCTCGACCGACAACTTGCAGGTGGCGTTCAGGCGCTCCGCGAGCAACCGCGTAAACAAGGGCGGCATGTGCTGCACAACCAGAATAGGCAACGGAAAATCAGCCGGAAACTGCGGCAGGATTGCCCCCAATGCATTCGGCCCTCCGGTAGAAACTCCGATGACGACCACCTTGGGCTTTGACTTCATACCCCGCTGAATGGGCGTGACTGGCTTGGCAGAAAGAGTCGGAGCCGGAACAACCGCAGCGCGTTCTGGCAGATGCACAGCTTGTATTTGTGGCGTCGTCCGGAAGAACTGCTTGATCTTGGGGATCATCTCGTCGCGCAGACGCTTCATGGAAACGTCGAGCGAGCCTTCGTTGGACACCTTGGCCACGTAATCGTCGGCCCCTAGACTCAAGGCCTCCAGCGTCTTCGCCGCGCCGCGCTCCGTCAGGGTACTGAACATGATGACCCGAATAAGCGGAAAACTGTGGCGTACGCGCCGCAACATTTCCAACCCATCCATATCAGGCATCTCGATGTCCAGCGTGATGACGTCGGGATTGAACTGCGGAATGCGCTGCAGTCCGATCGAGCCATTGGAGGCCGTTCCCACCATTTCAATCAGGGGATCGTGCTCGAGCGCCAGCGTGACCAAGCGCCGGATGACTACGGAGTCGTCCACCACCATCACGCGAATTCGCTCGCCGGGCTGAAGCAAACGCTGGTTAATAGTTGACATGTCTACGCACCGGCCAAGCTAGGCATACCAATCAGCTCGAGCTTTTCGACGAGGATGTCTTTCGTAAACGGCTTCATGACATACTCGTTGGCCCCAGCCTCCAAAGCCGACACCATCTGGCTCATCTCGGTCTCTGTGGTAACCATGATTACCTTAAGCGATGCAAATTCAGGATCCTGACGCACCGCCTTCAGCAGTTCAAATCCGTTCATCTCTGGCATGTTCCAGTCCACCAGGGCCAGCTTCACCGCGGCTTTCTCAACTGCCAGCACCTTCAGGGCCTCGACGCCATTTTCCGCCTCGCAGACCTCGTAACCCAGTCCGATCAGGATCCTCTTGATAATGGTCCGGATCGTCCGGGAGTCATCGACGATTATTGCTTTGCTCATCTCTCATCCACTTTCGTAGTTTGTGGAGGGACCCGACGGATGGCGAACCACCCGCCGGGCTGTATCCCAAACCCTTCATCAAGTTAGAACGTGAACTTCGACACAGCAGCCTGGAGACGCGCTGCCATCTCACTCAATTCCAGGGAGGCCGTCTTCGTGTCGTTGGCTCCCTGCGTCGTATTCCTCGCAGCCGTAGCGACCCCGCCGATATTCTTGGCAATGTCGTTGATTCCCTGGGCTGCTTCGGCCACACTGCGGCCGATCTCGTTGGTTGTTACCGTCTGCTCTTCAACCGCTGAGGCGATGCTGTTGGAGATGTCATTGATCTGGTTGATGATTGCCCCGATCTCCTCGATTGCCGAAACGGCTCCCTTGGTGACATCCTGCGTGGCCTCGATCTTCTGGCTGATTTCCTCTGTGGCCTTGGCAGTCTGCTTGGCGAGTTCTTTCACTTCGTTGGCTACAACCGCGAAGCCCTTGCCCGCTTCTCCAGCGCGCGCAGCTTCGATGGTTGCATTCAGCGCCAGCAGGTTGGTCTGTTGCGCAATCGAGGTAATCACCTTGATCACGTTTCCGATCTCCATGCTGGATTCGCCCAGCTTCCTCATTGTTTCGTTGGTCGATTGCGCGACGCCCACCGCATTCTTGGCCACTCGCGCCGAGTCGTTGGCGTTCTTGGAGATTTCGCGAATCGAGGCTTGCATCTCTTCGGATGCTGTAGCGACCGAAGCCACATTTCTTGAGACCTGCTCGCTCGCCGCCGACACCACATTGGCTTGGACTGCAGTCTCTTCCGCGCTGGCTGCCATTTGCTGGCTCACCGCCGTGAGTTCTTCAGAGGAGGAGGCCAGCGTGCTGGCATTCTCGGCCGTTGCCCGCAGCGGCTCGACAATCGATTCCAGGATGTGGTTCACGCCGTCGATGATCTTGCGATAGTCTCCCTGGTGCTTGTTGGCATCGGCGCGCATGCCCACTTGACCGCTGGCGGCAGCTTTGACCAGGCTCTCGGTATCAACGATCAGCGCCTTCAGATTTCTCCGAACCTGCTCAATGACCTCGTTGATGAATACCTTCTTGCCAGGGAACTGCTCCAACGGAGCCTCGAAGTTGCCCTTGCCAAATTCGGCCACGCAAGCCATAGCCTTCTTCTTGACAGAGATGTGACCGGCCACCATGTCGTTCACGCCCTGGGCCATCGTCCGGTAGGCTCCTTCAAACTTGTCGGCGGGAATCTTCACATCGATATCACCCAGATTGTGCTCGTCCGACATGTGGCCCATCTCAGCGATCAAGCCACTGAGCGAATCGATGCATCGGTTGAGGTTGTTCTTGATGGCGTTGAAGTCGCCATTGTAGGTGTCGGTGATCTTCGGCGGGATCGCGCCCTTGGAGATCTTGTCGACATAGTCGGCGGCCATGTTCAAGGGACCAATCACCGCGTCCAGGGTCTGGTTCACCCCTTCGATGATCTTGCGGTAATCGCCCTGGTGCTTGCTGGCATCAGCGCGGTTCGTCAAGTTGCCTTCGATGGCCCCTTCAGCGAGCATATCGGCGTCCGCGACGAGATATCGCAGCGACTGCGTGATCCGAACCAGGCTCTTGGCCACTACATCGCCTTCGCCGCGAACATTGATCGCGACAGACAAGTCTCCATCGGCAATTCCTTGCGCCGCGGCGGCTTGCTGGCTGATGCCGTCGATACAGGCATTCAAATTGTTCTTGATAGTGTTGAAGTCGCCGCTATACTCGTCGGTAATCTTCGCCGGAGTGTCACCCTTGGCGATGCGATCTACATAATCGGCGGCCACGTTGAGCGGTCCGATCACTGCGTCAAGCAACTGGTTGATGCCGCCGACTATCTGGCGATATTCACCTTCGTGGTTGCTCGCATCGGCGCGCGCATCAAGCTTGCCCGCAATTGCTGCCGTCACAAGTCTGGAACTGTCCGTAGTCAGCGCTTGAATCGCATTCACCACATCCGTCAAACTGTCATTGATCCGCGCGAACTGAGTCCGCACTTCACCGGTATGGGTGTCTGCATCTGCCAGTTTGAGATTTACGTTCAGATCGCCCTTGGCAATTTGCACCAGGTTGGATGCCAGCCGGACTACTTCGACATTGGTGTATTCCTTGACGGCTATGAGCGGCGTAAGGTCAGACACCACCTCCACAAAGCCGATGTGCTCGCCCTTGAGATTGGTAATCTTTGACGATGACTGCTTGCACTTCAACCCGTTCCAATCGAAGTACGTCTCTCCATTGCCTTTGCCGAGTTGCACCAGGCCGCAATTGTCTGTCTTACAGATATTCGCTCGAGCCGATGAGCAAGGCATACCAGGAGCGTCCTTCCGGCTCTTGATGATCTTGTTGTCCACCATCAGCTTTTCAAATGCCTTGTTGAGGAACACCCAGTTCATGTTGTTGTCGATGACGTGAATGGGAGCCTCGACCGCATCAATGATCGACTGATACCAGTTGACCTTTTCCACGACGACATCGAGCGTTCCATTGACTCCCTCGACCACCCGGCGGAAGTCGCCCTGGTGCTTGGTAGCATCGGCGCGCACTTCCAGTTTGTCTGCTGCGGCCGCCTCGGAGAGCATGAACGTGTCGCGCGTCAATGCGTTCACCGCATCGATCACAGTGCGGAAAGATTCAGCCAGGACACCAACTTCGTCACCGGCACGATACTCAATCTTCTGGTTCACATCGCCCAGCGCAATCTTCTTCGCTGCCGCTGCAATGGCGCCAAGGGGCACTGCGATGCTCCGGGCAATGAACAGACCAAATCCAACACCAAGCAGAACGCCGGCCACCATGAGGGTCAGCAGCATGGTCCGGGCAGAGTGAAAGGTCTTATTCGTCTGCTCCTGGGCCTGTTTGGCCGCGCCCTCCTTTTGCTCCTCCATCTGCGCTAGTGCGTCTTCAACGGCATCGGATTTCGCGCGGCCATCGCCAAAGGCGTATTCCACCGATGCGCGTTTGGGGGAAATGGGCTCCTTCATCGCCATGGCAATGAGCTGAGTGTTGGAATCCTGACTGTCTTTCCAGGCCTGCTCGGTCTGCGTCAGCAGTACCTTGCCCTTGTCGGCGTGAATCAGGGGTTTGGCCTTGTCCAGATCATCGTTGACGAGGCCGGTAAATGCGTCGACGCGGGCCTTATATTGGTCACGCTCTTCCGGCGTATTGGACAGCAGCACGCTCTTGACCGCCCGATCAACCTCGATCAGGTCGATGCTGGCCTGCTTGACGTATGCGATTCCTACGGTTTCTGTTTCATAGGATGATTTCGATAGATCCGCAATCTTGCCCAAGCTTGCGATGCCAGTATAGCCAACGATGGCTGTGATGGCTCCCACGATGATGAATGCCGCGAGGAGTCGAGTGCCGATCTTCATGTTGTAAAACCACTTCATTGTCTTTGCTCCATTCGGGGTCTCGCTTCTTCGCAAGCCTTCTTGCCCAGTCAACTGCCCGGCCTATCCGGGCTAAAACTCAAGCACCCATCCCGCGATGCTCCCAGAAAGCGCGCCGCCTCCGCAGATTCGGTCCTCGCCTCGTAATCGTCGATCCATGTCTGCCACCAATTCGATGGCGGTTACTGCGTGCATTTGTTCCAGTCCCGCCATTTGAATCTTCGCTGCGACTGTTACTCACAATTGCAAACTGGCGAATGCGGGCACAGTCCCAGATCGTCGCTCCAGCACTTATCCGCGTTCCGTTCCGCTGGTATTTTTTACAGCCTTCTTCTTGCTCGCCTTTTTTGCCGAATTCGGCGATTGCCGGCTCTCCGCCGAGTCACTAGGCATGGCGTCCGCCGGCCCGTTCTTTAGAGAATTGCCGTTGCACGTCTCGATTGCCTTTTCGGTGTCGAGAACCAGCAGCAGTCCGTCCTTCAGCTTGTACACGCCGCGGATCATCTCTCTCGCTGTGGGATCGAGATTCTGCGGTGGCCGCTCGTAGGTTGCGGCATCCATGTCGAGCACGTCACCGATTTCATCGACCAGAAGGCTCACTGCACCGTCGGCGGTGCGGATCACCATATTCATGGACGGCTGGTCCCCGTCTTGTGGCGGCAGTTGCAGCCGCCGCCGCATATCAATCGCGGTTACAATTTGGCCGCGCAGGTTGATCAGTCCCTCGATTGCATCCGGAGCCTGAGGTACCGCGGTCATTTGCTGAGCACGGAGCACTTCCTGAACATCGAGAACGTCGACACCGAAGAAGAGGTCTGCCACGATGAATGTGGAGAATTGTGCTGTGCTCTGCACCGCTGCAGATTTTGTCGCTCTGTCTATGGCCATTGGTTACCTCATCTCCCCAACCGTCTCAAGCTCCACATCTTCCAGGGCGGATTCCGAGACAAGCTTTGCTACCGACTCGAGGATGGCCGCTGAGTCGAAACTTGGCTGGCAATCCTGAAACCCTGCGCCCTGCCATTCAGGAGCCTGGTATCCATCGATTGATTCGGTTATCGCGAGAACCGGAATCTGCTCCCAACCCGGCCGGTTGCGCGTTGCAGCCAATAGCGCCGGGGCTTCGCCATTCGGCAAATTGAGCGAGACGAGAATGACATCCGGCCTTTGACGCTCCAAACTTTGTATCGCCTCTTGCTGATTGCTGGCTTCCGCAACGATGTAGCCCGCCATGTCGAGGCCGCTCCGAATCAAGCCTCGAGAGAACGTCGACGGATCAACGATGAGAATCTTCTTGGTACTGGCGCTCACATCGGTCGTCTGATACCAGCTTTCTCTCGCTGCAGCAATGACATGGTTGAGGTCAAGGAAGTCTGTAACCCGCTTGGCCACCACGGCCGAGCCGAGGATGCCTTTCCGGCCAGACTTCCGTCGCACTGTGACAGCCTCTTCGGCGACATCCACAATCTCATCGACCACCATTCCGACTCCGTGGTCGCCATCGTTGAAGACGATGACCTGGACGGGATCGCACGACAGGCTTTGGTCCGGCGCACCGGGCTCCAACAGAGCCTGGAGAGACACAAGAGGAAGGATGCGATCGCGATATTGAATCACCTTGCCGCCGCTTGCCTGTTCGATCGCCGACTGCGGGAACTCTTCAAGCCTGGCGACGACAGAAAGCGGCACGGCCAAGCGCTCAAAAGTGCCAGCTTTGAAGAGCAGCAACCTCTGCCGCTCGATCACTATTTGCGAGCCCTTCTTTTCTGCCGCACGCGTGGGTTCAATTGATTCGCCAAATACGCCTGATCGCTGTCCTATACCGAGCACGTCCAGGATCAGGGCGACGCGGCCGTCTCCCATGATCGTTGCGCCGGCGTACAGGGTCAGGCCTTTCAATTGCTTCCCCAAAGGCTTGACTACAATTTCCTGAGTATCGTTGATACCGTCGACGACCAAGCCAAACAAATGATCATCGGCCTGAAGCACGACCATGTTGATCACTCCGGAATCGTCCGTCGATTCCAGTCCCAGCACCTGGTTCAAATAGGCAATGGGCAGAAGACTTCCGCGGCGGCGATAGACCGGCGTCCCGTGCACATGCTCTATGTGCTTCCCGCTGGCATCTCCCTCCAGGCGAATCAATTCGAGCAAACTGACCTGTGGAATGACGAAGCATTCGCCTCCGCTTGTAACAACCAGACCGGGGATAATAGCAAGCGTGAGAGGAATCCTGATTTTTACTGTGGTGCCCTGGCCGTGGCAGCTCATGAGATCGACGACGCCGCCGATCTTCTCGATGTGGGATTTCACCACATCCATGCCGACCCCGCGCCCGGATATATTGGTCACCACCTGGGCTGTCGAGAATCCAGGCTGGAAGATAAGGTTGAACGCGTCCCGGTCACTCAGCTTGTCAGCCTGTTCAGGTCGCAGAATCCCGTTCTCGATGGCCTTCTGCTTGACGCGGTTTACGTCGATCCCGCCGCCGTCGTCGCAGATTTCGATGTTGACCTGGCCGCCTTCGTGATAGGCGCGAAGAGTCAAGGTTCCTTGCGCTGGTTTGCCGGCGCTTGTCCGAGCCTCCGGCAGTTCGATGCCATGGTCGCACGAGTTGCGGATGAGGTGCATGAGCGGATCCTTGATGGCCTCGATAATGGTCTTGTCAAGTTCCGTCTCCGCCCCATCCATCTCCAACACAATCTGTTTTCCCAAGGAAATGGAGATGTCGCGTACGACGCGTGGCAGCTTGTTCCAAACCACGCCAATGGGTTGCATGCGCGTCTTCATGACGCCTTCCTGCAACTCCGTTGTGATAAGGTTCAGCCGCTGAGAAGTGGCATTGAGACCGGCGTCTTCACGCAGCGTATTGAACTGGAGAATCTGGTTGCGAGTCAGCACCAGTTCGCCGACCAAATCCATGAGCTTGTCCAGCAGCCCGACTCCTACACGGATGTTGGCATCGACGGCCGCCGAGTGGCGCTCCGGATCTTCTTCTCTTCTGCCCCCCTCTTTGCGCCTGTCTTCTTCCTGTCTCCTGTCCTCTGCTGCTCGCCTGTCTTCGCCGGACCTCTTGTCTTCGGCACTCTGCACCTTCGCTGGCTGGGCGACCTCAGGCAATTTGGGCGAGACCTCTTTGACTACGACCTCCACCTTTGGCGCTACTGGCTCACTGGCGATAACCGGCGCCGGAGCTGGCTCGCTCTTGACTGCGACTTCCTGCAAGGCCATTGCGCGCAGGCGTCCAGTGAGGTCTTCAAAGCGAAGTGGACCTTCCTTACCGGTCACTTCAATCGAGGCCAACACCTTCCGCGTTGCATCAACGGTTTCCAAAATTATGGACACCAGGTCATTCGTGAGTTCCCTCTTGCCTTCGCGCAACTGGCTAAGGAGAGTCTCGGCCTGGTGAGTGATGCCTTCCAGAATCGAGAAGGCCAGGAACCCGCAGGCTCCCTTGATGGTGTGAATGGTGCGGAAAATGCTGCCGAGCAAGGCTTCGTCTCGGGGATGCTTCTCGAGTTCGACCAGATCCTGATCCAGGCGCGAGAGGTTCTCTTCGCTCTCGACCAGAAACTCACGAATAGTTTCCTGATCTTCCTCACTTATGTTGTCCATGGTCCCCTTCTGATTCCCCGGTACCGTGCATCGGCCCGTCACGTTCTCTAAGCTTCTTTTCGGCGTTAGCCGCCTGAGCAAGGTCTATCGGCACATTGAATCGAAGCGTTCAGACGGCAGGGATGCCTTGGTTTCGTCTCACCGGATCGACTGAATTGACAGGGGTTGAACGGCCCTTATACCGGCTCCAGGACACAGACAGCCGCCTTGGCGGCTCGCGCGGCACAGACGGCCGCTTGGCCGACTAGAAGGGGGCAGGTCCGAGACCCCGCGCAAGCACCCAACCTGAATCAGTTCCATCTCTTGGGAGAAAGCCGGCTGTGCGATACGCCTGACCCTGGCCGTGATTTCTGAGGACCGCATCGCCGGCGGCCACAACGAGCCACGGACCTGATGGGTTCTCACCCCACTCTGGCTGCCAAAGCAAAGTCTTGGGTTGAGACAGTCCGACCTCCTTTTATGAGGACAGACCGGCCGATCTGGGGTGCCTACATCGAGGGCGTCGCGTTGAACGCGACTCTGAGATATGTCGATAAGGATTCCAACAACGTATCTATCTCAGACTTTGGTTGGATTGCCGCGCCAGAGAACCTCAACGAGGCGGTTTTATGGACATTCTTCTAGTGGATGACAGCAGGACGATGCGCATGATTGTCCTGCGGGCGATCCGGCAGGCAGGCTTTCGCGGGCTCACGGTGGAAGAGGCGGAGAACGGAGCCGTCGCGTTGGAGAAGCTCCGCGGACAACAACCGAAGCTGATCCTTTCAGACTGGAACATGCCGGAAATGACGGGGATCGACTTCCTCATCCAAGTGCGCGCGTCAAAGAACCCGGTTCCCTTTGGTTTCATCACTTCGGAAACTTCTCCCGGCATCAAGGAACTCGCGATGAATTCGGGAGCAACTTTCCTGATCTGCAAACCATTTTCCCCGGAGGACGTGCAGAAAGCATTGTCTCCGATCATAGGCGAGTGCTAAGCCATGTCCCAACCAGCGCCGTTTAGTCTATCGAAGTGCTTCTCGCAACTCACCGGCAGGAAAGTCACGTTTGTGCAGGCACCCGCCGCGCCAGAGACGAAGGTCAACCAGATATATGGCATTTACACCGTCTTGCCGGGTGGCACTGCGGTGGTCGTGAAAGCCGACAACCGGCTGCTGGGTTCCATTGCCGGCGCCCTGGTTGGACTCCCGGACCCAGTGGTAAAGGAGCATCTCGCGACCACGCCGATGGACGAGCTCCTGCGTGACGCAATCTATGAGGTGCTGAACGTGGCCGCAGCTGTCGTTGCAACCGAGGGCCGGCCGGTCTTTGTCAAGATGGTGACCGATCCAAGTTACATTGAGGGCGCCGCCGCAGAAGCCCTCAAGAAACCGGCCCACAAAAGCCATTTCAGCGTTGCGGTGGATGGGTACCAGGGCGGCAGGTTTTCCATATTCGCCCAGTTAGCTCTAATGGGCACAGGACCGGCTTGAACGCCGAGTGCGAGCTAACGCATGCCCGGCGTCAACGCCTCCACTTGTTAGCAGTGCGGCCTCGCTCCTGAGCAGGAGCAGTGCGAATGTCCACGAAATGTCTCTGTTTGCGGACTATTTTTCCTTGATTGCCGAATCCATGTAGTAGCCGGTCTTGTGGCGAACGTTGAATGAATCGGCCGTCGCCCTGGGGATCGTCACCTGCAATCGATGGAACGATCTTCCCGGCTCCTGGTTGTGGGGATAATAACCGAGCAGATATTGGGTGCGCAGGTCGTCGCTGACCCGCGCGAAGGCCTTGTCCAAACCGCCGTCGCTCGCGTAATAGCTCTTGCCACCGGTATCTTCCGCCAACGTGATGAGCGCGTGTTCCCCACCCAGATCGCGTCCCGCACTGGCCTCGATAGGCACATCAATAATGCTGTAGATCATGACCTCATTGCGCAAGGCTTGCTCAAGGGCCCGCGCGTACGTGGTGGCGCTGGCCGTGTCGTCGCCGTCTGAAACCAGGACCAGAACCTTGCGACCGTCCCTCCTGCCCAACCGCTCGGAACCCAGGTAAATTGCGTCGTAGAGAGCCGTAGCCCAATCGCTGCGCAACTGGCCGAGACCGCGTTCGATCACGGCAGGCTTGTTGGTGAAGGGCGTCAACTCGCGAACGTCAGTCGCGAACTCGAGCAGGCTCATCTGGTCCTGCTGGCGAAGCAGGGCACGAACAAAGCGGCGGGCCGCGTCCGCTTCAACCGTCATGTCCTTGTGCACACTGCCGCTGGTGTCGATAGCCAGGGTCAGATTCAGGGGCAGTTCCGATTGGCGCTCGAACACCGCGATCCGCTGCGGACGGCCATCTTCATTGACCGCGAAATCATCACTCGTCAAACCACCGACGATGGCGCCGTTCCGGTCGGTCACGTTGACAAAGACGTTGACCAGCTTCACATCCAGGTGAAGCGTCGTCTCCTGGGCCACCAGCGCCGTGGACGCCAACAGCAACAGGGCACACACCACGGCATGCAAAAACGGGCGCGAATGCTGGGGAATGGGAGTAGCCAAGCAGGGAACACGCGCGCATTCAAAACCCAGGACAGCAACTTGCTTACGCGTCATGCGGGGCCTCCAAGGCGTCGACGGCCAGCCCAGCGGGAAACGGTTCGCCCGCAGCCCACACCGTTCCATCTTCAAAGGTCTCCCGCTTCCAAATGGGAACGGTCTTCTTGAGCGTATCGATCAGCCAGCGGCAAGCCTCGAAGGCCTGGGCACGATGTGCCGAGGCAACCACGATGAGCACGCTGGTTTCGCCGATTTCCAGCCGCCCCACACGATGGACCAGCGTCACATGGCGAACATCGAATCGAGTGCGGGCTTCATTGGCCAGTTCCTTCATTTGCTTTTCGGCCATCTCTTCATAGGCTTCGTAATCAAGATAAAGCGTCCGGCGGCCGTGCGAGTTGTCGCGCACGATGCCATCAAAGACGACAACCGCGCCATCCTCTCCGCGCTTGGCCGCCGCAATCAATTTCGCGGCGACAATCGGTTCGCGGGTCAGCTCAGTTACGACGGTCAGCGTCGCATGCCTCTCAACCGAAGCATCTGCGTTGTGCGCGGCACCACCAGAGACCGGCGGCAGCAGGCCTACTTCGTCGCCCTCATGAAGAGTCTGGGAGGGCATTGCGTACTCGGCATTGACGCTGACCGCGATGCCCTTGAGCGGAGGCGTGGGTCGTCGTCCGCCCAAGTGCTTGAGCAGTTCAGCGACCGTAGCGCCCACCGGCAACTCGACCGCAGTGGGAGAAGCGCCCAGCCAGTCCTTCAACACGCCAAAAGGGAGAACTCGAACCTGCATCATTTTCAGCAAGAATACCGCCTGCCAGTTAGACGCGATAGTGCGCAAACTGTCGGTGAATGGAAGATGGGGAACGCGAAGCCGCGGATGGGCCGCTCATCCTGCTCTTACGGACACGAAAAGGGCCGGCAGGTTCGCCGGCCCCTCGCACGCGGTTGTCTTTCGACATCAGGCAACGGCGCCCACGCTGATCTCGGCCTCGGCCAGCCGAACCTTAAGCAGCGGCAAAGCGACAGCCAGCACATCTTCAATGCGGCTGGCATAGTGGATTTGAACGCCGGCGATCAACTCCGGCGTCAGGTCTTCTTCCACGTCCTGACGGTTCTCAGCCGGCAGGATGATGGTTTGCACCCCGGCGCGACGAGCGGCCAGGAACTTCTCCTTGATGCCACCCACCGGCAGTACATTGCCGCTGAGGGTGATTTCGCCGGTCATAGCGGTCAGCGGAAGCACTGGACTATCGGTCAAGAGCGACACCAGCACCGTCGCCATGGTGACGCCGGCCGAGGGACCGTCTTTCGGAATGGCCCCGGCGGGCACATGGATGTGGAGATCGATCTCTTTGGTAAAGTCCTCGGACAGCCCCAGCGCGACGGCATTCGATCGCACCCAGGTCAGCGCGGCCTGCATCGACTCCTGCATCACCTCGCCGATCTGCCCGGTCATGGTAAAGCCGCCCTTGCCCTTCATCTTGTTGGCTTCGATAAACAGGATTTCGCCGCCGGCCGCCGTCCAGGCCAGCCCCACAGCAACACCCGGCCGCTTCACGCGGTCAGCGATTTCGGTTTCCACGCGCACCTGAATGCCACCCAGAAACTCCTTGATCACCGCGGGCGTCACCACCAATTTCTCCGGATGCCCTTCGACGACGCGCCTAGCCTCCTTGCGGCAGATCGTGCCCAGAGTCTGCTCCAGTTTGCGCACGCCAGCCTCGCGCGTGTAGTGGCGCACCACATCCCGCACCGCCTCTGGCGGGAACTCGATCTGCTCGGACGTAATCCCGTTCTCCTTGATCTGGCGGGGAATCAGGAAGCGCGAGGCAATCTGCATCTTCTCGTCTTCGCTATACCCCTGCAGGGAGATCAACTCCATGCGGTCCAGCAGCGGCGGGGGAACCGTGTCCAGCATGTTCGCCGTGCAAATGAACAGTACCTTTGACAGGTCGAACGGCACGTCCAGGTAATTGTCGCGGAAGCTGAAATTCTGCTCCGGATCAAGGGTTTCCAACAGCGCCGAGGCTGGATCGCCGCGAAAGTCCCGGCCCAGTTTGTCCACTTCGTCCAGCATGATCACCGGGTCGTTGGTCCCGGCGCGGCGAATGCTCTGGATGATCTGGCCCGGCAAAGCGCCAATGTAGGTGCGGCGATGACCGCGAATTTCCGCTTCGTCATGCATGCCACCCAGCGAAACGCGCTGGAACTTCCGGCCCAAGGCGCGCGCAATCGAGCGGCCCAGGCTGGTTTTGCCCACCCCCGGCGGCCCCACAAAGCACAGGATCGGCCCCTTCATGTCCGGCTTCAACTCCAGCACACTGAGGTAGTCGAGGATACGGTCCTTCACCTTCTTCAATTCGTAGTGGTCCTCGTCCAGAATCTCCTTGGCCTTGTTAATGTCGATCTTCGAACCAGAACTCGTGGTCCAGGGCAGGACAGCCAGCCACTCGATGTAGTTGCGTGTGAGCGAATAGTCGGCGGCCATCGGCGACATGCGCGACAGGCGCGCAAGTTCCTTGAGGGCTTCCTTCTTCACGTCCTCCGGCATGCCGGCGGCTTCGATCTTCTCGCGCAGTTCGTCAATATCCCGCTGGCCCTCGTCCTGTTCGCCGAGTTCCTTCTGGATCGCCTTGAGTTGCTCGCGCAGGTAATAGTCGCGCTGCGACTGCTGCACCTGGTCCTGGACCTCGGTCTGGATCTTGGTGCGCAACTGCTGCACTTCGATCTCTTTGGCCAAGTGCTGGTTCAGCAGTTCGAGCCGGATCGCAATGCTGGCCGTCTCCAGAAGTTGCTGCTTGTCATCCGTGGTCAGGAAGGGCAAGGAAGAGGCCACAAAGTCCACCAGGCGGCTCGGCTCCTCAATGTTCGCGGCGATCGTGCGAAGCTCGTCGGAGAGCGTCTGCGATTCGGAAACAATCTGCTGGAACTGCCCGATCACGTTGCGCACCAGCGCTTCCACGCTGGCCGTGGGCACAGGCTCCGCGTCCACCAGGGTTTCCACCTCGGCCACCATGAAGGGCTCGGTCTGGACATACCGCACCAGTCGCACCCGCTCCACGCCTTCGGTAAACACAAAGCGGCTCTGGTTGGGCATGCGCACGATCTTGTGCACGGTGGCCAGGGTTCCCACCGTATGCAGGTCGTCAGGTTTGGGGGAATCCAGGCGCGGATCGAGTTGGGCGGTCACCACGATGGCCCGCTCCTCGCCCAGCGACTCGATCAAATGAATGGAACTCTCACGGCCGACGGTCAGGGGCAGAACGGCGTGGGGAAATAAAACCGTGTCGCGTACCGGCAGGACAGGGATTCTACGCACGGTGCTCACGTCCTTGCCGGAAGGGACTGAGAGGGACGACGGGACGGGGGGCTGGCTTGACATTGAGTGTCCTCTTATCAACTTTCCTTCATTAGAGCACGAAGACTTGGAAAAGGTTGCAGAAATCTGACGCGGGTCGCTGTCCCAACAGCCTCGTCCAATCCCTTCCTCGTCCATCTTCATCGTTTTCCGATGTTGCGACCGAGCCATTTGGCTCAAAATGGCTCATTCGGCAACCATTTTGAAGATCGGAGGAGCTGCGGGAGGGAGAAGGCGCGACTTTCTCCCCCCCCAAACGGAGTCCGATTTTCCGACGCAGAAAGGTCCGCCGGAGGCAGGAACTCGTCCTCTTGGATGCCCAGCAGTTCTATTGGAATATCGGCCCAGGCCGGAGAAATGTGAGCGAGGTGGTGCCGAAAGGCGGAAAGTGGGGCGGGCGGGCGCCAGGATTTCTCCAAAAGAGAACCGGTGCCGCTTTGAATCGCTGGCGCGGCCGCCCCGGACGCGATCGGCGCTTGTGGTCGAAGCTGGCCTTCAGCCCTGCTCGGTCGAGTCTTTCACGACGGGTCCCGGGGAACTCTCTTCGGCCTTGAGGGCGGACTCGATGTGCTCCCAAAGGTCGTCGGGCGGCTCCACGATGGGGAACAGTTGACGCGCGGCCGCGGCGATGATCTCCAGGTCCGAAAGCAGTGCACGGCAAAGGGCGCAGCTTTGGAGATGCGGGTGGCTGGCGACATTGTCGCCGGAAGCGATCAGTTCCGGGAGCTGGTCCTGAAACTGCTGGCATGTCATCTTGCTGGGATCTTCCGTCATTGCGGGGCCTCCTGCCGGGGAAAAGCCCGCAGGGCATCGCGCAGCTTGAGCCGCGCCTTGTGCAGTTGGGACTTGCTGTTTCCGATCGAGCATTCGAGCATCGAGGCTATCTCGTTGTGTTCATAGCCTTCGATATCGTGGAGCACAAAAGTCAGACGATAGCCGGCTGGAAGATCGGCGACCGCGCGTTCCAGAGCAAGCCGGTCGATGGAGCCCGACAAAGTCAAGTCGGGAGCGCCGAAGCTGCGGCCAGGTCCTCCTTCAGAAGCAGGTTCCATGGCCTCATCCAGTGAAACAAGCGGCAAGCCTTTTTTTCTCAGGTGCATCAACACCACATTAATGGCGAGTCGATGCAACCAGGTGGAAAAGGCGGAATCTCCGCGAAAGGTGGCAATCTTGCGGTGAAGTTGAAGGAAAGCTTCCTGCGTCAGGTCCTCAGCCTCCGCCACGTTACCCACCATGCGGAGACATAAAGAATAGATGCGTCTTTTGTGGAGAAAGTAGAGTTGGGCGAACGCCTGGTGATCACCGGCTTGCGCTCGGCTCAATACGTCGGCATCCCCGGGATTGGGCAAAACCGGGGATAAGCTACGAGGGGAGGGAGAGTTCTGAGACGCAGGGACAGTGTCCCCGGACGGAGGGTGAGAACTTGGACCGGGTGGATGCGTGGGGAATTGAGATTGGGGCATACGCTTCCTCAAGGGGGATCACTCCCCGGCTCGACCTGCTGCGCCGGGCTCGGTTACTCGTTAGTATAAGGGCAGCGGTTCAGAACAAGGAACTTCGGCACGGGATGACCGAGCGATTTCCTTGGCCATGTCCTTGATACATTGTTGAGTGCAATCTTAGCGCGCAAGGAGCACTGCGCTCCGAGTTTTTGGGAGAGATGGTCTTGAGGGCAAAGCCGACGAGGCAAGCAGGCGTGCGGCGCATGTGCGGGGTTCTCCTGGCATGGCTTGTTGCCATGGGAGTCGGCGGCGGCGCAGGCGGCTGGAGCCAGAGTGGCCGTGGCGTGGGCGGCGATTCGACTGCTGCCGGCGAAGCCACACAGGAACTTTCAAGCGCCAATTCCCTTGCCCACTGGGAGGGTTCGACGGTCCGCCGCATCTCGTTTGAAGGCGTCCCTGTCGGCCGCCTTGCACCGCTGGCCGGCCATCTGGCCCAGTCTGAGGGAGCGCCACTCAACGGGGAAAACCTGAAGAAGAGCCTGCGCCAACTCTTTTCGACCGGCTTGTTTGAGACCATCGAGGTGGAAGGCCAGGGCGACCAGAACGGAGTGGACCTAGTGTTTCGCGGACGAGCGCGGACTTTTATCGGTACCGTCAGCGTGGAAGGGGCCAAGGGCGCCACGATCAACACGCAACTGAATCGCACCAGCCAACTGTCTCCGGGAACACGGCTTACGCCGGCCAAGCTCAGTCAGGCGCTCGAGCAGATGCGCGCCACGATGGAGCAAAACGGTTTTCACGAGTCGCAAATCACCTATGTTCTGACGCCCCACCCGGAGGAACTCCTGGTCGATCTCGCATTTCACGTGACGCCCGGTCCGCAGGCTCGGGTGGGCACGGTGGAAGTGACAGGAGAGGCGGGGATGAGCGTGGATAGTTTTCGCCGTCATGCGCACCTGAGAGCCGGATCAAGGGAGAATCACGATACCGCCAGCCGGGCGCTGGCCGGGGTTTTGAAGGTCTATCAGGGCCAGCAGCGGCTGGAGGCTGAAATCAAGCTCGAATCCCGGCAATACGCCGCGGAGCCCCATCGGGTCAACTTCCGGTTTTCCGCCAACCGGGGACCGGAAGTGAAGGTGCTGGTAGAGGGAGCCAGCATGAGCGCGGAGCGCGTGAAGCGGGCGATTCCCATTTTTGAAGAAGGATCAGTAGACGAAGATCTGCTGAACGAAGGGAACCGCAGGCTGCGCGACTACTATCAGCGATTGGGCTACTTCGACGTGAAGGTGGTCCACGAACAGCAGACCACTGGCGCCGACAGGGTGGTAATCCTCTACAATGTGCGACTGGGCGCGCGGCGGCGCGTGCAGCAGGTCTCAGTGGCAGGCAATCACTATTTCAATGCAGCAACGCTCAAGGCGCTGCTCAGCGTCCACGCCGCAGACACCCTGGACCGGCACGGTTCCTATTCCCAGGCCCTGGTTGCGGCCGACATAGGCGCATTGCAGGCGGTTTACCAGAGCAACGGTTTCGCCACAGTGAAGATCACGCCCGAGACCAACACTCCTGAAACCGGCAAGGCGGACCCGCAGCAGACCGTGGATGCCCAGGCCTCGACCAGTGCACAGCGAGGGGGGAAAACGGCCCCGCTTTCGGTGGTGTACCGCATCGAGGAAGGACCCCAGTTGCGTGTGGGAGCGGTCAGACTGGAAGGAAACGAGCATGTCGATGCGGCCAAGCTCACCCCGCAAATGAACACGGCGGCGGGACAACTGCTTTCGCCGCAAAACCTGGCTGGAGACCGGGATACCCTCATGACTGAGTATTTGAGCCGGGGGTTCCAGCAGGCGCGGGTTGAGGTGGCGCAAAAAATTGAAGACGCCGATCCCAGCAAGGTGGACGTGGTCTTCCATATCACGGAGGGGCAGCAGATTTTTGTGCGCAAGGTCCTGCTGACGGGGCTGCACTATACCCGGCCCGAGACCGTGGCCAAAGCCATCACTCTCCATCCCGGCGACCCGCTCAATGAAACCGCGCTCCAGGAGACACAGCGCAATCTCTACGAATTCGCGCTCTTCAACGAGGTGGACACCGCGGTGGAGAACCCCAACGGCGCGGAAACCTTCAAGACGGTGCTTTTGCAGGCGGCAGAAGCGCGGCGCTGGACGCTGACCTACGGCTTCGGATTCGAGTCGCAGACTGGAACACCCCAGTACAACTGCGGTGGCATTGTCGCCGCCGGCGCCACGTGCAACCCCAACGGCAAGACGGGAGTGAGCCCTCGTGTGCTCGCAGACATCACGCGCAACAATCTCTTCGGCCGGGAGTTGTCGGTCTCGGTCCAGGCGACGTATGGCCTATTGGAACAGAAGGTCAATCTGCTGTTTCAGAACCCGCATTTCGAGGGAAACCGAAACTTCGGCCTGACGTTCTCCGGCGGCTACGCCAACAGTCTGGACGTGACCACATATGTGGCTTCCAAGCTCGAAGCCGGGATGCGGCTGTCCGAGCATTTCAATACGCCCGGGTCTTTCCTGTCCAAAGCCAACACGTTCGTTTACGAATTCGACTTTCGCCGCGTCAAGGTGGAAGCCAGCAGTTTGCAGGTCGCGCCCGGGGAGATCGAGCAATTAGCCACAGCGGTGCGCGTCGCCGGTCCGGCACTGACGTGGATTCGCGATACCCGCGACTCGCCCCTGGATGCGCACCGAGGCACCTACACGAGCTTTCAAGAGTTCCTCTCCGGCAAAGCTTTCGGCGCCCAAGCCGACTTCAATCGTCTGGATTTGTCGAATTCCAGCTATTACAGCTTCGATAAAGGCCGCTTCGTGCTGGCGCGCAATACGCGGTACGGCCAGGAGCGGGCGTTTGGCTCGGCTGGAACGGAGTTGATTCCCCTCCCTGAGCGGCTTTACGCGGGCGGGGCCACCTCTCTGCGCGGATTCGGCGAAAACGGGGCCGGCCCGCGCGATCCTGAGACCGGCTACCCCATCGGAGGGGCGGGCGCGCTCATCAATAGCACGGAAATGCGTCTGCCGCCACCCACGCTTCCCTGGTTGGGCGACACGCTGAGCTTCGTGCTTTTTCACGACATGGGCAGCATCTTCACAAACGCCTCCGACGCTTGGGCTAGCGCGTTAAGGATTCGCCAGCCCGACCGGAACGCGTGCAAAGACCTGACAGCCCCCAAAGACACCACAACGCCGCCCGGGGCAGTGACCTCGACCGGCTGGCAGGGCGGGTGCAGCTTCAACTACTTCTCCCACACGCCGGGGGTTGGTTTGCGCTACCATACGCCGGTCGGGCCGGTCCGCTTGGACTTCAGCTATAACCTGAATCCGCCCATTTACCCGGTGATCTACAACTACTCGCAAAAAGACGTAAACGCCGACAAACACGTGGGCGAAACTCCGCACTTCAACTTCTTCTTCAGCCTGGGACAAACTTTCTGATGGACTTTCGCCTCCCAATCCGGTTGAAGCTCCGATGCGGCCACGCCTGCACGGGCGCGATGGCAACGTTCATGGCGGTCGTCGCGGCTGTCCCGGGAATGGGCCAGGTCCAGCCGATCCAGGCTTCACAAGCCGTGATGCTTGACCGGGTCGTCGCCGTGGTCAACAACCAGGCCATCCTGGCCAGCGACGTGGACGAAGAGATACGGCTGGCCGTGCTGGACCCGGGACGCGGCGGAATGGGCGCCCTCACGCAAAAGCGCGCGCTGCAACAGCTGATCAGCCGTGCGCTGATCCAGCAGCAGATCCATCAGGAAGACATCCAGGCAACCGACCCTTCCCAGGACGAGATCGCCGCCCGGCTGGCCGAGATGCGCAAGGAGTTGCCCGCCTGCGTCCGCCAGAACTGCGCCTCCGACGAGGGATGGAAGGCGTTTCTGGGCGCACATGGCCTGACTCCGGAGCGAGTAGCCACCTATCTCCGCTACCGCCTGCAGATTCTGCGTTTCATCGAAGAGCGCTTTCGCGAGGGGATTCGCATCTCCCCACAGGAAATCCAGGCGTATTACCACGACATGCTGCTGCCCCAGTATGCGGCTGGCGAGACCATCCCGGCGTTGGACAAGGTTGCACCGCGCATTGAGGAGATTCTTCTCCAGCAGCAAGTCAACGCGATGTTCGACGACTGGCTCAAAAACCTGCGCAGGCAGGGAGACGTAGAAGTGCTGGACCCGGCGCTCGAAACCGCAGAAGACCACCGTGGACAAGGGGAAGGAGGCGCATGAGCGACTTTGATTCGACGCCTTCCCCACAGAGCGAGAGTGAAGAGCAGGTTGCGCTTGAAACGCGTCCGCCGGAACCGCCGAATGCGACCGGGCCCGAGAGTCCGCGCCGTCGCAGCCGGCTCCGCCGCTTCTTTCTGCGCCACCTTCCACTGACAGTGGGCGGCGCAGCCGTTCTGCTTTCACTCGCGCTGGTTGGCTTGTACTTTTGGGCCAGTTCGGCGGCGTTTGAGAACGCGGTCCGCGAGAGGCTGGTCGCCGGGCTGGAAGAGCTGACCGGAGGGCGAGTGGAGATTGCCTCGTTCCACTGGAGATTGCTGGGCCTTGAAGCCGAGGCGAATGGGGTTGTTCTCCACGGGCTTGAAGCCCCAGGAGAAGCTCCTTACGCCCGCATCGAGCATCTGCGCGTCCGTTGGAGCGTGCTGGGAATCTGGAGTCCGCGCGTACTGCTGCGCGACCTGCAAGTCTCCCGGCCGCAACTGCACCTGATCGTCTATCCCGACGGCTCGACCAACCAGCCCCAACCGCGCAAACCCGCCAAGCCGGGCAAGCCGCGTCTGCAGACCCTGTTCGACCTCCAGGCCGGGCGCATTGCCATTGAACAGGGAATGGTGGACTACGAGGATCGCGCCTCAGATTTTGATTTTCAGGACCGGTATATTCCACTGGATCTGGCCGCCAACGATGTCTCCTTGCGCATGGCCTATATGCCCCCCGCAGCCGGCAACCCGGAGAGCTATCACATCGACGCGGGAGCCGGAAGCCTGAGCCTTGGCCGGAGCGCCGAGTCGCGCAAGGCTGCCGAGTCGGTGCATGGGCGCGTCGAGGCCACTCTGGACCTGGTGCGGTCTGCAGCCTATCTACGTTCATTGCGGCTGATGGCCAATGGCCACACACTCGAATTGTCCGGGCTGTTGCAGGATTTTGCCCGTCCCCGCTGGCAAGCCAAGGCCACCGGCGACCTGGACATGCGGCTGCTCGAGCCCATCACCGGATACCCCTACGCGCCCGTGGGCATTGCCCATCTGGACCTGTCGGGAGCCGGGAACGCCCGGACTTTCCGCGGCGATGGCACCATCCACGTAGAGGGAGGCTCCTACATCGGAACCGGTGTGATTGCGACCGGCGTGCGGTTGGACGCGCGTGTCCACGCCGACCCGGAGCAGTTGCTGATTACCTCGATTGTGGCTCGCCTGCGGCCGGGTGGGCAGATCGAAGGCGAAGTTGCGTTGAGCCCCTGGCTGCCTCCGATTCCCGGAGCCGCTGTTCTGCAACCGGCAGGCCGGGCCGCTGTGCGCGCCACTGGCCCCAAGCCGAACAATTCCGTTCCCATCGTTCATCCGCCGCCGTCCGTCATCCCGGTCATCGGCAAGGTCACGGCGCGGTTCAAAAATGTTGCGCTCGACACAATTCTGGACATGGTGTCCGAGCGGCCCTTCACACGTCTTGGCCTGGACGCGCTGGTGAACGGTCCCGCGATCGCAAACTGGAACCATGGCGATGCACGCACTCTGTCTGTGAATGCCTCGCTGGCCTTGAGTCCGTCCGGCCACGGTTTGCCGGGCGAGGTCCCATCCAGCGGCGCGGTATTCGGCACGTATACCCAGCGTAATGGTGCGGTCGCTTTGAGCAGACTGGAGTTGCGCACCCCTGCCAGCCTGTTGGAGGTGCACGGCCAGTTGGGCGCTTATCCACTCGCCAGCCCGTCGGCTTTCGCGGTCGAGTTCCATTCGCAGAACCTGGGAGAGTTCGACACCGTTCTGCGCGACCTCGGCGTGGCCCGCAATGGAAAGGCGGGAGTCGCTGCATTGCCGGTGGCCATCGCCGGACAAATCGACTTTCTCCGTGGGTCCTGGAATGGGTCTCTGAGCAACCCACGCATTGCCGGCGATTTGAGAGCTACGCAACTGGCGGTCGAACTGCCCGCTGCAGCCGGGAGCAAGCCTGGCGAGCCCCAGTCCGTTCACCTGGATGCGGTGGAGGCCACGGTCAGCTACTCGGCAGCCCGGATCGATGTCTCCCACGGCGTGGTGCGGCGGGGCAAATCGGCAATCGACCTTACCGGAACGCTGGACGCAATGCCCGCCGGTGCATCGGCGCCGTCGTTCGATAGCAATGCGGTGCTTCATCTTCGCGCGCGCGCCAATGAAATTGGCATGGACGATGTGCGGCCCTTCCTGGCGCATGATCTGCCGGTTGCCGGCACGCTCAACGCGCAGATTCAGGCCGACGGCGTCCTCCGCACGCTGGGCGGCGCGGGGTGGGTGGAGCTGGACAAGGGAAGTGTCTACGGCGAGCCGGTGGCGCGCATCCGGGCAGAGGGCAACATCGCCGGCCAGACCATCAAGCTCAATTCCCTGACGGTGAGCGAGGAGGCCGGCAAGGTGTCGGCGACCGGCAGTTACGATCTGAAATCGCGCCGCTTCCAACTGGACGCCAAGGGCGCGGCGATTAATGTGGCGCGCATCCAGTGGCTGCACCACAAGGGCGTGGACGTGACCGGCAAGCTGGGGTTCTCCGTGCAGGGATCGGGAACACTGGACGATCCGCGGCTGGAAGCCCATGCCACGCTGGCCGGTCTCCAGGTGAGCGGAGAGCCTCTGGGCGGGCTGGAACTGGTGGCGCACACTGCCAACCGCTCGGCGACCTACGATCTGTCTACCCGGCTGGAGGGGGCCGAGCTGACCGCCCACGGCCAGACTGCGCTCAACGGCGATTATCCTACCCAGGCGAAAATCCAGTTTTCGCGATTCAATATTGCGGCGCTCTTCAAGATGGCTCATATGCAGGGCCTGAGCGGGGAGTCGGCGCTGGCCGGGACGGTGACCCTCGAAGGCCCTCTGGCGAAGGTTGAAAACCTGCGTGGCGAGGCGCGCCTGCAGCAGTTGGCGGTGACTGTGGCCGGGGTCCATCTGAAAAGCGAAGGCGGCGTCCACGCGACCATTGCCAATGGCCGCATCAATCTGGATCCATTGCATGTGACCGGCGAAGAAACCGACCTGCACGCCCAGGGAAGCCTGGCCCTCAAAGACAAGCAAGAACTGGACTTTGCCGCCAGCGGGTCAATCAATTTGAAGGTCGCCGAAACGCTGGACCCCGACCTGACCGCCAGCGGCACGACGACCTTCCAGGTGGAGGCGCACGGTCCGCTGACGAATCCCGGGTTGCGCGGCCGCATCGACTTCCAGAACGGGGCGTTGTCGCTTGAAGATCTGCCCAACGGTCTGAGTCAGCTACATGGAACCCTGGAGTTCAGCCAGAACCGGCTGGAAGTGAAAAGCCTGACGGCCATGAGCGGCGGCGGCCTGCTGAGCGTATCCGGCTACCTGGCTTATCAGCACGGAATCTTCGCCGATCTCGCCGTCAAGGGAAATGGCATTCGCATCCGGTATCCTTCCGGCGTCAGTTCCCTGGCCGACGCTTCGCTCCACCTGCAGGGCTCGCAGAATAACCTGCTGCTGGGCGGCGATGTGGTCATCACCCGCTTCACGGTGAGTCCCGACCTGGATATCGCAGCACTGGCGACGCAAACCAACAACGTGCAGCCCGTTGCCTCGCCCGACGCGCCCTCCAACCACATCCGCATGGATGTGCACATTACCTCGTCGCCGCAATTGAATTTTCAAAACGCGTACGCCAAGCTGGCCGGCAATGTGGATCTGCGCCTGCGCGGCACCGTGGCTTCCCCCTCGCTGCTGGGCCGGGTTTCCATCATTGAGGGCAACGCCATGATCGCCGGAACCCGTTACGTGCTGCAGCGCGGCGATGTCTTCTTTACCAATCCGGTACGCATTCAACCTTCCATCGACTTGAACGCCACGGCGCACGTCGAGGATTACGACATCACCCTCGGGCTGCACGGAACGCCGGACAAGCTGGCAGTCACCTATCGCAGCGATCCGCCGCTTCCAGAGGCCGATGTGGTGGCGCTGCTGGCGCTCGGTCGCACCCAGAGCCAGCAGCGCCTCTATACGCAGCAGCAGGAGGCCGCGGGCGCCAATCCCACCACCGATGCCTTACTGGGCGGCGCGCTGAACGCCACGGTCAGCAGCCGCGTGCAACGACTCTTCGGGGCGGGCAGCGTAAAGGTGGACCCCAACTACCTTGGCGCGCTGGGCAACTCCACTTCCCGCATTATTGTCGAAGAGCAGTTAGGTTCCAACGTCACCCTGACGTATGCCACCAATGTGAACACCACGGCCCAGCAACTGATCCAGGCCGAGGTGGCCATCAACCGGCACGTTTCCGTGCTCGTGGCCCGCGACGAATCCGGTGTCTTTTCAATGGTTTTGAAGGCCACACGCCGCTACCGGTAAAACCCCGTAACCTTTCCGTGCATCCTGTGTCTATATGTGGGCGGGGTAAGACCCGGGCTGACAGGGCGGCGGATTTTGCAGATTTCATTGCAGAGCATACCCCCAGAGACCCGCGGCCTCCCGAAAGACGAACGTGCTCGAGAGCACGAGAAGGAGTTACCTATGACTTGGACGAAGCGCAATCCCCGCGCGGCGTTTGCGGTGGCAACGCTCGCCGCAGCCTTTTTGAGCCTTCCCCAGATTTCGCTGGCGGCCCAGCCGCGTGGCCTTGCTAACGGTGCAGCCGCTCAGACCGACAACACAGCCAGCGAGGCCGCTGGCCGCCTGGACAAAAAGCAATACAAGAATGTGAAAGTGACCGTCGAGAACGGCATCGCCACTTTGACCGGGACCGTCGACTTGTTTGAGTACAAAGCCGACGCCGAAAAGCGGGTGCGCAAAGCCAAGGGCGTCACCGCGGTGCGCAATGAAATTGAGGTAGCTGGCCCCACCGTCTCCGACCAGGAGTTGCAGACCAAACTGGCCGAAAAGCTGGCCTATGACCGCGTGGGCTACGGCAACGCCTTCAACTCGATCGGTGTGAAGGTGGAAAACGGCGTGGTGACACTCGCCGGCCACGCCCGCACCGACGTCGACAAGGACTCAGCCATTGCGCTGGTTTCCACCTATCCCGGTGTCAAGGATGTAGTCGGCGAGATTGAAGTCGACCCGGTCTCGATCATGGACGACCAGACGCGGATGCAGGTAGCCCGCGCCGTCTACGGCTATCCGTCGTTGAACAAGTACGCCATTGACCCCGCAAAGCCCATCCGCATTTCCGTGCAGAACGGTCGCGTGGAGTTGTATGGGACGGTCGATTCGCAGGCGGACAAAGATACAGCCTTCTTGCGCGCCAACGGCGTCCCCGGCGTGTTCAGCGTGAAGAATTACCTCTCGGTAGCAGGCCAAGGCACCGAAGCAAAGAAATAAGTGCCTACCGAAAACCAAACCGGCCTGGGAAGTGTAGGACACTCACCTAGGCCGGCGTCGGTTTACAGCTCGGGAAAAACTTCGGGCTTTCGTGCATTTTGGTCAGGCAATCGATCAAGCAGGACCACATTGAGCAGGGACTTGTGCACCTGGATGCGGCCGTCGTAGTCAATAAAACCGAGCTTGCGAAAGCGGTTCATGAAATAACTCACGCGCGACCGCGTGGTACCGATCATTTCCGCCAGCGTTTCCTGCGTAACGGGAGGAATGAATGCCTCCGGCTCGCCCGGTTTGCCAAACTCCGCCATCAACAGCAGAATCCTGGCCAGGCGCTTCTCGCTGGAGTTGAACAGTTGATCCACCAGATCAGCTTGGGACCGCATGCTGCGACCCAGCAGGAACTTCATGAAGAGGTCGGCAAACGTAGGTTCCTGATGCATGACGCGGATCATCTCGTCCCGCCCAATTTTGAGCGCACTGCAGACATTGACCGCAGTGGCCGTGGCCATGCGGAGACCGGATACGGCCGCGAGCGACTCTTCTCCGACGAAATCGCCGGCAGAGAGAAGCGTAATGGTGGCTTCTTTGCCGCTCTGCGAAACCACCGTGAGTTTTGCCCTTCCCCTCTGAAGATAGAAGACTGCGTCCGATGGATCTCCCTGGTTGAAAAAGGTCTGCTTCGGCTGCAGTTCCACTATCTTTCGGCTCAGGCCGGCACTCGCAAGGAATTCGACGGGATCGAATGTGTCGTTCATGTTGTCTCTCATCGGAGCATTTCCTCCTGCAAGGACGCTTCCGTAACAGCAGGGTTCAATGTCGATTGAAAATGCCGATACGATCGAGGCGAGCGAATGCTGCGATTGGGAGTATGGAATCGACGATTTTCTCGTAATCCACGCAGCCAAGGCAGTCCGGGCGTGCTGAAGAGGAAGCAAACAACGCGCCGACGGTTGACCATTCCCCTACCGGGCATGGATACAACCAATACCTTCTGTAGCTTAGCCCGGACGCAAAATTATGTATGGTCAGTTTTGCTCTCTTTTCGTCGATAGTCTGCCGCCTTGGGACCTTCGGGATATGGCCCGCGCATTGACGCCTCCGCGGGCTCTCTGCGAGGCTTGTGCCTATGAAATACAAAGGGAAAGTGGAATACGCACAGGCGCGCAAGATCCGGGTGCGGAATACGCGTCTCTACCGTTTGGCGCATTGGCCCATATGGATTGGGGTATTTTTCCTGGCTCCCGGGCCTTTGACCTTCACTCTGTTTGCGCACGGGTTTACCTGGATCAACTCCGCCTGGTTGGCGGTGGTACTGGCGGGGACGGGCATAGCGGCTCTTCGCGGACGCCTGCCCGGCGCTGAACCCGGGCCCTATATTCTGCGTTTCGATGAAGACAGGCCCAACCCGCTTTACCGCAAGGTCTGCTACACATTCGCGTGGAATGCAGTCCTGAATTATGCGCTCCTGAACCTGGCAGGCCTGGCGATCGCCGCCTCCACCGGAGTATGGCGCATGAAGCAGATTTACACGTATGCCTACATGCCTCTATGCGCATTCATTCTCCTGCTGGGCATCCTGGGCAAATTGCCGCGGGTGGGACCGTCGACCAAGGGCGAAGGCACCGAACGGCGCTACTTCTACGGGTCAGTCTGGGCAGTCACGGCGGCGCAGACCCTCCTCCTGGTGCTATGGAAGACGATGCCGCAGGCCCTTGCCCAGGAACGTACGGGAAGTCTGCTCAAGCTGTGTATCTTTGCGGGCGTTCTGGCGCTAATGGGCCTCGCTGCCTCGCGTGGCGCTCTCCCGCGCACGCGCCCCATCCTGCCGGGCGAGTTGATGGTCTCCGACTAATGGGTGGATTGCTGCTCCATTGACAATCGTGCAGCAACAATGCGGAAACGATCCCCGTCGTTTCCGCATTGTTCTTTATAACGGCGGGAGGCAACAGACCGCATCCACTCGATCCACACTCCGAGTCGGAAACTCTCGCTCCGCGCGCCAACCGTTAGCGCCCAGGCTCGTATGGCTCGACGCGCAGCATGTCGGAGAGGATGCCGCGCTCCTCGGGGCTGAACCCCCCCTGATAGCGGCTGGAGTTGAGCACCGTCTGGCGCTGATCCAGGGGCACTGCGCGCAAATCGCGGAACGCATTCTTCATCATCATCTGGCGCTCCGGCGGCAGCGTGGCCCAGCGCCGCTGAGAGAGATTGATTTGCATCCGCTCCTGCGGCGAGAGCCGTTCCAGCATCTCGACTCGAGCCAGGCGGCGCTGCTGCTGCTCCGGTGTCAGTTGATTGACCTGATGCAACTGCTGCACCACCCGCTGCTGCTCGGTGGCGGGAAGCCGGCTGAAACTGGGGTCGCTGCGCAGCATTCGTTCCTGCTCCTGCACCGGCAGGTTGCGATGCTGGTTGAGCCAATCACCCAAATGGCCTGCGGGAAGATTGCTGGGAGGTGCATACCCGGGATAACTCGGACGCGCATAGCCAGGACCCAGGTACGGCGGACCCGGATACCCAGGACGCGCTCCCATCGCGGGATTGCCGGGCGCGGGACGAGGCTGCATACTGCCTTGCGGCCGCCCCGGTCCTTGAGCAGAGGGCCGGCCCGGACTCTGCGGCCTACCCTGCTGACTCCGGCCAGCCGGAGGACGGGCTGGTTGAGAGCGGGGGGCGGACGACGCACGAGGCGCCGGGGCAGAGTGCGGTGCGGGAGCGCTGGTGTGCTGTGCCCAGGCCCAGGCAGCGGGCATGCACAAGGCCAGAGCCGCCGCGGCCATCGCCGCGCAGCCCATTCGTCCCGCATTGTGTGCCCCAATCATCTGTCTTCCCTGGCCCCCGCCCATCGCTGAAACATCGATCCCAAAACCTGGAACGTCAATACCCGTTGTCGTTGTTGCTGGAGAGCGCTTCCAACTGATCCAGCAGTTGCGCATTGTTGTCCATGGTCTGCAAGTCGTGCACCACGGCGGCATGGCCCGGAGCGGCCAGAGGCTGTTCCCAATCCGAGATCCCCAGATACGTCCCTCCGCCCAGCAGCAGCATCACCGTCAATGCCATCGCCGCCAGTGGGCGAACATGGGCCCCGTTGCCATAGACCATCCGTGCGCGCAATCCGCGAAACCAGCCAGCCAGCCAGCCCACCGGCTCGGCCTCGCGCTCTTCCCGCAGCCGCGCACCCAGCCGCGTCAAAAAGTAGGGGCTCGGCTCCGGTCCTTCCCAGCGATCGAGCAGGGCCATGGTCGCGCGCAACTCATCGAGTTCCCGGCTGCAGTCTTCGCATCCGGCAATATGCGCACGAACCTTTTCTGGCGCCGAAGCCAGATCGAGCACGGGGGAACCAAGCAGCAGCATCGCCATCTTGTCCCTGATTCCGGTACAGTTCGAATTCGTCCGATTCGTCAGCATCCGTTCCATGGTAACCACCCCCACTCTCCGCCGGTGTCCCCCGGCTCTTGCTCCCTAAACAAAATCCTTCAACTTGTCCCGCAGCGTCTGGTAGGCGCGAAAAAGCAGCGACTTGGTCGCCGACTCGCTCAACTTCAGCACCTCTCCGATCTGCCGGTAATCCATCCCCTGGTACTTGTGCATCAACACCGCCACCCGCTGCCGCTCCGGCAGAGCCATCACGTGGGTACGAATAGCCGCCATCCGCTCGTCGCGGAGAAGCCGCTGTTCCACGGAGGGCTCATCGTCGGCCACATCCGGCGTCGTGCCGGTTTCCTCATCCGGAGCGTCCAGGTAAAGCGTCTGCGCGGCTCTCTCATGCTTCGTGTCGCGCGCATGGTTCACCGCCAGGTTGGTAGCAATCCGATAGAGCCAGGTGGTGAACTTGGCCTCTGCCCGATAGCTCTCCCTGGAGCGGTATACGCGCAGAAAAACCTCCTGCGCGAGCTCCTCGGCAATTGCCTGGTTGCGCACCATCCGGAAAAGGAAATGGATGATGGGCCGGTGATACCTTTCCGCCAAGTAATTGAATGCCGACTCGTCGCCCGTCGCCACCCGCAGCATGACAGCCGCATCGCTGGCCGGGTCCAGACTTGCAGAATTCGGGCTGTGCAGACCTGCTGCGTCCGGCAGTTTGTCCGTCAGGGAAGCAGCGCCTGCTCCCAGGGCCGAGTTGTCCAGGACCAGGGATGCCATATCTTCTGGAACCCTGTCGGCGCCGGAAGGTTGCGCTGGGCAAGAAGTTTCCGGTTGGGAATTTCCATCTGCGGGCGAGGAGGAGTGCGCCCCATGGTCGTCATCTTCCCCTTTGGCAGCCGAGGTGGAAGATAGAGTTCCCGGCAAGCCGGAATCGGCCTCGCTAGTTCTTCCCTGTCCTGCCCCGTCACGCACCGGACCGGCCAAGCCAGACCCCGCGAAAACTGGCTTGCCTCCCGCCGGAGCTGGGCGCATTGCCGCCTCCCCATCGGGGGATAGGTCGGCTGCATGGCGGATTGATCTCGTTCTCCAGCGCATCGTTCGTTGACGTTAAGCCCGGGGCCGGCCCGATTTGGCCGTAAAGCCTCGCAAGTGTTACTCTAACTTACGGGACGCCCTGCTGGCGCGTGAGTCGCCAGCCCTTTCCATGGGCGCTTAACTCAGCGGTAGAGTGCCACCTTCACACGGTGGAAGTCGCAGGTTCGAATCCTGCAGCGCCCACCATATAAATCTATAACTTACGGCCTTTTCAGTCTATAAATTCAACCCACATTTCAACCCACATCTATTGCACCATTGCAGTGTGCGTCTGTAGTGCCACAAGAAACTGACCTTGCGCCGCCCGTGCTTGATCCGAGTCCTGCTGGGTGTACAGATCCAGCGTCGTCTGAATCCGGCTATGTCGTAGAATCCCCTGCACCGTCTTCGGCTCAACCTTTGCCTTGTTCACCATCCAATTGGAAAGAGAATGGCGGAGATTATGCAAGCCAAACCGGTGCCCTTCGGGCACCTGGACTCCGACCCCAACGGCAGCCGTACGGAGGTGATCCGCTACAAACACAGAGGGCGAAATCGGGACCTTCCCGTTTGCCTTGAAAGAAGGAAACACGAAATCCGTGTCCTTTCCATAAGGCGTCCGTGAATGCCAAGCTTTCAGATGACGTCCCAGACGAGGGTGCAGCGGCACAAAACCGTCCGATCTTGCCGTCTTGGTTTCCCCGTCTTTTCCTCTTAGCCAGCGCTTGGAGACCCGTATCCGCTCATCCTCAAACCGGATGTCAGCCCACCGAAGCGCAAGCAACTCTGACGAACGCAGAGCGGTAGCGGCACAGGTGAACACCAGAATGCGGTGGAGCGGACTGGACAACATGCGCAGAATCGACCGTGTTTGTTGCGGCGTGATGACAATAGCCCTGTAGTTTGTTGTGCTGCGTGTTTCGACGGCCTGCGCAGGATTTTTGGAAACCAGCTCGTGAAGGATGCCGACTTTGTAGATGCGCAGCAAGACGCCGCGAATCTTGGAAACCGTCGTCCAGGCAAGATCCTTATCCGAGTGCAGCGACTTCAGCCAACGCTGAAGATCCAGCGGCTTGATGTCCTCGGCAATCTCATGCCCCCAACGGGGGATGAGATGCTGTCGGACAATCTGTTGAGTGTTCGAGGTCGTTCCGTCGGTTTTCGGACGCACTGCGTCCGCGCCGAAGTCCGCCTTCAGGTAATGCTCGGCAAGAGCGGAGAAATGAATGCGACCGGGAGCAGGGCCGTCGCTATTGACGCGGATAAGCAGGCCGAGCCTGTCCACCTCGCGCCAAGCGGCCTTCTCGCTCGGGAAATCCCGAACAAGGCCAACGGGCAGGGTGTTTTCAACCCGCCGTCCGTCCGAATTGCTGACCCTGTAGCGGAGCACCCAGGTGTCTCCTTCCTTGCGCGGTACTTTCTTCAATGATCCACGCTGATAAGCCACAAAAGCTCCTCTCAACGGGGACTGCCATGGATCAAATGATACCGCTTGGAAGCGATAGTTTCGGACAGTTCTGAGAGCCGAAATACCCATACCCTACGGATACCGCCCGTGCCGAGCGCATACGCGCCGACGACACCCTGGCGTGCGAGGGAGAGCAAGAATCTGCGTTTGATGCCAAGAAACTTGGCAGCTTCATCTGCGGATACAAATGGTTCTTGGTTCAAGGCTATTTTCCTCCTTGTAGATGAGCCGGGACTGAGCCTCGCCGCGCGAGGTTCAATAGGGTCTTGCGAGGTAGGCCGAAAAACTCGGCCGCTCGCTATCCGTCTACGAATTGTTCATGCGTAAAGCCCATTGGAAGTTGCATTCGAAGCATCCTCGATGCGAAGTTGAGTCAAAATGTGTTCAGTAAGGAGCGTCTCTTCTTCGCGGTGCGCGTTATGCGATGTACATTTCATTACTGTCGCATGAGTGGAGTGTGAAGACAAGCTCATTTTGATTCTGAATGCTGGTTTGACTGTGCCCTTGGCAGGTCAGTCGGCGGGCTTTCTGCCTTGCGCCTTGTGCGACTTCTCTGCTTCAGTTTCCAAGCGGAGGTTTTCGGCGTGGTGCCGCATCGCGGCCTCATAGATTATTTCCCAGGCAATGGGAAACTGTCCCTTCGACCCGAGAAGTCGGACAATAGCAAACTCCGGGCGGCTTTCAATCACAATCCTGCGCTTCTTGCCGTTCTTTTTAACGGACGAAGCAGAGACAAAAATGGTCTGTGCCTTGTGATCAATGAGGCAACTCATTCACACTTTCTCCTATCACAACCTGGCCGGTCCGATTTTTCGTGTCGGCGAGATTGTCAGTTAAAGGCGACAAGTGTACGAGATTCACCGTCGCGGCCAGGGGTGTAGGGAGCGGTGCTTCCCTTGCTTATAGCCTCCTACGGTCATTATTACGACACGCAAGGTCATACACAATTACGTCGATTTTCTGCGCAAAGGCTGCTGTTAACACCACACTACGTGTCGATCGCGCGAACAGCTTTACACCGACGTCCCTATTGAGTGATGCCGCTCTTCTGGTGAGTAAAGGCGGGGTACCCCGGAGCCTTTCCGCTGCCCGGTTGAAGTTGCCTTCCTGTGCAATCATGACGATGAGAATATTGACCTCGATTGGATTTCTGTTTTGCATACCACCTTCCTTGATGAGTTTGGGGAACAGACACCAAGGACGCTTGCAATATCCCACGGCTTGCAGATTGTCCGTTCTTTAATCCGCACTCCGGTATAGGGAGGAGGGCCGGCAGATGGGGAAAACCTGCCGGCCGGATCAGGGATGAACTTTCTGGCAATCTGCGCCAAGTTGAGTCTGTGGCATCCAAAACCGCGCCACTATAGATCAATACAATCCATCCGCCCTACGATAAAAGTCCAATACTTTGTTGAAGGCCGGTGATTACCTGTAGTAATGACTGCCACGAGCCACCGCACAAATCCGCAGTAAAGATCATCGGAATGCGCGTAGAATCGGAGGATAATCTGCAATGGGAGGGCGTCTGTCTGCCGTTCTACGGCCAGTCTGTTCGACGGTCCGTCGTATTCTCCAGCCCAGATCCTGCCGAAGACAATGCCCCATTCACCGGGAGCCCTCGACGAACTCTCGAACGACAAGCATGTTTCTCCGCCTCCCATCCACATGCTACGCAGCAGGACGCAGGAGGAGGAACGATGGCACGCAACAGCACCAGGTACATGGAATCGGTGATCGCCCTCGCCAAGAAACTGAACTTCGGCCGTGCAGCAGAGGAACTTGAGATCAGCCAGCCGATGCTTACGAGAAACATTGCTGAGCTGGAGGCAATTCTCGGTGTCGAGCTCTTCACCAGAAATCATCGGATGGTAAGGGTCACCGCTGCGGGCGAAGCCTATATTGAGAAAGCACGAACCGCTCTCCTCTACGGGGAAAGGGCGCTTCTGGCCGCGCGCGCGGTCGGTGAGAATGCCAAGACGGTGTTGTATGTCGGCAAGTCTCCCTATACAGACCCGGCACTGACCTCTGCGCTCCTCTCCATCAAACTGCCATCTCACCCGGATTTGCAGATTGAGCTGACCAGCCAATACTCTTACGGGCTTACGCAGGAACTGATCGACGGTGGACTCGATCTCGTCATCGTTACCGAGCCACCGAAGTCACGTATCCTGACTACACTCAAGGTAGCGGAAGATCCTTTTTACATTGGCATGTCGAAGCAGGACGAGTTGGCGGCAAAACCGTCTTTGACGCTCGATGCGATGGCGGGCCGCTGCTGGGTCATCTTCGAGCGCCGGATTCATCCGCCGCTCTACGACTCCGTCATGAAGCTTGCCGAGAGCAGAAAGATTACTCCCGCGAAGATATACCACATCACGGCCCCGGAAGAGGCTTTCCCGTTTGTTGCCGATGGCTCATCGGTTGCATTTTTTGTCAAAGCGGGCGCTCTGGTCATGGCCCGCAATGGCATCACGGTGCGGCCTCTTGCCGAGAAGACGCTCCTCATGAAGACCTATCTTGCATCGCGCACAGACAATAATTCAAAGATCGCAAGCGAGCTTGTGAGAACGTTCATGACCCGCATTGCGGATTGGGATTAGGAAGGCGAGCAAAGCTTGATTTCTGTTGCTGGTTCAGTGAACCGGCCAGCCCTCACGGTACGCTAGATCGGTCAATAGAACTTCTCAATTCCTCCATAATTGTGATTCGGACCGGGCCCAACCACTTACAGTTTTGGCACGAGATCATTCCCGTGGAGATGACCCTCAAATCAGTCTCGTCCAGATTCATCATGTGCCCGCACTTGGGACACTTGTGAACGCTCTCCAACTCTCTCCGTCCCTCATCCTTAGTTGGCTGATTCGTCATCTGTCACCGTTCCGATCTCCTGCCAAGATTTCTCCCGACATGCACATTCCAAGTTCGCTCTGATCTCAACCAAGACCGCATTCATCGGCAGCTGGTATCGAGTCATCCGTGCGGAAGGAAGATTTTAAAACCTGCGCGCTCGCGGAAACGGGGCATCGTGTGTCGCTGTACGCGAGCCTTTGCCTCGCACCATTGGCGGCGGCACTTCCTCCGCCTGAGTTCGGACAGTTCTGTGCCCATGAGTCCGAGTGCCGCAACACCCGAACGGAGGGTTAACCCCACTACGAGGCCCAGTGCGAATCTCAATCCTGCAAGAAGCATGACGACACCTCTCTTCATTCGCGCCTATCGAAACACGAATACGTCGCGGTCAGACTACGTCCAGAGCAGGTTCCAAGGAGGATTGGCCCGAAGTGCCTTGAACTTAGCCGGGGCGCCATTGAGCCAGGCTCGAGGTTGACCCCTGATTGGGATATGTTTAGCTGCCGCGCCGCGATCGTGAAGCTGCCACAGTTCCATCCAGAAAGCAGAGTACCACCGTTTTTTACTATCGGTATTTCTGATAGCTGCTAGCAAAACAAACTGTGCAACTTGTGGCAGCAACCGTGCTCAAATCGGTAGGTATCAAGACCGCTGGCTTCACAATGCCACTCAGTGTGTGAGGTGATCGCGGGGCTGTGCAAACGCAATCGTGTTCGATCGAATGTAACTAAAACCCACTGTTCAAGAGAGGATGTGTCCAAATGGCTAAGTTCGCGTTACTTGTTGAGTTGAAGGCTAAACCAGGAAAGGAATCAGAAGTAGAGGCGTTTCTGGAGAAGGAGGCAGCGCTGGTCAGAAAAGAGCCTGGAACGCTGTCGTGGCACGCAGGAAGAGTCGAAGGTGAGCCTGGAGTATATAGAATCTTCGACACCTTCAATGACGAAGCTGCCCGCGAAACTCATTTGAATGGCGAGGCTGGACAGGAGCTTGTGGAGAAGAAGGACGAGTTGTTTTCATTGGCTCCGAAGGTTTACAAGCTTCAGGTGTTCGCGCAGAAGTAGGGTCTTGGGGCGGCGCTTCTCTGTGAGACAAACGCCGTTGGATCGCGAGTGTCGTCAAGCTATTGCGTCCATCGGTCGTCTCGGGCGAGCGCCGTCCAAGTTCTTTGATGGCAACCATTGACAGAGAAGATCTGCGACGTCCCGGTGATGGTCTGGCTGCCGTGTAATTGACGATGCTTCCACAGACCAATTAGCGCGTCCGCACCAACAGAAGTCACGAGGGAGATCGTTTATGTCACTCGAACAAACGCTTGCCGGATTACGAGACAAGTTCGCGAAGATTCTTCCGAATGGCGCTACCGCCATTATGGAAGGTCATATCGAATCTCTTCGCAAAAGCGGAGCGGTAGACCAGATCCTCAAGCCTGGCACGAAAGCGCCGGCATTCACGCTCAAGAACCAACACGGCGAGGACATATCGTCTGTGGAGTTGATCAAGCACGGTCCTCTTGTCGTGAGCTTCACGCGCGGAAGCTGGTGCCCGTTTTGCTCGGCGGAGGCACACGCTCTTAACGAAGTGTATGACGAGTTTCGACAGGCGGGAGTAGAACTCGTCGTGCTTTCTCCGCAAAGCCCTGACAGAGCTCGAAAGCAGGCGACGGCCGGGAAGCTGAAATTCAATTTGCTCGTGGACAAGGATAACGCGATCGGCAAGGCCTTTGGGTTGGTCTACACGTTCCCTGAGAACCTGAAGAACGTGTACCGCGACGTACTCAAGCTGAACATTCAGGCCATAAATGAGGCGAATTGCTGGCAACTTCCGATCCCAGCCCGTTTCGTCATCGATGGCAACGGTGTTATTCGTGACGTGAAGGCGGACCCGGATTATCGTTATCGCCCTGAGCCCTCGGAAGTGTTCGACATCGCAAAGAGAGTCACGGAACATGCAGACACGTCTGTCTCGTGACGGGCTTCATGAACGGGAGCGGGATAGCTTCATCGGCCCCTGCATACCCGTGTACGAATCCCCGCAGGAAAACATTTCGGTCGAGAGCTGAACCCGAGATCAGCTCCAACTCGGACGGATGACCCGTGGGATGGCGCTGGGAAGGCAAATAAACGAAAGTGGAGAAAGAATATGTCTTGTCGCCTCAAGGTTCTAACGTTGCTCCTGGGAGTGTGGATGTTCACGTTCGGATTTCTGAAGTTTTTCCAGCCAATCCATGGTTGGTTTGATGTCCAGTTTCAAGAAAGTCATCTACCTCACGAGGCAATTCTCCCGGCGAAAGTAAGTGAAATGGTTGTCGGGGTCCTCTTCTTATTGCCATGGCTTCGGAGATCGCTGATCGCAAAAACGAAAGATCACATCCTGCTGATGGCATGTTTCATCCTCGTTATTCAGATGGTTGTAGCAGTCTATGTCCACCTGCAGCCCAGGGTGCCTGCTAACGTTCTTCCTTTCGGTATCAAACCACCTGTGGTTCCTGTTGTCGTTCTCTTCCTCGGATTGCTCACTGCTTTTGATGTTCGGAAGCAGCTGCGAGCAGAGAAGGCTTAACGAGTCGCCGGCTCGTCCCCCTGAACAGGTGTGAAGGTGAGCCGAAGCAAGAAACGGGTGATTATGGACAGAAGGCTGAGAGGCGAGACTATGGGCGTGAAACCGCTCACAAACCAGGATCACGCTGTATAGTGGTCCGCAACTGAGTGAAAGGGGAATCTTCAAGAACATGCGAGACGACATCGTACCTGGAGGCCGTTTTCCCGATTACGAGCTAACCGACCACACAGCGACACGGCGGAAATTGTCCGAACTTCAAGGAACGGATCCCATGGTCATCGTGCTGAGCCGCGGAGGCTACTGCCCAAAGGATCGCCGCCAGAATGAAGGCCTTATCCAGCTACACCGTGAAATGGAAGTAGGCTATTGCCAACTTGTCACCATCAGCACGGATAGCCTCACGGAGACGAACGAATACCGTAGCGGAGTCGGCGCACACTGGACCTTTCTATCCGACGCGGGCCGTGTTGTCCAAAAGGATCTCGACATCGCCGAATATACGGACCCTCTGCACAATCCAATGATCCCTCACGTTGTTGTTCTTGAGCCGGGTCTCATCATCCACAAGATCTACAGCGGGTACTGGTTCTTTGGAAGGCCGACCATGGAGGAGTTGCGTCAGGATCTGCGCGCTGTCACCAGGAAATGCAGGCCGGATTGGGATATTACGACGCCCGAAATGAAACGTGCGTGGCAGGAAGTCCGCAAGGAACTGTTCTACCCATACGGCAAGACATACGCCCAAACGATTCACGAGCAGGATTGATATTGCTCGGCGTCTCTCTTTACTTCATCAGCTGCTCCGGTACGAAAGCGGTCGAGGCCGAAACGAAAACCAGCGGGTAGGAGGGCTTTCGCGCCTACCTGCAGCAGTCAAACCGCAACGGATCAATACAAAGGAGAACAACTCATCATGGGCACTCAAAAGCAAATCGAAGACAACGACTTTCCTACCTCGGGGAGTGGCAAATCAACTAAGCCTACTATCGTGCTTGTGCACGGGGCCGTCGAAGACTCGTCGCTTTGGACTCATGGAGTGATCCAGGGGCTCCAGCGCGAAGGCTACCCGTTCAAGGTCTTCTCGAATCCCTTGCGTAGCTTGGCGGTCGACGTCGCCTACCTGCGTAGCTTGCTGGACACGATCGAGGGGAACGTGATCCTCGTTTCGCACGCCTACGGCGGGGCCGTCATCACCCAAGCCGGGGACGACCCCAAGGTCAAGGGCCTTATCTACGCAGGTTCACCTATGCCAGGGGTAGGGGAATCTACAAATGATTGTCTCGAACGGTTTCCCGGCGGCGACTTCGCCTCGTCCGTCGATCTGATCCCATACACCTTGCCCGACGGAACCACCGGCACGAATCTTCTCGTCAAAGCTGAGAAGTACAGCTACCTCCTCGCCGCCGACGTGCCTGAGAACGTGCTCGCCCTGATGATCGCTACTCAACGCCCCATCGCCTTGCAAGCCCTCAACGACAAACTGACATCGGCTGCATGGACGAGCAAGCCGAGTTGGCAAATCAGGCCCCTGCTGGATCCCGTCATTCCCCAAGACGAATTTAAGTTCGAAGCCGATCGTGCCCATTCTACCGTCATTGAGCTGAACTCTTCGCACGCCATCCCCGTCACTTTCCCGGACGTGGTGGTCGATGTAATCAAACAGGCCGCCCGCGCAGTCGCGAAGTAAAGACAGTCTGCTGAGTGGAGGTTCCTACGCCGCGTTGGCTGCGGCGTAGGAACCGAGCGATTTAGGAACCACGGGTGGCAGTACGCGAAAACAGCGAGCGCCTCCTGGGTTGGACTCATCACCAGCAGCCCACCACGTCGTTGACCAGCAGGAGTACAAAATTGGCGAATCTCTTCGAATCGGTTCAGCTTGGGTCTTTGGTCCTGGCAAATCGTGTCTTCATGGCACCCCTTACGCGCAACCGCGCACACGCAGATGGCGTGCCGGGCGAACTCGCAGCGACTTATTACTCACAACGCGCTTCGGCTGGACTCATCGTGACCGAGGCGACGCAAATCTCGCCCATGGGCAAAGGCTACATCAATACTCCTGGGATTCATTCCCCCGAACAGGTGCGAGCGTGGAGCCTAATCGTGGAATCCGTTCATAAGAGTGGAGGCCGAATCTTCCTTCAGTTGTGGCATGTCGGCCGAATCTCTCATTCGTCCTTGTTGCCGAACAATGCACAGCCAGTAGCTCCGTCCGCAATCCGCGCGAATAGCCAAACACTAATTGCTACGGGTCTGGCGCAGGTTTCGGAGCCGGTTGCCTTGACGGCTAGCGAGATCAAAGAGACCTTGGACGATTATCGGCGGGCAGCCGGCAACGCGAAAGAAGCCGGATTTGACGGGGTCGAGATTCATGCGGCGAATGGATACTTGATCGATCAATTTCTCAAAACAGGATCGAATCAGAGAACCGATGAATATGGCGGTGTCGTGTCGAATCGAGTCCGCTTTCTCACTGAAGCAGTTGAACGCGTCCTGGAAGTCTGGGATGGCAGGCACGTGGGTGTACGGATCTCTCCGACGGGTGGTTTTAACGATATGAGGGACCACAACCCACTCGAAACCTTCTCCGTCACGGTTGCAAGACTCAATAGCTATGGGCTCGGGTACCTTCATGTTGTTGAAACGGCGCAGAACAGCAAAGGGAGCACCAAGGAGGATCTCGCCATGTCGGCTCACCTGAGAACACTTTGGGAAGGTCTCTACGTCGTGAATGGCGGATATGACGGGCTCAAGGGACAGGAAGCATTACGAACCGGGCATGCAGACGCTGTCGCATACGGCCGCGCCTTTCTAGCCAACCCAGATCTACCAAGGCGGCTGGAACTCGGAGCCGCTCTGAATGAACCGGACCCAACGACTTTCTACGGAGGGGACGCTGCTGGCTATACGGGCTATCCCGCGCTCACCTGAATCTTTCGGCATCAGGATAGGTGTCGGCCTTAGCGTGCTTCGTGAAGGCGATCCCGTTCCCCTTTCGTCATAACCCACAATTTGGAAGGAATCCCTATGAGTACCATCATCACTCCGCCATTCACCGACCCCGAACTCGCGGCCCAGAAAGTGCAACTTGCGGAGAATCTCTGGAACACGCGTGATCCAGAGCGCGTCGCGGCCGCCTACACCGAGGACACGCAATGGCGAAACCGCATCGACTTCCTCACTGGTCGCGCTGCAGTGATTGAGTTTCTGAAACGAAAGTGGGAACGCGAGTTGGACTACAAGCTGAAGAAGGAGCTCTGGGGCTTCAGAGACAACCGCATAGCTGTCAAGTTCCAGTACGAGTGGCACGACACTCAAGGACAGTGGTATCGTTCCTACGGAAACGAGCTCTGGGAGTTTGCTCCGTCCGGACTAATGCAACGGCGGGAAGCCAGCATCAACGATCTAGCGATTACTGAAGCGGAGCGGATCCTGTAAGCGGAGAGCCGCAGCCAGGGAAGATGGCTTGCTGCGACCGTCGGGGTGGCCCAAGGTTCCGACATAAAGACGAGCGCACAGCGGCAAGGTCATCGACAGGGAAGGCAATATGAAACAGCGTAAGCGACATGGCTTGACGATAAGGCTGTCACTGCCCGCGGTCAGCCCGCCGGGTTTGCGGGAAGTCGGACCACAAACTCCGTGTTGCCTGGCTCGGAGCTGAATCGGATGTTGCCGCCGCATTGCTCGACAATGCGATACACGATCCCCAGACCAAGCCCCGTACCGGCACCCACCGACTTCGTAGTAAAGAACGGATCGAAGATGTTCGGCTGCGTCTCCGGCGGTATCCCCGGGCCGCTGTTGCCGATCAGCACACACAGATCGCGCCGCGTCTTGCCATCCTGCACCGAGTTCAGCGCCACCGTCTCGGACCACGTCTCGACGCGGATGCGCCCGCGCTCCCCAGCCGCATCAATCGCGTTGTCGAGCAGGTTCGTCCACACCTGGTTCAGCCCCTGGCACTCCGTCGCGAGGTGCGGCAGCGCTGGATCGAAGCTCTTCTCCAGCGCAATCTGCCTCTCGCGCAGCTTATGGCCCAGCATGACCATCGTCCCGTGGATGCTCTCATTTAGGTCGATGTCCTGGCGCTGGCCCCGGCCTTCGTACGCATAGCTCTTCACTGCATCGACGAGGTCGGTCACACGCCCGATGCTCTCCTCGATGATGCCGACCAGTTGCTGGCTGGAGACCAGCGCATCCAGCCAGTTCAGCGCGTCGGACAAAATCTCCGCAGAAAAGCTCTCACGCGCGCAGCGCAGTTCCTCCACATCCATGCCGATCGAGATAAACGTTGGCGCCAGCTTCCACGCGTCGCTTACGTGCGCGGTCTCCATCCACTCGGCCAACGCATCTTCGGCGTCGGTCTGCTCGATCGTGCTGAGCGCCTGCGTCAGCCTTGAGGTCAGTGCGTACTTCTGCAACTCGAACAGGCGGTCCTTCTGTTCGTGGGTTAACTCGGTACGCGAGAGACGGGCGCTCAGGCTGTGCAGGCGGGCCATCTTCTCGCGCAGCGTCGAAGCTGCCCTCCGAGCCGCTGCGCCCGGATTGTTCAATTCATGCATCAGCCCGGCAGCCAGCGTACCCAGTGCGGCCATCTTCTCCTGCTGAAACGTCGTGCTCTGAATCTTCGAAAGCCGCATGGCCATATTGCCAAGGATCGCCTTGCGTACCTCCGGACAGGCGGTCATCAGCGTCCAGAAATGCTCTTCGTCCAGTTCCAGAAGCTCGCACTCGCTCGCGGCGCTCAGTGTGGTCGGGGCCGGCACCCCTGCCAGCAACGTCACTTCGCCGATAGAGGCACCCGCCTTAAGAATATGCTCTGTCTGGTCGCGGCCCGATCCGTCGCGGTAGCTGATCCGCACTGAGCCTTCAAGCAGAATCCACAAGTTCCGCGTAGTCTTGCCCTGCTGCGCCAGCACCTCGCCTGGATGCATCTGCCGCTCGCGCGCGCCATCCAGGCAGTGCATCATCTCGTCGCTTAACGAGGCAAGAATCGGAACCGTATGGAGGCGAGCTATGGTCTCCGGCGAGAGGCGTGCAGCAGGTTGGAATTGTGATGATGCCGATGATAGTACATGAGCGGTTTTGTCAGATGTCGGAGTGCTCATGCGTTCCTCATCGCGAGTAGGTGCCTAACCTCTTCCTCGGTAAAACGAGGCGTAATGTGTTGCGGGCAGTTCCAATCGAAGGCTTCGATGTGAATGATGAAGGCTCGCTCTGAAACCACGTTACGTTGCGACGTCCCGAGCTTGGCTATCCATTTCGCCGCCTCTGCATCTCCTTCAAAGATCTCCGCACGACCAAGAATTTTTAGGCGTTGTTGAGCTACGTAGTCCATGAGGAAGAGGGAAATGCGATTGTTAGCCCGGAGATTGCCGACCGAGATGTATTGCTTGTTCCCGCGCAAGTCCACAAAGCCAAGTGTCTGGTCATCCACTATACGAAGAAATCCTTTCGGACCTCCCCTGTATTGGATGTAAGGCCAACCTGTCTCGCTCACGGAGGCCATATAAAAGCCATCCCGTTGAGAGATGAACTCGCGCTCGTAGTCGCCCAGTCGATTTGTGGAATCGCCGGACTCTTCGAGTCGTTGGTACTGCCTTCTGCTGCCATGCAGTTCCTGCTGCTTTTTTACAAGAGAGGTGAATGCGAGCTCGGCGTAGCGTCGTCCCATGATGCCTCCGCTTACAAGCCCTCAGAACGGCTGAATCATCGCCGATCCGAAGACTGCATGGAATCTCTCGCAATATATTGTGACCGTGTTGTATTGGGCCAGGTCTACATTGCTCGGCAGCGTGTACTCCTGGTCACCTTCGTTCCCCCTCAATGGGGCCACTTCCAGAGAGTCGAGAGCGGCACCGGGGGACCTCTTTGCCAGGGCGGGATCGCTGGACTTGGCGAGAACAACATGGACATCGGGACCGTTGGATGTGTGGAAGTTCGTCAGCTTGAGCGAGAGGGACCCGTTGGAGTTCCGATAGACCGAGGCACGCCCGCTAGTTTCGTGAATCGCCGCTTTGAAGGTCCCGGTATAGGTGGGCTGGTCTGGGTCATTCTGAGCAAAGGGAGCGGCCTCATTGACCTGCTTGTTGATGAAGAGCTTTTCTGGCCGGAAGAGGTACCAGAGTGCCACTACCAGGACGAAGGACACGACTGCGGTCCCGATCTTGTGTCCTCGAAGAAATGCACGCATACTGATCACCTATCAGCAATCAAATTCAAAAAAGGGGCCGCCGAAATGCTGGCCGGCCCATTCTAACTAGAACTTTTCAAGCGGGGCAGCGCCGAACGTCGCATTGAACCGTTCGCAGTAGATGGCCACTGTACGGAACTTCGACAGGTCGGTCCCTGCTGGAATGTCGTAGTTCTGATCGCCCTCGTTCCCCTTCAGGGGGCCGAGCTCTATTCTCTCCACGTTGCTCTTCAGGAAGTTGTCGTCGTCCTTCGCGTCGTCAGCGGCAATGAGGATCACATGTACATCCGGTCCGTTCGACGTCTTGAAGTTGGTGAGGCGAAGGACGTTCCTGCCTTTTATTTTGTAAATCGACACGCGGCCGGTCGTTGCGTGTACCTGACCGTGGAGGGTTCCTGTCTCGATGGGTTTCGAGTCCTGGGCAACTGCTAACATAGCAGAAACCGAAAGGGCAAGAGTAGCGGTAAATGCGAGGGTGCAAAGACGGCCCATGAAAAGTTCTCCTTAATGGTCGTGGTGCGTTGGGTGTAAGCAGCGTTGCGCTTTACTTAAGCGCTGACCTTGGTCTCGTGAAAGCGGAGGATGTACTCACTGATGTAGTCGAGGCAGTCTTCCACGGCGAAGTGGCCTGCGTTCAACCTATGGATCTCGGCATTCGGAAGGGCATCCAGATAAGCTTCTCCTCCTTCGGGAGTGAAGAAGATGTCGCCTTGTCCCCAGAAGATAATGGTCTTCGGCTGACGCTGCTTGAGGAATGCCTGCCACTCCGCATAGTGCTCCACGTTCGTACGATAGTCATAAAAGAGATCGAGCTGAATCCGCTTGCCATGAGGGCGCTGAAGGGTGAGCAGGTAATCTGAGTTCCAATTGTCCGGGCTGATAAGTTCCGGGATCGGCGAACCCGTGAGGTACACGGCTTTTACCGTCTCCAGTTCCAGAAGACCAGCGACGGCAGCCTCATTTTCTGCGCTGCGGTTCAGCCAGAGGGCGTGGCGAAGTCCGCCCCAAGCATCAGTAAAGCCGATCTCGTAGGTATTCGTATTCTGCACGATGAGCCATTCGAGAAGGTCTGGCCTCCTGCCGACGATGCGGAAGCCGACAGGGCCACCGTAGTCCTGGACGTACAGCCCGAATTTGTCAAAGCCCTTGGCGTCGAGAAAGTGCTCGACGATTTCGGCCAGCTTGTCAAAGGTGTAAGGAAACTTGGCAGGGTCAGGCGTATCGCTGTTGCCGAAGCCGGGGTAATCGGGCGAGATAACATGAAAACGACCGGCGAGCGCCGGAATTAGGTTGCGGTATTGGTGCGAAGAAGAGGGAAAGCCATGAAGGAGGACAAGTTTTGGCTTGGACACGTCGCCAGCCTCCCGGTAGGTGATCGTGATTCCATCCACTTCAAGCGCTTTGTAGCTGACCGTTTGTGGGGTGACAACAGGGGAATAGATCGACGACATGCTCGTTCTCTCCTTGGCTGTACACAGTTGAGGCTATGCTGATTCGCGCGAATCTCACTGACTGGGTAGCGTCATGCAGACAGCGATCCAAAGAACCACACGGGGCGCCCAAATCTTCTGATCGCCAGCGGTCCTGAAACCCATCTAAACACGATTTCTGCTACAAGTAACGCCGTTTGTTTTGCTAGCACCTATCAGAAATACCGATAGCACAACGACGGTGGTATGCTGCTTAAGTATGGAACTGCGTCACCTCAGATACTTCTGCGCTGTTGCTGAGCATGGCAGCTTTACGACCGCCGCGCGGCAGTTGAACGTCTCCCAATCTGGGGTCAGCGGGCAGGTGCGCGATCTCGAAAAGGAAATTGGCGTGGCGCTGTTCCGACGCAATCAACGTGAGGTAACACTTACTCCTGAAGGATCTGTCTTTTTCCATGAGGCGCGAGAGATTCTTATTCGGGCGGACCGGGCCGTTGAATTGGTCGTCAGATCATCCAAAGGCGTATCCGGGACGCTGACGGTAGGGCTCTGCGGACCTGTTACGGCAGCGTTTCTTCCAAAACTTATCCGCAAGTTCCGCAAACAATTCCCTGGCGTTACGCTTGCACTGCGAGAGCGGGCCCCATCTGAACAAATTGAAGCACTCCTCAACGGCCATATCGATATTGCGTTTACTCGCGGAATACCAGCGGAATTCAAGCCATTGCTCTGTCATGAGCTTTTGGTCAGAGAACCGTTGGTCATAGCTCTGCCAAAGGGCCACCCGCTCGCCAGTGAGCAAACAGTCGCATTGAAGCGCCTCTCTAACGAGCGCCTGATTCTCTTTTGCCGCGAGGGCGCGCCGGAGGTCTTCGACGGCATCGTGGCGATGTGCAAAAAAGCAAAGTTTTCACCGAGGATCGGAGACACGCCCCGCTCTTGGCAGTCAATCCTCACGATGGTGGAGGCCGGCGAGGGGATAGCAGTAGTCCCTTCGTGTGTGCAGCATCTGCGTGCCAATGACATCGTCTTTCGGTCGCTGGCAGACAAGCGTTGCAAAGTCGACGCGATATTTGCGTGGCGTCGAAATGAGAGCAGCACTGTCAAGGACAGCTTTCTAGCACTCTTGCGCGCCAAACGCACAGAGCTTCAGAGTATCAACGAGCGTTCGTGAACTGCGGTTCATCGGCGAAAGGACCGCTATGAGTACCCTGATCGTCCGCCATCCAGCTCTTGGGGAGCAGTTCATGCCTGCTCACGGCTTGTAGGCCATGCCCTCATCGCCCATCGGGAGATCTTGATCAATTCTTTCCGTGTCGCCCCGGCACGGGCTTGAATTGACATGCCTTGAAGGGTATTTGCCAGAAACCAGGCAAGTCCGCGTACATCTGTTTCCGGGGCGATCTCAAGAGACACTTGAGCAGCCTTCAACCGCAACTCAAAGGCATCCACCGTGCCGGTGCGCCGGGTATTGAGTTGGTCTCGCAATGGCTCGAGCTCCGGCGAACAGTTTTGGAGAGCGAGAGTGAGCATGCAGCCGCGGGGCTGATCCTCGCGTGTGAGTTGGTGGGCGGCTTCTTCGAAGAGTTCCTGGAAAGCCAGGAAGGCAGGCTGGACTCGATTAAGGATTTCGCTTGCATAGCCTCGTTTCTCCGCCTCGTACTTGCTCAGGGCCGAAAGAAATAGCTTCTCCTTATCGCCGAAGGTGGAGTAGAAAGTCGACATGCTGATGCCCATGGCGTTTGCGAGGTCATCGACACCGGCAGCTTCATAGCCCCTCTGCCAAAACAAGCGCATCGCCTGGTCTAGTGCGGTCGATTCATCAAAGGTTCTGGGTCTTCCTCTCGTCGCCATTTACCTGCTCCTGCTTATTAGAGCGAACGCACCAAAAAAAGATGCGCGCCATATGAATCCTCCCGAAAGAGTGCTTCATCATATGTGGAGCCATCACTCCAATAAGGGGGTGTGCTTGATCCCGTGGACCAAAGGATGAATCGCTGTGCAAAGTGAACGCTTGATCGACCCGCAGTTGTTGAGCATTTTGAACCAGATGCCTTCCCTCGAAACCTCCGCAGAGATACTTCCAGGTATGCGCGAAGCCATGAGCGCCTGGAAGCTTACTGCTCCGGAGGCGATGGATGTGCTTCGCGAAGAGCAGCTGATTGAGGCGAGCGATGGTAGGCGAATACGAATTCTCGTATACACCCCGACGCTCACGGCACCCACCGGCGGCCTGCTCTGGATTCACGGTGGCGGAATGGTCATGGGCACACCCGAGATCAATGACGCACCGAACCGCTACTTGGCACAGCAGGCGGGTTGCGTTATTGTTGCCATCGCCTACCGTCTGGCACCGGAGGAACCTTATCCGGCTGCTTTGGACGATTGTTATGAGGTGCTTCAGTGGATGCATCGGCAAGCCGCTGTACTGCGTATACCTCCTGAACGCGTCGCTGTTGCCGGAGAAAGCGGCGGTGGAGCCCTGTGCGCAGCATTGGGCCTGCTCGCGCGCGATCGTGGGGACGCTCCGATTTCCGCACAGTTTCTGATGTTCCCTATGCTCGATGATCGCACCGGAACTGCGGCTGATCCAACACCCATGCCGTTTTCCGGAGAGTTTGTATGGCGCCGGTCCAGCAATAGATTCTGCTGGGGGGCGGTGCTTGGTAAGATGTTGCCCCCATCGGACGTTCCGCCGTATGCCTCACCCGGAAGAGCGGACGCACTTTCCGGCCTCCCACCGACATTTCTCAGCGTGGGAGATGTGGACTTGTTTATCGGAGAGGACCTGCGTTTCGCCCAGCAACTCATTCGCGACGGCGTCTCCACTGAACTGCATGTCTACCCCGGAGCCGCGCATGGCTTTACAGCGTGGGGCGCGGACACAGAAATCGCACAAAGGTGCCAACGGGAGTTCTGGGGTGCAATCGTCCGGCACTTCAGTCCGAACCATGGCTGAGAAATCGCCTGGTTCCGTGTTCAAGCACAAGATTGTTCTTAAAGGAGAGCCCCATGTCGGACGGTGAATATCCACCGCCAAAGCCGGTGGCTTTATGGCTGCTGGCCCCTCAAAGAGGCCTTTTTGCAACTGTCTGGAGCAAAAGCATGAACAAAAGCCTCGCACTGCTGTCTTCACTGCCGCGGCACAGGCGGTTCGAGGGAGAACATTCTCACGGAATTCTCAAAGTCCGGCTGCCTCCCGGGAGAGCTTGGCAGAGCCGGGGGATCTCCTTTTTTGATTAGGCACGGTCACTATCAGAAGTAACGCCGTTTATTTCGGAGCCAACTATCAGCAGCACCGATATCACAACGACGGTGGTATTCTGCTTCAGTATGGAGCTTCGTCATCTCAGATACTTTTGCGCTGTTGCTGAGCACAGAAGTTTCACGACCGCCGCAAGGCAGCTAAATGTCTCCCAATCGGGGGTCAGTGGACAGGTGCGCGATCTCGAAAAAGAGATCGGCGTGAGTCTGTTCCGACGCAATCAGCGTGAAGTTACACTTACTCCTGAAGGATCCGTCTTTTTTCATGAGGCGCAAGAGATTCTGATTCGGGCAGACCGTGCCGTTGAATTGGCCGTCAGATCATCCAAGGGGATGTCCGGGGCGCTGACGGTAGGGCTCTGCGGCCCTGCTCCGGCAGCGTTTCTTCCAAAGCTTATCCGCAAGTTTCGCAAACAGTTTCCTGGCGTTACGGTTGCCCTGCGAGAGCTGAATACATCAGAACAAATTGAAGCACTCCTCAACGGCCATATCGATATTGCGTTTACTCGCGGAATTTCTGCGGAATCTAAGGCATTGCTCGGTTACGAGCTCTTTCTCAGAGAACCGTTGGTCGTAGCCCTGCCAAAGGGCCACCCGCTCGCCAGTGAGCAATCGGTCGCATTGAATCGCCTCGCTAAAGAGCGCCTGATCCTATATTTCCGCGAGGGTGCACCGGAGGTATTCGACGGCATCGTGGCGATGTGCAAAAAAGCAAAGTTTTCGCCGAGGATCGGAGACACCCCTCGTTCTTGGCAGTCGATTCTCACTATGGTGGAAGCCGAGGAGGGGGTAGCAATTGTTCCTTCTGCCGTGCAATATCTACGCTCCGATGATGTTATTTTTCGGCCTCTGACGGACAAGCGTTGCAAGTTGGACGCGATAATCGCGTGGCGTCGCAATGAGAGCAGCGCTATCAGGGACAGCTTTCTAGTACTACTGTGTTATAAGCGACGGACCCCACAGAAAGGGCATTGGCAGAGTCTGGCTAGCAAAGCGCGCGCCAGGATGATGCGTAGAGTAGCGATGGAGTTTGGGTTATGCCGTTGCGGACGGATTCGATCCCCTTGGCTGGAATCCGGGCGGGGTCTTGGGCGTTGATAGTCCAAGATGCCCGCTATGGGCTGAGGGGGGAAAGCAACTCCGCTCGGCCACAAGGAAACCATAGGCCGCTATGCAGAGTGTGGCGTGATGATGAAAGCCGCGCCAGCCGCGGCCTTCGAAGTGGCCCAAGCCAAGTTCTTGTTTCAGCTCTTCATAATCGCGTTCGATGATCCAGCGTTGTTTAGCCAGAGCAACTAGATCGCGCAATCGGATGTTTTTCGCCAAGTTCGACATCCAGTATTTGCGCGGTTCGCTGCTCACCGCGTGGCCACTCGATGAGCAGCCACTCTGGCTCGCGCGGTTGGGTAAGCTTGTGGTCGCGATGTGCAGCGCGGATGCGCACGGCAGCGAAGCGGGAGCGGAGGGGATGACGTGTGCCTTCTCGCCACGTCACGGTTTTCCATATCCTGGCCGGTAAGCTTAGCGCCAGTTGCTTGGCTGACACTGGTGCATGTTCGGCATCGCGACGCACGCGGTTGGCTGGTCGCCCGCGGCCCGAGTATTCAGGTGCGGGAAGTGGTTGCGTTCCCGGTGGCCAGACGGTGGTGGTGCTTTGAATACCCAGCACATAGTTCAGTTCCAGTTTCGCTACGGCTTGTCGAAAGCCAGTATCGTTGCCGTATGCCGGGTCGGCCAACACCGTTCCCCGGGGAATTCCGTCGGCGATTGCCTGGCGGATCTGGCCAAGTGCGATCTCCAGCTTGGTCTGAAAAACAATGGCGTTCGGAATCTTGGCCTGTTGTCTGAGTTGGCTGTCGTTGGCCCAGATTTCCGGCAGGTATAAACGGTAGGCGACGGGCAAACTGGCTACCCATGTGGCCACGGAAAGGCTGACGGCTACCTGACAGTTATCCTGCTTTCCTGTCTGCCCGCAATACTGGCGCGCAACGCCCACGGAATGGGTGCCTTTTTTCGGCAGACCGGTATCGTCGACGATCCAGGCCACAACAGGGCTAGTGTTGGTCATCGCAGCCAACGCATAGTCGCACGTGCAGCCCAACAGGGCCTCGTCGCTCCAAGGAGCATCGGCCACAACGTGGTGAAGCGACTGATGCATGCGACGCACGTTGTCCGGTGCCAGACGCGCTGCCATCGGTTCGATCGACTTGCGCTCTCCGGGCAGCAGCAGCCCGGTGCAGTACAGCTTGAGAGGAACAGCACGATCCGCATGTCCAGCAGCCTCCGCCAGACGATCAAGATAGCTCGTCAGCCGTTGTTGCCGGGCGACTGAAGTTCCGCGCTTGGCGCTCATGCAGACAAGCTACAACCATACCCGAAGACGCATACCGGAAATCTTTCAGAGTGGAATCAAGTTTATAACACAGTAGTACTAGCACTCTTGCGTGCCAAAGGCACAGAACTTCGGCGTGTCAACGGGAGTTCATGAATCGCGTTTCATCGGCAGAGAGGAAATATTGCGAGTACCATCATCACCCAGCCATTCACCGATCCCGAATTCGCAGCCCAAAAAGTACATTCCATCGCTACCGTTCTCAACACGATTACGACGCAACTGCGCTAAGGATCGAATGTGACTCCGGTCAGTCGCTTTCGGCCGAAGAGGAGTAGTCTCGGAGGACACTCGGTTGACCGCCTTCATCCAGAGTCAGCTTTGCATTGATGGTATTGCGCAGGCAGACATTGAAATTGCTGCCGTCTGTGAACTCGAAATTCACTTCTGGACCGTGATCGCCATTCTCGTAGAGCCTCGCCTGGCGAACCACTTTGCCGATGAGTTCTTTGCAGTCGATCATGCGATTTTCCCGCCTCGATTGGTCTCAGAAGAACATACCAGATGCTTGAGAAATACAAATTCTCAGGCGATTCGCTAGATTATAACCAGCGGGACGAACCCGACTCGTCCCCAACGAGTTGGTCCGCACCTGTGTCAGAAAAGCACGTCAAGAGAGCGTATCCACTAAATATAGTCTATCCGCTAAGTCAATGCTGGAGGAATGCCCCCTGATGTCTGCATCCAGCTTGGAGAACGCATCCGCGAGCTTCGCAAGAAGCGCGGCTGGAGGCAAATCGACTTGGCCGAGCAAGCCGGAATCCACGAAGTCCATATATCCGACCTGGAGCGGGGAGCGCGCGAAGTAGGGCTGCGCCATCTGGCGGCTCTGGCAGCCGCCTTTGACCTGTCGCTAAGCGAATTTCTCAATGGGGTCAAAGGCAGGTAGCGGGCTCTTTAGGTACAGCCCTGTCAGACCAATCAGTCGATGCGGCCCGGCAGTATCCGTTCCATACCCTGCTCTACAAGGCGCTCACGGCCGGAATGCTGCGGGATGGAGTCGGTATCCATCGCCAGCATGATGAGGCGTCGCAGGTTTGCTGACTGCTCCGCCTGGCTGAGGAGCGCAATCGATTCGGTTGCAAGGTCGGAAGTCACGTCCCAGTGCAGGGTCAGGTTGTTCTTGCGCGCGAGCTCGACGGCGAATTCCCGGAGAGCGATTTCATTTCCTGCGAGGAACGGCTGTATCGATCCGAGATCGTGGAGGTAGGCAGAAGCGCTGCGTGTCCACTCTTCGGCGCTCAAGCCTCTCAGGTGGTTTTCACGGTTCAACCGGTCCAAAACACTGTTGATGGATTTCTCGACCTGAGATGCTGGCACGTTGCCAGCGTCGATCAGGCGCAATTCTCCAGCCCAATCGTATAGGTCTTGAAAAATGTGGTGGTGGATCGCCTGAAGGTGTGTGGCGTCGAAGCCGCCCCGAACTGGAGTCACCTGAAGCTCGGCGAGGCGAAGAGACGTCGAGCCAGTCGCAGCTTTTGCAAGAGCGGCTGGGTCCGCGATGCCCAGCTTGTTTCTGAATACGCCGGTGCCTGGAATTGTGAAATCGGTTGCGTCAATCATCTTCTGTTCTCTCCTTTCTTCGGAGATGTTGTCGCGGGGCTTTGGTTCAGTGCCGCCAAGACCCGCGCCAAGTAGCCGTTATCAATGCCGCGCTGGGTATCTCCGGTGTTGTAGCGAGAGATGGCGTGCTGGAGTGCCTGCTGGCCGGGTCCGTAGGTTTTCATTTCAAGCTGGTAGGCGCTGTCGAGAATTTGCCAACCGGCGCGAAGATTGAAGCACGGGTCAATTAGCGATTCGACGGGAATCCCGCGGCGCTTGGCTTCCATCGTGCTGACCTGCATGAGGCCCACGTCAACAGAGATGCCGCGGCGCTCGAAGTAGCCGAGCCACTCCAACGCCTCGCGTTGGGTGGCGGGCTGGCGCTTGAGCCGCAATGTCCCCTCCGGTAGATGCCACCGTTTGAGAATCACCCTGGGAAAGTCGATCTGCATGGTGTTCGGGTTGCCGTCGGATTCAACGCGGATGATCGCGCCGATAGTCGATAGCGGCACAGCCGGTAGGCAGTGCGATTGGAGAGCGGCAACGTCCAACCGTTGACCGAAGGCATTGGCGGCAAAGCAGAGCAGGCAAACTACGGTCAAAATTTTCATCGGTTGCTAGCCTCATAGAGTGGGATGGACCAGAGATCGGCCCAATCTTGCGCGGCCACATGCTGAATCGCTGGAATCGGAGTGTTGGCCGCCCAGTAGAGGTTGGAGGGCGCAAGCAGCATATCGGGATTGTGCGCGAGGGTTTCGATGGCCGGCCAGAATGCGAGCTGCTCGTAGCAGGCCAGTATTCCGGCTCGGTGATTCCAAACCCGGATGGTTGGCGGGAATAGAAGCATCAGCGGAAAACCGCTGAGCCGCTCGCCGAGGTGCCACATGCCAAGTGGCACAGGCACACGCTGAACGTAGGAGAAACGCTCTGTGTATCCGCGGGAGAGGAGAACATTGCGATTGGCTTCCGTGTTCGGGATGGGGATTGTAGTGCCGATCAGTAGGCCGGTGTGTTGTAGTCTGAGTTGCGCGAAGGTGGATGCCCAGCGCGCCTCATGCATTCCATTCCAGTTTGGAATGATGGACTCTGGGAAGACGAGCAATCTGTCTGGATGGGCCAGCGCAATTTGCTGGATAGTCTGCTCCTGCATTTCCAACCGGGGGGCAACGTCGTTTTGAGGTGACTGCCCGCCGAAGTGAGTATCGACGACGAGGATATGCGGGTCGGAAAAAGGGCGATGGAATCGAGCGTGGGTTGCGATGGATGCCGCGATGAGGACGATAAGCGTCATGGCGGTGCCGAATCGCCTGTACGCCGCTATCAATATGATTGGAAGCCCCAGACCAGACCAGCGCGTACCAGGAAACCAGTGGCCCGCCGCAATCAGCGGATGAGCGACGGTCACAAGACTCAGCGGGGACAGTGCCAAAACTGCGAGTGCGGCGATTGTGGAGACCGGAAGATAGCGGCGGCTGTAGAGGCAAAACCAGGGAGCCGAGCAGAGTGTTACCAAAGCTACCCAGATGGCAAGTGGCAAAACGAAATTGTGGCCCGTCCGGAAGAAACCCTGAGCGCCGGGAATGACGCTCCACGTGGCTGCTGCGTAATAGAAGACGGCACAGAGCGAGTCCAGACGCCGCCGTGAGCAAAGATATACGAACGGAAAAAGCAAGGCGAAGTAATTCAGTGTGGGGCCGCCGCTCCAGCCAGCGCCGCCGATTGCGGCGGAGGCAGCGAAGAGGTTTGCGGTTCTGGCCTGAGCTGGAAGAGAGATGCTCGGTATTCTCCATTTCACACTGTTTTGCACAAAGGTTGTGGAATCTGAAATGTTCATCGCAATCTTCCCTCTGGAAAACCCTGTCAATTCGGGTTGGCGGTTGGGTGGTATGAACTCTCTACAAGCAAGGGGCGAATCCAACTATGAACGGATCGCAGGGGGATAGGGCCGAAGTACCGGGAATCGAAACTCCGGGGGCTGAAGGAGCTGACGACCCATAGTTCACCCTTCTGAACGCGGTACGTCCCTGCTGGGTACGGGGGAAGCCGTTGCCCTCTTGAATCGCCGTTAATGGTCGCGGTGTTTGGCAGCGGTTGGCCATTGACGATAATGCCAGCGGCGGAGATCTCAACGGCGTCTCCGGGCCATGCAACAACGGGCTTGATGAGCGGCGAAAAGCCATCCGGGCAAGTTCGCATGGGGTCTCGATAGTTCGGCTGCCCCTTCATCGACGGCCAGCGAACATCTGGGCAGAAAAACACATATGTTGCTGCATTGTGTGGCGTACTCTCTGGAGCGGCAATCTCCCGATAGATTCCGAATGGCGAGGAGTGCGTGTAATTGAAGACGAGGCCGAAGCCGACCCAGGCAAACATGGTGCCCAGCGCGGCAATACCGATGGGCACTACGACACAACTCAGCCGGGAGAATGAGCGAACGGCGGAGCGGAGGCGGGGGCTAGACAGGCCAATCATGGATGCTCTCCTGAAGAAATGCCGGAACCTGCTTGGCGTCATTGGTGCGGCGAATCTCGTTCTGGTGGATGGCCGCCGTTTCCGATTTCGAGCTGGCTGAAATTCGGAATGCACGAATGACGTGAATCTCAAAGATGGTGCCAACTTCGCGGGCGGCGATCTCGCCGTCCGCACGCGGTCGCGGTTCGCGCCTAATGAGCTGGCCGGTCACGTGGATGTTGTCACCTTTTTGGAAGGTCTTGGCGACGATGGCGCTCTCCCCAAAGAACGTGATGGGCAGGAATTGGCGATGCTCGACCGTCCTTCCCTGCGTGTCGTAAAACCAGTTCTGAGCTAGCCGTGCGCGCACGAACTGACGGCCTCCAGCATCGGAGACCGAAGGCTGGTCAGTGAGGTTCCCGGCAAGAATAATCTGGTTAAGAATTTCCACGGATTTTCTCCTCAATGGCCTGGTCTGCAACTGCGGCGTGGGCAATGGCCGCGATGTCGAGCGTGAGTGGCGATAGCTCGGTTGTTTTTTTCGGACGTGGCTCTGCGGCGGTTGGGAACTCGGGCGGCTTCAGCTTTGTACGAGCCAGCATGGTGTCATTCAAAAAGTAAAGACTCTGCACTCCATAGATGGGCGCGACTCCGTTGATGAAGATGAGCATGTCGCCGGGCGCGGTGATCTTGCTGTTCGGGTCGTTCGTGGCCTTGGTTGGCGGCTTGATGCGGCGTATCTCATCGACGGTAATGAGCGGGCGTTGAACCTGCTCGACACTGCGGAAGATGTGCTTGAGGTAGAAGTCCGTGCGCTGGCCGCTGTAGTTGACGGTCTCCTTCTCAACGGTCATATTGCCGCTCAACTCAGAGAGGTTCTTGCAGGTCTGGAGATTGTCGGTCTGGAAAGCGGCTTTGATGTAGCAGTTGTCGGTGATGGACTCGTTTGGTCCGTACTCCTCGATGATCTGCGTGAGGGTCTGAGCGATGAGGTAGGGTTTGATTTTGTACCCGGCCATGAGGCTCATCGCGGCGGACAGGTTGGGAATCTTTCTCAGCTCTGGAAACTCGTCAAGCATGAGCAGGAGATGGTGACGGTCCGGGTCGAGTTGTTCCATGAGGCGATTGAAGATGAGCTGAAGCATGAGCCGGACCAGCGGACGCAGGCGGTCGCGGTCCGGCTGCGGAACCTTGAAGTAGAGGCTCATTGGAACTTTGCCGTATACGAGATCACGAACGCTGAAGTCGGAACGCGAAACGGTCTTTTGCACGATTGGATCGTCGTACAACGTCATCGGTGTGACGATGCTTGACTGAATGCTCGATGCCTCACGGTCGGCCCGGTTAAGTTGGCGCTGAACGGCCTTGCTCACATAGGGGTGAGTGAAAGTTGGCTTGCCATTCACATCGAACCATTGCAGGCGCGGTGATGATTTGCCGCCTGGCATATGAATGGTCTTCTGCATCTCGATCAGCACGTCAGTGAAGTCCATGCCCGGCTGGGAGTAGTGGGCAAGCACGTCGGGGAGCGTCGGCTCCCGCGGTATATCGAGATTCCGAAAGACGTAACCAAGATGGATGATGCCCGCCGATACCAGGTCAACGGCTGCGTCCTCAAAGTGCTTGTAGAGGTTGTCGTCGTCGCCGTGGCGAATGACGGCGTTCGCAATCGTCTGTGCATCGGCAATCTCGTAGTCAGTTTCCCAGCGAATCTCAGACAACGGGTTGTAGCAGCAACTCTCATGCGGCAGGGTTGGGGCGAACTTCAAGACACGCTGGCCGATAGTGTGGCGGAAGCCGGCAGAGTGATCCCAGTTCTCGCCCTTGAGGTCATAGACAAAGACGCTCTGCCGCCATTGGCAGAGTGTCGGGATGATGGCGGAGACGCCCTTGCCGCTTCGGCTGGGGGCGAAGAGTAGGACCGGCTCCGCGCCCGAATGCAGCAAGTAGTGGATTTGCTGCGTGTCGGGATCGCGCCATCCGCCGATGTAGACTCCATCCGTCGCATCAAACAGGCCGATCTGCTCGATGTCTTCGCGCGTTGCCCAGGTTGCGGAGCCATGCAGGTTCATCAGGTTGTCTGTGCTCTTGTTGTCACGGATCAGTGAAAGAAACCAATAGGTAAGGTAGGCCAGAAAAAGTCCGCCTACGATGGTCACCCCAAGTGCAATCCAGAGATCCTTGCGAACACCTGAGCTGATGAGACGGCCGCCAGCGTAGTGCTTCCAGAGCACAAGAGCCGCAAATGGCTGGAAGATCGCGGTGCCCCGTACCCAGAGAATCGGATTGCCCATCTCGACTGGATTGTTGAGTTGAATGGCAAGCCATTCGGTCGCGGTGCTGGCGGCTGCGGTGAATGCAACTGCCGCCCCGAAGACTGATCGAAGATTCAAACCGCCCTGCCAACGCGGGCGGTTGGGGAGAACGTAACCTGGAGGAGCGATTTTGCCGTTCATCATGGAATGCCTCCTGTATATGGAGTGTACATTCCACTATTGATGTTTGCAAAATCAGAACTCAGGTTTCAAGAGTCCGTGAATTGTCCTTCCGAGAGGTTGTCCGCCGGTCTAACAAACAAAACTGTGAACCTTGAGGATCATCTGCAAAAACACTGAACAAGTGGTATGGAGATTTTGTATCATTCAAGATGCGATACTGGCGACATCGGCTTTTACCGTTACCGACCTTCAGGAATATTCGTATTGTATTTGCAAGGGAGTCTCCTCATGACAACTCCTTTGTAGTTCTGGTGGCTTTTTCCGAAGCATTCCGAGATCACCTGGGTTCGACCTGTGTTACGCATCCGCGTCCGTGGAAAGAGCAATTTGCTTTTGAGCTTCGAGGGTTGTCAAGCGCTTTGTGAGCGCCTCATGGATCGCGGAATAGGCATCGCTGCCCAGTACGAGACGTTTGGGAGCCTCGGCCAAATCCACGCTGTCGATTACGGCCTGCATCATTTTGACCGGATCTCCCGGAGGGACATAGGCACCACTTTCAAGAAATTCTCCGGTCTGTCTGGCGGGAGTACCGGCATAAGCAGACAGCGCCGAGCCGTGCATCAAGCGCCCTGCATCGAAAATCGATGTGCGTCCGCCACCCGGTTCAATCATGGTGGTTTGAATGTTGAACGGAGCAATTTCTTGTGTCGTCGCCTCGAAGAATCCTTCGATGCCCCACTTGCTTGCGTGATAAATCGACATACCCGGAACGCCGATTTGTGCTCCCACACTGGACACCTGAAGAATGCGTCCGTCACCCTGGGTGCGCAGATGAGGCAAGGCAGCGCGAACCACCTGGATGGAGCCCATCAGGTTGGTATTCAATTGGTGGATGATTTGCTCATCCGTTAGCTCCTCGGCGGCTCCGATGAGGGCGTAACCGGCATTGTTCATGATCACATCGATGCGGCCGAAATGTTGGAACGCGGCATCGACCACGTTGTGGATGGCCGGGGTGTCTTCGACGTCGAGCGATGCTAGCCAGAGCTGTTCTCCATACTTTGCCTTGAGAGCGTCAAGTTGGTGGAGTTTGCGGGCTGTACCCGCGACTCGATCGCCGCGCTTCAGAAGTAACTCAGTTGTGACCAGGCCAAAGCCGCTACTGA
>Ga0224529_1000070_pt1 | contig 73905 bp, 62 predicted proteins | sample CBST50metaG_FD_179893 | JGI IMG/M metagenome (GOLD analysis project Ga0224529, IMG submission 179893) | Peat soil microbial communities from Stordalen Mire, Sweden - C.B.S.T50 | ecosystem: Environmental > Terrestrial > Soil > Wetlands > Peat | place: Sweden: Norrbotten County, Stordalen Mire...
CTACGCTGCGGCCACCGCCTCGACGACGATTGTTGTGGCCTCCGCAGGCTCGAAGAAGCCATCGAGCCTCACGATCGTTGGGAGTGCAACTTCACCGACGCCCTCTGCGGAGATTCAGATCTCGGGCCAGGTGCTTGGCCAGACCGGCAGTCCGGCCCCCACGGGGCAGTTGACTTTTTTCTCCTCGGGGTATGAATTGGGCACGCTGAACATCTTGCCCCCGACCGTCGGCATCGCAACTTCCTTCGCATCCATGCTTACGAGTCAGATGCTCTTTCAGGGAGCCAACCTGTTAACCGTCCAGTATTCCGGCGACTCCGTTTACCAACCGTCCATCACCACGCTCAACCTGGCCAACCCGCTGTCCGATTTCACGATGATTGCCAGTGACACGAACATTCCGGTATCCGCTGGTGGCAGTGCGGCAGAGAACATCCAGCTTTCATCGGAAAGTGGATTTGCCGGGACCGTCAGTTACACCTGTTCGGCAGCCGCGGGCATCACATGCTCATTGGCTCCTTCCCTTAGCTCACTCTCCAGTGGTGGAACCGCCGTGACGGCGTTGACGGTAAATGCCCTGGCCGCGACTGGCGCCGGAAGCTACAGCGTGCTGGTCACAGGAAGAGACTCGACCGGGCAATTGATTCACACCCTGGGCCTGGAAGCAATCGTTACCGGCTCCGGAAATCCCAACCGCGGCTTCTCGCTCGCCAACAGCGGAAACATCACTGTCGTCCCAGGCGCCAGCCAGATTTCGACACTGCAGGTCACGCCCTCCGGAGGATTCACCGGCGGTGTTCAGTTTTCCTGCATCGTTGCCAACAGCACCGCCGCTCCCACGTGTAGCGCACCTTCGACGACCGTCGTCGGCGCCGCCGCTGTCCCCTCGACCCTGACGGTCAACGCTGCAGCATCTACGCCTGCCGGGAACTATTTGGCCACAGTGATCGCTACAGATTCCGCAACTGGCAAGATCGCGTCCAGCGTGACAGTGCTGATCATGGTGGCCAGCTCGGCGAAGGCCACCCCCATAGTAACGGTAATGACGGTACTAAGCTTGACAACGGCGCAGTCGACATCAGCCTTCATTGCCGTCAACGGCGCAATCGGCAGCCCAACGCCAACCGGCTCGGTCATATTGACTTGCGGCGGCTATACCTCTGCGGCAACGGCTCTTAACAGCCGGTCTTTCATCTCGATTCCCATTCCAGCAGGCTCATTCGCGGTTGGCACCGATACACTGACAGCTACCTACACTCCAGACTCCTCCAGTTCCCCTGTGTATAGCAGTGCGTCGGGATCGACATCGGTAGCGGTATATTCCGCTTCCGCGTCCCCGACGATCGTGGCCACGCCCTCCGCATCGAAAATCACCACGGCACAGCCGCTGACCGTGTCAGTAACAGTCAATGGCACAAGCGGCAACCCAACGCCGACAGGCTCAGTGCTGCTATGGACCACCGGTTATACCGCTACAGTAAAGCTCAGCGCCGGGAATGCGGTATTCAACTTCCCTGCAGGGACATTGGCAATCGCAACGAACACACTGACATTCACCTATACTCCCGATTCCGCGAGTTCCGCGATCTACGTCAGCGTATGGGCAACGACAACCGTAACAGTGACTGCCCAAACAGGGACGCCCCCGACAATGGCGGTCACGCCATCCGCTTCAAGCATCGCCACGGCGCAGCCGTTAACCGTATTGGTGGCCGTCGGCGCCGTAGGCGGTAACCCAACGCCAACCGGTTCAGTGACGCTCGCCAGCGGCAGCTATACCTCCACGGCAGCGAACCTCACCGGCGGTAGCGCGACATTCAGCATTCCGGCCGGTTCACTGGCAACAGGAACAGATACACTATTGGCCAGCTACGTGCCCGATGCGTCCAGTTCCTCGATCTACAGCAGTATTTCCGCCATGGCTTCGATCACGGTGACAGCGCCAGCCAAAATCACACCCGCGGTCACGGTTATCCCCTCCGCATCGAGCGTAACGACGGCGCAGGCGCTCACGGTGACCATCTCCCTCAACGGTGGAAGCGGCAACCCAACGCCCACAGGATCGGTCACGCTAGCGTTTGACGGCTACACGTTGAACGCGACGAACCTTGCAAGTGGCAGCGCGACAATCGCCATTCCGGCCGGCGCGCTCGCAATCGGCAGCGATCCACTCGCCGCCAGCTATACGCCCGATTCTTCCAGTTCTTCGACCTACAATGTTGCATCGGGATCGGCTTCGGTCACGGTAACTGCGCCAGTCAAAATCACGCCGGCGGTCACGGTCACCCCCTCCGCATCGAGCATCACCACGGCGCAGGCCTTCACGGTGACCATCTCCCTTAACGGTGGAAGCGGCAATCCGACGCCCACCGGATCGGTCACGCTAGCCGGTGGCGGCTACACGTCGAACGCGGCAACCCTTGCCAGTGGCAGCGCGACAATCGCCATTCCGGCCGGCGCGCTCGCAATCGGCAGCGATTCACTCGCCGCCAGCTATACGCCCGATTCGTCCAGTTCTTCGACCTACAATGTTGCATCGGGATCGGCTTCGGTCACGGTGACTGCGCCAGTCAAAATCACACCGACGGTCGCGGTCACCCCCTCCGCATCGAGCATCACCACGACGCAAGCGCTCACGGTGACCATCTCCCTTAACGGTGGAAGCGGCAACCCAACGCCCACCGGATCGGTCACGCTGGCTGGCGGCGGCTATACGTCGAAGGCGGCAACCCTCTCCAGCGGTAGCGCGACAATCGCCATTCCCGCTGGTTCGCTGGCAGTTGGCACGGATACGATGACAGCCAGCTACACGGGAGATGCCACCTACGGAGCAATCACGGGCGCCGTCACAGTCACGGTCGCGCAAGCAATCAATGGCGCGGGCTTTACGGTCAGCGGAACGCCTGTCACAGTCACCGCCGGCGCAACCACAGCCAACACCTCGACCATCACCGTAACACCGGTTGGGAGTTTTATCGGCAACGTGGCGCTGACAGCCGCAGTCACCTCCAGCCCGGCCAACGCGCAGGATCCTCCGGTTTTGAGCTTTGCCTCAACCAGCGAACTCAGTATGACCTACACCACGGCGGCGACGACCACACTCATCGTATCGACAACCGCCGGCACGAACACCGCCCAAATCAGTCCCAAACGCCCCGGGTTTCCTTGGTATCCGGCGGGCGGCGCATCTCTGGCCTGCATCCTGCTCTTCAGTCTGCCTGTGCGGCGGCGCAGTTGGCAGAGAATGCTCGGTATGTTCGTCTTCCTGGCATTCCTGGCAGGCGGAGTGCTAAGTTGCAGTTCGAGCATCACCTTCACCGGTGCTGCCAAAAGCAACGGCACAACGCCCGGGACCTACACAGTTACGCTCACGGGCGTTGCTGGATCAACCATCGAAACAAATACCGTGGCCGTAACTGTAGAGTAAATTGTAATCAAATGGAGCAGCTGTTCCGGTCAGGGGCGCTCTTCAGGTAAGTGCGGCGAAGGTTGTGACCAGAATGTGCGCCGTTGCGAAATATGCGAGGTTCCGGACTGGACGGCAGTCGCTGCCAGAGCCACGTCGACATGCGCTCTTCCGATGCCTGGAATTCTTCCGCGCCGCGACGTTCAGGCAAAAGCCCGTGCTCCATCCATTCCCCAAGATTGGGGAATGGATGGAGCACGTGGTTGCAATGATTCAAACGGATGAAGAATCAATGCCAGGTGCGGCATCGATCAAATGCCCAGTTCAGCCTTTGCCTCGATGAACTTGGCTACCGCAAACTCGATATCTTCCCGCGTATGCGCGGCCGAGAGTTGCGTGCGAATCCGCGCCTTTCCCTGAGGCACGACGGGATAGGAAAAGGCGACCACGTAAACGCCCTTGGACAGCATCCGTTCCGCCATGCGCGCGGCAACCACCGCATCGCCGAACATGACCGGCACGATAGGGTGCTCGCCGGGCAGAACATTGAATCCGGCTTGCGTCATCGCTGCGCGGAAGAAACGTGTATTCTCGCGCAGACGCTCGCGCAGGTCCGCGGACTCCGTCAGCAGGTCGAGCACCTTCATCGATGCGGCGACAATCGGGGGCGCCACGGAGTTGGAGAAGAGGTAAGGACGGGAACGCTGCCGCAGCAGCTCGATGATTTCCTTGCGACCGCTGGTATAGCCGCCACTGGCTCCGCCCAGCGCCTTGCCCAAGGTGCCGGTGATGATGTCCACACGCCCCGGCACGCCGCAGAACTCCGGCGTACCGCGGCCATTTTCGCCGATAAAACCAACGGCATGCGAGTCGTCCACCATCACCAACGCGTCATACTTTTCCGCAAGATCGCAGATTTTGTCGAGCTTGGCGACATATCCATCCATCGAAAAAACGCCGTCGGTAGCGATCAGGCGGTGACGCGCTGAGCCGGCTTCCTTCAGCTTCGCTTCCAGATCGTCCATGTCGCCGTTGCGATAACGGAAGCGAGCGGCCTTGCACAGTCGCACGCCATCGATGATGCTGGCATGGTTCAGCTCGTCGGAGATGAGCGCGTCTTCGGCATCCAGCAACGGCTCAAAGAGGCCGCCGTTGGCGTCGAAGCAGGAGGAGTAAAGAATGGTGTCCTGGGTGCCAAGAAACGCGCTGAGGCGATCTTCAAGCTGTTTATGCAGCGATTGGGTGCCGCAGATGAAGCGCACGCTGGCCAGACCATATCCCCAATCCTGCAAAGCCTGACGCGCCGCTTCCCGCACCGCGGGATGATTGGCGAGGCCCAGGTAATTGTTGGCGCACAGGTTGAGCACCGTGGCGCCGCCAACCGTGACCCTGGCCTGCTGTGGCCCCGCAATAACGCGCTCGTCCTTGTACAGGCCAGCGTTCCTGATTTCAGCAATCTTGTTCTGCAAAAAACTTTGCACTCTACCGTACATGGAAATCCTTTCCGTTGATCCTTCAACGCGCCGCGGATTCATAGCGACTTAGATGAGGCCGGTCCAATCCAACACCACTTTGCCCGCTTTGCCGGAGGCCATTGCGTCAAAGCCCTGCTGGAATTCGTTGTAGGGAAAGCGGTGCGTAATGACCGGCGAAATATCGACGCCTGATTCCAGCATCACGGACATCTTGTACCAAGTTTCGTACATCTCCCGGCCGTAGATTCCCTTGATCGTGAGCAGGTTGAAAATCGCCGGCCGGTAATCGAACGGCGTCACTTTGCCGGGAATCCCGAGGATAGCAATCTTGCCGCCGTGGCTCATGTTGGCCATCATCTCTTCGAGCGCCTGGGCGTTGCCTGACATCTCCAGCCCGACGTCGAAGCCTTCGAGCATTCCCAGTCTCTTTTGCACCTCGCGCAGCGGCGTCTCATGGGGATTCACGGCCATCGTCGCGCCCATCTTGCTCGCCAGTTCCAGCCGGAAAGGGTTGATGTCGGTAATCACGATGTTGCGCGCACCGGCATAACGCGCGACGGCGACGGCCATGATGCCGATCGGCCCCGCGCCGGTAATGATGACGTCCTCACCCAGCATGGGGAAGGAAAGTGCCGTATGGACAGCGTTGCCGAAGGGATCGAAGATGGCCGCAACTTCCTGATTGATCTTCGGATTGTGCCGCCAGATATTGGTCATCGGAAGTGAGATGTATTCGGCGTACGCCCCCGGCCGATTAACCCCAACGCCCTTCGTCGCAGCGCAGAGGTGACGCCTGCCGGCAAGACAGTTGCGGCAGCGCCCGCAAACCACGTGGCCCTCGCCGCTGACAATGTCGCCCGGGAAAAAGTCGTTGACGTTGGAGCCGACTTTGACGATTTCACCCACAAACTCGTGCCCAATCACCAGGGGAACCGAAATGGTGTTTTGCGACCACTCGTCCCACTCGTAAATGTGCACATCGGTACCGCAGATCCCGGTGTAACGCACGCGCACCAGCACATCGTTGATGCCCATTGCCGGCTCCGGAACTTCTTCCAGCCACAAGCCCCGCTCAGCCCTGCTCTTGACCAATGCCTTCATTGTCTTTTCTCCATCACAACGAACTCTGCATTTCTGGCGACTCTCTGCGAAGCTGCAACAGCATAAGTCAATTCACAGCTTTTCACCCGGGCTGATACGGATTGAGGGGCAAGGAGCCTCCTTCGCCTTAGTGAGTGGTTGCCCCGTCAAGAACAGGTGAAGATCCACCTGAAATCGATTTTCCCGGCGCGCCATCGAGATCGAACACAATCACGTCGTTCTTGCCTTCCTTGACCCAGACGCCCGGAAGGTAGAGCGCCTTTTGCGGGCCGACATTCCAAATGCGTCCAAGCTCGTGCCCGTTGACCCAGACAAAGCCCTTTGCAAAACTGCTGGTGTCAAGAAACGTATCTGCAGGATGATCGACCGCAAGGCTGGCGCGGTAAAAGCATGGGCCGGAACAATTGCCGCGCTGAAAGCGCAGGCTGTCCGGTTCCTTCATGGGGAGGGAATAGATTTGCCAGCCAACAAGAGGCTTTCCTGCCAGTGTGACTTCCCTGGTGATCCCTTTGCGCTCATCGCGAATGGCCTTCGTGAAGTTAACGCGGCCGCTGTTCTCGACGAGGATGTCGAGACGCGTGTTGCGGTCTTGAAGTTCGATGGGCAGACGGCTTTGCCCCAGGCGTCGATCCAGCGTGCCGAGAAGGATTCCGTTTGCATAGATCCGCGCATAATCGTGGAGTTCATCAAGAACGAGATCTCCGCGCGTTGGCTCGGCGATGGTGGTTCGATAGAGAATGTAGCCGTAGGCCTGGTCCAGATCTTCCATGGTGCGTACTTGGGCAGAGACGACGGGCTGCGGTAGCGAGTCCCATAGAGATACGGCCAGATCCACGTGAACCGGAGGCAAGGAGATCGCCGGTTGGACTGCCGGAACGGGGGGCGGCTGCATGCCTGTTGCCTTCGCGATGACGTCGCGAAACAGCGCATATTTGGCGGTCGGCCGCCCGCTTTCATCCAGAGGCGCGTCGTAGTCGTAGCTGGTAACGTCGGGCTCATATTTGCCGTTATCGATGTTCGCGCCGTTCATCCAGCCAAAACTTGTGCCGCCGTGGAACATATAGATGCTGACGGAGTAACCCTGGCCCAGCATCCAGGCCAGTTCGGTCGCCTGTGCCTGTGCATCGGTGGTGTGGTGCTTTTCTCCCCAGTGGTCAAACCATCCCGCCCAGTATTCCCCCGTCATAAAGGGCCCATTGGGACGAAGGCGGTGCAGGGTTTCAAAGCCGCCCTTAGCGTCGCCCGGACCGAAGTTGATGACGGCGGGCAACTCGGGGAGCGAGCCATTGGGCACTTGTTCGGGACCATCCGCAGTATAGAGAAGCGCTTTGCCAAATCCGGCGTCAAGAACGGCTTGATGAATCTGCTCCATGTAGGCGTGATCGCTTCCAAACGAGCCATACTCGTTTTCCACCTGTACGGCGATAATGGGGCCGCCATTGCCGATCTCGAGCGGTGCAAGTTCCTTGCCCAGCCGGATCAGCCAGCGCCGTGCCGGCTCCATGAACTTCGGGTCGCTGCTTCGGACCACGATGTCGTGCTGCTTGAGCAGCCACGCTGGATAGCCTCCCCACTCCCATTCGGCACAGACAAAAGGACCGGGGCGCAGAATCACATGGAGCCCCTCGCTTTGCGCCTCGCGGATGAATTCAGCCACGTCGCGCTGCCCGGAGAAGTCATACACGCCAGGTTGCTGCTCATGCTCGTTCCAGAAAACATAGGTGGTGATGGTATTCAAGCCCATGGCGCGGGCCATGCGAAAACGCGCCCGCCACTCCGCACGGGGAATACGCGGATAATGCATTTCGCCCGAAATGATCTGAAAGGGCTTGCCATCCAGCGAAAACTGCCCACGATCGACCTGGAAGCTATGCTGCGGTGCGGAAGTCGCCGCAGAAGGAGCGGCATGCAAAGGAAAACTGAGCAGTCCCGTCAACAGAAGAACGGGAAGCAATCCGGCTGGGGCATTCATCGTGTAGGACTCCGGTGGATCAAAGGTCTATGGTTCCGCGCGAGAATCGCTATGAGGTCATGCGGCACGCACGCAGAAGCAAGGGCGGAGCAGTTCAGCAACAGATTCATCTTAAAGGACAAGACGCAGTTGGCGAGGAGAACGTAACAGCCGACTCGTTACGGACGGGAAACGGCAGTGTGGGTTGTGCCATTGCGCCAGCGAGAGGACGACCCGGAGTCCTCTTGTTCAAGCCCCTTCCCATGAGGCTGAAATAGCGCGCCGTGGACCATGTATGCTGAGCCGCATTTGAAACACCGTCGATGAAGCCCTGCGATCTTGCTTACTGCCGGGAACCCTTTTTCTTCCGCCGGGGTCCAAGAGAGTAGCATTCCAGTTGGTTGGACCGAGGAGGCCCGATGCGCCGTATCTCTGCTTTTTTCTGCCTGTTATCCATCTCCACGGTACTTTCCGCCCAGGCGCCCAAACCCAAGTCTGCCGCACCGCAGGTGCCGCCGAAGGCGCAGTTGGCCCCACCGCAGGTGGTGGTCAAGGATCTGCCGGTCCGCAAAGTGGTCCTCTACAAAAACGGCGTCGGCTACTTCGAGCACGCCGGCTCGGTCGAGGGCAATCAGCGCGTGGCCATCGACTTCACCTCCCAGCAGTTGAACGACGTCCTCCAGTCCCTCACCGTCCTTGACGAGGGTGGCGGCCGCGTCGCAGGCGTCAACTACAACTCCACCACCCCCGTCGACCAGCAACTGAAAACTCTGGCGCTGGGGTTGAAGGACTATCCGCCCACGATCGCTGTCTACCAATCCCTCCGCGGACAGCGCGTGGAAGTGACCGGCGCAGGCTCACCTTTCGCGGGTAAGGTCGTGAATGTTGAATTCCGCAGCGAAATGGACAAGAACGGCCAAACTTCCAGTGACCACTACTTTCTGATCGTCGCGACAGATGCGGGAGCGTTGCGCACGGCGGAATTGACGGACTCCGTCTCCGTGCGCATGCTCGACCCAGCTCTGCAAAAGCAGTTTGCCAATTATCTTGAGATCGTTGCCTCGGGGCAGAATCAGCAGGTGCGCCACCTGGTCCTGGAAGACCGCGGCACCGGCGAGCGAGCGCTGCGCGTCAGCTACATCAGCGAAGTGCCCGTGTGGAAATCCACCTACCGCATCGTTTTCCCACGCGAAGCAAACGGCTCAGCGACCGTGCAGGGATGGGCCGTGGTTGATAACACCGTCGGGGCCGACTGGGACAACGTGCAACTTTCGCTGGTGGCCGGAGCCCCGCAGAGCTTCATCCAGCCGCTGTCGCAGCCGCTTTACACGCGCCGACCCGAGATTCCGATTGCCACCAGTGAACTCACGACGCCGCAGACGCATGAGGCGGCGGAGATGCTGAATAATCAGCTCACCGCGCCGACCCGTATTCCGCGCGCGAAAATGGAGGCGTCTCCATCCCAAAGCTTCGGGGTGGCTGGGATGGAGGGCTTGGGAGGATCGTCGGGCGGGGTATTAGGCTCCGTCTTTGTCACGGGTTCCGGCGGCGGTATGGGGTCTGGTGTGTATCGGGCCACCGACGCCATCCAGTCCGGCAATGTTTCGACCAACGCCTTCGACGACTTCTTCGAGTACGCGCTCGCCCAGCCGGTCACCATCCACAAAAACGAGTCGGCCATGGTGCCCATCCTGCAGCAGGATCTTCCCGCCGAGCACGTCACCCTGTGGAGCGAAAAAGAGAGCACGCCACTGCGCGCCATCTGGCTTGAAAACAAGTCCAAACTCACGCTCGATTCCGGCAGCTTTTCCATCTTCGAGAGCGGCGAGTTTGCCGGCGAAGGCCTGCTCGACCCCATCCACCCCGGCGAGCGCCGCCTGCTCTCCTATGCCGCCGACCAGGCCGTTCGCGTGCATCGCGGCGGCTATAGCAACACACGCACGATGCACCACATCGCCCTACACGAGGGCGTGCTGGTCGAGTCCACCAACGAAGTGACCGAGACCACCTACACCGTGACCAATGCCGCTGACGAAGCGCGGACTGTGCTGATTGAACATGCCCGCCATGGCGACGCGGTGCTCGACTCCGAACCCAAGCCCGCCGAAACGACGCCCACGGCCTATCGCTTTCGCGTTGCGGTCCAGCCGCACGAGTCCGTCGATCTGCACGTTGGCGAAAAGGCCACGCTGGCTGAGAGAATCCGCATCGACCCCAGCGACGATCGCAGCGCATTCCTGATCGCCGTCAGCAAAATGGTCCCGTCCATCGAACGGAAGTTGCGCCCGCTCATCGATGCCGAAACCACGCTCAACGGCCTCAATCGCAGAATTCAGGAGATCGAGCAGAATGAGACGAAGCTAGCCGCCGACGAGGCGCGCGACCGCGACAACCTGACCGCCCTCAAGGGCAACGATGCCGCCAAACGCTTTGTCGAGGAGTTGAATCGCACAGAAGATGCAATCCAGGCCGCGCGCAAGGAGCGTGCCGGCGTCGAAAAGGATCGGGATACGGCGCGGGCGCATCTTGACGCCCTTATCGCCCAGCTCGCTTTCGATGAAGACGTGTCCGTGGTGACTGACAGCAATCAGCTCGGCGACAACCCTCCGCGGCGATAACCCGCAGACTGCGGGCTTTGCACGCGAAGCCCGCAGCTCACAGGGTACATGCGACGGCAATTGGAGCGCCTAGGCTTTAATTGACGCGGGACAAAAGGACGCGTGAAAATCAGGGACAAAAGGACGCGTGAAAATCAGACTGTCATCGAGAGAAGAATGTGGAAAGACCTGTAGAAGGCATCATTGCATCTGCTCACCTGGACACGTTGCGCGGCGGCGCTGCTCTTGTGGCCGCCTTCCGGCATGTGCGCTTGATGTTGATCTTGAATACAGACGAGTTTCCTGGCCTGAAATCACACATCCGCCAATCGCAACCGTCATTCTGTCTCCATCTCTACCTCCCGGAAAACAGCACACCTCTTGTCGCTCGTCCGCACGACTATCAACCCGGATGCCGCTTCTGCCAAGACACTCCCACATTCATGCGATTGCCCTGGTGGGACAGTGCAATCGGCAACGGAGGTATTCGCTTCGATGTAGAATCATAAAGAATGTCTATTGCTGAAATTGTTGCCGAGATCGACGCATATCTCCTTTGTTTGCGGCAAGCCCGCGACCTTCTCCAAGCTTCGGATCGAGTTGCCACCCGCACAGTTGCCGGGCCGAAGCAGGCTGTCACTCAAGTCGCGAGGAGGGCACCGGCTGCTGGTGCTACGTCACGAAACCTAGAGGCTTTGCAGCGCCGGAAATCAGCACCGCGGAGGCCGCGTGTCGAGAACAAGACTATTGATTTGCTCGCCACGCCTCCGAACTCCGCAGCCCATGCGAGTAGCGTAATCAGCGGTACGCCAATGCAATCGGATATATCAGAGCAGAAAGAAGCACAACTCCCGGTTGCGGAAAATCGCGCACAATACCCTGTGCGATTGCATCCTAAGCGGCGGAAGTCGACTGCGATCAAGGAAACGCCAACGCCGGCGAGTCCGCTCAAAAGTATCGCTCCTTTCAGAGTCGTGGTCGTTTCGGCTGAAGAAGCACAAAAAGCAAGAAAGCATGCCGCGTCCGCTGCTGTAGAACATCACCGCGCGCCAACCACCCTTCGGACGGGCCGACTGGCGTTCGAGGCGCTGTTCAAGGACGAGGCAGATTCTGCAGTTTTAGCAGCGGTGTGACCAGTTTCCTACGCAATCAAGGATGCCAACCTCCAGATCCTCAATCTGGAGGTTAGCCTAGGTTCGCTTACGCGAACAGCCTTGATCGCTGCGAGCCGAACGATCTAAATCCAGACCTTGGAGTGCACCGAGTGCGCTCCCTTGTTCGCGCTCTTTGACGCGGAATCCGCCGACGTTATGGAGCCGGTTACGTAATCGATGTCTTGCTCTCCGGGATAAGCGTGCGGAGGACCCACGCGATTCATGCGCGCGTAGTTCGGAATCGCGACCAGTTCCGCTCCATCCGCCCACTTGCCTGTAAGCACGACAACCCCGCCCAACAGGTCCGGCCGCCACTCCGTGCGCAACGGCGCGTCGCCAATCTTCCGTTCAATGTCGTGATTGTCCGCCGTCTCCACGTTATAGACCAGCGGCCCATACTTCAGCGCCACCAGGCTCGTGTCCGCCTTGATGCGCGGATCCGCCGTCACTCGCTGCGGCTCCATGGGCAGTTCCAACTCGATGCGGTCGCCGGTTTTCCATTGGCGTGTCACCACGGCATACCCCTTACGAATCTCAGGCTTCACGTCCTTGCCGTTGACCGCAAAGCGCTTCACTCCGCTGATGGCGGGCGAGTCCGTATACAACTTGCTCGTAGTTCGGTTCGGAATCCGTACGTACACGCTGAACGTCTTCGCCTGTTCCGGGTTCACCGTGATCGCTACCGAACCTTTCCACGGGTAATCGGTCTTCTGAATCACTTCCACACCCGTGCCCGCAACCTCGCCCACGTGAATCCGGCTGCCTACGAACATGTTCACGTAGAGCCCGCTCGCGTCCTTGGCATACGTCCATGTGGGAATCATCAGCAGTGTGCGCGAAAGGTTCCCCACGCAACACGGACACGTGTGCCACTCCGCGCGCTCCGTGTTCACCAGTGGGTTGGTATAGCAATAGCTCTTGCCGTCGAGCGCCACTCCGCCCAGCAGCGCGTTGTACATCGTCTGCTCGTACAGGTCAGCATACTTTGCGTCATGATATGCCAGGTTCAATTTGTATTGGAAGAACACCAGTCCGCAGCTCGAACATGTCTCGCAATAGGCATCGTTGCGCAGTGAATAGTTCGGCCCAAATCCTTCCGATGTCTCGCCGCTGCCGATCCCGCCGGTCAGATAATACTTCTTGTTGACCATGTTGTCCCACAGCGAAATCACAGCGCTCTGGTAATCGGGATCGTGCGTCTCGGCTGCAATGTCCGCCATACCTGAGTAGAAATACGTTGCCCGCACCGCGTGCCCCACCGCCTCGTACTGCTGTCCCGCCGGCAGATGGCTCTGGTCGTACTCCGATCCTCCGCGCCGCGAATCAAGCAAAAATTTGGCGAGCGCGATGTACGCGTCGCCGCGGTGATTCCCTTCCTGGTCGTTCACAAAGCGGCCGAACCGCACCAGCGCCTGCTCCATCTCCTGGTGCCCATCGAACCACGCCTTCTTGCCGGGGCCGATATTCGCCACCCAGCAGTCCGCCAGCTTTTTCGCCGCGTTGTAAAGGCGCAGGTCCTTGCCATCCGTCAGCGTGTAGTGGTTGATCGCCGACTCGATGAAGTATCCCGACACGTACCCTTCGTGGTTGCCGCGATGATCCGGCGACCAGCGCTCCGGCCACGACTTGCGATCCGCCAGAATGTACGCCGTCTGCAGATACCCGTCCGGCATCTGCGCTCCCAGAATGATCGGGATCCAGCGCTCCAGCGTCTCGCGCATCATCTGCTGCGCCTGCTGGATTTCAGGGTCGCCATTCGCGTCCACCATCAGCGCGATGCACATGGACTCCACGGTCTGATGCACCCAGGCGTTCGAGAAAACGTATCCCTTGTGAGCCCCGTGCGGCTCGCCGCGGTTCGCCTTCGCCGCCTCGATGAAGTTGTCGATGCCGCCATCGCCGCGCATCGGAGCGATATCCGTTCGCTCGCACATGCGGATGCAATGCGGAATCCAGTTCACGATCAGCGTCTTCGCTCGCTCGTTCCAGAATGGGCTGTCGATTGAATACTTCCGCGTGTACACCACGTCCAGCCGGTCCGTAGGCGGCTCCTGCCCCACGTGGACGGCAATGGAGTGCGACCTGTCCTCGGTCCCTGAAGCCGCAAGTGTCAAAACATAATCGCCCGGCTCGGAAAAATTTGCCCTGGTCACCTGGGCTGCCGCGTCGTCGAATCGCACGCTTCCCGGCCCTGAAGCCTTCACCCAGCGCGCCGCGTTCTTCGGCGAATCCTGGAGCCAAGTAATGTTGCCCGCCAAGTAAGTCTTCGCGCCCAGCATCACGGCGCGGTCCACTCCCGCATCAATCACCGGTGGCAGCGTCGGGACAGGCCCGAAGTTGAAGACTCGCCACTCCAGAATCGCCGCTGGGTGTCCTTGTTGGGTCTGTACTTCGAGCCGCACCCTGGTCGTTTTGATTGCCGCAAATGTTGTCGCATTGAAGGTATCCGCTGCCACACCCAGCCCCTGGGGCTGATTTACCGGCACGAACTCGCTGCCGTTCCAGTAGAGAAGCCTATAGCTCTGCGGCGCATTCAGGCTCGGCCAGCCGCTGCCCGGGATTCTTCCCGGCCGCGGACGATCCACACCCCAGTACACTTCGATCCTGTTGACGCTGACTGGCTGGCTCCATTCGTATTGCACCCACGGCAGCTCACCGTTGCCTCGCCGCGCTCCGTGCAGCGCATACATGCCATGGGAGCGATCGAACGAATCTGCGGGGACGAAGCCATCGTTCAGGGCAGAGACCTTGTTCTCACTGGTGATACTGAAGCTCGACGGAACGGCAACGCGCGCAATGTTGACGGCGTTGTTGTCCGTCTGTGCCATAAGACCCTTGGCCGCAGTGCCGGCCACGAGGGCAGTTCCTGCAATGGCCGCCAAAAACTCTCGCCGGTTCGGCTGGGTTCGCCCTGCAATCTCATCAGGCTCAAGAGAGGGAATCGCGCTTGCGCTGTTCCGTTCGGTCTTCATCAGGATGCTCCAATCATGCCTTTCTGGACCTGCCTTCGAGTTCCAGGAAGATTGACCGCGGTGTGGCTGAATGGAACGGGGACCTGGCCGTCTGCTGCGAACCCAGGTCCCGTCCAACCATCGATCCTTATCTGTACGCTGCTTCACTCCATGTGAGTTCCTGACGCAGACGGCGCAATTGAGTATCGGCTCCAATGGAGACGAACTCAATTCCAGCCATCTCGGCAAAATCCTCGAGGTGTTCAGCGGTGAGAGCTTTGCTGAATCCGGTATGGTGCGCTCCGCCTGCATAAATCCAGGCCGCAGCGGCAACGCTCAAGTTTGGCCTGGGCACCCACAGGGTCCGCGCAACGGGCAGTTTCGGAAGGGGCTCCGGCGGGTTAACCACGTCGATCTCGTTGGCAATCATGCGAAAACGATTACCCATATCGACAATCGTAGCCACGACCGCAGCGCCAGGGCCGGTTGTAAACACCAACCGTACCGGATCAGCCTTTCCGCCGATACCCAATGGGTGCACTTCAAGAGTCGGCGTCTCGGCCCCAATCGTGGGACAAACTTCGAGCATGTGCGAACCCAGCACCTTCGCGACGTCGCCGCCGAAATCGTAGGTGTAGTCCTCCATGAACGAGGTACCTCCCTCAAGCCCAGCGGACATGACCTTCATGATTCTTACCAGTGCGGCAGTCTTCCAATCGCCTTCTCCGGCGAAGCCGAAACCATCGGCCATGAGCCGTTGCGCGGCGATCCCGGGCAGCTGACCCATTCCATGCAGATCTTCGAATGTATCGGTGAAAGCACCGAAACCTCCCTCGACCAGAAATGCGCGCAGACCGAGTTCGATGCGCGCCGCCACCTTCAAGGAATCCGGCCGGTCGTGCTCTTTCGCAATCTTGTAGCTGTCACGGTACACGCCAACCAGCTTCTCGACTTCGGCTTCGCTGAACTGCGCCATTCGATCCGTCAGGTCGCCGATGCCGTATCCGTGAACTTCATAGCCGAAAACGCGCTGCGCTTCAACCTTGTCGCCTTCCGTGACGGCGACATTGCGCATGTTGTCGCCGAACCTGGCGACCTTCAGTTGCTGCGATTCGTGCCAGCCGATTGCGGCGCGCGCCCACGTGCCGATGGTCTTCAGCGTGTCCGGATCTTGCCAGAACCCCACCACAACCTTGCGAGCCAGCCGCAACCGCGCCGTGATGAATCCAAATTCACGATCACCGTGGGCTGCCTGGTTCAAATTCATGAAATCCATGTCAATCGTCGAGTAGGGCAGATCGCGATTGAACTGGGTATGAAGGTGCAAAATCGGCTTGCGCAACTGCACCAAGCCGTTGATCCACATCTTCGCAGGAGAAAATGTGTGCATCCACAACACGAGCCCGACGCAATTCTTGTCAGCGTTGGCTTCCTGGCACAGAGCGGTAATCTTCTCCGCACTGACCATGACCGGCTTGGCAACGACTCTTGTAGGGATTCCAGGATCGCCATCAAAGGCTGCTGCGATCGAATGCGCGTGCTCTGCAACCGTCGCCAATGGCCCCGGTCCATACAGATGCTGACTACCCGTTACGAACCACACTTCACGGGAACTCTTATCCATTGTTATGTTCTCCTCTGATTGCGTTCCTCTGCCAACTCGACAAACTCTTGAAATCTGCCGCCTGTGTCTCAGATTGCTGAGATTGTGCAAAGCAGTCGAATCCGGCAAGTTTTTCTCTCAACAGGCCTAGGACCTCTGCGAAGAGGATCAGCGACGTCTCAGCCCCCATGGATGACCGCCTTAGATTGTCGCCTATCCGATGACCTTTTGCCATAGTGCAAGTAAACGATTGCTGGCCTGCACGATCATTGTAGGGCATCTTTGCCGAGCCCCGTCAATCCCTGCGAATCCGTGGAGTTGGGAGGCTGAGTGAGGAACGTACGGCGTGGGGTACATGCGGGCGTGGAAGTCGTTGATGAAGGCGCGCCCCCGCCCCCGGTGCCGAGACGCCGGACGCCCTTCTGGAAGATGCCGACGCGGAGCGCGTTGGAGAAGCAACGACGAAGGCCAGATTCGGTGGCGGTGAGGAAGGTATGGCTTAGCGGGTTACCCGACGGTGAGGACCAATTTGCCGAAGTGGGTGGCCTCTTCCAGGCGAGCGAGAACGGCGCGGGCCTGGGACCAGGGGAAGGTTTCGCCGATGGGACGCAACTCGGCGAGAACAATGGCCTTGTTCATGTCGATGAAATCCTGGCGCGAACCGACGTAGATGCCCTGGATGCGGACCTGCTTGTGGAGAATCAGGGGCAGCGGAAGGGGCTCGCTGGGGCCGGTGAGCACGCCGATTTGGGCGATGACGCCACCCATGCGAACGGCGCGCAAGGAGCGCGGCAGAGTGCCCTGGCCGCCCACTTCGACCACCAGGTCGACGCCCTCGCCGCCGGTTTCGCCCACTGCCCAGCGGTCCCAGTCGGGAGCCTCGCGGTAGTTGAGCCCTGCATCGAGGCCCATGGAAAAGGCGCGCTCCAGTTTGTCGTAGCTGCCGCTGACGCCGAGCACCCGCGCGCCCATGAGGCGAGCGAACTGGAGAGCAAAGATGGAGACGCCGCCGGTTCCCTGGATGAGGACGGTGGCGCCCGGCTTGAGGTTGCCGGCAGCCAGAGCGTTCCAGGCGGTGACAGCTGCGCACGGCAGTGTGGCGCCCTCCTCAAAGCTGAGGTGCTCGGGCAGGCGGACCAGGCCGGCCTCTTTGAGGACGACGAACTCCGCCAACATGCCGTCGATATCCCCGCCGAGAGCCCCTTTGATTTTGGCTGGGCTGGGCGGCCCATCGTGCCAGTTTTGCATGAAAATGCCGGCCACGCGGTCGCCGGCCTGCCAAAGGGTAACGCTGTCTCCTACGGCAACGACCTGCCCTGCGCCGTCCGAGCAGGGAATGCGGGGAAAGGCCAATTTGGGGTTGTAAAGCCCCTTGACCATCAGCAGATCGCGATAGTTGAAGGAAATTGCATGCACGCGAACGAGCACTTCACCAGGGCCTGGTTCGGGGGTCTGCCGCTCAGTAAACTCCAAAGAATCAACACCAAACGTCGAAACCTGCCAAGCGCGCATGAGCTCTTCTCCAATGGATCGGACGATACCATCTTCATTCCGCGGGACGCAACTGAGCGAATCCCCGTTAGAATGGAGATATGGCTCGTGGTTGGGAAAGTAAATCCGTGGAGGAGCAAATGGCAAATGCCTTGCAGCAACCGGAGGTCTACCCCGGCGGCAGCTCAGCGAAGGAAGAAGCAAAAAGAGTGGCGGAACAGGTCCGAACGAAAAAGGAGCGCCAGAAGCAGGCGCTGAATTTACAAAGGGAAAATATTCTCTCGCAAAGAACCTCGAACCCGTCGCGCCGCGCCGCACTGGAAGCCGCCCTGGCCCAGATCGAGGGAGAGATCCAGACACTCGGCTAAACATTTGGTCACTTTTTGGCTTTATTTGGACTGCAGCTCGCCGATGCTGCGGTCGACTCGAGCGAACCGATCTCGAAACGGCCGTTCCTGGAAGCGCTGCCTATTGGGCGCGCGCTTTTCCAGGGTGCGGAATAAGCGCGTCCCAATAGGAATGTTCAGTTGCGCGGTTACGACTCCCTGTGGAAGAGGAGTGAGTTCGCCTGTTGCACGGGGGTGAGCGTAACCCGGGCGATGTTGACATGCGCGGGCCGGCCGGAAACCCATACGATCACCTCTGCTATATCTTCAGGGGTGAGTGGTTTGACGCCCTTATATACATTCGCGGCGCGATCCTGGTCGCCATGAAAGCGCACCAGGCTGAAATCGGTCTCGACCATGCCCGGGTCGACGCTGGTGACGCGAATCGGAGTGCCCAGCACATCCTGGCGAAGTCCGTCGTTGATGGATCGCTCGGCGGCCTTGGTGGCGCAGTACACGGCTCCGTTGGGGTACGTGAGTTCGCCCGCTGTGGAACCGAGATTGACCACGTGGCCGCGCCCGCGAACCACCATGCCGGGAACGACGGCGCGGGTGACGTAGAGCAAGCCCTTGACGTTGGTGTCGATCATCTCTTCCCAGTCTTCAATTTTGCCGGTGTAGAGCTTGTCGAGACCGCGGCTGAGACCGGCGTTGTTGACCAGAATGTCGATCTCCGCCCATTCCTGCGGCAACGTGTCCATGGCGTTCTGGACGGCACGGCGGTCGCGCACGTCCAAACCGATGGAATGGACGGCCGGTGCTCCGCGTTTGAGGGCTTCGGAGGCCACTTCGGCCAGTTTGCCGGCGCGGCGGGCGGCGAGCAGCAGGCGCGCTCCCTCGGCCGCAAAGGCCAGCGCTGTGGCCGCGCCAATTCCGGACGAGGCCCCGGTGATGAAAACGATCTTTCCATTAAGACTCATGCTTCTATCCTAACCAACGGCCGAGCGGAGGGCTTGACGGCGACGCGCAGGTTCGCCTGGATGCCGGAGCAGGCTTATTCAGTTGCCTTGCCCCGCTTCTGGGCCATGCGGTATTGGCCCACTGCCCAATCCTCCCCGCCAAGGCCGGTTTGGCGCGCCTGGCAAAAGACTTCGGCGAGATTGTCGGCCAGGCTGAGACGGGTGTGGCGGCTGGCCGCGGCGTCACGCAAGAGGGCCAGGTCCTTGGCGCCCAGTTCGATGGTGGCCCCGGGCTGCGGGGGCGGGTTGAGCATGACTCCGCCATAGGCCTGATAAAACGGCGACTGAAACAGTGCGCTATTAACGGTCTCAAGAAAGGTGGCCGGCGCAATTCCCTGCCCTTCCGCGTAGACAAAGGCCTCGCCCAGCGAATGAATCATGGCGCTGATGAGGAAGTTCCCACCTAGTTTAAGGGCGTGGGCCTGGCGCGGCTCACGGCCGACGACGGAGATTCCCCGCGAAAGCGGTCCAAGCAAGGGGCGGGCCCGCGCGACTGCCTCGTCCGCTCCGGCAACGACAATCCACAAGCGGCCTTCTTCGGCCACATTGGGCCGGCCGAAGACGGGAGCAGCCACAAAGAGCTGGCCGCGGCGGGCGTGCTCGGCAGTGAGGCGCTCCGAGAGCGCAACACTGATGGTGGAGAGCGAGACATGCAGCGCGCCCGGCGGCAGCGCGTCCAGAACGCCCCCGCTACCGAAGAGGACTTCTTCGTTGGCAGCATCATCGAACAGCATGGACAGAACCGCTTCAGCCGAACGCGCCGCATCGGCAGGTGTGGCGGCCACTTTTGCGCCCTGCGCGGCCAAAGCCTGAGCACGTTCGGGGGTGCGATTCCAGACCGTGACATCGTGCCCCGCGGCCAACAAGCGCCGCGCCAAGGGTGCGCCCATTTTGCCCAAGCCTAGAAATGAGATCTTCATCTTGTATGCTCCTCCCTTAAAAATCTAACGCAGTGTGGAGAACCCCGGATCACGGCTGCGTGCCGACACACGCGCAATTGCGCGAACGGTGTAGGAAGATTCAATGCGATCGCACCACCACTCTTCGTTGAGGACGATCGGCGCGCCCCTCCAGGGTGCAACTCTTCGCTCGTTCGCATTCCCAGCATTCCGCGATGCTCGATGCTGGGCTATTTTCGGTTGCTCCCTCCGGGAGCAGATTTGCCGTCATGCTGGTCCGCCTTGCGGGGCGACGGGCCAGGCGGATTGTCGGTCTACGGGGGACGGACGCGCGCGGGCTAGTGACGACGAGCGAGTCCCCTGGTCACTGATGCGAGGCGGTGCGCATCAAATCACCCAGATCGTGCACGTCAGAGGAACTGGAGTCGGACATAATCACGTAGCGCAGGCCGGCCTCGCTCCAGGCTTCGACGCTGAAACCCTTCTGCCGGGATGTAGTCACGCCGGTTGCGGGCGGAGTGGACCCCGGATTCTCCTGCAGGACGAAGACCGAGAACTGATGTTTGCGCTCGTCATAGAGCAGTTGTGCGCCGGGGGCATGGCCAAAATAGATCAGTCGTCCGCCCAACAGCTTGAAGGACGAGTTCCCTGGCTCAGGCAGATTGAAGGCGAAGGGGAGCTTGCCCTGGAACCACGGCTTGACCGTGTGTCGGTCGCTCGAAAGCACGTCGACTGGGTTGGCGCTGGCGGTGGTGGCCACATGCAGGTCAAGCAACTCGGCCAGGGCTTGGTCGCGCGCCGAGTGGCGCATCCACGCGGAGATGGAGACGAGCACGATCAGCAGCGCGACGACAGCGCTGGCCACAGCCTGCACCCAGCGGAGCTTCCAGAGCGGCTTGCGGTCCAGATTGCCGTCCTCGGATACGCCCTTTTTCAACAACGCAAAAAACTCCGGACGCAGGCGGAATTCGGGCGACGGACCATAACGGCCGGCAGCTGCGGCGCGGGTGAGGCGTTTGAGTTGCAGGCGGGCGAGAGTCGCAGCGGTACAGGGAGGGCAGGTACGCAGGTGGTCTTCGATTGCGGCGATCTCTTCCGCAGTGCAGCTTTCGTCCACGTAGACGTCGAGCCATTCCCGCCACAGGTCGCAGCTCATTGGGCAGCCCCCTCATTGCTTGCGGCCAGCAACTTCCGCATGGCTCTGCGTGCACGGGAAACGCGCGACATGACGGTTCCGATGGGAATGCCGAGCGCCAGGCCTATCTCGTGGTAACTCATCTCTTCCATGTCGCAGAGCAAAATGACTTCGCGATGGGCCACCGGCAGTTGCTCCAACACCTGCTGAATCTTCTGCCGCTCAAGGTGCGCAAGCAGGAGCGACTCGGGAGTTTCAGCCGTCCTTGGAGTCACTTCGGGGGCAGGCGCGCCTTCGTCGCCGGCATCGAGAGAGATGAATGTCGAGGCTTTGAGCCCTGCCTGCGAGGTCATGAACGTATTGCGCAAAATCCGGTATATCCAGGCGCGAAAGTTGCTTCCCTGCTCAAAGGAAGAAAACCCCTTGAGTGCCTTCATATAAGTCTCCTGCACCAGGTCTTCGGCGGCGGCCTGGTCCTGCGCCAGCCAGAAGGCGAAGTTATAGAGGCTTGCGAAGAGGGGCATTGCAAGCTGCTCAAACGATCCGGTGGCAGAAGAGTAATCGGGCACGGCATCGTCAGTGTACACGAGGCAGAGTTAGTACAGTTATCTGAAACAAGCGAAAATGGCATGGATGGAGCTTCCGAGATACTACCGGGTCTTGGACCGCGACCGCGTCCTGCCTCAGTCGGCAGCCGTCGCTCCCAAATCCAACCCGCTCGCTGGCTTCACCCGTTGCTGAGCAGAGTTTTCCGATCTGCGCGCCAGCACCGCGTCGAGCGACCACTTGCCGGGACCATTGACGAGCAGGAACAGGGTGGTGATAATCTGCGCATAGTCGGAGCGGATTTCGTGCAGCACAGCCCACATACCCACCCTGGGCGGCGCTGGCGGCAGTGGCAGCGGCGATGTTCCCAGAAAGAGCGCAATCTTGGTGGTGAGGATGGCGACGATCATCTCGGCGACAAAGGGAATGGCGATGAGCCGCGTGGCAAGGCCGGAGATCAAAAGCAGGCCGCCAACAATTTCAAGGCCGCCGATAAAGGTTGCGGTGAAGTGGGGAAAAGGAATTCCCAGCTTGGTAAAGCGGCCAACGCCCTGGTTGGTATAGACGAATTTGAGCAGGCCCTCCCAGAAGAAAACGCCTCCGGCCATCAGTCGCAGGAACAGGGTAGACCCGGGGCCGTTGGTCGGGGGATGGGTCAGCCAAAGGAATATTTTGTTCATCGATTGCTCCTTTGACCGGAGGGAACCGGTCACTGCATAGAACTGGAGCAAGCGGAAATTATTCCGTGGAACGGGAACTTTTTCGCAGGAGCCGAGCGCGGAAGCGGGGTCGAGCTTAGAGCGGCGCCACCAACTGGTGGGCGATGGCGAACAGAGCCAGTTCCAGGCGCGTCGAGACGCCGGTTTTGTCGAAGATGTTCGACAGGTGGCGCTTGACGGTTTCTTCGCTGAGGGTGAATTGTTTGGCGATGTCGCGGTTGCTGCAGCCCTCGACGATGGCGCCCACGACTTCCAACTCGCGCGGGGTGAGACCGTAGGTCTTGTGCAGTGGCACGGCGGCCTGCTGCATAAGGTCGTGGAGCGCGGAAACGAGGTTGCCGACGCGCTTGCCGCCGATCCAGTAGTCGCCCGAGGCAACCGTGCGGATGGCGGTTTGCAAATGGCCGAGCAGCGCATCCTTGAGCACGATGCCGCGGGCGCCGATTTGCAGCGCCTCAATGATCTGCTGGGTGGTGATGGTCGAAGTGAGCAGCAGAATCTTGACCGTGGGCGTGCCGTTCATGATGGCGCGCATGGCTTCAAGGCCGGGGAGCCGGGGCATCTGCACGTCGAGCAGCAGAATGTCCGGCTCCAGTTCGAGGGTTTGGGTGATGGCCTCATCGCCATCGGCGGCCTCGCCGATCACCTCAAAACCGTCCTTGACGGTGAGCATGTTGCGCACGCCAATTCGGACTACAGGATGGTCATCTGCCAACACTATTCGAATAGGTCGATCCACTTGAGCGGCTCCTGTTGCAGGCCCTGTACTCTCTCGCTCTGCCAGTGTCTGGAGGCCACTGTGGCCGCAGTGTGCGGCAAAAGCGAAGACTCTTCGGCGGCAGAAATAAGCAGGAGCCTGCATTCCCTATGCTGGGAATTCTGCCTCCAGCATACGCTCCAGGTTGCGTGCGGCGGCGCGCAAATCGCGGAGCAACGCGCGGTTGTTATCCGGCTGGTTACCCCCGGATTCAGCGGCGCCGGACTCGATCAGAGCACCAAGCCTTGCCGCCTGCATAGCTCCGGCCATGACACAGCCCCCTTTGATGGAGTGGCCGAGTCGGCGCACCTCGGCCGCGTCTCCGGCAGCCATGGCAACCTCCAGAGCGGCAATACGACGAGACAGGTCGGCGACCATGGCAGTGTAAATCTCCTGGATTGCGCCAATGGACATGAGATCGCGCAACTGCTCCAGCGTGGCCGGACTGACGACTGGGTTGGCGCTTGCCTGTGCTAGCTTGTGGTCGAACGACGAGCGCTCGTCGATTGAGGCAGCCGCGGCTTCGGTTTCAGAGGATAGCGCCGAGCATTGCTCGAGCAGCGCGCGAAGCTCATCGACACCAAAAGGCTTGAGCAGGAATCCATCGGCGGCGGCCAAGACCTCCTGCGACGCAGTGCTGGCGCTCATGGCAAATACCCGCGCACGGCTGCGGGCACGCAGGGCGTCTATGAGTGGAGCACCGCTGAGGCCGGGCATTTGCGCATCCATCAGAATCGCGTCGGGCACGCAGCACCCGGATTCCAGAAGCTCCACCGATGCCGTTCCGTCGTCCGCCGTGTGAACCGAGTAGCCGCTCATGGTCAGCAGGGTCGCCATCACCTCGCGGCTGACCATGTCGTCATCGATGATCAGCAACGTCGGGAGGTGCGGTTCCTTGGCGAAATTGAACATGCATACAGTGTGCCACTTACGGACCGGAACTGGCGGCAGGGGGAATCGCATGAATACAATTCGGCGGCGTGGAGAAGCGTCGATGCGGCCCTTCGGGTGTTGGCAGACTGTTCAGTTCCACCCAGTGTCCCTTAGTTCCCGACAACCAGCACTTGAAAACTGCCGTGCACGGGAGGCGTCTGGAGGGTGCCGATGCCTCCGGCCCGGTCGAGCCGAACGCCGAGCAGATCGGTCACCAGGTAGACCTGACCGTTGGCCGAGTTGACGGCAAGGGTGCGGGCGCGCTGACGGGTGGGGAGGTTCTGAATCACAGCATAGGAATCGGTGACATCCTGGCGAATGATGGTGAGGCTTCCCTGGGCGCCCCCATTGGCGCTGTAGACGAGGCCGCGGCCGGCGTCATAGCCGATGGCCTCAGGGCCGGGGCCGATAGGGAGCGACGCCACCTGTTCGCCGGTGCCGCCATTGAGGACCAGGAGCTTCATGTTTCCACAGGCGGCAAACAGGCGCTGATGGGCGCCATCAACGGCCAGAGCGCTGAGTTCGCGACATTCGGGGCCAACGGAAAGCAGGCTCATGCGATTTTCAGCCGAGTTGGGCAGGCGGGATTCATGGCTCCAGTCCAGCACCGGGGATGTGGCGCTCGCGGCGGCCGCAGCTGCGCCGGGCTGAATCGGGGTTGGTTGAGTCGCTGGCGGCTGGGCGGAGGAGGATTGTGCGGCGGCCTGATCGGCTCGTCTGCCGAGGAGCGCGGCGATGGACTGCGCATCAAGGCGGACAATCTGGTTGCGGCTGCCCATGTTGATGAAGATTTCGCCGTTACCGTCGGTTTCAGCGAAGCCCAGCCTGCCGGGCATGAGGATTTCGCCCAGCATCTGACGAGTCTGCGCGTCGATGACGGTGATGGAGGACTTGATCTCGTCGTTGGCTCCCGGCCGCGGGGCGCTGGCTGGTGCGGGACGCGCGCCGTTGGGGGCTCGGCTTCCGGGCCCCGTTGTGGGCGAACTGGTGCTCACAGGCACGGCAGCGCAGACGGCGAACAGCAGCCGATTGCGCGGTTCAAAGACCAGCGCACGCGGAGTGGGGCCAGTGGCGATCGTTCCGACCACGGCGAACGTGCGGCGGTCGAAGACCTTCACCTGACTGGCAGGCCCGTCGGTGACGTAGCCGAACTCCCCAGTGTCGTCGAGAGCGACCGAGTGAGCCTCGCGCAAACCGGTGACCGTGCCGGCGACCTGGCCCGTCTCCACATCGACCACCTGCACGACCGGGCCGTGAGCGATGTATAGCCGGCCGACTGTGGCGTCCATGGTCAGGTAGTCCCAGTTGCCCACGCCGCCAATAACCCATGTCTGCTTGATGAAGAAGGGACTACCGGGCAGTTGCGTGGCCGCGGGAGGCTGCTGCGCCGGGAGGGCGGTGCAGACGAGCAGGGCTAGGGCGGAAAATCGCAGCATGGTGAAGGGCTCCTGATGGATAGATGCGGGAACAGGAACCGGCGCTCGCTCGCGTAGATGATTGCCCGGGGCTGGCCTCCTTGCTTCCCAGGTCTCAGAAGCGAGACCTGGGGCACCCGATGTGAATGCGAGATTTGCTCCGTGGTATCCCATCCTTTGTGCAAGACGCACAAGGGATGGGGCACCCTCGATTGTGGGAGACGATCCTCGATTGTGAGGTGGTCGGAGGGAAATGAAAGAGATTACCGGAGCTACTCCTCGGCCGTCGCGGAAACTTCGTGCAGCCAGCCGGGGGCTTTTAATAACTCGCGGGGGCGTGAGCCGTCGGCGGGGCCTACGAGGCCGTCGCGCTCCATCAGGTCGATGAGATGCGCGGCACGGCCGTAGCCGATGCGGAGACGACGCTGAAGCAAGGACGTGGAAGCCTTGCCGAACTCAAAGACCAGGCGGACGGCGTCGTCGAAGAGCGGGTCGTTTTCGTCGGGGTCGGGATTGGAGCCTTCAATGATGAGGCGCTCGTCGCGGGGCGATTCGAGGAAGCCTTCGACATATTCGGCTTGGCCCTGATCTTTCCAGAAGCCGACCACGGCCGCCGTCTCTTTCTCGCTGACATACGGCGCGTGCAGGCGCATGAGGCGGCTGGTTCCGGGAGGCAGGAAGAGCATGTCGCCGCGGCCCAGCAAGGCCTCCGCGCCGTTGGTGTCGAGAATGGTGCGCGAGTCGACCTTGGTGGCCAAACGGAAGCTGATGCGCGTGGGAATGTTGGCCTTGATGAGGCCAGTGATGACGTCCACGCTGGGGCGCTGGGTCGCCAGGACGAGATGAATGCCGACGGCGCGGGCCATCTGCGCCAGACGGGTGATGGATTCCTCAACATTGGCGCGGTCAAGCATCATCAGGTCGGCCAGCTCGTCAATGATGATCACGATGAAGGGCAGCGGCTCCTCGTCCTCCCCGTCGTCGAACAGCGAGGGCATGGCGCCGTCGAAGAGCTTGTTGTACTGGTCGATGTTGCGCACGCTGCGCGAGGCCAGCAGTTTGAGGCGGCGCTCCATTTCGCGGACGGCGTTGCGCAGGGCGTTGGCAGCCAGCTTGGGCTCGGTGATGATGGGCGTAAAGAGGTGGGGAACACCCTCGTACATGCCCAGCTCAACGCGCTTGGGATCGACAAGAATGAGCCGGACCTGGGCGGGCGTGGTGCGGTAAAGCAGGCTCATGATCATGGCGTTGATGGCCACGGATTTGCCTGAACCTGTCGAGCCGGCGATGAGCACATGGGGCATGGAAGCCAGGTCGGCGGTGACGATGCGGCCGTTGATGTCCTTACCCATGGCGAGGGTGAGGCGCGACTTGGCCTTGTGGAACGGCTCGGACTCGATGACGTCGCGCAGGTGGATGGTTTCGCGGTCCTTGTTCGGCACCTGGATACCAACGGTGCTTTTGCCGGCCATGCGCTCGATGAGGATGCTTTCAGCGCGCATGGCCAGGCAGAGGTCGTCGGCCAGGCTGGTCACGCGGCTGTATTTAACACCCGCCTCGGGCTTGAACTCGTAGGTGGTGACCATGGGGCCGGGGTTGATCTGGACCACCTGGCCGCGCACGTCGAACTCGCCGCATTTCTCCACCAGCACGCGGGCTTCTTCGCGCAGTTCGTCTTCGCGAATGGCCGCGGGACCGCCGCCCGGATTCAGCAGGGTGCTGGGCGGCAGCTTGAAGCCGCTGACATTCTTGGGCGCCACGGTTGCGGTGCGCAGTTCGGCCGCGGGGCGCGTGTGGATGGAGATGTCGTCCTCGCGCCGGGGAGCGGGAACTGGCTCGGGACGGGAAGGCGGAGGGAACGCTGCGGCGGGCGCATTCACGGGCCGGGGCGGAACGGGATCGGGCTGCCGGAATTCCGCGGGCTGCGGCGGCTGAGCGGGGACGGGCTGCGGCTGAAACTGCTGAGATGGAACGGGCTGAGGCCGCATGGGAATGACGTTGCTCGCGGCTGAAAGTGGAACGACAGGAATGGGAGCGGGCGGAATGGGAACCGTCGGGACAAGCGCGGGCCGTTCGGCGGTCGCCGTGGCGGCGCGCTCCCAGATGCTGGCGCCGCCCACAGGAATCGGGGTGGGCTCCTGCGGCTGGTCGGAATGGAAAGCGGGGCGCTGGAAGGCTGGAATGTCTTGCGGGTCGGTGGCGACGGCGGCGCGGTTACGGCGGAAGAGCCCGGCAAGCAGGCTGGGGCGCGGGCCCTGCGCTTCGCTGGGAATTGCGTCGGGACCGAACTGCCCGGTTGAGTCCGGGAGGCCGTCCTGGCGACGCAGTTCCTCGCGTTCGGCCACCTGCTCTTCCCGGCGTTCCGCCTGCTCTTCGCGCCAGTTACGCCAGCGGTCGCGCAGGTTCGCCGCCTGCAGCAAGCGGTCCCCAAGGCCTTCTTTGACGGCCCAGAAGCTGACGGCGGAGGCAAAGTAGAGGCCCGCGGCGGCGAGCACCGCAGCCACCAGCCATGCGCCCTGGGTGTTGAGATAGGTGACCAGCAATCCGGCCATAAGCTTGCCCACGACGCCCTCGACAGGCACCGCGTGCAGCCAGCGCAAGTGCCAGGGCAGCAGGGCGAAGACCGTGGGGATGAAGACGACGGCCAGCAGAGTACCGATCCAACGCAGCACGGGCGAACCGCCGGAGCGCGAACGCATCCAGGTCCAGCCCAGGCCGCCCAACCACAAGGGCAGAAAAAAAGCGGTAAAGCCGAGAGATTGGAGCAGCAGGTCGCTGAGCCAGGCGCCGAACAGGCCCATCCAGTTGCGGGCGGGGTGGATGGCCTGGTCCGTGGAGGTGTTCAGCGAAGGGTCCGCTGGGAAGTAGGTAGCCAGCGCGAGGAGGAGCATCAGCGCAGCCAGCACCAGTACCAGCCCCAGAAAGATGTTCAGGGGGCGGCTCCGCGTCGGGGATAGAACAATGCGAATGGGCTTCATGATGGATTAGCTCCCGCTCCGAATATCTCAGCGAACGAGTCACTGGAGCGGCGGGAGAATCCCAGAGCAGTCTTTATTATCGGGCCCTACGGGGTGGATTCCGGGCAAAATGGAGCGGGGGGAACCATGGTGCAAACCCCCATCGGCGAGTTAAAGCGGCAGACCGTCAACCCTTGCGGCAATCGGGTCTGCCGGTTACACCCGTACGCGCGAAGGTAAGGGGGGATTACTTCCGAGTTGGGCGGTGACTCAGGCACAACTGGCGATTGAGCTAGAAATGTCGTCCGAAGAAGCAAGTTTCAGTTAATCCACTTCCTGTGAAATCGGGGGCCACCCGGTAGGGGTGCCAGGACCAGTGTCGGGAACAATCCGAGCGTCTTGTCGAATTGGCCGTGTGCCTCCCCAGCGGCGTTCAATTCTTCATTCGGAAGCTTCAAAAACTCGCCGGAAAACGATACATGTGCTTCACCGTAGCGATTCCAATGTCCTAGAGATTTCTGCATCTGGCCGGGACGAATAATCTCTTCCACAAAAGTTCGATCTGCACGCAGATACAGCGTGCACGCTTCACCTGTCCTGTGGAATACGTACGTTCCCGCTAGAGCCTCGTAATCATAATCGGCGGCCACGCTGTACCAAACCCAAAAAACAACGAGGACAAGAAGTCCGATACCGACGCGTACAAGAGCTTTCACATTACTCCTCATCGAACAGGCACCCTGATCTCTAGTCCGCTGATCTGGACTTTTGGCTGATATGCGTCCAGCATAACTCGATCTTCATCCTGGGTGTGTGGTGGCGAATTCGGAAGTAACGCCACTTTGAGACTCTCAAAGGCAGCCGCAGATCCTTCGTCGCTTCGCTCCTCAGGATGACAGCGCCTTGGTGTGACGGAACGCAAGCCGAACCGTTGTTGGTGGCGTATCGTCGGCAATTGGGAAGTAATGCCAATTTGAAATTCCCAAAAGGAGCCGCAGATCCCTCACTGCGTTCGGGATGACAGCGCCGGAAGGAAAAGCGACGGAGCCATTGTCGCCGTGGGGATATCGCCGCCTGTCCGGGATCGGGCCAAACCCTTCTCAATGGAATATTGACGATTGACGACGCCGCTGATCTTGGCGATCACGGTTGTGTGTTGTGTACACCGGATACCCCCACCCCTATTTTGGGCGCAAATTCCTTGTTATCTTGGGCTTGCGCGGAGGGTCGCGCCGTAAAATCCTCATAACAAAGAAGTTCCCTGCAAAATCGTCCAGCGTAAGGAGTTACGGGCAGATTGGGCATGGATGGGCGGCCTCTGACCGTCAGGGGACGCCCAAACGGCGATTGGAGGGAAACTCCTTTCCAAGGAAGATTGTGCGACAGGGGAGGGAAATCATCTGCAAAGGGGCCAAGGAGTCTTCGCGGTGACTCGAACGCCCGTGGTGAGAACCCAGGATGCGTGGTGTCTTGAGCCAGACATTGATGGAAGACTTTTAGTGCTACAGTTGCCCTTGCTTCCGGCGGTTGAGAAGCGGAAAAAGCCTGGACAGGCGGCGGAAGAGCCCATGAATTCGCGAAAAGTCCCCGGACAACAAGCCGCAGGGGCTAAAGCCCGCGTCAATTTGAAAGCGGTTACGGCGCGACTGAAGTCGTGCCCTGACACCTTTGCGGCGGCCATCGAGTTTTCAGCAGCTTGTAAAAGCCTGCTTGTAAAAGCACGCGTGTAAACGCCCGCCTAGTGGCTGATGGGCATCGTGTCGTTGTGTCATTGCGTCATTGTGTCAGGGCTGACCTACCAGCCTGACCTACCAGCCTGACCTACCAGCCTGACCTACCAGCCTGACCTACGCCAGCCGTGCCTGCCAGCCCGGGCAGACGGAATACTCCCGATTGGGCTTGCTGGCGCGTCTAAGAAGAGCGGGACCGGGGTAGCGGCGCCTTGATGGAGAGTTTTGCCGAGGTTTTTTCCTGGGGGAAAAAGCCAGCGGGCAGGCGTTCCTTGGGGATGCATCGGCTCCGATTCCGCTGTAGACTTGCAGGCAGGGTTCCTCATGACGTTCAGAGCATTTCGATCTTCCGCCGTTCTTTCGGCCGCTGCTTTTTGCCTGTTGGCGGGTCTTCCGCTCAGCGTGGCCCTGGCCCAATCCTCCTCCTCGAACCCGTCTGGTTCGTCTTCCAACTCCGGCAAAACCTCCGGTGCGGGGCAGAGTTCGTCCGGTGGCTTCGTGCAGGAAAAGGCGCCTTCGCTGGTGGACCCGGCGGGCCCCACGATTTCGCTGGTCAGTTCAGAGCCGGTATTTCTGATGGCCTCGGCGCTGAACGCCTGCGGCTATGACGAGGGCCTGGACGAGAGCGCGCCGATCCGCAAGCGGGTGCGCGAAGAGATCAACGAGGCGCTGGCCAAGAGCGAGGACGCCCGTAACAAGCGCGACCACGTCTGCCTTTACATCGCACAGCACCGCCTGACAGGCGGCGAGCGCGACATTGCGCAGTACATCTCGCTGGCTCTTTATCTGACGCCCCCGCCAGAGCTGGAAACCTCGGTCGAGCTGACGGAGATGCCTCCCGACTCCACGCAGGTGGTCGAGATTGTGCCCTTCCTGCGCGAGTTTGCGGCCGCAGTGGACCTGCACGGCATCTGGCTGACGGTGCATCGCACCTACGATGCCGAGGCCGAAAAGGTGCACGATCCGCTGTCGAAGATGATCGTGTCGACCGATTTCTACCTGAAGATGCCCGCGTCCACCTATGACGGGCGACGGTTTGTGGTGGTGATCGAGCCCATGCTCTCGCCGCACGCGGTGAACGCCCGCGTCTATGGAGCCGACTACGTGGTGGTGGTTTCGCCGGTAAACGGCACGATCCGCATGAGCGACGTTCGCCACACCTATCTGCACTATATGATCGAGCCGCTGCTCTACGCGCGCGCCAACGCAGTGGACCGTATGCAGCCGATTTTGAAGGAAGTAAGGGAAGCTCCGCTGGAGTTTCGCTTCCGCTCCGACACGGTGCCGTTGACCATCGAGTGCCTGATCAAGGCGATCGAAGCGCGCACCATGGACACCGGGATTCCCGAGTACAAGATTCCAGCCACTGTGGACCGGTCGGAGTTGCCCCGTTATGAGCGCGAGCGGCAGGCAGTCCAGCAGAAGATGGAGACGGTTCGCGTTGCCACCGTGCGCCACGACATGACCCAGGGATTCGTGCTGACGCAGTATTTTTATGAGCAGTTAATCCAGTTTGAGAAGGACCCGGCCAGTTTGCGCGACACCATCGGCGAAATGGTCTATAGCATGGACGTGGACCAGCAGGTGCACCGCGCTCGGCAGATCGACTTTGACAAGGAAGGCGACGGAGACGTGTTGGGGCGCAGCAAGCCGCGCAAGCTCACCGGACTGGACCTGGCCGAAGCGCGACTGGCGGCCGGCGATGTGGCCACGGCGAGCGCCATGGCGCGTCAGGCGCTGACCATGCACTCGGATTCTCTGGAAGCGGTGACCGACAGCTCCCGCGCCAACTTCATCCTGGCGAGGGCGGCGATTATGACCGGCCATCCGGAACAGGCCATGAGCGGATTCCAGCTCACACTGGCCACCAGCAAGGACCCGCGGCTGCTCTCCTGGTCGCACATTTACCTGGGCCGCATGCTGGATCTGGATTGCAAGCGCGACCAGGCTGTGGCCGAGTACACCGAGGCTTTGAAGACGCGCGACGGGCAGCAGGATACGCGACTGGCCGCGGAGCGGGGCGTCAAGGCGGCCTACTCCATCCGGGGGCACAGTTGCGAGGCGGATGATGGCGACGACTCGCCCACACCCACGCAACCCAAGTCCCAGGGGGACAAGCCGGGAACGGGCATTTCCAGCCAGAACGGGACCGGGAACCCACAATAATCCGAACCTTGCGTCCGCCGGGCGGCTTGCTGGCGTCTAATAAAAGCTGAGGGAGCGGTTCTTTGCCCGGATTTTGCCGGATAGAGGCCGCTTCCTCTTTACAGCATTTAGGGTATGACAAAAGTCGGGCACGATTGCAAAGCCCAAAAGCTGGCACCTCAAACCCATTTGAGGTAACTTGTCACACCGATCGAGGAGCGCGTGGAAACACCCCTGGCCGAACTGGAAGCAGCCCTTGGACACGTCTTTGCGCGTCCTGAGCTGCTGGTGCGCGCGCTGACCCACCGCTCTTTGGCCAACCAGAATATGCAGGAGAGCGGCAAGGACGAGGTTCCCCAGGACGGAGACAATGAGCGGCTGGAATTTCTGGGCGACGCCGTGCTGGGACTGGTGGTGGCCGAAGCACTGTTTCTGATTCATCCGGAATGGCACGAGGGCGAGTTGACCCGGGTGCGTGCCCAGTTGGTGAGCCGCCAGCACATGGCGGAGGTGGGCGCGGCCATCGGGCTGGGCAGCCACTTGCGGCTGAGCCGCGGCGAAGACAAGAGCGGCCTAAGGCGCAAGAGTACCGTGCTTTCGAATACCATGGAGGCAGTGCTCGGTGCGGTGTTGCTGGACGGCGGCCTGGAGCCGGTGAGGGCATTTGCCCGCCGCTGGGTGATGGGCGAAGCGGCCGAGCAGTTGGCGCGGGATTTGCAATCGGGAGCCGCGCTGGGCAACTATAAGTCGGCGCTGCAGGAATATTTGCAGGCGGAACACGCGGGAACGCCCGTCTACCGCGTGAAAAGCGAGAGCGGGCCCGATCACCGCAAGCGCTTCCAGGTCGAAGTCCGGCTCAAAGCCGAAGTGGGCGAGGCCGGAAAGGCCTTGGCGCGAGGAACGGGCAGCACCAAAAAGCACGCGGAGCAGGACGCGGCGCGGCAGGCACTGGAACGGCTGACGGCCGAAGCGATCAAGGCAGGTTCCCCGGCAAGGATCGCGCCGGAAGCCCAAGAGGAGGGACAAGCAGCGCAATGAGCACCTTTGCCCCGGAGTCCGCCCAGCCCCCGCGGCTCTCGCTGCTGCGGCTCCATTTGCCCACTGTGCCCGAGGCCCTTGCCTCCCTGCTGCGGACGGTGGTGGTGGCGCTTTTTCTGCTGACTTTTGTGCTGCAGCCCTACCTGATCCCTTCCGAGAGCATGGAGCACACCCTGCTGGTAGGAGATTTCCTGCTGGTGAACAAACAGGTCTTCGCCCCGGCGGGTAGCGTTGCGCGGTGGTTCTTGCCCTATCGGGACGTCGAGCGGGAAGACATTGTCATCTTTCACCCGCCCGAGGCGCCGGAGCGTTTTTATGTGAAGCGGGTGGTGGGCATTCCCGGCGACCGGCTGCGCATCGCCGATGGCCGCGTCACTGTCAACGGCGCGCCGCTGAGCGAGCCGTACGCCGCTTTTGAGCCGGCGGTCCGCAATGCTTTCCGCGACGACTTTCCCGCCAAGGTCTACACCGATCCCAACGTGGATCCGGCATGGTGGAAGCAGATGCAGAACCTCACCCGGGACGGCGAGCTGGTTGTGCCTCCGGATGAGTACTTCGTGCTGGGCGACAACCGCAATTACAGCAAGGATTCCCGCTTCTGGGGCTTTGTGCCGCGGTCGAAGATTGTGGCCCGCCCCATGGTCATCTACTTCTCGGTCTGGCGGCCTTCCTCGACCGACGTGCAACCCGATTCGCTGCAAGCCGGAGATGATAGACTCGGACACGACAGGCAGCTCTCGGTCAGGCTCTCCGGGTTCGCCCGCTGGAAGCGAATCTTCCATGTAGTGCACTAGGAGAACAGGGATCAGGGGTCAGGGAACAGGAAACAGTAAAAGACCCGAACCACTTGACACTGCTGGCTGAACCCTGACAAAGAGCGACAGGATGACGAAGAAAAATACGCCCAGCCCCAAGACGCCGTCCGAAGCAGTGTCCGTTCCCGAACCAGTGGATCAGCGCGTAGAAGAAACGCCGCTGGAAGCCGTGGCGAGCATTTGCTCGGTGCTGGTGGTGGGGCTTTTCATCCTCACATTTTTAGGGCAGAATTTCGTCATTCCCTCTGGATCGATGGAAAAGACACTGCTGGTGGGCGACCACCTGGTTGTCGACCGCATTACGCTGGCTCCGCCCACCAAGTGGATGCCGCTGGTGCACTATCGCGAGCCACAGCGCAACGACATTGTCGTCTTCCTCAAGCCGGTTCCGGATTTGGACGCGGACGGAAATCCGCAATACCTGTTCCTGGTGAAGCGACTGGTCGGCGTGCCCGGCGACCACATTCACCTGCGCAACGGCATCGTGATCATCAACGGAGTTGCCAAGAGCCAGCCCCACGCGCAGCCGACGACCCTGGACAACCACGATGACTTTCTCGACGAGTTCCCTTCCGTGCCTCCTCCGGCGGAACGCGGCGCGACAGAAGCCTGGGCCATCGATTTTCCCAATCACATAGAAAACGGCGACCTGGTGGTGCCTCCCGGGAAGTACTTCATGATGGGCGACAACCGGCATAACAGCCTGGATTCGCGCTACTGGGGCTTTGTGCCCAGAGAAAACATCGTGGGCCGGCCGCTGTTCAACTACTGGTCGTTTGTAACCCCCGACGATCAGTATGAGAAGCCGGGAATCGGCAGCACAGCAGCCTGGATGGGCCATGTAGCGCTGCACTTCTTTACCGAGACGCGCTGGAAGCGGACCCTGCATGTGGTGCGGTGACAAAAGCAGGGGGGCAGGGATCAGGGGTCAGTAAAGGACCACTTGCCACTGCTGGCTGACCACGGACAAAGAGCGACAGGATGACGAAGAAAAATACGCCCGCCCTCAAGACGCCGTCCGAAGCACCGCCAGTTCCCGAGCCAGTTGACCTGAGCATGAAAGAGACGCCCCTTGAGGGGTTGGCCAATATCTGCTCCATCGTTGTGGTGGGCCTGTTCATCTTCACGTTTCTCGGGCAAAATTTCGTCATTCCGTCCGGTTCAATGGAAAAGACGCTGCTGGTCGGCGACCACGTGCTGGTGGATCGCATCACGTTCGCCCCGCCCACAAAGTGGATGCCGCTGGTGCATTACCGCGAACCGAAGCGCGGCGATGTTGTCGTCTTTAAAAAGCCGGTGATGGACGATCCGAACAAGGATGGGAATCCTCAAAACCTGACCTTGGTGAAACGGCTGGTCGGTTTGCCTGGCGATCACATTCGTCTGCACGATGGCATCGTCAGCATCAACGGCGTACCTCAGAACCAGCCCCACGCAACAACGCCGGATAACCATGTTGAGTTCCTGGACGAGTTTCCCTCCGTGCCTCCCGATCCTGAACCTGGCAATTTCATCCCCGAGACATGGGCGGTGGACTTTCCCAACCACATCGAAAACGGTGAGCTGGTTGTCCCACCCGGGCACTACTTCATGATGGGCGATAACCGGCACAGGAGCGCCGATTCGCGCTTCTGGGGCTTTGTCCCCAGAGAGAACATCCTGGGCCGGCCATTGTTTAACTACTGGTCGTTCCAAACTCCGGATGACCAACTCGAAAAGCCCGGTATCGGCAACAGTCTGTCCTGGATGGGTCACGTCGCTCTGCATTTCTTTACTGAAACCCGCTGGAGCCGGACTCTGCACCGGATACGCTAATTGAAAATATCATTGAGGAACATGACGAAAGACACGCAAGGCGGGCGACGAAAGCACACGAAGCTTTGGCTGGCTCTGGCAGCTGTAGCGGTAATTCTGGCGGTTGTGATTGTGCCGCCGCTGGTCAGCGTGAGCCGGTACAAGGCGCGCATCACGCAGCTCATTTCCGCCTCGTTGGGCCGGCCGGTACGCCTGTCCTCGGTGGAGGTGCGGCTTCTGCCCCGGCCGGGATTTGTGTTGAGCGACCTGACGGTGGACGAAGACCCCGCCTATGGCGCCGAACCGGTGCTGCACGCCAGCACGGTCACCGCCCCGATTCGCCTGCTTTCCCTGTGGCGCGGACGGTTGGAGATCGATTCGATCAACGTGGACGAGGCCAGCGTGAACCTGGTGCGCACCAAGGCCGGACACTGGAACCTCGATTCCCTGCTGCGCACGGCTGCCACCCAGTCTGTGGCCTCCGCCGTCAGCCAGCACAAGCCCCTGAAGCTGCCTTTTCTCGCGGCCACCAACTCCCGCATCAACATCAAGGAAGGCGCGGAAAAGCTGCCGTTTTCGCTGGTCGAAGCGCAAATCTCCTTCTGGCAAGAGAGTAACGGCGACTGGCGCGTCCGGCTGCGCGGCCAACCCGTCCGCACCGATATCAGCCTGGAGATGGCCGACACCGGCATCGTGCGCCTGGAGGCGACTTTGCACCAGGCGGCCCAACTGCGCCAGATGCCGGTGCACCTTGATCTGGAGTGGCGCGATGCGCAACTTGGCCAGCTCACGCGTTTGATTCTCGGCTCCGATTCCGGTTGGCGCGGCGGTCTGAACGGCGAACTGCACCTGGACGGCACAGCGGACGCGGCCCAGATCAAGACCCGGCTGCGCGCATCCGGCGTCCATCGCGAAGAGTTTGCCCCTGCTGAGCCTCTGGACTTCGACGCCAACTGCAGCTTCGTCGGCCACTTCACCAGTTGGGCCATCGACAACCTGGTTTGCGACTCTCCGCTCGGCTCCGGGCGCATCCGGCTCACGGGCGATTTGCCCGGCCAGGACGCTCCGCCGCACCTCTCGGTCGAATTGGACCGAATTCCCGTCGCAGCCGGTCTGGACGCGCTCCGCACGGTGCGCAGCGGCCTGGGACCGGGTCTGGAAGCCAGCGGATCGATCAGCGGCAAGATCGCCTATGCCCCGGTCGCCGCAGACAGCATCCCCCCGGACGACCTGAAAAAACAGGCGCACACAGCGAGAGCCCGCTCCACGAAGACTCATCCGTCGATTCCCCAGCCGCTCACGGGTAGTCTGACCATTGACGGCTTTGAGCTCAGTGGCAACGCGCTCAGCCAGCCCATTCGCATCCCGAAGGTGGTCGTGGAGCCTGCTGCGGCGCCGCAATCGCCGGGCGATTCCCTGTTCCCGGCGCTCGCGGCCACGGCGACCTTTCCGGCAGGCGGCGCTGCGCCGCTCGCGATTTCAACCCGGCTGGCCGCGCCCGGTTACCAGGTAACTGTGCGGGGTCAAGCCTCCGTCGCCCGAGCCAGGGAGTTGGCGCATGTGGCTAGTGTTGCAGGCGCGGCGGCATTCGACTCGCTGGCCGGCGAACCGATCACCATGGATCTGACCGCCGACGGCCCCTGGATGCCAGCGCAGCGACTCCCGTTCGGCGGGCCGCCGCCGGCTGCTCACACGGGCTCGGCGACTCAGGCGCTGGACTCGGCCGACAGCCTTTCCGGAACCGTGACGCTGCACAATGCCAATTGGAAGGCCGACTACCTGGCCAATCATGTACAGATCTCTCAGGCCACGCTGCACCTCGGAAATGGCGAAATCCGTTGGGACCCGGTGGCCTTTTCCTATGGCCCGGTCAAGGGCACGGCCAGCCTGACGGTGCCGTCCGTTTGTGATGGCACCAATCCGTGCATTCCTCAGTTTCACGTCCAGTTTGGCGCGCTCGACGCCGCCGTGCTGCAAGCTGCCTTTCTGGGAGCGCACGAGCCCGGCACGCTGTTGTCGACGCTTCTCGAGCGCCTGCGCCCCGCCTCCGCTCCGGCGTGGCCGCCGTTTGAGGTCACGGTAAAAGCCGACTCCCTGATTCTGGGGCCGGTGACCCTGAGTGAACCGACGACCGCCCTGCACACAATCGCCACCGGAGCCGAAATCACCGCTTTCGATGCGGGCCTGCTGGGAGGCCGCGTTCACGGATCGGGCACGCTGCACAGCGCACAAACCGCGAAGGACAAGCCGTCCTACGCGCTGAATGGCCAGTTTGAAAAGGTCACTCCGGCCGCTCTGGGCAGGTTGCTGGGAATGCGCTGGTCGGGTGGCGTCGTCACGGGCGGCGGCAAGATCGAGCTCGCCGGTTTCAGTGGGAAGGACCTTGCGGATTCCGCCAAGGGCACCATGCACTTTGAGTGGCAGCACGGGGCGGTTGCCGGGGCAGGAACATTGCCGAAGGCGCTGACCCGCTTCGACCGCTGGACTGCCGACGGGGACATTGCCAACGGCTTTCTCACGCTGAAAAAGAGCCAGGTGCAACGCGGATCAAGCAGCGTGCCGGTTCAGGCGTCGGTGACGCTCGCCAACCCGCCCAAGGCAACGTTTGAAGCTCCCAAACCGGCCCAGGCAAAGCGGTAAGCCGTTCCCCGCTACAATGAAGACATGGCGTCGGATCACGGATCTTCCCCGGTTCAAATTCGCTGCAAAGGTGTTTTGTTCGATATGGACGGGATTCTCATCTCGTCCATTGGTTCGGTGGAGCGCAGTTGGACGAAATGGTCCCAGTTGCGCGGCATCGACCCCGCGTATGCCCTGAGCATCATCCATGGTTGCCGAGCTATTGAGAGCGTGGCCATCCTGCGCCCCGACCTGGACAGCGTGGCGGAATTGAAGGTCATTGAGGACATCGAGCTGGCCGACGGCGCGGGGCTCACCGTTCTGCCCGGCGTGTTGGACCTACTGCGAGCGCTGCCGCCGGAGCGGTGGACCGTGGTCACCAGCGCCACGGAGCGGCTGGCCCGTCTGCGCATGTCGTCGGTGGGCATTCCGGTGCCGGAGCGGATTGTCGCCGCCGAGAATGTGACCCTGGGCAAGCCCGACCCGCAACCGTTCCTGGTGGGCGCGGAGTTGCTGGGACTTGCGCCCCAGGAGTGCGTGGTTTTTGAGGATTCGGCCTCGGGGGTAAAGGCCGGACGGGCGGCGGGATGCACCGTGGTGGCGACGCTCTTCTCGCATCCCATCGACTCGCTGGGCCCCGCCCATTACCTGGTTGAAGACCTGCGAGGCGTGGCGGCGACGAAGCTGCCCGGCGGCCAAGGGCTGCAGTTAGAATTCACGTCTCTTGAGGGATAAGACTGCGAGGGAGCGGTGACGGTTTCCATGCCGTATAACTTCCGCGTCGCCGACCACACTCCCCGAATTACCTTTTCGGCTCCGGTTCCATGAGAAAATCGTGCGATGGCGCAACGATGAGGAATGATATCGATGAACATGGAAAAGCCTTCAGAGGGTTTGAAGACGCGAGGCACAGATTATTCTGCGCGGGTCTCAGAAGCTGGCTTGTCGGTCCTTCAGAGCATGATCGGAAACTCCTTCCATACCATCTACGCACCATGTCTACAGGTGGCTGGCGCACATCTCACTGCCCCGAGTCTTTCGATTCCCGTTTTCGATAAGGTCAACGGACATTGGTCACACCGGTACGTGGTGATCCAGTGCAATTGGTCGGAGACTCCACTGACGCTCACTGACTACTGGCAGATGCTTGTGTCGTGTGAAGACAGGCCGGATCGCATTGACGTGGACCCCACAGGTGCGATTGTGGCCCCCTGTACCATCAAGTATTTTCAATCGACACCTATCAGCAAGATTGAAGTCTACGAATTTGAATGGTCACCTGAACTCGATCAAGGACGAGAGGCCGTCCGATATGACCAAGGGATTAGGTTTGAGCAAGAGAATGGAAAAGCATTTTGCGTCGCATGTCAGCTAGACGGCCCTGGCATTGCAACTGACGTTCACATCTCTGAAGATGATGCGACAATTCGGCAGTTTCTGGAAGGTTCCCGACTACGTGTTTGTCTCACCTCGGCATGAACTACGAGGCATTGCGGTCGGGTCACCGCTAACTCGGACAAAGCGAACAGCAACCGCAGATGTTTCGCTGCGCTCAACATGACACCTCTTCGGGGGCGCGTTTGGTCGCGGTCGGATTGACGCCTAACCGGTAGTTACTGCGGATGCTACTCTCCTGCGCGCGTTCATCCACCGGGTGAGACGCACGCGGTCTTGCGGCGGCTCGAAGCTTTTGAGCGGGTCCCGACTTTCAGGGCAGACCAATAGAACCCGCTCGGTAAGTCTCCTACGGCTTCAGGTGGGTGAAGATCGGGAGCTTGGTCACGTCGTTGAAGATGACGAAGGCGAAAAAGGCCAGGAGCACCACAAACGCGGCCTGGTAGATGCGTTCCTTCACGTTGATGCTGATGTCGCGGCGGATGGTGCTCTCGATCAGCAGCAACAGGATCAGCCCGCCGTCGAGGATGGGGAACGGAAGCAGGTTCAGAATGCCCAGGTTGAGGCTGATTTCACCGGCCAGTCCAAACTTGGGGAACCAACCCTTCATCTCCGCCGCTTCACCAGCCATGCGCGCAATGCCCACCGGGCCGGAGAGCTGCGAAACCGAGACCTTGTGGGTGAACAGGCGCTGCAACACTTCAACGATCAGGAACGAATTGTCTTTGCAGAACGCGGCCGACTTGGAGAAGGCCGCGGCAATGGGCAGAGGGTCGGCGCGAATCGGGATGGGCACGGGCGCGAAGCCCAGCGCCCAGCCGGTGTCGAGCTTGGCGGGGTGGGCCACAATGGGCGCGAGCACGACGCCGTTGCGGAGGATCACCAGCGAAATCGGCTGGCCCTGGCCGGCCTTCATGTAGGCTCGCAGGGACGAAACGGTGTGGAAGGGATGTCCGTCGACGGACTGAATGGCGTCGCCGGCGCGAAGGCCGGCCTGGGCTGCCGGCGTTCCCGGCTGCACTTCCTGCACGCCGATGGGGCTGGGCAGATATTGCGGCAACATGCCGGCGTCGCTCAGGTCGAAGTCGTCGGATTTGGCACTGGCAGGGACGCGTAACGTGAGATCAGCCGTCTTGCCGTCGCGGTCGACCGTGACCGGAACCGTCTGACCGGCGTTGAGCTTGACGCGCTCATAGACCTTTTCCCAACTGGGCTGGTCCGCAGTGTCAAAGTGGCGGATGACGTCGCCGGGCTGGATGCCCGCCTGCGCGGCGGACGAGCCGGGGATGACCCATTCAACGGTGGTGGTCTTGACTTCAACGGAAGGAACTTCGTTGATCCAGCCAAAGTAGATGATCATCAGCACGAAGGCCAGGATGAAGTTCGAGAGCGGGCCCGCGAGGCCGATGAGCATGCGCTGCCAGCGGGGATGCGACGTGAAGGCGCCGGGATCGTTTACCGGCTGCTCTTCGACCGGATTTTCGCCGGTCATTTTGACGTAGCCGCCCAGGGGCAGAAGGCAGATCTTGTAGTCCGTGTCGCCGTGCTTGATGCCGAACAGGCGCGGGCCGAAGCCGACGGAAAAGGCCTCCACGCGCACTCCGCAGAGCTTGGCGACGGCAAAATGCCCGAACTCGTGGACCACGACCATGACGCCGACGAGGACGATAAAGGAGACGGCAGCAACTAGAAATTCATGCATAGAGGTACTATTTTTCCTTCAATCGCTCTGGGTCAGATGTCGCTCTGCGTCAAACCGTTTGCGCCGTGAACTGCGCCACAACGGAAGCAGCCGTTTCGCGTGCCGCGCGGTCGCAGGAGAGCACGCCCGCGATGGTAGTTGGATGCGCCTCCGGCGTGGATGCGAGCACCGCTTCAATTGTACGCGGGATTCCCATGAACGGAATCTTGCGCGCCAGGAAGGCTTCGACGGCAACCTCGTCCGCTGCGTTGAGGGCAATGCAGTGCGCCCCGCCCTTTTCCGCCGCCTCGTAGGCCAGGCGCAGGCAGGGGAAGCGCTCGAAGTCCGGCTGCTCGAATTCCAGATGGCTGAGGGCGGTCATGTCGAACGTCAGCGTGGAGGCCGGGCGCTCCGGGTAAGCCAGCGCGTAGAGGATGGGGAGGCGCATGTCGGTGACGGAAATCTGCGCCAAAATCGAGCCGTCCACATACTCGACCAGCGAATGAACGGTGGACTGCGGATGTACGGTGACCTTGACCCGGCTGGCCGGCACGTCGAACAGGCGGCAGGCCTCGATGATTTCCAGTCCCTTGTTGAGCATGGAAGCCGAGTCGATGGTGATGCGCCGGCCCATGACCCAGGTGGGATGCTTGAGTGCCTGCTCGGGGGTGATGGAAGCGAACTGGCTGAGAGGGAGGGTGCGGAAGGGACCGCCGGAGGCCGTGAGCCAGATGGTCTTGACCTCCGAGTGCGCGCCGACGCGCAGACACTGATGGACGGCATTGTGCTCGCTGTCGATGGGCAGGATGGGCACGTTGCGCTCGCGCGCCGCGGCAGTGAGGATTTCGCCCGCGGCCACCATGCATTCCTTGTTGGCCAGGCCGACGGGCTTGCCCGCGAGGATGGCCGCGTGGGTGGCTTCAAGGCCGGCTACGCCGACGATGGCCGAGACGACAAAGTCGACTTCGGGCAGGGTTGCGCAGGCGACCGTGCCTTCGGTCCCGTGGACGACTTCAATGCCGGTGATCCCGGCCTGACGAAGACGGGTGGCCAGCTTGCCGGCCAGCTCTTCCGTGGCCAGCGAGACCATCTGCGGCCGCCAGCGCACAGTGTGTGCAAAGGCTTCGTCCAGGTTGCGCCCGGCAGCCAGTGCGGCGACCGAGTAGCGGTCGGGAAACTGTTCAACGATGGAAAGCGTGCTTTGTCCGATGGAACCGGTGGAACCGAGAATGGCGAGTCGTTTCAATTTAAGTCTACTTTCCTCTCACTCCTATTATCGCCCTGGTCGATCGCCCGGCGATTGCGCTCCGGCAGACGAGGCTCGGCCCTCAAGGCACGCAGGGCTGCGAAAGCCCCGCGGGAGGGCCTTCTGCCTTCTAGAACCGCTGGTGAATGAGTTGGGCGTACCAAAGGACCGGAGCGGCAAGCAGCAATGCGTCGATGCGATCGAGGACGCCGCCGTGGCCGGGAAGCAGGGAGCCGGAGTCTTTGACGCCAGCCGAGCGCTTGAGCGCCGACTCGGCCAGATCGCCCAGTTGCGCAGCTACGTTGACGACGACGGCCAGCCCCAGCCAGAAGTACCAGGCCTCGCCGTGAAAGGAGAGCCGCTCCACGTTCCACTGTGCCAACAGATTAGACAGGCCAATCAGGGCGCCGGTCACGAGCAGGCTGCCGGCCACCGAGCCTACCGAGCCTTCCCAGGTCTTGTTGGGGCTCAGTTTGGGCGCCAGTTTGTGTCGGCCCACACTGCGTCCGATATAGAGTGCTGCGATATCTCCTGCCCAAACGACGCACAGCAGAAAAGTGACCAGGGTGGCGCCGTTGACGTCCGGGTCTTCACGCAGCGCGGGAATGGCGAGCAGGGTAAATCCTACGTAAAACAGGCAGAAAATCGAGGATGAAGCGTTGGCCATCATCTCGTCAACGGGCCGGAAGAAGGTGCAGTAGACGACCAAGCCCAGGCTCAAGCAGCCGAGGATCGCCGTAGTTTGGTCCGGCCACTCGAAATTGCCAACAAAAAGCAGCACGATGGAGACCAGCACGGCGATACGCGGGGGCCGGGCGCCGGCAGCCTCGGCCAGACCCAGGCACTCCCATGCGGCCAGCGCAGCTACTCCGGCAACGGCCAGCGAAACCATCCACCTTGGTCCGAGGAAGACCAAAAGCAGCACAAAAGGGATCAAGACGACTGCGGTGAGGACACGTTTCATTCAGGGTTGAGAATACACCGCCGGGGCTGGGTCCGCACTATGAGTGATGCCACCAAGCTATTGATTCAGATGTAAATAAATTTCATTTTGCCCGGAGAGACCGACCTCAGGGGCGTTTTCCGCCGTCGGACCGCAACCAATGCAGGAAGGCCTCCGAGCCTCCTCGTTGCGCCATGGCTTCCTTCATCCGGAAGCGCAACTGTTCGGTCAGCTTCTTGGCTTTGGCCGCAACTTCCTCTTGCCGGGGCGCTGGTCCCGGCGTCAATACTCTGTTTTCCAATGGATCCTCCGCTTCCGATCCTTCGACAGAAAGCGCGCCCGAGAACATGCCGGGGACCATGAAAAGCGGGAGACGGAGTAACGCTGGTAATCAGTGGGCCGCGATTTTGACGGGTTCCGGGTCTTCCGAGCCCTCGCCGCCGCTTTCGCCCAGGCCACCGTAACGGCGCTCGCGGCGCTGGAAGTCGGCGATGGCCTCGAGCATGTGGATGCCGCGAAAGTCAGGCCACAGCCGCTCGGTGACGAAGATCTCCGTATAGGCGATTTGCCACAGTAGGTAGTTGGACAGCCGCATCTCGCCCGAGGTGCGGATGAGCAGATCGGGGTCGGGCATGTGCGCCGTGTAGAGATGGCGGTGAATGTCCTCCTCGGTGATGCGTTCGGGGCTCAGGTCCTTTTGCTTCATTTCGGCGGCCAGGCCGCGGAAAGCGTCCACCAGTTCCGAGCGGCCGCCATAGTTGAGGGCCAGGGTGAGGGTCGTTCCGGTGTTGCGCGCCGTGGTTTCTTCGGCCCAGTGCATCTTCTCCTGGACCTCAGGTGGCAGTTCATGAATGCGGCCGATGTACCTCATGCGCACATTGTTGTCCATCATGCGCTGGACATTGTTCTCCAGGTAGCTCCTGAGCAGGCGCATGAGGAAATTGACTTCAGATCGGGGCCGGCGCAGGTTATTTTCCAGTGAAAAAGCGTAAAGCGTGAGCCAGGGAAGGCCGATGCGGGAGGCGGTTTCAGTAACCAACTGCACGCTTTTGGCGCCCTGCTGATGGCCCAGAAAACGCTTGAGGGAGCGATGGCCGGCCCAGCGGCCGTTTCCATCCATGATGATGGCGACATGCTCGGGCAGCCGCTCCGGCTTCAGCGTTGCGTAAACGGCGCGCTCTTCCGCGGTCAGTTCTTGAATGCGCAACGTGCCTGCAGGATACAAAGGATTCGCCTCTACATTGCTTCGGACGTTTCAATCGGCGCCCAGGGGCCATCCGATATCGACGTCCCGTCGTCAAGGCCCAAGGCGTAAGCGCCCGGTCCGGAGGGACTTAGGAAATCTGGTTGACAAACCGCCCGGCCCAGGCTGATCACCCGCCCGCGCCGGAAGTCACAGTGTTGCACCATCGACCGTAGCACAAGCGCCGGAGCGCTGCAATTGCCGTATGATGCGGCGTCACGGCGCGGGGTTGCGGACAGAGAACAGTTGCGACCCGCTACCGCGACCCGGGAGCGAAGTGACCCGGGGCAAGCAGAGAACAGCCCTCCCGGGGCCTTAGGCAGTACGGCGACGGCCAACCGCCATGTCGCGCGCGGCTCCGTAAACGAGGGACCGGTGCATCGGGTCCAGGGAAGGCAGCAGAGCGGCGATCTCGGCCAGCAGCGGATCGGCCAGGATGGAAGCAACCTCCTCGTCGCGCTGGCTGCGGGCATCGCGGACCAGTTGGCAGACGTCCACGCCAAGAGCCGCGGCCAGCCGCTCAAGCGAGCCGAGCGTAGGAATGGCTTTCCCATTCTCGATCTTCGAGATGTAGGTGCGGGGGACCTCCATGCGGCCGGCCAGTTGGCGCTGGCTCAGATGGCGGGCGCGGCGAATTTCGCGTACCTGGCCAGCCACCTTCAATCCGGCCTCGGTGGAGGGTTCAACGAAAGGGGTCTCGACCGCAATCGGACCGGCAGCGACAGGCTCCTCCACGTCCAGGGGCCTGTGGCACCTTCTGCACAAAGAGTTGCTGGTTCTGTATTGCATTAGCCTGCAGAAATCACAGCGCACAACTTCGCGTGTATCCACGCTCACCAGGGTTGTTGCCATCGGCTGTGTGCGGAGCGCCAGAGCTGGATCTCCGGGGTGCAATTTTGCACCACGATATGTGTTACTTTCCGGGAAATGTACCATAATTGTCAAGTGCAAACTTGGAGTCTAACCAAAGTTTGACCTATCATACCCTGAAAAGAACAGTGAATTACCGAAGAATCGCGAACCAAACTCAGCAACAGGGAGACGCAAAGAATGAGCAGCGAAGTGAGCGACTCAGCCGCAGGAGGAAACCTGGGCCGTCAGGCGGCCTATGGACGCGAGCAGGCCTGGAAGTTGCTGACCGAATGGACCCAAGGCGAGAGCCTGCGCAAACATGCTCTGGCGGTCGAGGTGTGCGTGACGGCCTGTGGCGAGGCGGAAGCCGACCGTCTGGGGCTGGCGGGCGTTGAGCGGGCCGCGTTGATCCAGCTTTATTCGACCACTGCCCTGCTGCACGACTTTGACTACGAACGCCACCCGACGTCCGAAGAACATCCCTTCGTCGGCGTCCGCGAGTTGGAGCGACTGGGTTGGCCAGCGGAACTACGCACCGCCATCCTGGGTCACGCACAATACTCCGGCGTGCCCCGAGTAACACATCTCGATAAAGCGCTGTTCGCGTGCGATGAACTGGCGGGGTTTCTGACTGCGTGCGCGCTGGTAAAGCCGACCAAGGCCATCGTGGATGTGGAGGTGGCCGGCGTGCGCAAGAAGATGAAGGACAAGGCGTTTGCCCGCGGCGTGAACCGACAGGATGTGATCCAGGGCGCGGAGGAGCTGGGTGTCGATCTCGACGCGCATATTGGGTTTTGTTTGGAGGCGATGAAGAAACGGGCGGGGGAGTTGGGGCTTTAAGCTGAGACGCGGGTCTCGGTGGGAGAGGGTCAGCGGGATCTTTCAACCCAGCGCACCCACTCCAAGAGGATGAAGATCACAAAGAAAAGCGCGGGAACCACCTTCCATTTGAGCGCGGACACCAGCTTGGATCCAAGCACGCCGCGCAGGTAAAACTGCTCCGGCTTGGCGGAGTTGTAGCGGATGGTGACTGTTTGCCCATCGTACAACTGGAAGAGAGGCGAGTTTTCGGAGACAGCGTACTCAGAAGTGCGCGGGTTGCCCAGGGCGTCAGTCCAGGCGAGAACGCAGATCGACTGCCACTCGTAAATCGGCTCACTGTCACTGAACCTGGTGGTGCGACTTCTTCCGACCTCAACCTCTTTCAGGTCAGACGACTTGATCGTTGCCTCAGTCTGTGTCCATTTGTCGTAACCGCGCAGGCGTTCCCAAATCTCGATCAGCATGGCCCTCTCAGTGTGCCACAAAGGTGGAGTTGCCGCGGCTGGATGCTCATGAAAACATAAGGCAGTTCCTTACTTTTCATCCGAGTTGGACTCCATGCCGGAAATCCCCGCAACCATGCCCGACCCCAAGGACCGCCGCTTGCCCGGCAAGCCGCGCAGCGAGGCGGGAGCTACTTTGCGCAGCCTTCAGGAACTCAAAAATGAGCGCAAGCCGCCGCTGCAGGGATGGGTCTCCTGGATTCCGGTTGCTGCCGGCGTGGCGTTGGCTTTTGTTGCTCCGCAACTGCGCGATTTCGTGGCCGCTTACGAACCGTGGGGCATGAGGGCCGTGTTCCCTTTTGTGCTGGTCGCCGGGCTGCATGAGATTGGCTTGAGCGATGAGTTAAGCCGCACGCTACCGCAGCTGATGCTCTATCTTCAGTTTCCGCTGGAGGGGCTGCTGACGCGATTCACGCTGAGGCGCGGAGCGGCGGCGAGAGCGGCCTTCGGACAGTTGATATTTCTGCACACCGTATGCGTGATCGTGCTCTGGATCGTGGCCCAGGGCCAGGCCAAGTGACGAAAGGTCCTCGCGGATTGCGGCCTATGCGCGGGCAATCGCATTTCAAATCTCTTTGCGTGCAACGTTTGTCATCCTGAACGTAGTGAAGGATCTGCGGTTGTTCTTTCCAGCCTTGCGGTGAAGGTTGGAGAGGCCAAGAGGTCCATCTTGCCGGAAACGGGCCGAGGGTCAACCGCAGATCCTTCGTCGCTACGCTCCTCAGGAGGCCAAATCGATGGGAGGTGCTCTGATCATTCCAAATGCGATTGCTCGCGCCCCGTGCGCGGGTCGCACGCCCTCGGAGTTCAATCTGCGCTACGATAGCTTGTTCCGCTCCTGAACCGTTTTGCCGGTTCGCTGCTGAAGGAGAACGCAATGGCCCGCTTCCTGCACATCCTCACCCAATCCAAAGACGGTGTAAAGACCATCACCCTGAATCGCCCGGACAAGCGCAATGCGCTCTCGGCGGCGCTGATTGAGGAGCTGACCGAGGCGCTTCATGAGGCTGCGACGTGCGATTGCGGCGTGGTGATCCTGACCGGGGCCGGGTCGGCCTTTTGCGCCGGCCTGGACATGGAGACCCTGGAGACGCTCACGGCCAATACTCCTGAGGAAAACCGCCGCGATGCGGAAAACATGGCTCATGTGTTGCGCACTCTTTACGACTTCCCCAAGCCGATCATCGCCGCGGTCAACGGGCCGGCGATTGCCGGAGGCATGGCCCTGGCCACGATTCCCGACTTTACGCTGGCCGCTCCAGAAGCCAAGTTCGGCTACACCGAGGTGCGGGTGGGATTTGTGCCGGCCATCGTGGCATCGTTTTTGATCCGCCAGGTGGGCGAATTGCGCACACGGGAACTGCTGCTGTCGGGCAGGATCATGAAAGCGCAGGAAGCGCTGAGCCTCGGGCTGGTGTCGCAGATTGTGGCCGCAGAGGAGTTGTTGCAGGCGGCGCACGCCCTGGCCCAGACGCTGCTCTTGAACAGCCCCCAGGCCATGCGAGCGATCAAGTGCCTGCTGGCCAAACATGCCGCGCGGCGTCTGGACGACGAGATTGAGGAAGCCATTCAGGTGAATGCGCAGCAGCGTTCGGCCGAGGACTTTAAAGAGGGCGTTGAGGCATTCATCCATCACCGCCGCGCCGACTGGCCGAGCTTGCGCGTCAAGGTATAGAAGGCAATCGTGAAAGTACCGCAAGGGCTAAAGCCCTTCGTTTTCTGCCGGGGTCAGGCAGGACGATAGTCGTGCCCTGACGCAAAGCGGGCTTTTGAAATTCCTTCAGAAAGCCTGTCCATTCGATCGGCATCGCGTCCCATTTCGTGCCGGCGCGCTCCCTTGTGCATGACACAAGCGGGGGGCCCGCGCCATGCGCAACGTCACTGCTGCCCGATGCAACACGTTGCTATCCTGAGAGTGATCGCCCAAAAGGAAAAATCGATGAAAAGTCTTGCAGTTTTGACAAGCGGGGGAGACGCTCCGGGGATGAACGCCGCGATTCGCGCGGTAATTCGGACGGGACAGGCGCGCGGGGTAAACACCTTTGGCGTGTATCAGGGGTATTCGGGCCTGATTGAAGGCAACTTCAAGCGGCTGGGCACGCGCGACGTGGGCAGCATCATCCAGCGCGGCGGCACGGTGCTGGGATCGGCGCGGTGCCCGGAATTTCACGCCGAAGAAGGCGTCGAGTTGGCCATTCGCAGGCTGCGGGGCGCGGGCATCGACGGTCTGGTGGTGATCGGCGGCAATGGCTCGCAGACCGGCGCCAATGCGCTGCGCAAGATGGGTTTCCCCGTGATCGGCGTGGCTTCGACCATCGACAACGATCTGTATGGTTCCGACGTGACCATCGGCGTGGATACGGCGCTAAACGTGGCGCTGAATGCCATCGACAATTTGAAAGTGACCGCTTCGTCGCACCGGCGCGCGCTGCTGGTGGAAGTAATGGGCAGGAAATGCGGCTACCTGGCGTTGATGGCGGGAATTGCCGGCGGCGCCGAGGCCATTGCGATTCCCGAAGTCGAAGTGGTTCCCGAGCAGTTGGCCGAGCGCATTCAGGACGTGTATGAGCGCGGCAAGCCTCATGCGATTGTGGTGGTGGCCGAGGGAGCCAAGTACAACGCCGAGGGATTGTGCCAGTACTTTGAAAAGCACGATCTGCTGCGCGGGTACGAATTCCGCTCGACCGTGCTGGGCTATGTGCAGCGCGGCGCGGTACCTACGTGCGCGGACCGCTTGCTGGGCACAAGGCTCGGCTCAGAAGCCGCGGAACAGATTATTGCCGGCAACTCAGGCGTGCTGGTGGGCGTCATCAAGGGCGACCTGACAACGACCCCACTGGAGGAAGTCGTGGTTGGCAAGAAGCCGCTGGACCCGTGGTTTCTGAAGGCTGCGGACATGCTGGCGCGGTAGGCGGATCCCTGGCGGGCCCGTGTGCATATGGGTCCGCCGGGCCTATTACATATATAGTATTTCTGCTATACAATGGGTTGCGGTGGACATATGGTTCTGCAAGGAAGAGCCGTTATTTCATGGGAAGGTGATTCGCTCGAAATCCTCAAGGCGTGGCCGCGTGCGGTGCAGCGGGACTTCGGTCTTTCTCTTCTGAACCTCCAGGACGGGAAAAGGCCAACTCTTCCAGCGCGCCCCATGCAGTCGATTGGGCCGGGAGTTTTTGAATTAAAGGCGGCGGATGAGAAGACGTGGTATCGCGTTCTCTATCTCGCGCGGGTTGCAGACACCATTTACGTGCTGGATTCCTTCACCAAAAAGAGCCGGAAGACGGAGAAAATCGACCTGAATCGAGCAAGAGCGCGGCTCTCCCTGGTGAGGCAGCGCCTGCAGGAAGCGAGGACCAATGCCAAGCGCAAAGGGAGCAAATAAACCCGGCAGCGTCACCACCGGGAACGTGCTTGAAGACTTGGGTTTCTCTCCACAGGAAATCCGTGAGATGGAGATCAAACACGATCTCTGGGTTCCGATCCGGGCTGAGATTGAAGCCCGCAAGCTGACCCAATCGCAGCTTGCCAAGCTACTGGAGATTCACCAGCCCGACGCGAGCTTGCTGCTCCGCGGCCAGATTACACGCTTCAGCATCACCAGGCTCTTGGAGTTCGCAAGCCGGCTGAGGCTCACGGTTACCTTCAACGTGACGCCCATGGCCGATGCGCCGCCAGCCTCGGCCGCGGTGAGGATTCCGATGCGAACGACCAAACCGCGGAGCAAATCGGCTCAAGGTGCGCCTGACAATCCAGCGCGGCGCATCGCCCGGGCTTGAATCCCACCCGCATATGAGTTATTGACGCGGTGCGACGACAGGCAGGAATGGTGTGGAAACGAAGGTGCGCTTCTGCTCCGACCAGCGCCAGGATCGGCGCTCGACTTTCTTCAGCTTGTCGTTGAGGGCTGTGGTCCGCGTCTCTTCCAGGGAGTTGTTGGGGAAGCGCAGGAAAGTGCTGCGACGATCCAAAGTGTCTGTAGTGCCCAGCGTCACTTCCGTCAGGAAATCCTCCGTAGCGAGCGTTTGCACCAACTTGCCGCCCAGGATGGAGAAGATCTGCGTCTGATCGGCAACCACTCCCGATCCGTGATTTTCATTGACGTGATGAAGGACAAGATCGTCCTCGTCGGGTCGGCGCAGCGGCATGGTTTCCAGCGATGCCGGCCCGTCCCAGCAGTTGATGTCCTGGTGGTCGACAGCGTGCCAGGGCTTCGTGTCGGGGTGCTCGTCCGATCCCTGAAGGAGATAGAGGTAGCAGGAAATCCCGGTGCCGTTGGGCAAAAAGGCGATACCGGAGTGAGCGCCGCTCGTGGTACGGATGGGAAAAAGCTGAATTTTCTGGCCGGGAAGCAGCGCTTCGGCAGCCGCTTTTGCAACGAGCGGATCAACGCCGAGCCGGGCCAGCAAGTCAGCCTTCTGATGGGCGTCGGCCAGGTCAAGCATGCTCTCCATAGCGTCCAGCTTGCCGAGAGGAATGGGGCCGTCAACGCCGACGCGGACATACTGCGCAGACGCTTTGGGGAGCTGGCAGAGGGTGAGACTGACACAGCAAGCGATCAAAAGTCCCTTGAGCATGTGGGTGATTTCTCCCTCCCTTGGACGCTGCGGCGCATTTCCTCCTGGCCGGTGTGGAAATGCAAGAATCCGGGCCTGAAGGGCGCGTATATTCTCGCCCCGCACGGGGACTAAAATCCCCGGCTCCCTCCGGAAATGCGCTACTGCAAAACTACGCTGACGGGCAGGCAAGCCTCACGCCTGCGGGTTGTGGGCCCTGAGTTCTGCGACAATCTCTGCTGCAGCTACGCGGGCTTTGTCGGCCTGGTCGGGCGGGAAGCTGATGGCGCCGACGCGGGCATGGCCGCCGCCGCCATAACGCTCGCAGACCTTGGCCAGATTCACCATCGTGGCCGGATCGGCCTTGGTCCAGGGGTTCGAACCCACGGAAACCTTGGTGCGGAAGCTGGACTTCGACAGGCCGATCGAATACGTGGCGTTGGGGTGAAGGTAGTAGGGGATGAACTTGTTGAACCCCTCCAGCGGATGGTCGGTGATGTCGAAGAAGATGGTGCCGTCGCGCTCTTCGGCGCGGCTGCGGATCAGCGCAAGCGATTCCTGGTGGCGCTCCAGCAGGGGCGGCAGCAAGGACGCTACAAACGGCTGGGCGAGCACGTTGGCGAGCGGCATTTCCGTAAGCAGAGGAATGAGATGCGGAATGAACTCCGGGTCCTGCGTGGCCTCGATGATCAGCGTGAGCTTCATGGCCGGAGCGGCCATTTCGACCGCCGACTCCGGGCTCTCGTACTTTGCGCCGTCCACGATGTTGGCCCAGTGGATCAGATCAGCCACCGGCTTGGTGTCGAAGCCAAAACGCGTGGACGCGATGTGGGCCAGGAAGCTGGTGCAGGAGGTGTAATCCGGATCGAAAAACTTGCGGTTACCGCAGACCGGGTCCTGCTGGCAGTCGAGGAAGGTCTGGCGATCCTCGGGAGTCAAAAACGCCGACTGATGATGGTCGAACCACCAGGTAATGCGCGGCGATGGCGAGTATTTGAAATCGACGATGGCGTTTTCGTCGCCGGTAAACTCACTCTCGTCAAAGAGCGCACCAGCGCGATGGACCAGGCCATGGTACTCGTACGTGGCGGAGGGCGTGACACACTCCCGATGAAAGCGCGTGAACAGCGAGGCAGAGCAAGCTCCGTCGAAACATTTGTCGTGATAGAAGACGCGAACCCGCAAAATCTGAACTCCCTGAAACAGCGAAAATTTGAACAACCAGAACTGTTAAGCATCAAGGGCCGGGCCGGTTGTGTCAAGGCTGGGGCGATATTGCAGGTGCGCGCGCGTCCCATTTGCGGGAGGAAGTGATGGTTGGGTTGGGGCCGTGGCGAGAAGATAAGCATGCATGCGGATTGCCGGAGAAGCATGATGAACGACAAAGGAAAGCAATCACTGCGTGCGCGGGCCAACGTTCGGAGGGAATAATAGCTGCGGCTTGATGGAACAGATGCAGCGAGTTAGCTCCCGCTGCGCGGGATAGCAAGTTTGCAAGTTAGCGGGAGGAAATAAACGGATCGGCGTGTAAGTAGACGTTTTGAAGGGGGGTTAGATTCCGAGTTGGCGGCGGCCGGCTTCGCTGATGCGGTGCGGCGTCCACTTCGGTTCCCAAACCAGATCGACTTCCACTTTGCTGATGTCGGGAATACCCGCCAGGCGATTGTTAACCTGCTCGAAGATGAGGCCGCTGGCGGGACAATTGGGCGTGGTCAGGGTCATGGTGACCTTGACCCACTGGCGCGGCCAGGCAGGGGTGGAATCCGGGTCCGGGCCGGTGGAGACCGCGTAGATCAAGCCCAGGTCGACGAGGTTCAACTTCACTTCCGGGTCGAAGCAGTCGCGCAGGGCGGTGAGAATGTCGGCTTCGGAGAGCATCTCTCAGTTTTTCCGGTCGGTCAGATAGTGGGCGACGGCTTTCAGGCCATCCGCACGGCTGCCGTAGGGAGCAAGGGCGGCAAAGGCCTCCTCGACGAGTTGAACGGCGTCGCGATTGCTCTGCTCAAGGCCATAGACGGCGGGCCACGTAGCTTTTTCCGTGGCCAGGTCTTTGCCCGCGGTCTTGCCCAGGTGGGCCGAATCGACGGTCATGTCGAGAACGTCGTCCACGATCTGGAAGGCGAGGCCGATTTTGCGACCGAAGGTGTCCAGGCGGACCACATCGTCCGCATTGGCGCCGGCATAGACGCCGCCAGCCACCACACTGACGCGGATCAAGGCGCCGGTCTTGGCGCGATGGATGGCTTCGACCAGCTCCGGGGTGGGCTTGTGGTGCTCGCTTTCAAGGTCCAGCACCTGGCCGCCAATCATGCCCTCGACGGTGCCGATGGCGTTGGCGACGAGGCCGATGATCTGAACTGCAGCCGCGGGCGGCGCGTCGAGGCCGGCCAGCACTTCAAAGGCGCGGGTCTGCAGGGCGTCTCCGGCGAGGATGGCGATGGCTTCGCCAAAAGCCTTGTGGCAAGTGGGCTTGCCGCGGCGCAGGTCATCGTTGTCGAGGGCTGGCAGGTCGTCGTGGATGAGCGAATAGGTGTGGAGCATTTCAAGCGCCGCGCCCAGGCGCTCAATGCCGGCAGGAATCTCGCCTGCGATGGTGGCCCCGGCCTGCATGGCCAGCACCGGACGCAGCCGTTTGCCGCCGGCAAAGGTGGAGTGGCGCATGGCGCCATGGATCGAGGCAGGAACCGTTTGCACACTGGGCAGCAACAGCTCGAGCGCCCGGTCGGTTCTCTCGGCGCCCTCTTGAATCAGCGATTTCACGTCAACTGGCATCGATTTCATCATAAACGAGGGCACGAAGTTCTTTTCGCCTTTCGCTCCAGTAACCATAGGGCTGTGAGCGCCAACACGCCGAGGGCGCTGAGCCATCGCCCGGCAAGGACGTCAGGAGTGGTTGTCCAGTCCACGGCAACGTCGATGGGCCCCTGCTGGACAGGCACGGCCATCAAGCCGTCTTCGCGCTGTGGCAAGTCGGAAACCGGCCGGCCGTTTACCGTCACCCGCCAGGCAGGATAGACGCACAGGCGCAGGATCAGGTAGCCGGACTGGCGCAGGCTGGCGTGGATGCGCAGATGTTCCGCCGGATTCTGGCCGGGGACCGGGCTGGCGGTGTATGTGGCCAGGCAACTGCCCTGCTCGACCCACCAGTCCGGATTGGCGCCCAGGATATCGATGACGCCCAGTTTGGTAGCCGGGTCGGCGACCAGGCAGGCGGAGGGCAGGCCGGTGGCGACAAGGGTGTTGTCGGCTTCGGGAGGGGAATATTCGCCTGTGCCTTCAAAACCCGCGCCGGTGCGGTAGACGCTCAGCATGGCGGAGACGGCGTCCTCGTCGTCGCAGGGCTGGAAGTAGCGCAATCCGGCCCAGGCTGAGGCGGCTAGAAAGGCTGCTGCGCAGACGGCGATGAGGACGGCGCGCAGCCAGCGGCGAGTTGGCCACACGGCCATCGCGAAGAAGATGCCCACCGGGGCTTCGAGGACAACCAGCCAGCGCCAGGGGAATTGCAGAAAGCGCAGCTTGGGAAGCAGGTTCCACAGCGGCAGGGAGATGGGAAGCTGGAGAGAAAGGACGGCGAGCGGGATCAGTGCGAGGGGCAGCCACCAGCGGAGGGGCACGTTTTTGGAGGCAAGGGAATTGGGTTGCGACGAGTTCGAAAAACAAACCTCAGGGGCTAAAGCCCGCGTCGATTTTGCTGGCATTGTGTCAGGGATAAATCCCTGACCTACCAAGTCTTGGCTGGGCAACGAATGCGCCGCTGTGCTATTTGTGAGAGCGAGTTTGCCGCGAAACCATGCGAGGAACAGGCTCGCCAGAGCCATAGCGGTCATCGTGACTGCGATCAGCGAGACGCGGTGCAATTCCTCATCGTGCAGTTGGAGCAGGGGGCCGGCGTGGCGGGCGAAAAGCCAACTGGTCTCGATCCTCTCGCCTACATCAGCGGTGGCCTGGCGGATGTCGACCCAGCGCTGCTCGATGGCTGCGGGAAGCAGATAGATAGCGGCCAGGGCGATTCCGATGGCGGTTCCTACTGCGGTGCGGATCACTGGTGCCCAGGATTTTCCAAGCACGGCCGCAGCCGCAGCGACCGTGGCGCCCAGGTAGCAGGCCATTACTCCCAGCGGCGCGTTGGAGAGCCACGCGCCGGCCACGACCAACGCCAGCGGCGCGGCGGAGCCATCGAAGGAGCGACGCAAGAGCGGGGTTTCGGCAGCGGAGTTGCGGTCACGCAGGATGAAGAGCAAGAGCAGGGGAATCCAGAAGCCGCCAGTAAGTTCGCCAAAAGCCGTCCGCTCGTAGGCTGTAAAAAGCGCATAGCCGGAGAAGAGCGCAGCGCAGCCGGCCAGAGTTGCGGGCGCGTCGGGGAGCGCTTCAAGAGCGAGCTTACGGGTGGCCAAGCCGGTGGCGGCCAGACACAGGAAGGTCAGGGCTACGGGAACCAGCGGCCAGGGCAGTACGAGCCCCAGGACAGCGCCCAGCATCCATGTGAGCGGCGGGTAGAAGACGAAGCGGGGCTCGCCGGCGCCGTAGTTGGCGCTGGGAGTCCAGTGCGGATAGAAAACGCCGTGACGCCAACTGCTGAGGGTGTCGAACCAGGAGACGAGATGGAAGTCGAAGTCGTGGCCGCAGGAGTTGCCGCGGATGAGTTGAGGCGCTGTGGCCACGGTTGCCGCCAGCAGGATGAGGGCGGGGCCGATGAGACGGTTCCTGATAATGGGCATCCCAGGTCCCCAAATGCGAGGGACCTGGGGCACCCGCGCCCGCCGAAGGTGGGGCACCAGGAGTTTTTGTAACCACGGTCGGGCGGAGGGCGGCTGGATCATGGAAGCAGGTGCAGGGTGTGCTGGGTTTGGGCGGCTACCGCGGCCGGGGTGAAGGGCAGCGCGAAGGTTGTGCCGGCATAGTAGTCGTTCCACTGGTCGCGGAAGTAGGGGCTGAGCGGATTGCTGCTCTCGCCCAGGGCGATGTTCTCCGTTGAGCCGTCGATGTTGCTCCAGTCCATGGTGAAGCGCTGCGAGGGGCCGAAGTCGCGGCCTACCTGCTTGACGGTGGTGGTGTCGCCGCTGAGCGGCTGCTCGCCGGTCCCGGCCATGCGGCCGATCAGCGGAAGAAACTTCGCCAAGGGATGCTCAATGTCGACCACGTGCCAGCTTCCATAGGTCCAGCGGGACAGGTCCGAGGGAGCTTTTCCCTGGTTCATACCCTTGCGGACGGCGTCGGTGAGCAGTGCGTCCCAACTCTTGTAGGTGGGCGGCAGCCAGTCGGCGCTGCCGTGCATGATGACCTCTTCCTCCGCAAAGTCGGACTCGGACCAGCGATACTCCGCGGCCAGATCCTTGCCCAGTTTGGGCTCGAGCACCAGTGGCCAGAAGGCGTTGCGGGCCTGGGTTACGAGGGACGCGGCCACGGAGTCGGTGGTCAGCTTGCCGTCCCAGTTGCGCATCAGGTCGGCAGCCTGGCGCAGGCGGTCGTCGACACCCGGGGCATGGTCGATGGCGTACGCGAAACGCTGGCCCAGTTCCTGATCGCTTTCGCTGTAGACATCGTTCTGCACGGCCAGCAGGTCGGCGGGCTTGAGCTGCTCGCGGCCTTGCAGCGCCTTGTAGATGCGCTCGGAGCGGTAGGGATCGACCCATTCGAGCGAGAGCGGGTAGGGCGACTTTTCCGTGGTGACGCGCGAGTTGGCGGTGGCCAGAAAACCCGAAGGCGGGTCGGCGGCATTGGGCATGGAATCGAAAGGAATGTAGCCCTGCCACTCGTGCGCCGCGTCCTGTATCGGCAGGCCCTGGAGGCCCGCCGGACGCAGCGGAACCCGGCCGACGGCGTGATAGGCGATGTGCCCCTGGTCGTCGGAGTAGACCACATTCTGCGTCGGCCAGCTCCAGGTGGCGAGAGCTGCCGAGAATTCAGTCCAGTTGGAGGCGACGTTGAGCTGGTAGAGCGGAAGCGTGTTCAAGGTCTGGTCATAGATGGTCCAGCGCAGGGAAATGGCCCGTTTTTCCTTGGTGAACAAGGGATTCAGCAGCGGGCCGTGCGCCGTGCACTCGACATCGAGCTTCACATCCTCGCCGCCGCGCACGCGAATGACTTCGTGACTGACAGAAAGCGGCTTCCAGACCCCATCGGGGCCCTGGTAATTGCCGTTGCCATCCAGCTTTTCGACATAGAGGTCCTGGACGTCGGCAAAGAGAGCGGTAAAGCCCCAGGCGACGTGTTCGTTGTGACCAGCGACTACGAAGGGCAAGCCGGGCAGCGTGACCCCGGCGGCGTGGTAACCGGGCGCGCTGAGGTCGGCCATGAACCAGATGTTGGGTTCGGTAAGGCTAAGGTGCATGTCGTTCGAAAGCAGCGGCTTGCCGCTGGCGGTGTGCTGCCCGGAAATGACCCAGTTATTCGATCCGGGCATGCAGCCGGTGCAAGCGGATTCGCCGAGCATGGCATGAAGGGTAGACAGGTCTTCAGCGCTCAGACCGTCCGGCGCGGGCAGGGACTCTCCAGGAGCGGCCTTGGCCTGGGTGCGGTCGTCATCCTCGTCTTCGTCCGTGGAGGGAGGCGGCTCGGGGTGGGGCTGGCTCAGGTCAAGACGCACGCCGGTGGGCGGATGGTCGCGCCAAGAACCGACGGGGTAAAGATCGAACTCCAGCTTGGAATTGTGCAACTTGGCGGCGATCCGCTCGCGGGAGAGTTTCACGTCGAAATGCGAGTCGAGCATTTCAACCATCATCAAACCAATGGAGACCGAGTCCGCTCCGCTCCAGGGCTGGGGACGATAGTGCAGCAGCTTGAACTCGGTGGGGAGCGAGTTGGGGTGCTCATCGATGAAGGCATTCACGCCGCGGGCGTAGTCGTCGAGGCGCGCGCGGTCGTCCGCGGGCAGGTTGGCGTAGATACGCTGGGCTGTCGAGCGAAACTGGAAGACCCTCTGAACGCGGTCATGCTTGACCAGCGAGGGACCGAGAATCTCTGCCAGATCACCGTTGGCATTGCGGCGGAAAGCGTCCATCTGCCACAGCCGGTCCTGCGCGGCCACGTAACCCTGGGCCTGAAACAGATCTTGCTGGCTGGCAGCCTGAATGTGAGGCACGCCGTGCCCGTCGCGGAGAACGGTGACCGGCGAAGAAAGCCCGGCTACATGAAGATCGCCGTCGAGAACCGGAAGCGCGAACTGGGCCGTCGAGCGCAGCCACAGCAGGGCGACGAACGCCACCACGAGCACCAGCGCCAAAAGAACGCCGGCGGTCCACAAAAGAAATCGCAGCCAACGGCGCAAACGGCTGTGAAACGGCGGTGCAAAAGCAAGTGCGGGCATGGGATGTAGAGATTCGTTGTCAGGCATCAGTCATCTTCAAGGATAACTCCGACGACGAACCGGCGTGAGCGGTTGCGCGACAGCGTCACACCCATGCACTCGAATTGCAGCAAGGAACCAGGGGGCGCGGGCCGATGCCCGCACCCCGAGAAAGCTCAAGACGCGTTGGCCAGACCCGCGCCGTGCCCGACGACTGGAGCGACAAGCGCTGATGACCTCTTGCGGCCGTAGATCGCGATTAACGCCACCAGCAGGAGCAGGATGATCCCCAGAATCAGCACGCTGCCCTCGGGACCGTCCGCGCCTCCGCTCCAAAAGGGGTTCCCGACGGGATTGGTGGTGAGGTAGTGGCCGGTGGCTACATTGCCGCTGTCGGCGGCGCCATAAAAGTAGGTCTCGCCCCAGTCCCAGGCGGCGTGGCAACCGATGGCCCACCAGGCCGAGCCGGTGGCCCAAATGCTCACGCAGAACACAAAGCCAATGCCTGCCGCCGCAAAGATGCCGATCCAGTTTTCTCCGTTGTTGCCGGTGTGGATGTAACCGAAGAGCGTGGACGTGACCCAGGCAGCCTGCCAGAATCCCCCGCCCGGCCTCTTTGCCAGGTGCACCCAGAGGCAAGGGAGAAGGCCCAGCAGGGCTATGAGATAAACACCCCACACGCCGTTTCCCCTGGAGCGGAGCATCAGGCTGCCGCACAAGGCTGCGATGATGCCCAGCGCCCACCAGAAGTTGATGCCGCGGGTGAGGGTGAACTGCAAATAGCAGCGAAAGACGCCTTCCTCCACGCAGCCGACCAGCAGAAATGCGCACGCCCAGAACGCGCCGAAGCGGAAGATCTCGCTCCCTGAAAGCGCGACCGGACCGAAGTGCAGCCAACCGCCCCAGGCGAGGGAGCCCATCAGTGCCGAGAGGGCGGCGAACCCACCAACCAGGCCGGAAACGAAGTGGAAAGTGCGGCGTGGACCGGTCAAGTTGAAGGCCAGAAGGCTGCGGCGGCGCTCGATCAACGCCACCAGGCCGGCTGCAGACACCAATGCCAGGAAGGAGAGTGCTTCTCCAAAAAACGCAGCCCTGGGAGTAAAGTCATTCCTCTTGCTGAAATCGACAAGATGGAGCGAAGCAAATATGGCTCCGATGGCAGCGCCAAGGATGCCGATCAGCAGAATAAAGATCGTCACCGACCAGCCGGCACGCAGGCCGTTCGGCCCGATAAAGATCCAGCGCAGGCCGCGATACTCCAGGGCTTCGGGCGTTGGGACCGGCAGTTCCGGTGGGACTGACAGATTATCGGCGGGCGTGAGCGCTTCGCCAGTTTTGGCTGGCGGCCGTACGAATGGAGGGGGCTGAACTTCTGGCTCCATGGAGCCTCCTTCAATAGAGTCAATTGGAGTAGAAAGTTTTTCTACTGGGACAAAGATACTCTACGGAAGGGGCCCGCGGGCGGTTCCCGGAGTTGGGACCGGCAGTGAATTCAGGGGATTACGGCGAGGGATAGCGGAATTGCGACGCGGCGTCACCCCAACACCGCACCACTAGCAACCGCGTGGACAAGTCTCAACTCGCCGCTGAGAAAAAGCGGGACTAGCGCGCGAGAATCCGGCGCAGCTTCTCGCGCTGGACAGCGAGGTCCTCAACCGTTCTTTGTACCTGGGTCAGCAACCCCTGCACATCATCGATGTAGCCTGGCAGCGCATTCCACCAGGATTCGAGCGTTTCTTGCTGGTCAAGTATGGCCAAGGCGGCGCCTGAAGCGGCGGCCACCATACCCGCGCGGCGCTGACGGGCGAGAAGCAGCAAACCGGCAGCAAAGAGGGTTCCGCCAGCCGCAAATCCAAGCAAGTTCAAAGTTTCGGACTCCGGAGCATCCAGTTGAGTTCGCGAATCGCGTGCAGGTCTTGAAAGCGGCACAACCACCATGAGCTCTCCTTCCGCCCCGACGGGCGTTCTGGGGCGCGGTGTCCCAAGTATCGCTCTAAAACTAGAGACCGCTTGAGCAATCCGGGACGGTGCGCACAGCATCTTGCTGAAATACGGCCGTCAGTCCAGGTCGAAGTCGCGCAGAGGCTTGCCGTCGGGGACGTCCTTGGCTTTGCGCAGCGCCTCGGCAAACTTCTTTTCGAACAGGTCTTCCTTGTTCTTCTCGGCCTCGACCGATTGGCGGAAAAGCGACTCCTTGCGGTCATCCTGCTCACGCATCGCCTGGGCCGCCGTTTCCAGATCTTCAAACATGCGTTTGCGCGGCGCCGGGGTGTGGCCCACCACCAGACCGGTGGCCGCATCGACCTTGATCATCGCGCCGCAATCCGGGCAGGCAACGTCAAACGTGTTGTCTTTCTTCTTCGCCATTTCTTTGAGAATTGTATGCGCTGGCGGCGCGGATTGCCTAGCGGGCATTTCTTCCATAGGGACAAGGCGCTGCAGTTCACGGACGGACGAAGTCTCCGAGGGCTGGGAAGCCCTGAGGACAGCCGGTCTGGAGGCCGACGCTACCGGGCTCCGCGCGCTCCCGCGAGTGCAGGTCGCTACTCGATCACCACATGCAGGTTGAATTGCTCTTCTCCCAGCGTGGGCTTCTGGTGCGGGCGCACGTAGCGCAGGATGAGAATGCCGTCGCCGCGGCGGCGGGGCTGAAAGGTGAACACCTGGACGATGGCGCCGCCCGGTTCCGTTGCCTGGGTCTGCGATTGGCCGGTGAGCCGCAACAATGCGCTCGATTTGGGATGGACGTACCACATGGAGCCGGTCGATGGATTTGAACTGACTCGGACTTCCAGCGTGTCTTCGGCCTTGATGTGGACGTCGCTTCCCTTCTCCGCATCGGTGACCACAGTGGTCGCGGCGAAGGCCGCATTTGGATGAAGGATGGTGGCTAGAAGCACACAAATCAGGAACCAGCGCACGGAATCAAACCAGCGCCCTGAGCGTACAGGCAGCATTGAGCGTTTCCCTCCGCGCAGTTGAAGGCGCATTCCGCACGATTCGCTGCGCACCACGACGATACATCGGGCGTGGGCGTGCCGCAAGCGGGGATAAGGATGATGGATCGAGGGAGAAACGATAAAAAGCTGTATTTATAGATATCCCACCTTAAGCGCGGTGAAGCTGCGCCGAAGGTGGGGCACCCGGCACAGGACGCATGACTCGCATCGTCACAGCGCCACGACGAGTTGACGATCAATGCATTCGTCGCTCAAGCAGCAAGTTAGCGCCGCTGCGCGGGATTCGCGTGTTAGCAGGTTAGCGGACCGCCGCGGCGGGCAACAATTTCATCATTCCGTAGCTCGTGAGCAGCGGCTGAAGACTGAAAAGCCCTACTCATGAGAGCAGGGCCTTTTCGTTGAAACACAATTGGTGACGACCTACGAGTGCTTCTCCCCGGCGGAGGCCAATTTGGCTTCGGCTTCGGCGATGACACGGAGAGCTTCAGTGTAAGCGTCGGCGCTTTCGCCGGCCTGCTTCCACTCTTCCAGGCCGTGGTCCAGTTGCTGACGGGCACGAGGCACGTCGATCTCCTCGGGCTTGAGAGCGTCGGAGGCCAGGATGGTGACGCGATCGCCCAGGACCTCGACGAATCCCCAGCTCACGTTGTAGCGCTGGTCGCCATCGGGGCCGCCGTGGAGAGTGACGTCGCCAGCGCCCAACTCGGCCATCAGCGGCGCATGGCCGTAGAGCACTTCCATGTACCCGTTCTTCGCGGGCAGCTCGACCGCAGCCGCCGGATGATCGAAGAGGGTGCGCTCGGGCGTGACCAGCCGGACGCGGAGTTGATTTGTCTCGTCTGCCATAGAATCCTTTGAATCCAGCTACTAGCTTCTAGCTGCCAGCCTCTAGCTAGAAGCTGACAGCTAGAGGCTAAAGGCTGCATTTACGCCGTCGCCTTGAGCTTCTCGGCGGTTTCCAGCACTTCTTCGATGGCGCCCTTCATGTAGAAGGCCTGCTCGGGGATGTCGTCGTACTTGCCCGAGATGATCTCCTTGAAGCTGCGCACGGTGTCGGCGACCTTCACATACGCTCCAGGAATGCCGGTGAACTGCTCGGCCACATGGAACGGCTGCGAAAGGAACTTCTGCACCTTGCGGGCGCGGGCCACGGTGAGCTTGTCTTCTTCTGACAATTCATCGATGCCCAGAATGGCGATGATGTCCTGCAAATCCTTGTACCGCTGAAGGATGCGCTTGACGCCCTGGGCCACGTCGTAGTGCTCCTGGCCGACGATGCGCGCGGAAAGAATGCGCGAGGTCGAAGCCAGCGGATCGACGGCGGGATAAATGCCGAGTTCCGACAGCGGGCGGCTGAGCACGGTGGTCGCGTCCAGGTGAGCAAAGGTGGTGGCCGGAGCCGGATCGGTCAAATCGTCGGCGGGCACGTAGACGGCCTGCACAGAAGTGACGGAACCCTTGCTGGTGGACGTGATCCTCTCCTGCAGTTCGCCCATCTCCGTGGCCAGGTTGGGCTGGTAGCCCACGGCCGAAGGCATGCGGCCGAGAAGCGTGGAGACCTCGGAGCCGGCCTGGGTGAAGCGGAAGATATTGTCGATGAAGAGCAGCGTGTCCGAGCCTTCAACGTCGCGGAAGTACTCGGCGACGGTGAGAGCGCTCAACGCCACGCGCAGACGGGCTCCAGGCGGCTCGGTCATCTGGCCGTACACTAAGGCGCATTTCGAGTTGGCGAAGTCGCCCGGCTTGATGACGCCGGACTCGGTCATCTCGGTCCACAGATCGTTGCCCTCGCGGGTACGCTCGCCGACGCCGGCGAACACCGAGTAGCCGCCGTGGTTCTTGGCCACGTTGTTGATCAATTCCATGATGACGACCGTCTTGCCCACGCCGGCGCCGCCAAACAGGCCGATCTTGCCACCCTTCAAAAAGGGCTGGACCAGATCGATGACCTTGATGCCGGTCTCGAACATCTCTTCGTGGGTCGACTGCTCGTCAAACAGCGGAGCGGGGCGATGGATGGGCATGCGGGTCTTTTCCCCGATGGGGCCCAGCTCGTCCACCGGCTCGCCGATGACGTTGATGACGCGGCCCAGCGTCTCCTTGCCCACCGGCACGCTGATGGGAGCGCCGAGGTCGATGGCCTTCATGCCGCGGACCATGCCTTCGGTGCCTTCCATGGCCACGGTGCGCACGCGGCCTTCGCCCAGGTGCTGCTGCACCTCGAGAATGACCGATATGGGCGTGGGCACGGTGAAGCCCTCGCTGGTGACGCGCAGCGCCTGGTAGATGGGCGGCATCGTCGCTTCTTCAAACTGCACGTCCACCGCGGGACCCGAAACCTGGATTACCTTGCCGATGTTTTCTGCCATTTTTCTGCCTTCCCGCTATACAGCGGAGCCTTTCAGCTTTGTCTTAGCTTTAACTGGAGTTTTCTTCGGACGAACTCTTTTTCCATTCTCTTCAGCGAACTTAGCAAGTTGCTCCCAAGTCACATTGAAGACATACTCGTTTCCCTTCGGACGCCAAACAAGATGGTTTTGACGCACCGTCAATTCGCCATGAGTAATGGTGCCTTTCTTGCGCTTGAAAGTAACGCCCGTTTGCTCGATCTCAAGCTCGGGGATGGCGAATAAAAGTCGCGTATCCATAGGTCGCTTCCTCCAGGGGTTGTTTTCAGCCTCGTCTTCGTCAGAACACTCCGCCTCTGCGGAAAAGGCTCCCTCGTCCTCAAGCTCTTGCGTCAATGCAAGCTGCTCAGGATCGAACATCTCAGGCTTCTTCATCGGGATCATCCTTACAGCGCCGCGGCACCGGAAACAATCTCGATAATCTCCTTGGTAATGGCCGCCTGGCGCACGCGATTCATATGCAGCGTGAGCGCGTCGATCATGTCCGAGGCGTTGTTGGTTGCCGAATCCATCGCCGTCATGCGGGCCGCATGTTCCGCGGCAACCGACTCGGTCATGGCGTGGTACAGCATGGAAGAAACGTATTGCGGCAACAGGCCGTTCAACAGTTCCTCGGCCGGCTGCTCATAGATGTAGTCCACCTGCGCGGTGCCGAACTTGCGCGCTTCGTCGTCGGCCTCGGCGGTGTCCACTGGCTCAATCGAAATGCCCGCGGAGAGAGCCGCTTCAGCAGCGCGTTCTTTCTCTTCCTCGGATGGCTCCTGGGCGCCGGTAATCTGCGGAACGCCGATCTTCATCAGCGGCAGTAGCTTTTCAACCACCAGCCGCTGCGAGATCACCGACTTGAATTCGTTGTAGACGATGTAGGCTGCGTCGATCTCCTCATGCACATAGCGGGAGATGATGCTCTGGGCCAGTTCCTGAACGCGGCTGTTTTCAAGCTTGAGCAGCATTCCCGGATGATCGCCCGTGACCTCGACCGGCCCGTGGCTCTCGCGCACCTGGCGCGTGCCGCCTGCGTCGTCGGTCTGCTCGGCGTAGACGGCCGCGGGATAGCGGCGGCGCATCAGGTCGCGCGCCTTGCGGCCCACAGCTTCGACGTCAATCTCCTTATCAGGATTGCCAGTGATGAACTGGAAGGCCGTCTTGAGGATGTTGGCGTTGAATGCGCCCGCAAAACCCTTGTCGCCACTGACGATGATCAGCAGCACCCGCTTTTCAGGCCGGGTGGCAAAGAGGGGATGCCGCAGGTTGCCGGTGACCTCGTCGAAGATATCAACGCGGCGCGTCAGCGATTCCAGCACGCTGGTGATCATCCTGGCGTAGGGCCGGGCACTGAGCGCCCGCTCCTGCGCGCGACGGAGCTTGGCCGCCGAGACCATCTTCATGGCCTTGGTGATCTGCCGCGTGTTTTTCACGCTGCGAATGCGCCGCCGTAGATCGAGTACGTTTGCCATTGTTTTTCCGAGCTTCCAGCTTCTAGCTTCTAGCCACTAGCTTTCAAAAAATCAGGTTTCAGCGTTCAGCCTCCGGCTTTTAGCTAGCAGCTAGAAGCTAGAGGCTAGAAGCTGCCTTTACGCCTTGACCGCAGCCTCAAGCTCTGCCTTGAAGTTGGCCGAGTATTCCTTGAGCGCGGCGTGCAGCTTGTCGCGGAGACTGTCCAGCTTCTTTTCCTTGGTCAGCTCTTCCATGAGCGCAGACTGCGCGTTCTCGAAGTACTTGTAGAGACCGGCCTCGTAGTCGTGAATGTCGGTGACCTGGAACTCGTCCAGATAGCCCTGCGTGCCGGCGAAGAGAATCACCACCTGCTGCTGCCAGCTGAGCGGCTGGAACTGCGGCTGCTTGAGCAATTCCGTCAGGCGCTGGCCGCGATTGAGCTGCTTCTGCGTGAGCGGGTCGAGGTCCGAGCCGAACTGCGCAAAGGCGGCCAGTTCGCGATACTGCGCGAGGTCGAGCTTGAGCGTCGCGCCCACCTGCTTGGTGGCCTTGATGGCTGCCGAGAAGCCGACGCGCGAAACCGAAAGGCCTACGTTGACGGCCGGGCGGACACCGGAGTTGAACAAGTCCGTTTCGAGAAAGATCTGACCGTCGGTAATGGAAATGACGTTGGTCGGAATGTAGGCCGAGACGTCGCCCGCCTGGGTCTCAATGACCGGCAGAGCGGTGAGCGAACCGCCGCCTTTTTTGGCGCTCATCTTGGACGAGCGCTCGAGCAGGCGCGAGTGGAGATAGAACACGTCGCCGGGATACGCTTCGCGGCCTGGCGGACGGCGCAGGAGCAGCGAAATCTCGCGGTAGGCCATGGCGTGCTTGGAGAGATCGTCGTACATGACCAGAGCATGGCGGCCCGAGTCACGGAAGAACTCGCCGATGGCGGTGGCCGCGTAGGGCGCGATGTAGAGCATGGGCGCGGGCTCGGAGGCCGAGGCGGCCACGATGATGGTGTGGCCCATGGCGCCGGCTTCGGTCAGCGTCTGGACGACCTGCGCGATGGAAGAACGCTTCTGGCCAATGGCGCAGTAAATGCAGATCAGATCGTTCTTGGCGTTGTTGATGATGGTGTCCAGCAGGACGGCGGTCTTGCCCGTCTGACGGTCGCCAATGATCAACTCGCGCTGGCCGCGGCCGATGGGAATCATGGCGTCGATAGCCTTGAGACCGGTGGCCATGGGCTCACGGACGCCCTGGCGATCGATGATGCCAGGCGCCAGGCGCTCGATGGGCAGCGACTGCGTGGAAGCGATGGGGCCCTTGTCGTCAATCGGTTGGCCGAGCGCGTTCACGACGCGGCCGATCATGCCTTCGCCCACCGGAACGCTCAAAATGGTGCCAGTGCGCTTGACTTCGTCGCCTTCGCTGAGTTCGGTGTAGTCGCCCAAAACCACGGCGCCCACCTGGTCCTCTTCGAGGCTCAAAGCCAGTCCGGCAATGCCGTGCGGGAAGCTGAGCAACTCGCCGGCCATCACCTTGTCCAGCCCATGGATGCGGGCAATGCCGTCGCCGAGGGTCGTGATGGTGCCGACTTCGTCGACCTGGACCTTCGAGTCGTAGTTCGCGATCTGCTCGCGAAGGAGTTGCGTAATCTCGTCTGCCTTGATCTGAGCCATTTCGTTCCTCAGGGGTCAGGGATCAGGGATCAGGGGTCAGGGTCAGGCTTGCCGACGCTGAGTTCCTTCTCCTCTGTTCCTTACCCCTCCTAGTTCAAAAATCTAAATCCCGTTGAATACGTTCTTCCCGAATTCAGTCTCAGAGCGGGCGTTCCTGATCCCTGCCCCCTGATCCCTGTTCCCTGTTCCCTGTTCCCTGCCGGCTTCAGCCGGCGACCAACGCTGCTTTCAACCGTTCCAGCCGTCCGCGGACCGAGCCGTCGTATACCGTGGAGCCGATGCGCACCACCGTGCCGCCGAGGATGGATTTGTCGAGTTTGAAACTGGCCTGAATGCGCGCGCCGGCGAGCTTGCCGACACCAGCCACCAGTTCGCCGCTTTCCTTCTCGTCGAGCGGGCGGGCGGTCACAATCTCTACCTGGCGAATGCCCAGGCGTTCCTGCAATTCCGTGCGATAAGACTGGACAACTTCCTTGACCTGGCCGATGCGGTTGTTGTCGATGAGCACGGCGAGCAGGTTGCGCAGTTCCTTGCGCAGTCCGAGAGTCGCGTTCATCTTGTCCAGGATCGCGACTTTCTGCTTGGTCCCCACGGCCGGATTGATAAACACCTCGCGCAACTCGGCGCTGCCGTCCCAGGTAGCGAGAAAATCATTCAACTGCCGGTCCAACTCCGCTGTGTCCAGTTTTTCCTGGGTCACGACATCGGCGAAGGCGCGGGCGTAACGTGCGACAAAGGCGGCCATCTAGTTCTGCCCTCCCCGATGATCGGTCTGGTGTGCTCCGTCCGCAGCCACACCGCTCAGGAACTCGGCGATCAGGGCCCGGTCGTTCTCCGGCGTGAGAACCAGTTGCTTGGCGGCCTGTTCGATGGCCAGATCGGCGGCAAAGTGGCGCAATCCGCGCGTTGCCTGCGCGGCGGCCACGCCAATTTCCTGCTCGGCGGCGGCCACGATGCGGGCGCTTTCTTCTCCGATGGTGGCCTTGATGCGGACTTCGTCCTGCTTGCTTTCCTGCTCGACTTGAGTACGAATCGCGGCAATTTCCTGGTCCAGGCCGGAAAGCTTGGATTCAATGGCGCTGAGCCGTGCGTTGGCATCCTCGGTCATCTTGCGGGCCGAATCGATGTCGTGGCGAACCGTCTGCGAACGCTTGCGCAGTATCTTGGGAAGGATGCGCGAGAGGGGAATCAGAACGACCAGCGCGATAATGCCGAAGTTGATGAACTCGAAAAGCTTGGCCGCGGTCTCGATGTCCAGATGAAGCAGCCGGGCCGCTGAGCGGACGATGGGAGCATGACGGTAGACGTCGAGCTCTTCCTGCTCCGTCTTGGGTGCTTCCTTGGTCTTGGCGGCATCGGGGGTTGTGCCTTGTGCCGCGGGCGCCTGTGCCGACGTTGCGGCGGGGGCCGATGACTGGGCCGAAAGCCGGGAGGAGCCAGCCGCCACTCCGGCGACCAACAACGCCAGGAGGGCAAACCGGAAAGCAGGTGCGGAAAAGCGCGATTTCACTTTCAAATACCTCAACGGGACCCTCCGGCGGCCATCGGCAGCACTGCACGGACGACCTGCGCTGCCAAATCCCCGGCTGAGGCCTGGAGGGACTGCCGTGCCTTGTCGGCCTCGGCTTCGAGAGCGATTCTGGCCTGGTTGACCTTCAACCCGGCTGTCTTGCGGGCCGCATCCAGAGCCGCGTCGCGCTCGGCGTTCCACTGTTTCACGCGCTGTTCGCGCACCTTGAAAACCTCGGCGCGGGCCTGACGCAGCTTGGCGGCGTACTCGGCCGCCCTGGCTTCGGCCTGGGCAATGGCCTTGTGCGCGTCTTCAACGGCGCCTTCAGTACGTGCGCGGCGCTCCTTGAGCGTGGCCGTCAGCGGGCCCTGCACCAGGAACTGGTAAGCCAGGACCAACACGATGAAGAGCAGAATCGTGGGCACGGCGCCGAGCAGAAGATTCCCGACTTGTTGAATGATTTCTTGCATGCTGGTCCGTTTTGTTCAGGTTAGCCAGGCGGGGGTTTTGGGTCCGTCCAACATATGTGGATCACGTTTTTTGTAACAGGGGAAAGACCGTCAAGTCAACGCTGCGAGGCCGATTCGGCGGGGTCGTGTGACTGCGGTCACGAAACGGAATGTTCGCGCGAAAAAAGGCTTGCATTCCGCCCCAATAAGGCTAAACTAACCATACCACCTAGACCCGGTCCAGGGTCCAGCGGGCAGCCGGTTTCAGGAAGTCCTTCCACTCCTGAGATCGGTGGCCCGCTTCTTAATTTTTTGGGACAATTTTGGCGGAGCAACATGGGCGTCGCGGTCAGTTGGCCACCGCCTTGGCGATGAAGGCTGCCAGATCGTCTTTCAACTGGTGCAGCGCATCGACGTTGAGATAAATCATGTGCCCCGAGGGATAGTAACCGAACTGAACATTGCCGCGCAGCGCTGGATCGAGATCCATGTGCGCCAGGTCGTATTCGGTGGCGAAGAACGGCGTCGCCAGATCGAAGTAGCCATTGGCTGAAAAGACGTGCAAGTGCGGGTTCTTGCGGATGGCGCTGGCCAGATCGGCCGCCACATAGGGCTGGGACTGCTCTCCGCCGCCCGTGCCGGGCCCGCCGCTGGTTGGATGGTGCTTCCAGTCCCATTGGCCGATGGAGCCCGCGCTGGGGCGGTAGGCGTCGGTGGTTTCGTATTTGAGTTGGCCTTCAAGATAATCGTGCAAGGCGGCGACAAAGGCACCAGCAATGCCGGTGTCGGAGGGGTCGTAGCTGGGAGCCTCGCCCGCGGCATCCACGTCCACGCCCTCGAAGCGCATGTCGTAGCGACCGAGCGTCTTGCGGTCGTCGCGCAGCACTTCTTTCCTGAAGCGTGTGGGCGAGATGCGCAGATTGGCTTCCTTCACGTAATCCACGCTGAGACCCGTCATCCGGCTCACCTCTTTGGCCACCGAATCCAGTTGCGTAGCGGGCAGGTTATGGCCGGCAAACAGGGCCTGCGCGTAAGGCCCCTGCGCAAAGACGCGCGCCTGCTCCACCCAGGCCGACAGGTCGGCCGGCTTGTTGGGAATCTTGTTGAAGTACCACGCCGCGGCCGCGTAGCTGGGCAGGTTGAAGACGTAGACGTTGTCGTAGCCGCCGGCGCGAATGTTGTAGTTGAGGATCGAGGAGATCAGCACCACGCCGTTCAGTTGCACGCCGTCGTTGGACAGCATGTCAGCGAGGGCCGCCGACCGCGTGGTTCCGTACGACTCTCCAATGAGGAATTTCGGCGAATTCCAGCGCTGGTTGACCGTGATGTAGCGCGTGATGAAGCGGTCGAAGGCGTGCAGGTCCTGGTCGACGCCGGCGAAATCCTTGGGCGTGGCCTTGCCCACCGCGCGCGAATAGCCGGTGAGCGGCGCATCGATGAAGATCAGGTCGGTCTTGTCTAGCAGCGAATACTCGTTGGCAACCAGCTTGAAGGGCGGACCGGCGGTCGGGTTAGGGCTGTCAGTGGAGATGCGCACGGGCGAAAACGAGCCCATGTGCAGCCACAAGGAGGCTGAACCGGGTCCGCCGTTATAGAGAAAACTCACCGGCCGCGTGCGGGCCTCGGCTCCATCCAGCGTGTAGGCCACGTAGAAGATGCTGCCGTAGGGCTTGTCGTCCTCATCGCGGATCACGAGTGTGCCTGCAGTGGCGGTGTACTTGAGGGTCTTGCCGCCGAGGGCGAGTTCATGATGCGTGGCGACGGGCTTCTCCGGCGGGACGGGAATTGCTTCCTTCTCGCTGTCTTTATGCTGCTCAGCTCCGGCTGCGGCGGGCTGCGCGGGACGCGTCTCCTGCGATGGCGCTGCGGGAGAAAAACACAATGCGGCCAAGGCGGCCAGCAGCAAAGTGCCGAATCGACGCGTTGATTTCATGAGCAAGGAACCTCCAGGAAATTCGAGTGAAATCCCAGGTCTCAAAATCGAATCCTCACCCCACCGACGAGGACCTGTCGTTGGGGACCCCGAGACCTGGGGCACCCGCAGTTGAAACCAGAACAAGCGGTCAGAAAATTGGGTGCGCGGGCTGTTTCATCGGCTACGGCCTGCCGGCAATGGCGGACTGATCTACCGTGAGCATGCCTTGGGTGCGGAGCCAGATTTCGAGCAAATTGGGCCATTGGTCGAGAGCCGCATCGGCCTTGCCCAGGCCGGTTCCGTGGGGGCCGTTGACGAAGATGTGCGCCTCGGCCGGGACGCCGGCCTTCAACAGCGCCTCATAAAAACGCAGCCCCTGCTCGACGGGAACCACCCCGTCGTTGGCGGTGTGAAACAGGAAAGTCGGCGGCGTATCTTTGGTGACAAAAAGATCAGGAGAGTACGCGGCACGCAGCGCCTCGCAGCGGTCCATGACGTTATAGAGCTTGCAGTAACTCAGGTGCGAAGTGTCAGAAGAAATGGCACCGATCCAGGGATAGCCGAGGACAAGATAATCCGGGCGGCTGGAGACTCTCTGGATGGGATCGTCGGCGTCCGGCTTGCCGGGAACAAACTGCGTGGAGGCGAGCGCAGCCAGGTGCCCGCCGGCCGAGAAGCCGATGATGACAATGCGATTGGGGGCGATGAAGTAGTCCCTGGCCCGCGCCCGCACGGTCTGGACGGCGCGCCGGGCGTCGATGAGCGGAACCGGGAGCAGGTAGCCGTGCGAGGAGAGCCGATAGCTCAGCACAAAGGCGCGAAAGCCGCGCGCGGTGAACCAGTCGGCCACTTGGCGTCCTTCGAGATTGGCGGCCAGATTGGAATAGGAGCCGCCCGGCAGCACTATCACAGCGGAGCCGTTTTCATGGCCTCTCTGCGGCTCGAAGATGGTCAGAGTGGGCGTGTCCTCGCAGGCCGTTCCCTTGGCCTCGGGAGCGTCTCCCGGCCACAGGCGGATGGTCTGAATTCCAAGAAACGCGTTGTTGTCTCCGGCCACAGCACAAGGCGCCTTTTGCCCCTGCGCCGCCGAACACGCCAGCAAAGCCACCGCCACCCAAACCAGAAACTGCCTCACGCCAAACCTCCCACAGGGTTTCGCGAGGATTATACAAGGCGGGTGAATGATCCTCTTGGCGGAAGTCCCTATCGTAGTCATGCATGGAACGGTATTCCACCCAAGGTCATGAAAAAGCAACCGCGGATCCTTCCAGTTGGTCAGGATGACATTTGTTGTGGGATTGGAGTGTGGTGTGGCCAGGAATTTTCAGGGCAGATCCTTCACTCCGTTCAGGATGACAAACGTTGTACGCAACGACATTTGAAATGCGATTGCCCTGCCTATCGGCCAGATTCTCGCCAGCTATCCGGCTCGGTCCACAGCAGGATGGCCTGGGGAAGAGTGGTGTAGACCACAAAGCAGATCGCGACCAGCCCGAAAACGATCCGGTCCATGCTCACAGACAGTCGAGTGAGCCACTCTGGCCTGGAGACCAGCAGGAACGCGGGAGGCCACAATGCCGCCAACACCCATCCCATGCCTTGATAAGCGCGATAGTGGGCGCGGTCGCGGTCGCGCAGTTCGCGCTCGTCGTTGCGATATTCCGACGCATCGGCCGGCGCACGATAGAGGCCAAAAAGAAGCTGCAGATGGGAGGGCATCGCGTCGGCATCGCGCGGACCCTTGCCGTTGAACTGCTTGACCAGTCCCCGCGAGTAATGACCGCCAAGAAAGAGCCAGCAGGCCAACAGCGTGGCCCAGATCAGCAAGGAGCCGGTTGATCGCCAGCGATCGATCCACCATCCGCAGGCAGTTAGCGCAGCTAGTACGGCGTAAATGGCCACCACCAGCGCGCGGCGGCGGCGGCGTGAAGTCATGTCGATGCGTTTGCCCATCAGGACAACTGCGGATCTCATTTCTGCTCCTCCATATCAGGCTCGGACTCCACCGCGGTTTTCGATTTGCCCGTCCCATACACCTGCTGGCTGAGCGGCTGGAAGGGTTGCCGAGAGAAAATGGCCTCGACCGGCAGCGCGAAATAATCGGCCAGCGCCAGCGCCAGCCTCAGGCTGGGGCTATAGTCGCCGCGCTCCAGAAAGCCGATCGTCTGGTAATTCACGTCCATCGCATCGGCCAGACCCTGGCGGCTGATGCCTCGCTCGGCGCGCAGTACCGCGATGCGGTTGTACAAGCCGCTCTCGCCCGGACGTTTCTCCGCTGTACTGTTCATATTTCAAATAAATTATTATGTAATCAAAATATTCTGTCAACGATAGAAACAAAAAGTGGTTCTTTGCTCAGATTTATCCTTGGTCGGCGCACAATAAAAAGAACACAGGCAAGCGGCAGACCCTGCCCATCAGTCCCGTTACCCCGGTCCCGTGTGCGGTGTCGGGGAC